>Ga0208821_1000229_pt1 | contig 47557 bp, 52 predicted proteins | sample June2015DPH_20_5_FD_184720 | JGI IMG/M metagenome (GOLD analysis project Ga0208821, IMG submission 184720) | Peatland microbial communities from SPRUCE experiment site at the Marcell Experimental Forest, Minnesota, USA - June2015DPH_20_40... | ecosystem: Environmental > Terrestrial > Soil >...
CGGACCGGGCACTCCATCGGCGAAGATGTGCACGGTAACGGGGCCAACATCGATAACTTCGAGACGCGCGACACGCGCCAGATAATTCCCCGAATCTGCTTCTCCATCGAGCCGGGAATTTACCTCCAGGGATTCGGCGTGCGCAGCGAGGTCAATGTGTTCATCGAGGAATCGAGTGCGCGGGTGACAGGTGAAATTCAACCGGCCATTGTGCCCATCCTTGCCGGAGTTACTGAGGTGTGTTAATTTCGCTAAGAAGGGAATTGCGCTCCAGTGATGCCTCAGTCTGGGGCGCGCCAATGGACGTAGGGGCGCCCCTTGTGGGCGCCCTGCGGTGGGCAGGCACGAGGCCTGCCCCTACGCCGCCCGAAAATGAGGGATTACGCGCTCAGAGGCTTTTCGGTTCCGCGTGCGGCGCTGGATTCAGAACTATGGCTGGAAAAATTATCGAGGAAAAAACTGGTATCGCCAAACCCAAGACTGCCGCCAGCCACCCACCGATCATCACGTTGGTGCGGCTGTGCGTGGCGGCATGGCTGGTCCCGGGGTTGGGTCACCTGTTGCTGGGGAGGAAGTGGCGGGCGCTGATCCTCTTCACCTCGATCATCACCATGTTCGTTCTCGGCCTTGCGATGCAGGGGCAATTCTTCTCGACCAGTTCCGGGTCTTACCTTCAAACCCTGGGTTATTACGGCGAATTGTGCGTAGGCTTGGCGATGCCCGGCGCCCGGTTTTTCGGTTATTCGGGCGGGGATACGTTCTTCGTCAGCTCCGACTACGGGACCGCTTATCTCGTGGCCGCGGGCATGCTCAACGTTCTTGCGGTGCTGGACTGCTACGATATTGCCATGGGAAGAAAAAACTAAAGGCAGTGACGAGTGGCAAGCAGAAGTCAGGAGTCAGAATACAGAAGAGCCGGTGGTGCGTACCAGATGTCAGGGGGAAGCAGGCCCGAGAGCTGCGGATTCTGACTTCTGACTTCTGATTCCTTGCTCGTCACTCGTCACTGATTTTATTATGGCTTTGACACACTTTCCCGCTCTCGTTATATTCTCCTTCCTGGTCGCCGCGGTGTTCGCGGTTCTCGCCAAGGAAGCGCCTCGCGAGCGATTGGTTTACGCCGCGAAGGTTTTTGGCGCGTTTGTTGGCACCGCCCTTGTGCTAGGATGGTTGATGTACTTCTTTCCCAGGTAGTTTCGACCTGATGCTTACCTACACACAGATTGCCTTTAATGGCGCCATGGCTTTGCTGATGGGGCTGCTGATTGGCCTCGAGCGCGAGCACTCGATTGGCCTCGAGCGCGAGCACTCCCAGAAGGACATCCCCTTGATCGCGGGGGTCCGGACTTTCCCTCTCATCACCTTATTCGGCTTCCTCTGTGGTTTGGCTGCGAAAGCAGGATGGGGATGGATGTTGCCTGTCGGCTTGGCGGGAGTATGCGCGCTTGCCGTGGCGGCCTATATGGTAAGGTCCCAGGGACCGTATAAGGGCACCACGACAGAATTCATGGCCTTGCTGGCGTTCGTCTTTGGGGCGCTGGCGGCCTTGGGGTACTTGATCCCGGCAGCGACCTTCGCCGTGGTGGCGACTTTGCTACTGTCGGTCAAAGCCCCGCTACATCATTTGGCGGAATCCATTCAGGAAGGCGAGCTTTACGCAATCCTGAAGTTTGGGGTCGTCAGCGTCATTATTTTGCCCCTCCTCCCGAACCGTGCGTTTGGACCACTCCAAGCGCTGAATCCCCGGCTCATCTGGTGGGTAGTGGTGCTGATCTCCGGCTTGAGCATGGTGGGCTACGTTCTGATGCGATTCCTGGGGGCGAGGCAGGGAATCGCCGTAACGGGCATCGTTGGCGGCATTGCCTCGAGTACTGCGGCCACCTTCGGTCTTTCCAACCAAGCTCGGAGTGCAGGGGAATCTCTCGCCAGGTATTTCGCTCTGGGTATAACCATCGCTTCCACCATTATGTTCGTCCGGGTGTTTGTCATTACCGCGGTGATTGATGGTCCCTTGGCGAGGGCGCTGACTCTTCCGATTGCACTTCCCTTTATCATGGGAGTGGGAATCTCAATCTACCTTTGGAAGCGAAAGGAAAGCGAGCGTGACGCAGCGCTTCACGTTAAGAATCCCATGGAGTTGTGGAGTGCGATCAAGTTCGGGCTGATGTTTGCCCTGGTGATGTTTGTTTCGAAGGCTGGTTATCATTACTTCGGATCTTCGGGAATGTATGTGACTGGTGTGCTGGCGGGGTTAGTGGACCTTGACGCCTTCACGATCTCCGCCGCGCACCTGGCCCATGATAGCATTCTGGCGCCCGACACGGCCAACGCCTCAATTCTCCTGGCCTGCGCCACGAACACGCTCGTCAAGGGCGGAATCGCCGTTGTCCTGGGCGGGCGTCCACTCAGCAAGGTCATCATTCCAATCTTTGCGACTCTGGCTCTTGCATCGCTCATAGTCTGCGTTTGGGTGGCCAGGTGACGCGCTTCCCATTGACGCTGATGGCGCTCCGACCCGTCGGGGCGGCTCTAGCGGGGCGTTCGCAGACGAAGCGGACCTACATATCAGGCCCGCGCTACGTGCTCTCTCCGACCTTAAAGAACGCCAAGTAGGACTCACGCTTTGCTTCTCGCAGAAGCAGCAGCGCCAATTCCCGCGCATGATAGTCTCCCCACATGGAAGACTCCCCGCAGGGTATTTTTCGGCCGGGTGGAACGTAGTCCCAGCCTTTTGGGCGATGGTATACGGAGTGGAGGATCAGCCCTTGGTGTTGCGGATGAGTGGAAAGGTAGGGCTCATCAAACAGTGTATTCGCGATGGTGATTGCAGCCTGGCGATAACGTCTCCCACCCTCGGAATTTTCGGACCGCCCTTGCAGATAAGTCCCCAATCGCCAGAGTCCCTGTCCGGCGATTGCCGCCGCTGAACTATCCACCGGCTCGAAGTCGTTGAAGGGATCGCTCGGCTTATTGCGCCATCCCCCCAACTTCAGCAGTTGCGGCGCGGCGGTATCCCAATACGGAATGCCGTCCTGCGCCGCTTGCTTGAGGTAGTAGTCGCAGGTCGCCAGGGCGGCCCGCCGCATCATGCCTTCCACTTTTTCTCGCCCCCCGAGCGGGTCCAACTCCGGCTCGGAAAGGGTCTGGAGGTATTCCAGTTCTTCCGCGTAGCCGCACATGATCCAGGCCAGGGCGCGCGTCCAGGTGGTGAAGGGGGAATATCCCTGCTGGGTCGAGGGACAGCGGTAACTGCCGTCGTTCATGTTGAAAATCGACTCGTGCGCCACCCGCCCGCACACGTCGTACGCGTCCCGCCCTTCCCCGTAATACACGGAGAATTCTGCCGTCACCGCAGCGTGGTGCACAAGCCGTTCCAGCAGCGAAATGCGCCGGTCGTCCTCACCCATCAGTACATGTCCCAAGCGGTGGGCGAGCGCCAGTGAACGCAGCGACCGGATGGTATCCGCAAAGAGCGAGTGGGGACCGTTGAAGGAGTATATGTAGCCGCGCCCGTCACAGAGTGATGACCAGCGCGCCGCCTGCACAGCCCCGCTCACCTTCAGCGCCAGCGCATAGAAGCGCTTTTCAGCCTCGCCCGCCGGAATCTTGCCCTCGTTTGCCAGGCGCAGCAGGTTCCCATACGTGCTGACAACATTGAACCCGTGGTCATGCACTCCCGTGTGCGTGAGGTGCGGCGCCATGCGCGCGATGGTGTTACGCTTTCCGTATTCCAGGAACCAGTAATCACCCGTAGCGTCATACTGGAGGAGTGCCGAGCCGTACAGGAAGCCCTGCGTCCACTCGGTCCATTCGCGCCCCGTGTAGACACCCTGGACTGTGAAGACCGGTGACCCTCGTGAAGTGTCAAAGGCCTTTTCGATGGCGCGGATCTTCCCGGCGGAGATTTCGAAAACGCGTTCGATCCGGGATCTCAGTTTTTCCGGTGTGAGTTCTGCGTCGATGCGAATCATAAGGCCATTCGTCCTGCGCCTGCTCTCAACGTCCTCTTGGCCGCTGTCATTCCGATCCCGCAGTTGCGGGAGAGGAATCTCGCTCTGATTCTTTGTTCCGCGATCTACCCCAAGCAGAGCGAGATTCCTCTCCCGCAACTGCGGGATCGGAATGACACAGTTGCGACGAGTTTCTTAACGTGTCCTCCGCTTGAAGCCTTTACCCTTTACCCTTCAACCTTTATTAGAGTCGGCGTATGTGGAATCCCCCGTCCACGTTGATGACCTCGCCGGTGGAAAAGGGGAAGCGGTCCTCGGCGATGGCCGCCACCGCGCGGCCCACGTCCTCCGGCGTTCCCCAGCGCGCTACGGGCGTGAGGCCGGCGGAAATCATGCCATCGTACTTCTTTTTCACCGATCCTGTCATGTCCGTCAGCACAATTCCAGGGCGAATCTCGTAGACGTTAATCCCGTACTCAGCCAGTCGCGCGGCGAAGAGCTGTGTCATCATGGAGAGCGCAGCCTTGCTCATGCAGTAGTCGCCTCGGTTAACGCTCGGGGCATAGGCGGAGGCGGAGGAGATGTTGACGATCTTTGGCTTACCACTTTCCCCGGGCCTTTGTTTCAATCCGGCAATCCAAAAGTTGGCCACCGCCTGAGTCAGGAAGTAGGGGCCTCGGGCGTTGATGTTCATCACCCGGTCGAAGCTCTCTTCGCTGGCGTCCAGCAGGTCAACGCGCACCGTGGGGGCCACGCCAGCGTTGTTCACCAGCAGATCGATCCAAGCGAAGCGTTCCTGGACAGCGTTCAACAGGCCGGCGCGATCTTGCGTCTTCGAGACATCCGCCTGAAATATCTCAAAGGAAGGCGTAGCGCCGCCCTTTAGGGCGGCATGTGCGCCCGAAGTCGCCGCTTGTTCGCACAGCCTTTTGCACTCGAGGGCCGCCTCCTGGCGTTGGGTGTAGTTGATGGCAATACTGAAACCGAGGCGCGCCAGCTCAATCGCGATGCCTCGGCCGATTCCGCGCGAAGCGCCCGTGACGAGAGCAACCTGTGGATTCATGGCCATGGCCAATATCGATTCATCGGAAAGAACGGAATTCGAAGCTCGTGTAGCCCCCCTTGCATTCGCCTACCTGCCGGCGCCTTTCGAGTCGTGAATTCCGGTTCGATTTCGCGCAAAAGACGGTTTTTAGGCCCCTTTTGGGGGGTCGTTTTGAGTTCGTTTGCATCAAAAACCAGTTCGTTTTGAGCACTTCAAAAGAACTAAGTCCTGTATTTGCACTAGATCGGTAGGTTCGTTCCCTCTATTTTAGTATCTTTTTTCTATTTCCGCGCTTTTCCCCCCTTGCCGGTTCGTGGTCGCTTTAACCTTTCGTTACCGCCTACATTTGCCACCGCTCTCTTGCGATAACCAGGATAGGCTACCATAAAGGGGTGGGCGTGTCAAGAAAAAAGTGCAGGGGACAAAATGCATGTGATTTCTGCATTTTTTCATCCCGCTTTCGCAACCAGAGAGTAGCGGGGACCCGTTTGTAGGTCCGCGCCTCGTCCCCAAATGACAGCATAGTGCCGCGGACCGGGAGGACAGGTCCGCGCCCCCGGTTGCCGTTGAGCCGGCCGGCAGCGGTAATTAGCCCAGCCAAGCGTACGCTGTTACATTAAAGTTTGCTTGTTTCAACTTGAGAGACATCGAGTGTAGGTGAGCGAGTCCAACGACGAATAGGCCCACGTCGTGGCCTTCCATTTCGCGCTGAATAGTCTGTATCATGCGCTGCTCTCGATTCTCCTGCTTTTCCAGCGGCCCATATTCATTCATTGCGGGTGCGCCGTCGCAAGGACCAAGCGTTCCGTCGTGGCATGGATGGTTGGTCTGAGCGCAGCAGAACGTTTGGAACATGGTCTCCGGGGGAGTGCCAACGTCTTTGTAGGCAAGGAGGTCCTTCGCGAATTCCGAAGCAAATGACGGAGCCTGGTTTCCAGCCCACTCCTCTAACAGCTTCGTCACGGCAAACTTCTCAATCAAAAACCTCAAGCGCGACTCCAGTTCGGCATTTTTTTTGTGTCCGCTCTTCTGCAACTCATGAACAGTGCCAAGCACAACTACGCGCTTTGTTTCCAACTCACGGTTCAATTCATTGCGCAACTGCGCTAGTTGATCGGCGCATTGATGTTGGAAGCCACCCAGGTCGGAGACACCGGTGTTGGCGAACAGTTCGATCTCGCGCTCCAGTCTCTCGACCTGTTTCCGCAGCAGGGCGCTTATGCCTGTCAATTTGCGACTCATGGCTGTCCTGCACGCGTGAGAACCCGCTGCGTGGCCCTATCCTTTCTCATTTCGTATCCAGAACTGGAGGTCAAGCAGCGAGCGCAGACGTATGCGTGGTTTGCCTTCGTCTGCGGCTATTCGGTCTTTTGCATTCAGAGACATGTGAACGCACTTCTTCTTAGGGGCCGCGGAATAGCGCAGAAAGCGCACAACTCCGCGCTACCGGCTTGTCCTTACGATCACCCCTCGCGAAGCGATCTGGTTCCGGGCCGCCGTCTGCGCAAGATTATCACAACGTAGATTGTCAGCGTGACCTGCATGCCCTCTGACCCAATTCCAAGTGATTCGATGCGCACTCGCTGCTCTGTCTAGCTCCATCCAGAGGTCCTGGTTCAATACAGATTTTGTTCCGGAATGGCCCTTATTACTCCTCCTCCAGCCCCGGGCTTTCCATCCCTCAAGCCATTCCGTGATCCCAAGTCTTACGTATTCAGAATCAGTGTTCAGCGCTATCTCACAAGGCTCTCTGAGCGCGTCGAGGGCCTCGACGACAGCTTTTAACTCCATACGATTGTTCGTGGCTTTGGGATCGAAGCCGTACATCTCTCTGACGAAATCATTGAAGCGCATGACGCACGCCCATCCCCCTGGGCCAGGATTCCCTATGCACGAGCCATCAGTGGTTATTGTCACGAGCTTCATCGGCTTGGTATTGGTAAGATCCACGGGTTGACAAAATCGGGCAATGTGCGGCTCTACCCCAGTGCATCTGTCTCGCACTCGTAACCTGCGGCGTTAAGGGCTTGCAGCAGCTTCAACGTACCCTCCTGTACCCTGTTCGTGAATGGAATGTAAATCAACCCATCTATATCGCTTGGCCGTTCGACCAACTCCTGCTTGAGAATAGCCACATTTCTCCGACCGAGCCGCGCCAGTACCATTCCCAGCTCGAGAACAACATTCTGACGTGCTCTGGATTTCGCATCATGATGGGCACCCTTCTTGTAGCCTTCATCATCAGGAGTAAGCAACACGCAGGCGAAGCCGACCGTGCCCCTCGGCCCTACGTAGGCCTCAAGCTTTTCGATGATGGTATCCCCTCCGGGTGGCAAGTTCTGGAGCACGACGGGTGCAAGCCCCATTTGTCGAAGCAAAAGCTCCAGGTCGTTACGTGCATTGGTGTCGTGGCCGTAAACGATGAAGATCGGGCTGCTTGATAGACTTGTTTGGGCGGGGCTTGCGGCGACTGCAACTGCGGGGGTCGCGGCTGCCGCTGTTGGGGCTAATAAAGCACGTACCTTCTTGGTAAGCTCAGTCACTTTGCCCTGAATGACCAGCTTCCCTGTATTGTAGGTGACGAAAATCTCACCCCCGCTGCAACGGAATTTGGTACCCGTTGCCAGTTCACTTTCCTCGTAAGTTGCACCCTCTTTCTGGAAAAAGCTCTTTAGCTGATCGGCGGTCATTCTTCCCCCCTCGCTTTCCAAGACGGGACTCCCGTTTTCATTTCCCGGCCGACCGGTAGGATACTTCCCAATACCTCTGCAGGCAATGAGATAAAAGCAAGGAATCGGGATTCGACGGGTGGCGCCGACAGTGGGTTTGATATCTGCGCGGGTGGCGCAGGGTCGAAAATTCGCTGGTTCATGCTGGACCCCCTGCGCCAGCCTGCGACCCGAGCACTTGCAATATGTCGCCTAACAACGAGGCAAAACTCCCTTCACCTTGGGACGGGATCCTGGGTAGTGTCTCAGTTTGATGTAGAGGCGGCTTTACGCCGCCATTTGGCGAGATAAACTCGCCGCTACGTTTCAGGGTGGCGAGGTAAACTCGCCGCTACGTTTCAGAGTGGCGAGATAAACTCGCCGCTACGTTTCAGGGTGGCGAGATAAACTCGCCGCTACGTTTCAGAGTGGCGAGATAAACTCGCCGCTACGTTTCAGGGTGGCGAGGTAAACTCGCCGCTACTTCCGAGTGGCGAGATAAACTCGCCGCTACGGTGATACAATCGCGCCATGCCAGCCTTACACTTTGTCCGTAAGCGGAATCGCTTACCACGGTCTTGCTACCTGGGCCGCCAGTGGTATTTCATCACGGCGTGTACAGGCTTGGGCCGCGCGCACTTTTCCAGCGGCCAATTGGTAGGATTACTGCTGGACCTCTTACGAGCACAGTGCTCTTCCTCCTTCAATGTCTATGCCTATTGCTTCATGCCTAACCATCTACACCTCGAACTCGTTGGCCTTTCCGACAACTCGGATGCGATCGCACTCCTTCACGATTTCAAGGGAAACGCGACATCACAAGCCCGCACCCTGGGCATTCGAAACCTCTGGGAGAAGGGTTTCTACGACCACATCTTGAGGGACGATGACGACCACAACGCTGTGGCGTGGTACATCTTCAACAATCCGGTTAGAAAAGGGCTCGTAAAGGACCCGCGCGATTGGCCGTATTCAGGCTCGTGGATGTTCGATTGGAAGAAAGCCGTGGCGCCCATCGAACATTACAACCCGCCCTGGAAGTAGCGGCGGGTTTACCCCGCCATTTTCGAGGTTGGTATGCGTCGCCCTCCAATAGTCCGTGCGGGGCGCCGCCATATGGCGAGATAAACTCGCCGCTACGTTTCAGAGTGGCGAGGTAAACTCGCCGCTACTTCATTGTGGCGAGGTAAACTCGCCGCTACTTCATTGTGGCGAGGTAAACTCGCCGCTACATCACCAAACTGAGATGCTCCAGGCCCCTTCCTCATCCGGGGAAGAGGTTGGAGGGTGGTCTTCTAACCTCAGCTTTCTTGGCTTGCAATTGCTGCGCCTCCGCTCGTCCCTTATAGAAGGAGTCGAGCGGATAGCATCCCGAGACTAAACCATGGCGCGGGGCGTTAATGCAGTCGCTGAATGTCCGGCAGATTTTTTTGCGCTCCAGCCGGCCTTTCTCCAGCACGTCCGCGGGCAATTCCGGATAGGCCAGCATCATTCGGCCGAGACCCACGAAGTCTGTCCATCCTGCCCGCAACACAGCCTGAGCGAAGTGCGGGAGATAGTCCTGAAAATACGTGCCGCCTGAAGAAACGAAAACCAAGTCGGGTGTGGACTTCTTCAATTCTGCAGCCGCAACCCACATTCGGGCGGCCCCCGCGAGCGGGTCTTCGGGCGGCAGATAAGCGTCCCAGGGTGGAAATAATGCCGGGCGGAGCAAATGCGCAGAGTAGTAGCCGCTGCCGGCGCTGATGTTGACCAGGCGCACATCCAGGGAACGAAGAAGGGCGAGCAGGAGTTTCGCCTCCGCAAGATCGGGGCGGCAGGGGTTTTGGGCATCCACACCGAAGCCCCATGTATACGGAAGTTGACCGGGTGCTTTGACGGGCACTCCCCGGCCGGTTTGAGGGTCCGGGACAAACGGAATGGAGTCATAGGCGCTCACTCGGATCCCGATCTCAAGAGCGGGCGCCGAGGCGCGGACGATGCTCACCAGTTCCCGCAAGAAGCGGGTGCGATTTTCAAATGAGCCCCCATAGGGGCCAGGACGATGATACGCACTCAGGAACTCGTGCCCAAGGTAGCCGTGGCAATGCTTCAAGTCCACAAAATCGAAGCCGCTGTCTTGAGCAAGGCGCGCGGCCCGGCCAAAAGCCTCGACAATTCGGCCTAGCTCCGCATCCGACACCGGCGGCGTGCTGGCGCACGCTGGATATCTTGCATCCAGAATAGGGTGATGATAGGCAATTATCGGCTCCAGCCGTGTTTCCGCACGCGGCCGGCAGAAGCGTCCCGAGTGGGTGAGTTGAAGGCCGATAACAAGGTCTCGCCCTTCGCCGAAGCGTTCGCGGTGAGCCTGGAGCATCTGTTGACGCAGGTCAGCCAGCGATGGGGCGGTGCGCTCGTTCAGGAGCAACTGGCGCGGGTTCGCACGCGCCTCAGGCAGAACCGCCACGGCTTCTCCTCCCCAGATCAGTTTGGCCCCGCTGCGGGCGAACCGTCTCCAACGCCGGCGGGTCAAATCTGACGGCGCACCATCCGCCTGGGCGTCCCACCCCTCCATCGGTTGTACGGCAAAGCGGTTTCCAACCCGGCGCCATCCCTTATGCCAGGGAAGTTGGAAGGGCTCGGCGAGCGGCGAGTCAGGAGCGGAGAGGATGGCATCGTCAAAGGGAAGCTCCCATCCCAGCCCGTTTATATGAGCCGCCAATTCAGCAGCCGTGCGAAAACTTGCCACGCGAGGATAGGTGGGTTCGAGCATTCGAGTCAGATCATAACATCGACACGTCATTCCCGCGCAAGCGGGAATCCACGGCGATGACAATGGACCCCCGCTTTCGCGGGGGTGACGCGGCTGGGCAGACCGTTCGTCCTCCCGGACCGACGCCGTGGAGCGCCTATCTTCACACCCGCCGCTGCGGGGAGATTGCGTAGATCGTCGCGGCGCCCAGCACCCCCGCCACCGTCATGATCGCCCAGGCTGCATCGTAGCTTCGGGTGGCATCGAAGATTCTCCCTGCCAAAACAGGTCCCATCCATTGACCAACGGAATAGCCCATAATAATCAAGGCCAGCAGCTTCCCCAACCCGCTGATTCCAAAGCATTCAGCGGTAACGAGGGGGATAAGCATATAGTCCGCCCCCATCGCCAAGCCGAAAAGCACCGCGAAACCCCACGCCGCCGTCGGCCGGCGCGCCAGGAAAAGCAGTGGAATGCATAGCGCCGCGAGAAGGTAGAACAAAGCCATCACGTTTTTCTTGCCAAAGCAGTCTGCACAATAGCCTGCAATCACCTGGCCAACAAGACTCGCCATCAGCAGCACACTCATCACGCGGGAGGCGTAACCGGCGGAATATCCCTGGTCGCGGAGGTGTCAGTCGTGAGCCGTCAGCTATCAGCCATCAGCTATCCCGCCGCGGCGGGTCACCTCTCAGCCTTTGAAAAAAAGGCGCTGGGCCCAGTTTTGGATTTTGAATCTTGAATTCAGAATTGCTTTCTTCCCTTTCCCCACCGCCTACTGGCATCCGCTCCTGACGAGCCACAGGTCCATAGAACGGGACCTGCGCTACACCCTTTGAGTTCTCGGGCTGCAACGAGAATTTCAAGCATGTCCCTCCACTACTTTGCCTTCCACCTGCTGCCTACTGTCTACTGCCTACTGCCCGCTGCCTACTGCTTACTCCCTACCGCTTACTGCCTGCTGCTTACTGCCTACCGCTTACTGCCTACTGCCCGCTGCCTACTGCCTACTGCTTACTGCCTCCATCCTACCGCTGCCCACCGAGGTCATGGGGCGGTATACCAAAAGTTAAGGGTGAATCTGAAACGGGAATCCCGGTCGAGACATTATGCATCAATAATGAGGATGGGGTTCCCAAAATCGAGACAATTTGTGGAACTTTTCGAAGCTCCGAAGGGAATATCCTATGATGGTAGGGGACGACAGCGGAGCTCGGGAAGGTTAGTGTACCCGGCAGAAACGCTCTATAATTAAAGGAATCAACTTGGTTGTAGGAGGCGGCATGAAACACACACGGTCACTGTTGACGCAAACGGCTCTGGCATTCGCATTCGGCCTGTTTTTCTCTTTGATGGTGGCGGGGCAACAAGCAGCAACTCTCCCGGCGCGCATCACCCAATCTGTGGACATGGAGAACCTCGTCACACTGCGAGGGAATACCCACCCGCTGGCGCGCCCCGAATATGACCAGGGCGCCGCGCCCGATAGCCTGCTCACGGAACGGATGCTGCTCGTATTGCAGCGTTCGGCGGAGCAGGAAGCCGCGTTACGGAAGCTGCTGGATGAGCAGCAGATCAAATCCTCGCCCAATTATCACATGTGGCTCACCCCCGAGCAGTTCGGCCAGCAATTCGGCCCTGCCGATGCGGACATTCAGGCGGTGACCGGTTGGCTTACTTCACAGGGCTTTCAAGTCAGTCATGTGGCAGCGGGCCGCATGGTCATCGAGTTTTCCGGCACAGCGGGACAGGTGCGCCAGGCGTTTCACACGGAGATCCACAAATACGTGGTCAAGGGCGAGGAGCACTGGGCCAACGCGAGCGATCCGCAGATTCCTGCCGCCCTGGCGCCGGTGGTGGCCGGCTTTGCCTCGCTGAACAATTTCCCCAGGAAGCCAATGCACCGCCGCCTGGGCACTTTTTCCAAGTCGAAAGCCACAGGCGTAGTGAGGCCACTCTTTACCTATACTGATAATACAGGGACGACTTGGTACGCCGTCGGCCCGGCGGATTTTGCCACCATTTACAACGTTACCCCGCTCTGGAATGCAGGCATAGACGGTACCGGGCAGACCATCGCCATCGTCTCCGATTCGAACATCAACATCCAGGACGTGCGGGACTTCCGCAGCATGTTCGGCTTGCCGGCAAACGACCCGCAGGTTATCCTGAACGGCCCCGACCCCGGGGTGATCCCCCCCTCGGTCGGGGGAGACGAGACTGAAGCTGACCTTGACGTTGAGTGGGCCGGTGCGGTCGCGAAGGGTGCCACGATTGACTTTGTGGTCTCAGAGCAAACCGAGACCACTTATGGGTACGATCTCTCCGCCCTGTACGTCATTGATAACAACCTCGCGCCGGTGATGAGTGAGAGCTGGGGCGGTTGCGAGGCTGGCATCGGGAATAGCGGCAATGACTTCTACAGCACTATTTGGGAGCAGGGCGCCGCTCAGGGCATTACTATACTTATCGCTGCGGGCGACTCTGGCTCCGCCGGATGTGACGACCCGAGTTTCGAGGATGCGGCGCAATATGGTTTGGCAGTCAGTGGCAACGCTTCAACGCCGTTTAACGTTGCGGTCGGCGGAACGGATTTTAACGATTACAACAACTGGTCCCCGTACTGGTCCACGACAAACAATTCCACCACACAATCCTCGGCCCAGTCGTACATTCCCGAAATGACCTGGAATGACTCCTGCGCGAACACCGGATCACTGACTGGCTGCGCGTCTGGGGTAGCGAGCGACGGCACAGATCTTGTCGCTGGCAGCGGTGGCCAAAGCAATTGCGCTACACAGTCAACGACAGCCTGCACTGCAGGTTATGGAAAACCTTCCTGGCAGAGCGGCGCCGGGGTGCCAAACGGCAGCCTGCGCGACATACCGGATGTTTCTCTTTTTGCCGGCAACGGCTACAACGGCAGTTTCTACGTTTTCTGCGAAATGGATGCAAACACGAGCAACACGTCCTCTTGCGATTTGAGCGCTCCCTATCTGGATTTTCAGGGCGCGGGGGGAACGTCCGCGTCAACGCAAACCTTCGGTGGCATCATGGCATTGGTCAACCAGAAGACCGGCCAGCGCCAGGGCAATGCGAATTACGTCCTATACCCTCTGGCGGCGAAGAGTGGCGCGAGCTGTGCGTCGAACTCGGTTATGGCTCCCACTGCCAGCGCTTCTTCGTGCATCTTCTATGACGTGCAAGTGGGTAATAACTCGGTGGCGTGCGATGCCAGCTCGCCGAACTGTGGCAATCAATCGGCTAGCGGTTACGGCATCATGGTTTATACCAACAGCGCCACCCCCCCAGTCTCAGTACCAGCGTGGCTCACCACCGCCGGGTATGACCTTGCCACCGGCATCGGCACGGTGAACGCCGCGAATCTGGTGAATAACTGGACTTCAGTCAGCTTCAACACCTCATCGACCAACCTTACCATATCCCCGCCCGCGGGGTACACCTTAGCCAACATCCCGCATGGCAAATCAGTCAGCGTCACCGTCAGCGTCACTCCTGCATCTGCCACGGGTGATGTCTCACTGATAGGCGGGCCTAACAACAGCAATCTTGGCGTCGGTTTCCTAACGCTGACCAACGGCACCAATACCAGCCCGACCATCCTGCTCCCCGGCGGGACGTATGGCGTGACGGCGCATTATGAGGGTAACGGGACTTATGGGGCGAGCGACTCGACCCCGGTTCAGGTTACGGTGAGCCCGGAAAGCAGCCAGACGAAGGTCCAGTTGGTTACCGAGGATTGCAATGGGAATTTCACGTACGGCGTAACAACGGTTCCATACGGATACGTCCTCAATTGTTCCGGTGTTCTCTATGATTATTACTGGTTGCGCATGGATGTGGAAAACAGCTCGGGTAATGTTTGCTATAACACTTCCAGTTCCAATCCCACCGGTATTCCCGTCTATCAATGTCCTACCGGACAGGTGACGGTGACCGAAAACGGGAAACCGCCAATTGACTTGGGGGCGCCCTCTGACACCACGCCTGGCACCTACACCTTGAACAGCCAAGCTAATGCTGAGGATTTCTTCATCCAGCTTTCTGGTGGATCAAACGCCCTGGTCGCCAGCTACACTCCCTCCCCCGCTCCTCCTAACAATAGCTACAGCTCGAGCCAAGGCACGGCAACGATTACCGTCACTCAAGCCGCCACCTCCATCGGCGTCACAGCGAGCCCGGCGACGACCGTCACATCCGGCCAATCCGTAACCCTGACGGCGACCGTGAGCACCTCGAGCATGGGCATCGCGCCATCCGGCGCTGTGCAGTTCCTGAACGGAATCACTCCGATAACTATCACGCCGACGTATACGTATGTCAACGCTTCGGCCAGTGGTTACGCCTCGTTGACGGCAACCCTCACCACATCTTTTACCGCCAACGCGACTATCACGGCGCAATACCTCGCCGATTTAAACTACTCGGGTTCGACGTCTTCGCCCCTCACAATTACCGTCTCGACCGGCACACCCGACTACAGCGTAGTAGCAAGCCCAACCTCATTCGCCATCTCGTCCCCGGGCGCATCCGGGAGTACCACGATCAGCCTAAGTGCCATCAACGGCTTCACCGGCACAGTCAGCTTAAGTTGCGCGGTTCCATCAACGATGACCGGAGGCAGTTGCTCACTGGCTAATACCTCAATAACCGCCCCGAGCGGTACTACCACGCTCACGGTGAACACAACCGCTCCATCGACGGTGATCGGTCTATTTAACAGTCCGCGTTGGTTGCTGCCCACCGGGGGAGCTATTTTTGCTGCTTTCTTCCTGCTGCTCATCCCGACAAAGAGACGCCGATTGAAGCTGGCCTTCGGGTCGCTGTTCCTTGTTCTGCTGGCCGCAGCCTTGGTCGCCTGCGGCGGTAGCAGCGGCAGCAGCACCCCCCCCATCACCATCCCCGGCACGCCCACGGGCAACTACACAATTACGGTGACGGGCACCAGCACCATCTCCGGCGCCAGCGTCTCGCGTAGTGTGAACGTCCCAGTGACTGTGCAGTGAGGCGGCGTCGCGACGCGAGCCAGAAGTCAGAAGGAAGGTATGTAGTAGGTGGTAGATGGTAGGTGGGGAAAAATATCCATCACCATATGCCATCTACTACATACTATCAACCCGCTGCCGTAAACTGCTCGGTGATGCGCGCAGCGTAGCCCAGCACGATTCCGGCCGTGTTCGAGTCTGTCCCGCCCACCAGTAATTGGAGCCTCGCCGTGCGCCCGGCGCGCAGGTCGTTCTCGAATGCTTGATGCGTTCCAGCATGATCGCTAATCCCTTCCCGCCTCTGCCATGCTGTGATTCTGAGCGAGGATAGCCGAAGGCCGTTATCCGTGATGTCAGAAACGCAGCGCATGGCAAAGTGGGTCCGCCCTCTCCCAAGGGGAGAGGGTGGACCGCGACGGCGCTTTCTTCAGGCGTCGCGGGCCGGGTGAGGGGTTAGTTGCGGGGCGAGGACGGCTCAGACAGGCTCGGCCCAAGCTGCTCAATGGAAACGAGTAATGCGTCGAGTTCCTGGAGAGTCCTTCGCTGTCATCCTGAGCGCGGCGAAGGATCTCGCCCTGCCCGCTCAGGATAAACTGCGCGAAGAATCTCGCTCTGGCCTTTTCTGCCGAGAAACAGCAGGGCGAGATGCTTGGCGGAGTTTACCCTGAGCCCATTCGCTTCGCTCTCTCGAAAATCACCCGAGGCCTGTCATTCCCGCGAAAGCGGGAATCCAGCTCGATGTGGACTTACCTGGACGCCCGCTTACGCGAGGGTGATAATACCGGCGATTTTCATCTCTTTGGGTGGGCCGTAGGCCCATGCACACTCAGGGTAAACTGTGCGAACGGGCTCAGCACGACAGCCGTTGCGTTCAGCATGACATGTCGATAGACCATGAACCCGCCGAGGCGGGACAACTGACCACTGACAAACCACTGACAACTGACCACTGACTCCTGAGTGAAACCTGAGTGTATTGGTAGCCGTCTGTCATAGTGGCAAGCGAGACGGCGATGGGAGGTGGCGACTATGAGGCGACTCGCAATGGCAATATTGCTCACCGCTTTAACGTCTGCTGCGCAAACAGCGCCACCGCAGCCTGATTCGCAAGCCCGTGCGCAAGCGAGAAGCACCACCGCGAAATCGAGGATCGTAATCCCCGCTGGAACCACGGTTTCATTGGCGCTCACCAGCCCTATCTTGGCCAAGACAGCCAAGGCTGGAGATAGCGTCTATGCGCAGGCAGCCTTCCCTGTAGCGGTGAACAACCAAATGGCAATTCCGCCAGGCACGTATGTGCAGGGCCAGATCGACACGCTGACGCGGCCCGGCTGGCTTTCACCCCATGCCCAGTTTCAGATTCATTTTACGAAAATCATCTTCGCAAACGGTTATACGGTTGAACTTCCCGGCCCCCGGAAGGTGAGAACCGGGCAGCCGCCCGCTCCGCAGGCCTCCGCTGCGTCGGCAACGCCGCTCGCTCCTGCCGACGATGTGATCGCGGCGGTGGCCAACGCCTATGCGCAGGTCAGTTCTGCAAGCGACGTCCTTCTCGACAACGGCTCGCAGATCGAGATGGTTCTCCAGGTCCCTCTCCGATTGAATGCGGCGAACGTCGCCGCTGCTGTGCGTCTGTCCAATCCTGCGCCGCTTGCTCACCTCAAATCTGCGACGCGATGCCGCCCGATTCCCGGCACGCCGGGAACGCCAGACACGGTCATACCCGGCACTCCGGGCTCACCCGGCACACCGGCCACCGTTATCCCAGGAGGGCCTGGAATGCCCGACACAGTCATACCGGGAACTCCTGCAACACCGGGAACACCAGCCACGATCATGCCCGGCACTCCGGGTACACCGTATGTGCCATGCCCCGGCCCTCCCGTCGTGACCTCCAACCCCAAGGTTCAGAGTTATAAGGAATCGTTCCAGATCAACGCTCCGGTTCAGGTTTCTGGAAAGCAACTGTCTGCCGGAAGCTATCAAGTCACTTGGAAAGGATCGGGTCCCTCGGCTCAGGTGGATATCCTTCAGAACGGAAATCTCGTCGTTAGCGTGCGGGCGCGAGTCGTCCTATTGAACAGGAAATCGCCCGCTGACGCACCGGGGACGCGCACCAATTCTGACGGGTCGGTTTTATTGCACTCGCTCCGGTTCGCAGGCCAGACTTTTGCGCTGTATTTTGACCAAGGCGCCGCATGAAATATTCCGCAGAACGGCGAAAAGGCGCGGAGCAGCGCCCTACAGACCGTAACGCTTCGGGCGTTTCCTTCTCCAGACAGGAGAGACAATTTTATGCGAATATTTGCTCTCGTTGGACTCCTGGCTGCCTCGACATGCTGGGCGCAAGAACCGGCGGCGAATCCTCAGTCGCCTTCCCAAGCTCAGGCACAGGCGCCAGCCGCTTCTCAGAACCAGACGATCACCATTCCGGCAGGAACCCGAATTCCTCTCGCACTTGCCAGTCCGATTACAACCAAATCGGCGCGACGCGGAAACGCCGTCCGCGCGGTCACGGGGTTTCCCGTCACCGTCGGCACTCAGTTGGCGATTCCGGTCGGCACCTACGTGGAGGGCGTGATTGACAAAGTGACGAAGGGAGGCCGTTCGGGCCCCAGCTTGCAGATGCACTTCACTCGCATTCTCTACGCGAACGGTTATAGCGTGGCTGTTGACGGCGCCAACATGCAGGCCAAAGCCCTCAGTCCCAAGTCAAGTTCTCCAGATCTCGCCGCGTTCGCCAGCGAGAGCGGATCAAACTATGCGCTGGCCGCACAACAATCGTCGGGGTTACCCGCGGTACAAAACCCGGGGCCACATGTTGGAGCTATCGTAGGAGTGACGGTCGGCACCGCCGTAGCCGGGATCGTCGCGATCGTCCTCATGGCGCATCACCAAGGCGGAGGCAGTACCGTGCTTTTTGACACGGGTTGGCAGTTTGAGATGGTTCTGCAAAGCCCGCTCTCCGTCGACGCGGCGAGTGTTGCCGCCGCTACTCCCAGTGCTCAGTGATTAGCCCCGATTTCGGACCACGTTTGGACGCGTTTAGGGGGCTGCCGGAAGGGCGGGGCTTCAGCCCCGCCGAAATCACGGCTCCCGCCCTCTGTTGGTCCCGCGCCCCGCGCAGTCCCGCGCCTGCGGGACTGCGCGGGGCGCGGGACACAGGAATAATGAGGAAGGCCTTGTAACGGCGGGGCTGAAGCCCCGCCCTTCCAGACCGGTGGTGAGAAATGCGGGTTAGCGGGTAGCTAATCCTTCGCTGGGCGAAGAGCAGGAAATCCTTGATTTCTTCTTCGCTACCTGCTTTCCTGTTTTCTGCGTGAGGGACTGTTGCCGGATGGCCGAGACTTGAGTAGCAGCGCAGGGGAAGGGAATTGGCCTAGGGCGATTTAGGACGGACGGTACTGTCCTAATATGCGACGTAGGGCGGGCGCTTGCCCGCGCCCTGGAGTTTCTACATTTTTGCTGAAATTTTCTGGCCTTGCGCGACTCGCCCTTTCCCCCTTGGGGGAGAGGGTCTGGAGTTTCTACATTTTTGTTGAGATTTTCCGTTCTTGCGCGACTCGCCCTCTCCCCCTTGGGGGAGAGGGTGGACCGCCGCCGGCGTTCTCTTCAGCCGGGGCGGGCCGGGTGAGGGGGTGGTGGGCCTGCGCCCGTCCGTTTGCAGTTCACATCGCGCCGCTGAAAGCATTGGACAACGAACACGCGACGTCCAGCACCTTCTCGAGAAACCTGGGGACAGCTTTGCGTTGCTTGTGGTTTCAGGGCATTAACCCCCTCACCCCCCGGCCCCTCTCCCCCAAGGGGGAGAGGGGAGAATGTAGAAACTCGAGGGCTGGGGCTTGCCCCGGCCTGGGCCGTCTCGCCATGGCGGGAGAGAGGCGGCCCTACATTCTAGTTGGCACACTACCGGACGGACAGAAATCTTGAGGAAAAGGCCACTTCAGGTTAGAATAAACTAGTTGAAACTGGTTTGGTGATGCCACATGGAAATTGTAGGCGCATTTGACGCGAAGACGCATCTGTCGGCTCTGCTCGATCGGGTGGCGAGAGGCGAAAGGATCACGATTACAAGACACGGCGTTGCGGCGGCGATGCTGGTGCCTATCGGAGAGGCGGGTCTAAAGCTGACGCACGAGGAGATTGTCGAGGGCATGCGGGCATTGCGCAAGCGCGTGAAGCCCGACACAATGAGCGTGCGCGAAATCGTAAATGAAGGACGGCGATTTTGAGCGGCGTGGTTGTCCATGCGTCGGTGGCGCTCGCCTGGTGCTTCCCGGATGAAGCTAGCGAGTATGCTGATCGAGTCCTGGTTGCCCTGAAGGGGCAGGCCATAGTCGTTCCGGCTGTATGGGGCCTTGAAATTGCTAACGCCATGCTGGCAGGCGAGCGCCGCAAGCGCTTGAAGCAGCCGGAAATTCTGCGCTTCGTTGCTTTACTCGAGGGACTTTCAATTGTTCAGGATGGTCAGAGGGCGAGCGAGAGCGTCAGCAATGTTCTGCCGCTGGCGCGCGATTATGGTCTATCGGCATACGATGCCGCGTATTTGGAACTCTCGATCCGCCACGGCGTTCCGTTCGCCACCCTCGACGCGAAATTGCGGAAAGCAGCGCAACGGGCGGGCGTGAAAATCTTCGGGGGAGAAACCGCCTGATTAGGTCTGGTCAAGATTCACCTGTGTGGACGAAAGGAGTGATGGCAATGAGCAATATCAGGGAGTTGGCCTCTTTCGTGGTACTGTCCGCGTCTTTGGTACTGATGTCATTCGTAGCCGCCGGCACCGGACGAGCACAAGACATCAGGCCTATCGCCGGACCTAACCAGTCCATCAAAGTGGGGCGAGGCGGATACGTCTGCGAAGGTCAACTTACGCATTCTCCGATAGACAACACCGAAAACTGGACCTATGAGATGGTCAGTTGTACCGGCCCCATCTACACCGCAAACGACTACACAGCTTTGCATGCGAAACTCAACCAAGATGAGCTCGTGAAGCTGAATGCGGCTTTGGATCGATTGAACGCTACCAGCAGCTCCACCCAGGACCTGCTCAGCAGACAGTTGCAGACGTTCAATAATAACCTGAGGGCCGAGATTGAGAAACGCTTTCACGATCTCCCGAACAACCTTCTACAGTCGCCTGCCATTCAGAACCTCAAGAAGAGCCTGATGGACTACGTCAACGAGAGATTGCCGACGACGGGTCCCAACAAGAGTCCAGCTACACAGCAGACTACCGCCCCAGCGAGTCAGCAGGGCTCAGCCCCTGAGCAACACTGATCTGAATGGGGGGGCTCATCGTGGCCTTTCTTCAAGGGTTCACTTAAAAAAGCAGGAGTCAGGATTCAGGATTCAGGAGTCAGAATGAAGAGCTTACAATAGCAGGAGCTAGAACTTCTGCGCCGCAAGCTGGACTTTCCTTGGCGCCAAAAGATGCTGGTGCGGTTTGAATTGCCTGCGACCGTCCATCACCACCCTCATTACCTCGTTGGGCAGAGGGGCAGCTATGACCTGAACATCTGGGGCGAGAAGAAGTGTCTGAAATGTAGTTTCCCTTTACAAGCTGAGATGAGCAGTTTTGACCAAACCTGTGAGCGATACTGAACTGACGCGCAAATTAACGAAGGTGTATGTTATTGATCGACCGGGAAGTCAATCCGGAAATTCCGGGTAAACTGAAAGGACAAAAGCAAATGAAGACAATAATCTGCTCCATCGCGCTAGTCGTTTTGGCACTGTTCACGTCAGCCGCGTTCGCCCAGGAGGCAGCGCCAGCCCAGGAGCCAATCCTCACTTCCGCGGAAGCGAAGTTTGACACGACCACAGACAATAAGGATCAACAAACCAAACTGGATGTTTACGTCAAGAACAGTGACGGGCATGAAATCGCCAAGTCCGAAGGCAATGAAGGCCGTTGGAACAAGAATTCTACCCATACCGTCACGTTACAGGTCGAGGGCAGCCCAATGAAAGGAGATGTCGCGAACGGCAGCGTTTCGCTGACTCTCCACCCGCAAAGAAGGAATAAATGGTCGTTCAACTACACAGTTACTCTCAAGTTCTCTGATGATACTTTCATCACAAGAGGATTTAACGCCTGTTACTTGACTGATCATGACCCAGCCCGGACGGATTCCCTTAAGTGATAGCAGACGCCTGGCCAACGCCGAGAACGATTCGACCGAAATCCTTGCTGGGGTTCGCAAGTGCTTGAAAACGCAAGGGGCTTGTTATCATTTTGTAACCCCCTCAAGCGGCGAGGATGACAGATGGGCAAAAAGCGTTGGGCGGCTAAGCTATTGAAAATACGCGATAGGTGCGCCATGTCAAGGGACAGGTGAGAATTCTGTCGGAATCGTTCTCGGGGTCGAGCGGATCAGAGAAGGCAAGCAGGCGGTGTCGAAGACGCGCCCTGGCGGGAAGATGACGCGTCCCGCCTGGCGGGATGCCACCCCGCCTCGCGGGATCGAACGAGGGTGCGGCTGGGGTTGAGCGTGATTGCCTATCAATTACGGCCGTATTTTCGGGGGCATTATGGACCGAGCCGGCGGCGCCATGGCTGGCGCCACGGTAACGGTCATCGACGTCGGCAGAGGCATCTCGCGTCCGTTGACTGCGGCTAGAGCCGGAGAGTACTGGGCGCCCAGCCTGCTTCCCGGCACGCACACGGCGCGCGCCGAGCCTCTTCGTTAGACTCAGGATGCCGAAACTAGCGCGTGTAAGCATCATCGTTATCAGTTTGCTGGCGATACTGGCCACAATTACCGTTGTGGTGCTGCCGATTGCGCTCTCCCGCTATATCAGGCGCAATATGATTACGATCCTGCGCGAACGGTTCGACAGCGATGTTGAAATCAAGGGCCTGCAGGTCATCGCCTTGCCGTATGTCTATGCGTCCGTTGAGAGAGTCGTTCTTCGTCACAAAGGCCGTACCGACGTCGCACCGCTGATGATGATCCATAAGTTGTCAATATCAGCCAGCATCGTGGGGCTGTTTCAATCGCCCATGCACCTGAGTAGCGTTCATCTACAAGGACTGCAAATCCACGTTCCCCCGCCGGACAAAGATGAGCGGCCCGAAAACAAAGAGCCTGGGAAAAAGTTTGCCCCCTCTGTCTTGATAGATGAAGTGATATCAGACGACGCGCTCCTGGAAACGCTGCCACGGGATCCTACGAAGGATCCGCGGGATTTCCAGATACACAGCCTGGTGCTGCGCTCGTTCGGTTTTGACCGGCCCGCAACCTTTCATGCTATCCTGACCAACGCCAAGCCGGAGGGACAAATCGATTCCGAAGGCCAATTCGGGCCATGGCAGGCCGAAGAGCCGGGGCGCACGCCAGTCGCGGCGACGTTCCGTTTTTCGAACGCCGATCTCGGCACGCTCCGCGGCTTGTCTGGGATTCTTTCATCCACCGGAAAGTATGGCGGCACTCTGGGACATCTCGATGTCGAAGGTGATACCGACACGCCGGATTTCGCGATCAACATTGGCGGAAACCCCGTGCCTCTGAAGACGCATTATGTCGCCGTCGTTGACGGGACGAATGGAGATACGCATCTCACCTCGGTTGAGGCGCGTTTGGGGAACTCCACGATCCATTCGAGCGGCGATGTGGTGGGAATAAAAGGCGTCAAGGGCCGGCACATCCTCGTTCAAGCCGTTTCGACTGGTGCAGACATCGAAGACTTCTTGCGCCTCGCCGTCAAGGGGAAGCAGCCGTTCATGAAAGGCATTGTCGGCCTGCGCGCGAAGATCGATTTGCCGCCGCGCGAAGGAGCAGACATCATCGACCGTCTGATTCTCGTCGGCCAGTTTGACATCGCCGGAGCGCGATTTACCAATCCGGACACCCAGCAGAAGCTGGATTCTCTGAGCCGCAGGGGACAGGGTCATCCCACAGACGACGAGATTCAGGATGTAATTTCGAATCTTCGCGGCGGGTTTGTCATGCGAGGCGGGACCATTACATTCTCAAACCTCGCCTTTAATGTTCCCGGCGCGGCGATTGAGCTCAACGGCTCCTACAATCTTGAGAACGAGCAACTTGATTTTCACGGGCATGTATTTCTCGACGTGAAGCTCTCGCAAACCGTGACCGGAGCGAAATCCACTCTCCTCAAATTGGTTGACCCGTTTTTCAAGAGAAACGGCGGCGGATCATCGATTCCCATCGAAATTACAGGAAATCGATCGCATCCTGACTTCGGGCTCGAACTCCGTCGCCAATATGACAAGGAAGATAACAGGCGAGATAACAAATAAGTAAGGAGTCAATCGCCATGCGGGTCTGGATACTGATGGTGCTGACCACGACGCTCGCGCTTGCGCAGACTGAACCCTCCGATACCGTCCAAAGGTGCCGGAGCATGCTGGACGAGGCCGCCCGTGACGGGAATCCGGACGTTCGAATGGGCGCGGCGCAGGCCCTGAGTCTGGTGGGGGTGAAAGATAACGCTCTTCAATCTCTCGCCCCGATGCTCGATGACCACGACGTTTCCGTCCGGGTTGCGGTTGTTTCCACCCTGGGTGACTTCAGGGACAAGCAAACCATTCCCCTTTTGAAGAAAGCTCTGCAGGATCCCGTTCCCGAAGTCGACTTCGCCGCGGCCAAGGCGCTTTACCAGCTCCACGACCCGGATGGAGAGCAGTTCCTTCTCGCAGTGGTTGGCAGAGAGTCTAAGGCATCTTCTACCTATCTCAGCAAAGAGAAACGCAGCGCCTTGCGCTTGTTGCACACTCCCACCAGGCTTCTCATTACCGCCGGCATCGGGGCAGCGGTTTTCTCGGGCGTGCCGGGTCTCGGGTTAGGATTATCTTCGGCACAAGGCATCCTGTCGGCTCCTGATTCTACGGCCCGGGCCGCCTCTCTGCTGCTCATTGCAAACACGCATGATCCAGCCCTGACTGATGCGGTTGGATCAGCGTTGTCGGACAAGGAGTGGTCAGTGCGCGCTGCGGCCGTTCACGTGGTCGCGATGCATCCCTACCCAGGATTCCGGCAGAACTTGGTCCCCCTGCTGGACGACAAGAAGGAGGCTGTGCGCGTACGCGCCGCCGCGGCCTACATCAGACTGGAGCACGTAACGAAGGAGCCGACGACGAGGCGAGGCGACACGACTCATTAACCGTGTGCTGCGGCCACTATCCAGACAATTCGCGGCCGAGCCTCAAGTGAAGATTCGTACTTTGCGGCCAGATAAGCGCCATAGGGAATTGATGAAAGTTGCTGCCGACAGGGGAAAAGGCCCGAAATAGGGCTTGCTTCTGAGGCTGCAGATTGTGCCCATGTCCTCCACTGTGAGTTCCGCCAAGGCTCTGCTCAACGGGTTTTTCGAATGGTTCGGTGAACTCAGCCTTTTTTTTTGGCAAGTCATGCGGGCGGCAGTGACACCGCCCTTTGAGGTCCGCGAGCTTGTTCGGCAACTCGACGAGATAGGATCGAAATCGCTTCCACTGGTTGCTTTGGCCGGCGCCGCCATCGGCGCCGTCCTCTCCTTTGAAACCCGCGATAGCCTGGTTCGATTCGGCGCCAAGTCATTGCTTCCCGCCGCCGTCGTGTTCTCGATTATCCACGAGATCGGTCCCGTCATCACGGGCTTGGTCGTCTCCGGCCGAGCGGGAGCTGGTATCGGCGCTGAGTTGGGATCGATGAAGGTCACAGAGCAGATCGATGCCATCGAGGCGTCAGCGGTAAATCCCTATAAGCTGCTGGCCGTAACACGCATTCTGGCTTGTATCCTGGTGCTGCCACTCCTAACCCTCGCTGCCGATTTCTGCGGTGTGATAATGGCTTGGGTAGCCGATGCCCTGGCTGAGCCGATCTCCTTCCAGCAGTTCATCCATAACGGCTTCAGAAATTTCGGCTTCAACGATTTTCTGCCGCCAACGTTCAAGACCGCTGTGTTCGGCCTGATCATCGGGCTGGTCGCGTGCTTTCAGGGAATGCGGACGCGGGGAGGGACCGAGGGCGTGGGGCGTACTGCGACGAGCTCGGTGGTCATATCTTCGCTCTTTGTGATTCTGGCCGACGTTATCCTGGCGAAACTGATCGTCATGTTTTTTCCATGAAGAGCTGCGCTTAAGAGTTCGCAACGGGGCACTGAAAGGGGCCTGTAACCGCATCGTGATAGAAAACCTTGAGGAAAGGAATGGCGAACCGCCCGTGGTCCTCCGAGGTCTGCACAAGTCCTTCGGCGCCCAGGTGGTCTTGAACGGGATTGACCTGACTGTCGCCCGCGGTGAAACCCTGGCGGTGCTCGGCCGCAGTGGTACCGGCAAAAGCGTTTTGTTGAAGATCATCATCGGGCTGCAGAAACCGGACGCGGGCTCGGTTAGCATCCACGGGCAGGAGATTACCGGTCTCAATCTCGACAAGCTCAACGAAATCCGGAAGAAGATGGGTTTTTTGTTCCAGCAGGCAGCGCTCTACGACTCGCTAACGGTGGAAGAGAATGTGGCCTTTCCACTGAAGCACAATACAAAAATGCCGGAGTCCGAGCGGCGGGATCGAGTCAAGGAATTGCTGAAGGGTGTGGGTATGGAAGGGGATCTCAAGAAGATGCCTTCCGATATTTCGGGCGGCATGCAGAAGCGAGTAGGGCTGGCGCGCGCCCTGGCTCTCGACCCCGACATCCTCTTGCTCGATGAACCCACCGCAGGACTGGACCCCATTACCGCCAGCGAGATTGATGAGCTGATTCTAAAGTTGCACAAGCAACGCGACATGGCATCCATCGTGGTCACGCACGATTTGCAAAGCGCAAAGACTATCGCCGACCGGCTGGCACTGCTCCACAAAGGAAACGTGGTGGTCGAAGGCAGCTTCGACGACCTAGAGAAGAGTCACGTTGAGTTTGTTTCAGGTTTTATGAGGCGGGACGCTTAGGAGGTTGATGAAATACATTGGAGCGCCGACCCCGTCCTGCGTGGTCGGCACGTGCTGACCCCGCCTTGCGGGGTCAGCGCTACACACCCATCAACCTGTTAGGAGAACATATGTCGAGAGCGGCACGGTTGGGAGCTTTCGTAATTACGACACTGGCGGTTCTGGGAATAGGAATCTTCATCATTGGTAACAAGCAATACCTCTTCACCTCCACGTATCGATTAAAGGCGCAGTTTGGTGACGTGGTGGGCTTGAATGAGGGCGCCGAGGTGCGGGTTGGCGGTGTTCACCGCGGGACAGTGAGTAGTATCGAGTTGCCTCACAGGACGAGCGGCAAAGTTACGGTGGTCATGGACCTCGACAGCTCGACCCACGACATCATCAAGCAAGACTCCGTTGCGTCAATTGAGACCGAGGGTCTGCTGGGCAACGAGTATATGGCGATCTCGTTTGGATCTGCCGGGGCGGCCAACGTGCAGACCGGAGACACCATCGCCAGCCACGCTCCACTCGCCATGTCAGACCTGCTCAAGAAGACAGACGCTATTCTGGATAGCAGCCAGGAAGCCATCAAAAACGTTACGCAGACGACCGCGCATTTGAGCTCGATCAGCGCCAAGATCGACCAAGGTCAAGGGACTGTAGGGGCGCTGATCAACGACAAGAAACTCTATGGCAATCTTGACCAAACGATGAACGGCATCCGTGATACGGTAGCCCAAGCGCAAGTGGGGGTCACCGATTTCCAGGAGAACATGGAGGGGATGAAGCACAATTTCTTCCTGCGCGGGTATTTCAAGAACCGCGGTTATGAAGATTCCGCCGAGCTGGCGAAAGACGAAATCGCACGTTTGCCCCAAAGCTCGCCGCTGAAAACGTTCACAATCGAGGCAAAGCAACTCTTCGCTAAGGTAGACACGGCCAAGCTGAAAAACCAGAAGTCTCTAGACGCTGCTGGCGACTTCCTGGCCGATAACGACTTTGGGCTTGCCGTGGTGCTCGCTTATAGCAGCATGGAAGGAGATACCGAGAAGAACTTAGTGCTGACACAAGGTCGTGCCCTGGTGGTCCGCGAGTACCTCGTCGAGAATTTCGCTTTCGATGATAGGCAGCTCAAGACGCTGGGGATGGGGAAGAAGAGTGGCACGAGTCCTGAAACCGGTTGGGGCGCCATCGAGATCCTCGTTTACCCAACCGGCACCGAGATTCCGCCCGCGAAGCAGCCGCAGAACAGCAGTCCACCCAAGAGTACCTCAGGCCAACCGATTCAGGAATCTCCCGCTACCGGTTCGAAACCAAAGTAGGTTTGGGGCACGCTCTCCCCTTGGCTTGGGGTGTCCCTATTAGAACAAAAGCGCCACCTGCTGTTTTCCGCACAATGTCCCAGCAGGTGGCGTTTTGGCTTTTTCAGCGGAGGTTACAGGGGAACTCGTTTTATCGAATAGGAGCTGAGAACGCGCACGTAGTTGGCCCGCTGGAAGGCGGCGGGGTCGGCCACGGCGCGTTGGCTCATGCTGCCCTGCATCTGACGGATGGATTGGTACTCATGTTCTTCCATCCAGGCGAGCATGTCTTTGCGGAGGGTGGCGAGGTGGCCGATGCCGTTCTGAAGTAATGCAGAGGTTATTGCCACCACGCGCGCGCCGGCCATCATCGCTTTCAGAACATCCGCAGCGGTATGCACGCCGCCGGTGATGGCGAGGTCGGCCTTGATATGCCCAAACAGGATGGCGACCCAATTCAATCGCAGCAGCAGTTCGTGCGAGGTGCTGAGGAGGAGGTTGGGCACCACCTCGAGGTTTTCCAGGTCGAAGTCCGGCTGGTAAAAGCGGTTGAAGAGAACCAGAGCGTCGGCGCCGGCCTGGTCCAGGCGCTTGGCCATATGGGCGAGCGAGCTGAAGTAGGCGCTGATCTTCACGGCCACCGGGATGTGCAAGCTGGATTTCACCGTGGAGACGAGGTCGGAATAGAGCTTTTCGACTTCCTCACCCGTCAGCTCGGTGCTGGTGGGTATGTAGTAGATGTTCAACTCCAGGGCATCCGCGCCGGCATCCTGAATCTTCCTGGCATATTGGATCCAGCCGCCGATGGACGAGCCGTTGAGGCTGCCGATGATGGGGATTCCCACCGCCGCCTTGGCGCGCCGGACGTGCTCACAATAGCCATCCGGACCAAGATTGTATCCCGTCATGTCAGGGAAATAGGTAATTGATTCGGCGAAGCTTTCCGTGCCTTGCTGGAGAAACAAGTCGAGCTCGGAGCTTTCGATGTTGATTTGTTCCTCGAAGAGCGAGGGCAGCACGATTGCCGCAGCGCCGCTATCCTCCATCCGCCGGAGATTCCTGAGCTCTTCGGAGAGTGGGGATGCAGATACGACCAGGGGATTCTTCAAGTTGAGCCCGTGATAGGTAGTGGAAAGGTCAATCATTATCTTGTCTCCTTCGCCGCGCCATTCATCGGCATGGCGGCCATGTTTTGGTAAACTCGCCAGCGGTTCCGAACGTCTTCCTCAGCAAATTGCAGCAATAGCTTGGCAGCCTGGGGATCGCTGAGTGTCAACATCGTGTAGCGCGTCTCATTATAGATGTATTTCTCAAGCGGCAATGCCGGGGGCTTGGAATCGAGCTGGAAGGGGTTCTTCCCCAGCCTGGCCAAGTCCGGATTGTATCGGTAGAGTGGCCAGTAACCCGACAGAACGGCGGCCTTCTGCTGGTCGAGGCCATGGATAAGGTCGTAGCCATGAGCGATGCAATGGCTGTAAGCGATGAGTATTGACGGGCCATTATAGGCTTCCGCTTCGAGAAAGGCCTTGAGCGTGTGCATGTCACTCGAGCCCATAGCGACTGCTGCGACGTAAACGTTGCCATAGGCCATGGCCATCATGCCCAGGTCTTTCTTGGGCCGGGGTTTTCCGCCCGCCGCGAACTTCGCCACGGCGCCACGCGGTGTGGCCTTGGACATCTGGCCGCCTGTGTTCGAGTAGACCTCGGTGTCGAGGACCAAGACGTTCACGTTACGGCCGGAAGCCAGGACGTGATCCAGGCCGCCGTAGCCGATGTCGTAGGCCCAGCCGTCCCCGCCCACAATCCAGACGCTCTTCTTGACCAGGGCGTCGGCAAGGCTGGAGAGGTCGCGGGCTTCCGGTGTCTTCAAACCGGCAAGTTTCTCCTGGAGTGCTTTCACACGCTCGCGTTGCTCCCGGATGCCGGACTCCGTCGTCTGGTCGGCGCCCAGGATGGCATGGACCAGCTCCTCTCCGAGGTGTGAGGAGAGTCGAGTCAGCAACTCGCGCGCGTACTCGGTTTGCTTGTCGAGCGCCAGTCTCATACCCAGGCCGAACTCGGCATTGTCTTCAAACAAGGAGTTCGACCACGCCGGGCCACGTCCGTCAGGGTTCTGTGCGTAGGGGGTAGTGGGCAGGTTGCCGCCGTAAATGGAGGAGCAGCCGGTGGCGTTTGCGATGAGGGCGCGGTCGCCGAAGAGTTGGCTCATCAACTTGACGTAGGGCGTCTCGCCACATCCCGCGCAGGCTCCGGAGAATTCAAACAGCGGTTGCAGCAACTGCACGTCCTTGACCTGCCCCAGGCTGAGGGTGCGCCGGTCAACTTCCGGCAGGCGGAGGAAGAAGTTCCAGTTGTCGCGCTCGGCTTCGCGCAGCGGGGGTTGAGACGCCATGTTGATGGCCTTGTGCTTGGCCTCGCTCTTGCTCTTCACCGGGCAGACTTGAACGCACAGGGTGCAGCCGGTGCAATCTTCCGGCGCCACCTGGAGGGTGTACTTCAATTCCTTGAATTCCTTCCAGCGCGCCGCAGAGGACTTGAAAGTCGGGGGTGCGTCTTTCAGAAGCCCGGGATCGTAAATCTTGGCGCGAACCACGGCATGGGGGCAGACCAGGATGCACTTGCCGCACTGGATACAGATCTCTTCATCCCATACCGGAATCTCGAGCGCGATGTTCCGTTTCTCCCACTGGGCGGTGGCACTGGGGAAAGTGCCATCGATCGGCATGGCGCTCACCGGCAGGTCGTCGCCTTCGCCGGCGATGATCTTGGCAAGCACTTTCTGCACAAACTCCGGAGCTTCTTCCGGCACCGCACGCCGCAAGTCAAAAGCGCTGGACACTTGATCCGGAACCTTGACCTCGTGCAGGTGGCTGACGGCCTGGTCCACGGCGGCGAAATTCTTCTGTACGATGGCTTCGCCGCGCTTTCCGTAGGTTTTCTCGATGGCGTGCTTGATGGCCTGAATAGCCTCGTCGCGGGGAAGAATGCCGCTGATGGCGAAGAAGCATGTTTGCATCACGGTGTTGATGCGGCCGCCCATACCGGCGGCGTGGGCCACCTTGACGCCGTCGATCACAAAGAAGCGGAGTTTCTTCTTGATGATCTCGTCTTGAGTTGTCCGGGGGAGGTGGTCCCAGACTTCCTCCGGACCAAAGGGGCTATTGAGCAAGAACGTGGCCCCAGGTTGCGCGGCTTTTAACATGTCAAGCCGCTCGAGGAACGTGAACTGGTGGCAGGCCACGAAGTTGGCCTTGGAAATCAGGTAAGTGGAATGAATGGGCTTGGGACCAAAGCGCAGGTGAGAGATGGTGACGGAGCCGGCTTTCTTCGAGTCATACACGAAGTAACCTTGGGCGTTGTTGTCCGTATCCTCGCCAATGATCTTAATCGAGTTCTTATTGGCGCCCACCGTCCCATCCGCTCCGAGGCCATAGAAGATGGCGCGCACGGTGCTCGGATCTTCAGTCGAAAAGGCCGGGTCATACTCCAGGCTGGTGTGGGTGACGTCGTCCTCGATGCCGACGGTGAAGTGGTTGCGAGGCTTCTCCTCGAGCATCTCGTCGAAGACGGCCTTGACCATCGCCGGCGTGAACTCCTTCGAGGAGAGCCCATAGCGCCCGCCAATGATTCGCGGATAGGCTTTGAAGGGCGTCTTGCCAGTCGAGATTGCTTCGCTCACTGCCGTCGCGACGTCAACGTAGAGTGGTTCGCCGGGGCTGCCCGGTTCTTTTGTGCGGTCCAGGGTGGCGAGGGTTTTCACGGTCGCGGGGAGTGAGTTGACGAAGTGCTCGATCGAGAAAGGACGATACAACCGCACTTTCAGGACACCCACCTTCTCCCCGCATGTGTTGAGGTGTTCGACGGCTTCCTGAGCGGCTTCAGCTCCCGATCCCATCAGGATGACGACCCGCTCGGCATCCGGTGCGCCAACGTAATCGAAGAGGTGATAGGAACGCCCCACGAGGCGAGCGAATTTATCCATCTCTTCCTGCACGATACCCGGGCAGGCTCGATAGAACGGGTTCACGGTCTCGCGCGCCTGGAAGAAAACGTCGGGGTTCTGGGCGGTGCCGCGGATGACCGGGTGATCCGGCGACAGGGCGCGTTTCCGATGCGCCTGGACGAGTTCTTGGTCAATCATGGCAAGCATATCTTCGTTGGTTAACTCCTCGACCTTGCCGACTTCGTGCGAGGTGCGAAAGCCGTCGAAGAAATGCAGGAAGGGCACGCGAGTCCGCAGGGTGGCGGCCTGCGCGAGCAGCGCAAAATCCATCACTTCCTGCACCGAGTTTGAGGCGATAAGAGCGAAGCCCGTCTGGCGGGTCGCCATCACGTCGCTGTGGTCTCCAAAGATGGAGAGGGCGTGCGTTGCCAGGGTCCTTGCCGAGACGTGGAACACTGTGGGAGTGAGTTCCCCAGCGATTTTGAACATATTGGGGATCATCAAAAGCAGGCCTTGCGAGGCCGTAAAGGTGGTGGCGAGAGACCCGGCTTGCAGTGCCCCATGGAGAGCCCCGGAGGCTCCGCCCTCGCTCTGCATTTCGACCACGCGAGGTATAGTGCCCCAGAGGTTTGGTTTACTTTCTGCCGACCATTGGTCCGCCCACTCGCCCATGGGGGAGGACGGTGTGATGGGGTAGATGGCAATGACCTCGTTGACCCGGAAGGCCACGTAGGCCGCTGCTTCGTTGCCGTCTATAGTTACCTTGCTTCTTATCATTAGCATTGCTCCATTCGGTTCTGAAATGAACAGGGGATTGTTTTCAAACTTAGCTGTAGCGCCGGCATCTTGCCGGCAAATGACGCCCGGCCTGCAGCGCGCCGCGGTCCATCCAATTAGGCGTTGTCACGTAATGACCATTTTGTTTTCGAACCGCCACCCCCTCACCCCCGGCCCCTCTCCCCCAAGGGGGAGAGGGGAGAGTTGATTCGACTCCTGTCACCCTCTCCCCCTTGGGGGAGAGAGCCGAGGTGAGGGGGTTGTTCGGCGACCAATGCAAGGGCCATTTCTTGACCACCGCTTGCTGGACGATACACTAGGATACGCCTACACCTCCTTGACTTGCGAGGTTCTTCCCAACCCGCAACGCGGTTGCAACCTCCTCGCGGCGCTCGATAGGAAGCGAGGCGACCACGGCGTCCCACGCCGCGCTGGGGACGACTGGTTCCATGCCCAGCCAGAATGCAACCGCAGCCAGTGCGGCCCGCTTAGGCGTCGCCTCACGCCGGAAGGGCTGCCGGAGCAGTCGGCCCGTTACATTGGAAATCTCAAGCTCGGCATCGAGGAGCAGAAGTGTCCTTGGCGTCAATTGGGCCAACGTGCCGTTAGCCTGGAGCTCATTCCATCCGTCCTGACTCACTCCGATCACCACATCGACACTTTCCATCCCGGTGTACTCAATGGGCTGTGGGCTCAAGCAAATCTCGGAAAGCGAGAATCCGGAACCCTGCGTCACCGGATTGTCGTTCTTCTGTGTGCTGTATAGGCCCACGGACAAAGCGGCGCGGCATAGGAGAGCCGCCGATGATTGCACTCTTTCGCCCGCCGTGCCCGCAACGACGATGTGGAGCGGATTGGCAAGGTCGCCTTTGACAGACAGCTCAGTGACTTCCGGGGCGACCTTACGCAGTGGACGGGATTCCGTCTCGTGACGGTAAAGCGCGCTAAAGGTGGGACGCTCCTGCTCCGTTTCCATCCGCCCGATCCAGTACCCCTGGCGGCTGACGACCTCGCGGAGCGCGTTTCCCGTCACTTTGTTCTTGAGTGTGCCATAGCCCGTGCAAACCTCCAGAATCTCGACCAGCGAAAATCCCGGAAAATCGATCGCGTCGGCAATCACTGCATCGAGGTTGCTATCCGTGGCAAACTGGCGGGCCAAAAACCCGGCGTGCGCGGTTCGGAGAAGCGCGAGGAGATCGAGCGGCGGGATACAGTTTCCTTCCGGCGTAGTGGCCGTAATCCAGTTGAGAGGTGTAAAGGCCGAATGCTGGCCCCCCGTCATCCCAAACAGGAAGTTGTTATGAACCAGTACCGTGACGTCCACATTTAACTGGGCCGCATGAACCAAATGCAACAAGCCGATCATGGCTCCGCCATCGCCAATCATGACGATGGGCTTCAGGCCCTTGGTGGGGAGCATCACCTCAGCCAAGGCCATGCCTGTAGCCATTGCGGTCGAACGACCGTGAGTCGTGTGGACGGTATGCAGATAAGGGAAGAGCGAGTCCGCCAAACCCACGCAGCCGATGTCGGTGGTGAGCACCACGGAACGAGGTTGCAGACCGAGCCCTTCGAGCGCGTGGCTCAGTTGACGTACCACCAGCGCGTGGCCGCATCCCCTACAGTAGGGAAGCTTTGCGTCGCTCGCCAGATAGGTGGGGTTTCCCATCAGACCCTCTCCCCCCTGATGGCGCGAACAATCTCACCCGGGGTGATCATGTTGCCGATCTTATTGATCCCCAAAACCAGTTTGCCCGGAAGCAACGGGGCTAAAACTGTGCGGTACTGACCGCCAAAGTTTTCCTCGGCGACAAAGACGGTGCGTATCCCAGCCGAAGCCTGGTTGAGCGCTTCAGCGGGCACCGGGAAGAGGGTTTGAATTTGCAAAAAGGAGATGGGAGAACCCTCTTTGCGCAGCAAGCCGACGGCCTCACGAGCGGCGCGTGCCGTGATTCCATAACTGAGCAGCAGACAGGAAGCGTCAGGGTCCAGGTCAGGGCGCACCAAGGCCATTTCGGTGGCGTGGGCTTCTATCTTGCGCTGCAAGTGAACGAGCATTTCGACGACCTCGGGCGAAACCTTCCTTAGTCGTCCACGGCGATCGTGAGCCGACCCCGTCACCGTGACTTTGACGTCCCCACCTACCGGAGCAAAGGCCGGCACTTCCTCAGGTCTCTCGATGTCATATGCAGCGAAGGGGGCTTTTGCGCCGACCCGGGTCCGCTCGACAGTTGCCAGCCTGGCCAGAGCGGCTTCGTCCACCACCTCGGTTGTCATTCCCACTTCCTTGTCGGAAAGCAGTACGACAGGCGAACGCAGGCGTTCAGACCAATTGAATGCGTGCTGAGCAAGTTCGTAGCACTCGGCGGCGTTGCTGGGGGCGAAAACCGGTATAGTGTAGCCCCCTGAAGTTGAAAATTCAGCGAGGAAAATATCTCCCTGCGCTCCCTGGGTTGCCCCTCCCGTGCTCGGGCCAAGCCTCTGGACCAGTGCGATCACCACCGGCGTTTCGGTCATGAGCGCATACTGGACGGTCTCGGTCATTAAAGCCCAACCGGGGCCGGAGGTCGCTGTCATGGCCTTGAGGCCCCGAAGGCTCGCTCCTACGCAGTAACATAGTGAGGATATCTCGTCCGGCGCGGAGAGTGCCAAGCCACCCTGCGCAACGAGTTCCCGCATCATGACTTCGTAGATTTCCGTGGCGGGGGTAATGGGATAACCGGCAAAAAAACGGCAGCCTGAAGCAAGCGCGCCTTCGGCCACCATCCGGTTTCCAGAGCAAAGCCTAAGTGACATGCGTGACAGTCCATGTTTAGGTAAAGCAACAGTAGGGCCAAGAGTCGGCTGCGATTCTGCCGAATAAGTCCTTTATCTGTAAAAGGCTATGGGGACCTCTGTGGCGCCTCACGATTCCACAGGCAACCCAAGTGCCAGAATACACGTCGGTGGGTGGAAATCCACGATCTCGTTCACGCTGCATTGACATTTTGGTGAGCTGCAATTTGGCTCTACCCAACCTGCCCGTACGTGGTACGTGGTAGGTGGTATTTGGGGAAGAGCTTTTTCCCTACCGACTACCTACGACATACCGTCTACCTCCTTTGCTTTCAGCAACATTACCGTCTTTAACGCGTAACTACCTTTGTTTTCAGTAACATTCCCGTGTCGTTCCCGATTCTCCAACCCCGATCCTTTGTTTTCAATAACATCCCCGCATCGTTCATCGTTTTTTTAAAGTTACTAGGGATTTCTTTTTTCCCAGCCGGGGCGACATCTTGGCGTAGACTGCGGTACTGGCCAAGAGCCCCGCCAACTCGAACCTCACCTCAAATTCGATAAGGTCCGAGGTAGCGCAGGGCCCGCTCTCCGGCCCTGCGGCTCTTCACAGTCGGCAGTAGGCAGTCGGCAACAGGGATAAGTTGGGGTGATTTTGCGTAAGGACATAGCTCCTCCTGGGCGGGGTGTTAGCTTAACGAGGAACGGACTTCCCCGCGGGTTGGACTTTTCCACATGAGTAGGCTATCACAGCGAGGAGGCGCTGTCAAGAGACAATATGTTCACAAGTGTAGCTCAGGACTTCCTCAATCGACTCATTGAATCATTGATCCGTTGACTCATTGAAGGGCCCTTGTCTCGTTTTTTCAATGAATCAATGATTCAATGGATCAATGAGTCAATTTCAATTCACGCACAAACCAGCCACTTCACAGCCACCGTTCCCCACTTTGCGAAATCGCCGGCCCATCAAGCGACGATTCCCTTTGCGGCAATACTTCGGTTAGAATCCAGGCCACGGGAGGTTTTCACTGGCGCTGATGAAGATCTGCCACACTTGCCAGCAGACCTACTCCGCTGATGTTGAGTTCTGTACGCGCGACGGCGCTCAGCTCACCGCTCAAGCCACGGAAACCGAAGCGCAGCTTGCCGGTCAACTCTCGCGCCGTTTTCGCATTGTCCGCCGCCTGGGCGCGGGCGGCATGGGTACGGTCTTCCTCGCCGAGCAGATCGCGGTTGGCAACCGTCCGGTGGCGCTCAAAGTCCTGAACCGCAAGCTGCTCGATGACCCCGAGTTCCTGCTGCGCTTTCAGAATGAAGCGGCTTCCACCGGGCGCATTCACCACGCGAACGTCGTCACCATTTACGAATCCGGCCAAGCCGATGACGGCACGCCCTACATCGCCATGGAGTTTCTGGAAGGCGAATCTCTCCGCCAGGCCCTCTCGCGGCGGGGGGCGCTTCCCTTACCTGAGGTTGCGGAAATTCTCCAGCAAGCGGCGCGGGGCCTGAACGCCGCGCACAAGCTGGGCATCATTCATCGTGACCTCAAACCCGATAACATCTTCCTGACGTATCCCGACGACGTAGGGGCAGGCCTCGTGCCTGCCCTCCCCGGCGGCATTGCCAACATCGGGCGACCACAGGAGCCGCCTAAACGGCCCTTGAACGCCTTCATGAAATGACATAATATGAAGATATGCCAATGACGTCTCTAAACATCTCTTTACCCGAAGTTCTCAAAGCCTACGTTGAAGGCCAGGTTGCATCCGGAGACTGGGGCACGCCGAGCGAATATGTCCGGGAGTTGATTCGCCAGGACAAAGAACGCCGCATGGCCAACCTGGAACAGGAACTGCTGGCCGCTGCCCGAGGTCCCAAGATTGAGGTGTCGATTGCCGAGATTCGCAAGAAAGGCTTGATCACGGCACTCCGCGAGCGGGTACGGACCCGGTGAAAGCGCCTCAGATCACCCTCAGTGAGGCGGCCGTTGCGGATATCCTGGAGCAATCCGAGTGTGGCATTTTCTGGCGCTCGTGTTAAAATCCCCTCATGCAGAATTGGAAGGAACGCATCAGCGTGAATCCGGCGGTCTGTCATGGCAAAGCCTGTATCCGGGGAACTCGGATCATGGTTTCCGTGATCATTGATAACATCGCCGTCGGTGTCGCACGCGATGAAATTCGAGCGAGTTATCCGGCCCTGACCCCTGCGGATATCGACGCCGCCCTTGCCTACGCCGCCGAGCTGACCCGTGAGGGAACGGTGGACTTGCCCCTGGAAATAAACGTGTGAAATTCAAGATCGATCAAAATCTCCCGGCGGAATACGCAATCCTTCTCCGCGAAGCGGGCTTCGAAGCTGACTCTGTGGACGACGAGGGGCTTGCTAGCGCCGATGACGGGTTCGTTTCCAACCGCGCCCGGGCGGAAGGGCGCGCTTTGTTGAGTCTAGACTTGGGTTTCGCGGATATTCGGGCTTACCCGCCCCAAGAATACTTGGGCATCATCGTTGTTCGATCCAAGGCTCAGGACAAGATCACGCTGCTCTCAATGCTGCGGCGCCTCATCCCGGTGCTGCGGGAGCGGTCGCCGGAAGGACAGCTATGGATTGTCGAATCCGACCGCATCCGATTCCGTGAAGGTTGATACCCTCTTGAACATGCATGTAGCGAAGCTCGATCAGCGTCGCTACAATAGCGGGCTGAGAACTTGCCGCTGTGACTGAGATCGACGCCCATCTCGTTGCGAGTCTTTCGCGCCGTTTCCGGCTTATCCGCCAACTGGGAGCGGGCGCCATGGGTGCGGTGTTCCTCGCCGAGCAGATCGCGGTCGGCAACCGTCTGGTAGCGCTCAAAGTCCTGAACCGCAAGCTGCTGGATGACCCCGAGTTCCTTCTGCGCTTTCAGAACGAGGCGGCTTCCACGGGGCGCATTCATCACCCAAACGTCGTCACCATTTACGAATCCGGCCAGGCCGATGACGGCACGCCCTACATTGCCATGGAGTTTCTGGAAGGTGAATCTCTCCGCCAGGCCCTCCAGCGGCGGGGCGCGCTTCCCGTGCCTGAGGTTACGGAAATTCTCCAGCAAACGGCGCGGGGGCTGAACGCCGCGCACAAGCTGGGCATCATTCATCGTGACCTCAAACCCGATAACATTTTCCTGACGTATCCCGACGACGTAGGGGCAACCCTCGTGGTTGCCCTTGGGCGGGCACAAGGCCCGCCCCTACCGCCCGTTGTGGTGAAACTCGTCGATTTCGGCATTGCCAAGCTGCGCGAGTCCGCCACCCACACGCAGACCGGCATGGTGCTCGGCACGCCCGCGTATATGTCGTTCGAGCAGGCTTCCGGCATGAGGAGCGATGAACTCGATGCGCGCTCTGACATTTATTCGCTGGGCGTAGTGGTGTACGAAATGCTCACCGGCCGCACGCCTTTTTGGTTTGGTAGCGCGAATTGCTCTTCAACCACGAGGCTTGTATACTCAGGGACCGTCGAACAGCCGCAGAGTCTGAAGAAACAACTCTGCATTGCGATACAGTAAATGAACATTATTTTGTTCGAGCCGGGAGCAGGTAACGCTTCGGTTGCCTGAATCGTTGCCCATGGATGAGATTGAAAAGCTGATTCAAATTACGAATAAAGAGCATGACAGAGACAAAAAGCCAGCAAAGTTATTCATGTCGTTGCTCTGGATTTCGTTGATTTTAACGCTGGGCATATTGCTCCTCGCCGTGGTGGCTTGGCTTCTGAGCAGCGTCCATTAATCTGCCTCGAATGAGACGGCGGCATTACCATCCGGCGAGTCGCAACAACCTTCATTGGCCGAGCCGCTGTATGCGCCAACCAGCCTTGCCATCCGGCCATCGTCGCCCATTGACATGCGAATATTCAAGAACTATTGTGCCGCAATCATGACCTTGCCTCCAAAGGGAAGACACCATGACTGAACCATACGAACAGCTTGGGGCGAACTTAACGCCGCAACAAAAGCTCTTCTTTCACCAGGAGTATGCGAAGCAGAATAGAAGCCCCTCAACAGCATTGGTATTGGCGTTGCTGCTGGGCGGGTTCGGCGCTCACCGCTTTTACCTGCGCCAGTGGGGTTGGGGCATAGCTTATGTGTTGTTCAGTTGGACCTTTGTTCCGATTGTGGCGTCGCTAGTGGAATGCTTTCTTATCAGGAAGCGCACGGAGAATTACAACAAGGAAGTCGCACGGCAGATAATACAGAAGATGAAGATCATTTTCTCCGAGCCGGGAGCAGGTAGCGCTCCGGGTGGGGTTGAGTCCCTTCCCCACGACGGCTCCCGCCTTGCCCCCGACTTCCGTGACGAGCGGGAATGCCCTTATTGTGCCGAGAAGATTCTGAAGAAGGCACGTGTGTGCAAGCACTGCGGTCGTGATGTCGAGCCGCTGGTCAAGGCCGACACTTCCGCCCAAGTCCCGCCGCCTGCAACGCCGGAACCGACAAAGGCGGACGGCGGAATATTGGCAGCGGCTCGCCGAGTTGCCGAGCACGGAGCAGGTGAGGACGAGACTGGGAGGGAAATCATTTACTGCGGAGGGTGTGGTACTAGGAACCCAGGTGGCGAGCGCTTTTGTAGTTCGTGTTTGTTAGAAGCGGCTCGTCGACTTTCCGAGTACACAGAAGAAGGTAAGGGCATGATACGTGCCGAACTCTGTCGTCGTGGCCTCGATGAACCCCCGCCTGCACATGAGCAAGAGAGCAAGCCCGCAGCGGCGGCAAGCCGCCCGCTCGTGATAGCCAGAGCACCGCAATTCCGGATGATTTCGGAGGCACCTGGCAAGATGAAGTTCGTCGCCGTTGCGGGGGCTGCGCTCATTTTAGTCGTCGCCGGGGTCTGGTACCTTTCGCAGCAGGGGGCGCTTCGGTTTCTCCCTGGCCGCTCCAGGCCGTTCCCTGTTCTTGAGAACTTCAAATGCGGCTACATTGATAAGACCGGAAAGTACGTCATCAAACCACAATTTGACGAAGCAGGATCCTTTGCCGAGGGTGTCGCTCTTGTTTACTCGGGCCAGAAGTGGGGCTACATTGACACAACCGGAAAGTATGTCATCAAGCCCGAATTCGATTACGGATGGGCATTCTCAGAGGGACTCGCTCAGGTGAACCTTGGAGGAAAGACCGGATTCATCGACCGAACTGGTAGAACGGTCATTGCCCCGCAGCAATTCGAGCGTAGTGGCGACTTTAGTGAGGGGCTTGCCGGGGTTAAAGTTGCTGGAAAATGGGGGTTTATTGACAAGACCGGCAAATATGTAATCGAGCGGCAGTTTGAATCCGTTGGTGACTTTCACACCGGCCTGGCCGTTGCGGAAAAGGGAGGCAAATCGGGTTACATCGGGAGGGACGGCCACTTCGTTATCCCGCCACAATTCGATTGGGCTTGGGAATTCTCAAGCAATGGGCTCGCCCCGGTCAGGGTCGGCGAAAAGTGGGGTTATATAAATAGGGCCGGAAACTTTGTGGCTGCCCCGCAGTTCACGAACGCTCGGCCGTTTGCGGACGGGTTTGCACGGGTACTAGTTGGCAACAAGTGTGGGTATGTGGATGGCAGCGCCAAGCTTGTCCTGAAACCGGAATACGAAAATTGTTTAGCCTTCTCGGAGGGTTTGGCTCCCGTCATGAAGGACGGCCGGTGGGGATATATCGACAAGACCGGAGCGTTCGCCATCGAACCGCATTTTAGTAGAGCCGAAAAGTTTTCCTTGGGAATGGCATACGTGGATTATGGGACTTCTGTGATTTCAGCGAACGGAACGACGGTTTGGAGCGCAAGCCCAACAAGCTTTGAAGGCACCTTCAACAGATATGTACAGCCGCTCCTTCAGCCATACTATGACCACCTTTCGGATGAGAATCATTTGGATGGGAAATGGGGCGTATGTTCGGGCGGTACACTTCAAACCAAGAATTCTGCATGTTTCGTCGTATCCAGCGGCAAACCTGAAGAAATCGCCGGTGCCATCTACCACGACGCCACAATTGCCACAAAGCTGGCGAGCCTTGGTTTCGACGGCCTTCTTTTTGAAAAACACGAGGCAGATGCCGAAGCGCACACATTTCATGTATTGTTCGGCATGAAACCCACGCCGAACGGCTGGGAACATTTCCTCGCTCTTGGCTTGCCTTCATTCTTGGAGACCCCGGATTATTACTATCAACGAGGGGTTGACTTGCAGTCTTCTGGTGACATGGGCGACGCCAAGACTTGGTTCGAGGCAGTAGTTGCCAAGTTTCCCACGAGCAATCTCGTGGGGAGTGCCCAGGAGCGGCTCGTAGCCGTAGCGAAGGCAGAAGCCGACAGGGCGGCGGAGATGCAAAGGCAGCAGGAGGAACGGGAGAGACTGGCTGACGAGCCTACGCCCGCTGAGTTGGATTGTGTCTGTCGAGATATACGCAACTCGGGTGCGCGGTGTGATGACCCACACGATGCTTATGATGTCGCTCGGGTCGCCAAGCACGCCGCCCGGGTGACCGGTCTCCCTTTATGCTCTGAACGCTAGGCGTACCGCCGCTTCAACGCGATCAGCACTGGCCGCAGCAGTTCGTAATCGGGCGAGCGAGCAATGAGAGCAGCGTCGGCAACCATGCAGACAAACATCGGTGTGCTGCCGCTCTCGGATACCCAGCGGAGCCACTGCCTGAGTTTGGGGCTGGTGTGGGCGGAGTCCACCCTCGGCAATATACGCCGGGGGTCAAGCTGCCTCCGGCCAATTGGTGGCCTACGCCTCATGAATCCCCGCTGGCCCCGTGGAAGTAGCGACACCTGAGGTAGGCGACATAATCGGTGCCCTCCCCCCCGGTCGGACGCATTTTGGGAGTTCCGATGCCGGGCAATCCTAACAGCGGTGACTTAAGGCGATATATGCGGGAACGGGGGTGCACTTTTTGAATCGCCCTATCTCTTATCCCGCAGACACGTTGAGTTGCAGCAGAAGGTGGTTCCTGCTGCCTTAACACGTAACAAGGTTGAGAGCCGTTTTCAAGAAGATTTAGCAAAATGAAATTAGGACACTACCGAAATTCCGGTTTAATTGAGGGGAACCCCTATGGCATACGAGGCTGACGCCGTACGATACATAGCCGAATGGCTGGAATTGAATGCCCAGCACGTTGCTGATGTCGTAGTGGGTCCAAAACGCGAGGAGTGGTTCAACGCAGAGTCGATCGCCGCGCTCTGGCGACACAGCAGCATTGATACGTTCGTTGTGTATGGTGAACAGAAATATCGAGAGGCTCTCAAAGAGACTCCGTTTGGAGACGCGCTAGATCCCGTGCACAATCTAAGGATTCCTGACATCGTTGCATACACGCCGAGCAATGACAAGTACGACGTGCCCTTCATCGTCGAGGCAAAAGTCCTCTACCGCACTGAATCAGAGAGCGACCGCAAGGCATCCTTGACGGAGCTGCGAGACCAGATCTTGCGAGCAAAGGAAGTATGCCCGAGCGCAGGAGCTATCGGGCTCGTGTACCTTGTGTCTGTGGTTGGTCGCAGAGTGCACCCGCGGCGGTTCTTCGACGAGGTTCGCGGCCAGGTCAAGGACGTGTTCACAGATAAGAATGTGACATGGTTGCGTGAACCGTCCGTCCTTAAAGGGCTCCAGCTCTGCCGGACATCGTTCGCCTATCCTGCGACCACTGTGTCGGTGGGGCTTGCCGCGTTCTCCCTCTAAATGCAGGTGGGCATCAGAGTAGTCCCGCTGGACGCGGGATTACTCTGCATTGCAAACCAGTAATCTCTTTTTTCTTAGCAAGGAGTTTTGGGCGTAGGGCTTTTCCCTTTGCTTTTTGCCTTTTGATTTTCTTTTGCAACTGTGCCGCGCTGTACTGCCCGCAATCTAATTCTCTCAACTCGCGTATCCACCCTTGCAGGCAAATCCGCACATCGGTCTCCCTGCGATCTTGCATGCGCTTTCGGACAACCGCCCTCAACTCCCCTGCAGTGAGACCCCGGCCTTGCTGCTTTTCCAGTAGCGGCTTAACCTGCTTGAAGAGTCGTGTCACCTCCGCCCGAACTTCAGCCTCGTCCTGCCAGTTCGGGCGCTCTGGGTATTCTTCAAGCCACCTATCCAAAAAGCCTTGGTCTAAAACAATCTGTGGATTGTTATCATCGGTTGTCATACACATCCTTTCCTTACGCAACGCAAACGTTTCCCCCAACGATAGTATTCTACCTTTCCTCAACGTGCCTATGAACCGGAATTCGCCGGTGGCGCATCCATTGCCTTTTATGTATGCGCCCCACGAACACGGGCAACATCGCTGTCACCGCGTCCTATCCGTGGCCTGTTCTGGCTTCAGTAGCACAGGCACTCTTGCCTGTGCCACTATGCATGGAATGCATCAGCCCTGGACACAGGCAGGAGTGCCTGTGCCACACAGCTTTTCAGCTTACCCGCCTCGACCTGGGGCGAGTACTTCTTGCCAGGTATCGCTGATCGAGCGCTTGCCGAATGAGGGTCTTGATCACTGCCTGCCGGCTGATGTTCAACTCTTGCGCGGTGCCATCCAGCTCTTTCAGCATGGAAGGGGCAAAGTCCACGTTCACCCTGCGGATGGGTTCCATCATCCGTCCCGAATTGGTGAAAAAACGCGAAACATCCTCACCGTGATCGGCGCGCCGGGCAATCTCCTCGGCGGAGGTAAGCTTAAGGGTTTTACTGGTTTGCTTCATAAAGCTGTTGCTCCGCTTGGGTCGCTTTCCACAAGGTCACAAGACGGTAATACTCGCCTTCCCGGTCTCCCCTTACCTCGAAGATGACGCTGTAGAGGCGATCTTCCACCTAGCCGATGGCTCGGTACTGTTCCGGAACATCCGAGCGCTGGTCGAGGTAATAAGGGTGCGAAAAGATTTCCTGTGCCTCCTCAAAGCCGATTCCACGATGGGGATTCGCTCTCAACCGCCGGCTTTTTCGCGCGTCGAAGTGGAATCGCATAAGGTATAACAGTTATACCATGGTTCGAGCGGAAATTCCATAGGGGCGCAGCAGCAGGCAGGACAGTGGGGCGCGGGTGGCGCCCCGCATCGGGGCGCCACCCTCGGTGAGTGCTTAGCGATAGGCCTCTTTGCGATGATCGGCGGCGGTCATGAAAACGATGCGCTGTTTCTCATCGATCTCGTAAAAGAAGCGCCAGTCGCCCACTCGGTAGCGCCAAGTCGGCGGGTCCCAATTTTTCAGTCTCTTGATATTCGAACCGGAATAGGGGGTTTGGCGAAGAATCGGGTAAACATAATCACGAAGCTTGGCTTCGAGCCGCCTCTGTGAGACGACTCCCAAGCCGGCGAGATCGGTAAGGAAGCCCCGCGTCTCGAATATCCTATACGGCTGGAACGAACCTGCCTCTTCGCCTTTGGGCATCCCGAGAACCCGCTTTGAGACGCTTCACGAGCCCAGACCGTGAGAGGATTTCCGCCATCTCCGCGTCATCCACGAAGCGGCTCTCCTGGATTTGCCGCAGCGCCGCCGTTTCAACCAGGTTGGCAAGCGACCGCCGTTCGGCTTGGGCGGCTCGGACAAACGTTTCGTAGGTTTCATCGTCCAGCCGCATGGTAAGTGTTTTAGCCATGATCGTGCTCCGTCATTTGTATTCATTACGAATATAAACGAATGTGCGCCTACGGTCAAGCGGCACGGCCAGCGCCGTCCTAACCGTGGGCTTTTCTCATGCCTGATGCTCCTCGCATCTCACCACTTGTTCATGAGGGCTTTTTCCACTGCTTCCGGGTTTCTATCAATCACCGTCAAGTAGGCGCGCACCGCGCTTTGTGGACCCCTGCGCCCTTGCTCCCATTCCTGGAGGGAGCGCGCGCTAACGGCGTAGCACGTTGAGAATTCCGCTTGCGACAAGCCCAGCTTGGACCGGATCGCTGTCACCCCGACACACGTATTCGCGGATGGCGCAGCCCTGCGATCTGGCAGTTTGCCCTTCCCGTTGTGGATGGCGGGTTACTCCGGTACAATCAGGTGGAGGTGAAAGGCATGGCGACGGAGACGATCACAATTCCTGTAGACCGCGAAGCGGCAAGAGCCTACAAGGCCGCGCCGGCTGCCGATCAGAGGAAGATGGGGGCGCTCCTCAGCCTTTGGTTGAAGGACGTGGCCATGGCGGAACCCGCAGCTTTAAAACAAATGATGACCGATCTCAGCAAAAAGGCCCGCGAGCGTGGCCTCACGCCGGAGATACTGGAAAACCTTGAAAGAAGTGTAGCTTGCGCTTCGTCTTTGACACCAACGTCCTAATCAGCGCAGCCCTTTCCGACGAATCGACGTCGCGGCGCGCCTTCGACCATGCCTTGAACCGCGGCACAATCCTACCCTCTTTACCTGTCGTGGCAGAACTTAACGAAGTGCTGACCCGGGACAAATTCCGTCCCTACGTCACCGAAGATGAAGCGAGGCAATTTCTCGCCGTGCTTGCCGGAGCATCCCAATGGGTCGAGATTGATGTTCGAATCAGCGACTGCCGCGACCCCAGCGATAACAAGTTCCTTGAGCTCGCGGTGAGTGGCCGGGCGACACACATTATCACCGGAGACGGCGATCTCCTGGCGCTCAACCCCTTTAAGGGAAAGCCGGTGTTAACTCCTGGTGAATTTCTTCGGCAAGTTCGATGAGACATGCGGCGGCTTGTTCATGAGCGCCTTTTCTACCGCTTCCGGGTTTCTATCCATCACCGTCAAGTAGGCGCGCACGGCGCTTTCTGGACGCCTGCGCCCTTGCTCCCATTCCTGGAGCGAGCGCGGCCTCAAGGCATAGCGCCGTGAGAGTCCCGCTTGCCTGGACTTGTCTCGCGAGACTATTCTGCCGGGGAAGTGCCGACCGCCGCTACGACGGACTGATTCACGATGGTTGCCCCTTGCTATTCTTTTCGGCGGGGGCATAATAGAGGCATGCGCAAACGGAAGAAACTGCTTTCCTATCAAATCAGCCTGATACCCGAAAAGTCTGGGGGTTACACGGTCCTTGTCGCGACGCTTCCGGGTTGCGTTTCTTACGGAAGCACCCTAGAAGAGGCCACGCAGAATGCCCGAGAGGCGATCGAACTTCATCTCGAAAACCTTGCCGCCCATAAGGAACCCATCCCCGAAGATAACGAGACCGTGCCGGTATTCACAACCCTCGTTCAGGTGACGCCGACGTATGTCTAAGGAACTTCCCGCTTTGCGCGCACGGGAAGTTGTGCGCGCCTTGGGAAAAGCGGGTTTTTCCCGCTGGCGACAGAAGGGCAGTCACCTCACGATGTTCCGAGAAGCAGACCGGCGTGCGTTGACGATCCCCATCCACTTTTCCAAGACGGTTCCGAAAGGTACACTTCGAGCCATCATCAAACAGGCTGGCCTATCCCCAGAGGAATTCCTACGCAACCTGTAGCGCGCGCCCAATTACAAATTAGCGGTTAGCAATCGCGGGTGCCGCATACATTGGTTTGTATGTATGCGCCGATTGATCCCGCGTACGCGGGACTGCGCCCTGGACACCGGGGAGGCCCTTGAGCGGGCCAGGTGGCGCCGACATGAAAGGCAATGTCGGCGCCACCCGCGACCGCGAGACGGCGAGACATTCTAACTTGTAACTTCTAACTTCTCCCATCTAACTTCCAGCTTCTGTTTTATGGCTTCGGAGGCTGCTGCCCGGCGCTCGGCAGCGGCGTTGCCGGGTTCACAGGATTGGCGGGCGGAAGCGCCGGCTCAGCTTTCTTCTCCGCTCCGCTTTCCGGTTGCGGCGGCTGGAATTCTTCGGGCCGAATCGGTTTTCGCGGTATCATCTCGTCGCGCATGGCGGCATTGTAAACGAAGCAGGCCATAATCACCGCAGCCTGCTTCAGATCCTCGGCGCGGATGTGCTCGTAGACGTCCAGGTTCGAGTGATGGGTAATAGTGCCGTAATCCATCGGGTCCTGGATGAACTGGAATCCCGGGATGCCCACGGCGTCGAACGAGATGTGGTCCGTGCTTCCGGTGTTGCGCATGGTCAGCGTGGTCATGCCAAGATCGCGGAACGGTTCTATCCATTTCTGAAAGATGGGCGCGACCAGCGCATTACCCTGCAGGAACACGCCGCGAACCTTGCCGGTGCCGTTGTCCAGGTTGAAGTACGTCGAGACCAGCTTCTGTTCCGGCTTCAACTGCAAGGGGCCAGCGGGCGGGCGCATGAACGCCGGCACGTTCTGGTCCCTCGGAGTGGGGGGTTCCGGCCGCCCTCCGAAGTGGTTCTTCACGTATCCGCGCGAGCCCAGCAGTCCCTCTTCTTCACCCGACCACAGCGCCACGCGAATGGTCCGCCGCGGCTGGACGCCGAGCTTCTTCAGCAGACGCACGGCCTCCATCGCCACCACTACCCCCGCGCCGTTATCGGTGGCGCCTTCGCCGGCGTGCCACGAATCCATGTGCCCGCCGAGCATCACCAGTTGGT
>Ga0208821_1000230_pt1 | contig 47547 bp, 38 predicted proteins | sample June2015DPH_20_5_FD_184720 | JGI IMG/M metagenome (GOLD analysis project Ga0208821, IMG submission 184720) | Peatland microbial communities from SPRUCE experiment site at the Marcell Experimental Forest, Minnesota, USA - June2015DPH_20_40... | ecosystem: Environmental > Terrestrial > Soil >...
CTCATTGGCGATCGGCTGTCCCTGGATCATATCTTCCTCCTCCTTTTCTTTTTCAAGAAAAAGCAGAATAGATAATGACCCTTAGCCTCTCTAACGGTCAATCCATTTTGTTACGTATAGGTAGGTGAACTAGGTAACTGAGGATGGTCCTGAGTTGCCCATCATCTCTTTTATGGTTGGTCCTGACAAATAATAGATTCAACCAAATAAATTTTTTAAGCATTCTTCATCAATTCTTAATGATCCCATAGTGGATGTCGCCAATGGAACCTTTTAGAAATCCCCCTAAGTTCCTCTTTTCCAAAGGGGGACTTTTTATTTAATTTTTTCTTCTTTTCTAAAGAGGAAAAAGGGGAGGCTATCGGATCGTTCCCACATAGTGGGCGGTGAGTTGACGCTCCCGGACTTTGGGGTTGGAGTAATCTGGAAGGAGCATCGGAGCGACTCGATCGGTGACGATCCCTGCCTTCTCTAATTCCTTGTGATATCTCCTGACATGATCCAGGGTCAATTTGCCGTCTTTCGCTTTTTCTTTAACATACTGTGACGCACTCGCTCCTGCGATCCTGCCGAAGACGCAGACATCGAGAAGAGAATTTCCCATCAGCCGATTCTCGCCGTGAACTCCACCTGAGACCTCGCCGGCAGAGAAGAACCCTGGTACAGATGTTTCGCAGCGGCTGTTATACTCCAATCCTCCATTTTGGTAATGAAGCGTTGGATAAACCAGCATGGGCTCCTTTGAAATATCGATCCCATATCGTTTAAAAAGAATAAACTTCCCGGGAAATTCTCTCTTCACCGCTCCTTCTCCCATCAGGACATCGATCATCGGGGAATCCAGCCAAATACCCAACTTCCCTGTAGAGGTTGGAACGCCTTTTCCGATTTCCGCGCATTCTCGAATGAAGCAAGACGATTCTACATCCCTCGGCTCCCGCTCATTGACGAATTGTTCTCCATCGATATTAAGAACATTGGCGCCCGCCCCCCTAACCTTCTCTGTGATCAGGAGGCCCTCTGCCTGCTCTGGAAAGACTGCGCCAGTCGGATGGTACTGTACGGCATGGAGGAAACATAATTTCACGCCCACTCGATAACCCAGGATAAGACCATCTCCGGTGGCACCGTAGTGGTTCGTGGTCATAAATCCCCGAATGTGGAGTCTTCCCGAACCTCCTGTGGCCATCACCACTGCTTTTGCCTTGACGATGAAGTATTCCTCTGTTTCCAGATTATATAGGACTGCGCCCGCACAATGGCCATGCTCATTCAAAATCAGCTCCACAGCAGGAGAAAATTCCAACACTTTGATATCCCCGGCCCGGTTCCTTGCTTCGTCTCTCAGGGTTCTCATGATTTCGGCACCGGTTATATCGGCCGCATAATGCATTCGCTTCCGACAGGTCCCGCCACCGTGCATGGACTGAAATCTCCCGTCCGGAAATTTTGTGAACATGCAACCAAGGCTTTCCAACCAGGCCAGAACCTTAGGGGCCTCTGTGACAAGCGTATAAACCAGTTCTGGAGGATTTTTGAAATGGCCTCCTCCCACGACATCGAGGTAATGGTAATAAGGAGAGTCCTTTGTTCCCTTGGTTGCGGCTTGAATGCCGCCCTCAGCCATCATCGTATTGGCATCTCCATGCCTCAATTTGGTGGCGATTAATACCCTGGCCCCATTTTCTTGAGCCGTCAAGGCCGCTGCCGTTCCCGCACCTCCTCCCCCGAGGATCAGAATATCCGTCTCATACGCCACTTTGCTCAAATCGATCGCATCAGGGTTGACACGGCTCTTCGCCTCAAGAAGATCTACAATCTCCGGAGAAATGGCATAGCCCTTACTCGGTCCTACACGAATCTCCTTCCTCGAACCCTCTTTGAAATCGGGATGGTACTTTCTTAACCGCTCCTCCCTTTCTTTCAAAGAAAGCAACGGAAACTCTTCCCCCCTTCTCTTCTTTTCAATTCTCGCGGGTCGTGTTGTTTCAACCTTCCTAATTAATTCTTTCAATTCCCTTGTGTAGGGCATGAGATCGCCAACTCCTCTCGCAGAGCGCTAAGCGCATAGCGTAAAAATGTTAAATAAGATATTTCAAAAAAACATCAAAACAGGCTAGGCTTACTTTTAGTAGTTTAATCAGCTTATTGAACATGGATAGGTAACGCTATGCACTCTGCGCTATGCGCTATGCGTCTTCATAGATACGTTTTATCTTTCGGTGTCCAATTCTCGTCAGCTTGTTCCGGTTCGATCTCCCTCTTGTTGTAAAGATCCTTGAGCCCATCCTCGCTGGTATCCATCAATCCCCTGAGCATCTGCTCATATTTCCCCTTCTCGACTTCTTTAACCATTGAGGCAAGATGCTCGGCTCTGGGAGCAATGTACTTGCCATAGAGCCGCCTTCCCAAAATTGCAATATTATATTGGCAGATCTCCGCCGGACATCGCGATGTGCAAAGACCGCACATCACACAGTCGAAAGAAAGTTCTGCCAGTCGTGCAACATCCCCTCTCATCGCGGCTGCCATATAGTCCATGACTTCGATATCCATCGGACAGGACTTCGTGCAGGTGTTACATTGCAGGCACCGCAACAGTTCAGGGTAAGCCTTGACCAGCGTGTCGATGGTGGGTTTTATCTTCTCGATGTCATAAACACTTTTGGTGGCCGGGAAAAAAGGGATCTGCGTCAGATACATGTTAGGTTGAACAACGGTCTGACAGGCCAGGCCCACTTCAATCTTATAACTTCCCGGGAACCGGTAGACGGTTCCGCAGGCGCCACATATTCCGCCCCTACACCCGCAGCCGCGAATTAACTGGTATCCTGCGTACTCCAACGCTTTTTGAATGGTAATGGAGGGAGGAACTTCGTATCGTTTTCCCATGATGAAGATGGGAACCAACTCTTCTTTTACCTTTTTCTCTGCTTCCACCGGTGAAACCTCAACGTCGGCAATAAATGCCGACGCTACATTCACTATTTCTTACGCTATGCGCTATGCACTCTGCGGTTTTTAGAGCGCTCCTGATTCAATCTTCAATTCATCCTCTTTGAAGGTTGCGACAGGAGGCACTTCTGCGGTATCCCTTCCCGGAACATACTGGAACATTTTCTGTACCCTATCCCCCACGCTCCGGAAGAGGGTGGCCACGGGTAATCGGCTCGGACAGGCGCTGTCGCAAAGCCCGCACCCGATGCAGGAGGTCACCATGTGAGACATCCGAATCAGATGGAAGATGAGCGTGTCGGTCGGCATGCGAATTTCACCCTTTCGATCCGCCCACCTCAGGAATTGGTCTCCATCGTGCTCGAAGACCGCCGTCTTGAAAACGCACTCTTTACAGTAACAAATCGGGCAAGCCACCATGCAGTTGTGGCACCGAACACAAGTCGAAAAACGGTCCAAAAAGGACTGAAGGTCCTTGACGATACCTTTGAACTCTTGAAAAAGGGCGTCCCGCTTCTTCGTCCTATCAGCGATAACTTTGTTGACTACCTCGTTCCTGGATGCGGGCTCATTTTCTGAAAAAGAAAGAATGCCCTTTTCTTCGATCTCCTTTTCCAATTTGTCCCCGATTTCAACGCCGATCTCCTGATCTGCTTTGTAGCCATACAGTTTAAGGACAATATCTGCTTGAGGAACGGGATATTCACACATCTGGCAGGCCGTCCTGAAAGCATACCCGGAAGGCGGAGAAATCTCACCCTTCTCCGTACCTTGGAGCAACGCTTTCGTCAATGCCTCCCCTCCTTTTCCCTCCTGTGCCATTTTCGCATAATCGGGCACTTCAAAGGTCCCAGGACAATCGATGCCAATGAGGTAGAGGTGATCCGGCTTCACCTGGAGAAATTTCGCCAATTCGACAGCGGCCCGGATTTCACATGCTTTCATCACGGCAGCTATTTTCTTGTCCAGATTCTTGACGCTGAGACTCGAGATCACTCTCGCAGATTGTACTGGCATCGTAGGCGAAAGGATGGCCACTCCGTTCAGCATCTCTGGGTTTCGGATGAGCGTCTGCACGAATCCATCCTTTGAGGGGAGTGGTTTGGGAACCATGATTCCCTCCACAACTCCCTTTTCTAAAAGAGATTTCAGAAAGCCAACGATCGCTTCCTCTGTTTTTCCTTCTATCACTTTAACCGCTGCCTTCTTCGACATGTTAGGTCATTCTCCTTTCCTTTATTAAATAACGTGATCGTATCCGTGCTTCGTGTCCGTAATATCTATTTTCCTTACCCTATTTTCTAGTATTTCTAACGCTATGCGCTATGCTCTCTGCGCTTTGCCCTTACGCATTCCAAAGTTGTTTCATTGGATTTGGCCCCATCTTCTTTAGGTCGTCAACCATCTTCGTCACCGTGTCAGCAAAGAGTTTTCCTTCACTGGCGCTGATCCATTTGAGCAAGACGCGATCCTCTGTATAACCCATTTGTTGCAGGATGCCTTTCAGAATGGCTACTCTTCTCCGAGCCTTATAGTTTCCTGTCTGATAGTGACAGTCACCCGGATGGCAACCTCCGATCAACACGCCATCCGCCCCGTCAATCAGGGCTTTCAGCACATAGATGGAGTCTACCGCCCCTGAGCACATCAAATGGACAACGCGGACATTGGGAGGATATTGCTGCCGGGTGGTCCCGGCAAGATCTGCTCCAGTATAGGTGCACCAGTGGCATAAAAAAGCGACAATCCTCGGTTCAAATTCAGCCATTTTCTACCTCCGTTGGTCGTAAGTCGTAAGTCGATAGGCGTTTAAGCATAACCTGTGTTTTCATCTCTTCCCCTTCACGCCTCCCCCCTTGCGCCTTACGGATTATAGTTAGTCCATGACCGCATCCAGGGCGGCCAGATTCAAATCCTTTTCAAAGTTCCGCTGCTGCGAGGCCGCATTCCGACAGGCGATGACGCAGGAGCCACAACCCTGACAGAGCGACCCGATCACCTCCGCCTTACCTTCTTCCTCGTTCAGAACCCTGGCTCCATAAGGACAAGTCTCGACGCAGAGACCGCATCCACAGCAGAGCCTTTTAATCACATAGGCCTGATAGGCTTTTTCCTCCACCGTTTCCTTGGATAAGAGCGCTCCTGCTCTGGCAGCCGCCGCACTCCCCTGGGAGATCACGTCTTCCATAAAATTGGGCGAATGGCAGAGGCCACAGAAGAATTTTCCACGGTCAACCGAATCCAGGGGGGCAGATTTTGGATTGGCCTCCATGAAGAAGCCATCCGGATTGAGATCCACGTCGAATATCTTCGCCAGCTCACGATGGTCGTTCGGCTCAATTCCGGTGCTGAGGACGACACGGTCAGCTGAAAGGGTAACGGGACTATTCATCGCAGGATCGAACAGGGAAACTTGGAGATTTCCACCCTGAAGTGTGACTTTCGGCTTATTCTCCAGGTCATATCGCATGAAAATGACGCCCTTCCCTCTTGCATCGTGATAATAAGTCTCATAAAATCCATAGGTCCTCACGTCGCGGTAGAGCACATAAATATTCATATCCGGGTTGTTTTCCTTTAACTTCAGGGCATTCATCACCGCATGGCCGCAGCAGACACGGCTGCAATAGGGATGTTCCGCATCCCTGGAGCCTACGCACTGAATCATCACCAGCGAATGAATATCCTTCAACCCTTGATCGTTCGAATGGATCATCTTATCTAACTGTCTCTGCGTCAACACCCTCGAATCTTCTCCGTAAAGGTATTCCTTGGGGGTGACCTCTTTTCCTCCGGTGGCAAGGATCAACGCCCCGTGGTCAAAGACTTTTTCTTCATTCTGATGGCGAATTTTCGTTCGGTAATGTCCGTTCTTCTTTTCAAATCCAAGAACCTCCGCCTCGGAATAGAGATGGATGGACGGATTGGCTCCCACTTGCTTGATAAGTTCATTTAAAAGGTTTTGGGGATTCGATCCCTTCAACGTGTAGAAGGATTCCCTTAAATTCCCTCCCAGTTCTTTTCCCTTCTCGATCAAATAGATCTCATATCCCTGCTGGGCCAGCTGAAGGGATGCCGTCATACCGGCAAGACCTCCTCCTACGACCAACCCCTTCTTGTCGATTGCCTGCTTCCCTGTTCGAATGGGTTGAGAACGCCTCGCCCTCTCGACCCCTGCCCTGATCAGAGCCATCGCCTTTTCTGTCGCTAATTTGGGATAGCCTTCGTGAACGAAGGCGCACTGCTCCCGGATGTTGGCATATTCAATGAGGTAAGGATTAAAACCGATCCCTTTCGCCATCTCTTCCATGGCCCCCCGAATCTCCCGATGGGAACAACCCGCAATGACGATCCGGTTGAGACCCTGCTCCCCGATTCGCTTCTTGATAAGATCCAAATCCTCCGGAAGGCAGGCCAGACCCACCTCTTCAACGTGGACCACCTCTCTCAACTGCTTTGTCCCGTTGACAAGGTCAGGGATGGAGAGGCTCTTCTTCAACGCTTCTCCGCAATGACAGAGAAAAACCCCGACCTTGGGAATTTCATCTCCCAAAGCCCCTTCCACGGGATACTCTTTGGCAACGTGGGGAAGTCGATTCGGGGCGAGAAAGGATGCAGCCGCTGCCGCAGCGCTCGAGCCCTCTACCACTGTCTCCGGAATGTCTCTGGGACCCCGAAATGCCCCTCCAACGAAAATTCCTTTGATTGAAGTATGCGCCGGACTAAATTCGCCCGTCTGACAAAACCCCTGCGGATTCAATTGAAGGCCCATTCTTCCCGCCAGATCCTTGATGGCCTGGGGTGGGGTGAAACCAACCGAAAGCACGACCGCATCGAACTCCCTCTCCTCAAATGTCCCGTCCTCTTTCACATAGGTAATGAGGAGGTTTTTCGTCTGCTGAACCTCTTTAATCGAAGAGACGGCACTCCGAATATATTCAATCCCGTATTCGGTCTTTGCCCTCTCATAATATCGCTCGTAATCCTTTCCCATGGGTCGAATGTCCATGTAGAAGAAGGTCACCCCAAGACCGGGAGATCGATCTTTCGCAATCATGGCCTGCTTGGTGGCATACATACAGCAGATAGTGGAACAGTGATTCTGACCGCAGGAAGGATCCCTGGATCCAACGCACTGGATGAAGGCGATCTTTTCCATCTTTTTCCCATTGGAGACCCGGGTGGGCAATCCCTGCGTTGGACTCGATGTGGAGAGCAATCTCTCGAACTGAATGCTCGTCAGCACGTTCTCATATCGGCCAAAGCCATATTCCCCTTTTCTCTGAGCGATGAAGGGTTCAAACCCAAATCCCAGGATAATGGCTCCGGCCTCAATTTCTTCTTGCTCTTCTTTCATATTGAGATCGATAGCCCCTGGACCGCAGACCTTCACGCATTCTCCACAGCGGGTGCAGGTTTTTGGGTCAATCACGAAGCTGTGCGGGATCGCTTGAGGAAAGGGAAGATAGATCGCCTTCCGTTTCTCCAGGCCTCCACCGAATTCTCTCTCCACCTCCACGGGGCAAACCTTTACGCAGGCTTCACAAAGGGTGCACCGCTTGGGATCGACCATTCGAGGTTTCCGAACGACAGAGACATTAAAGTCCCCTTCCTTTCCTTCAACCTTCACCACTTCCGAATAGGGCAACAATTCGATATTGTCATGAAGATGACATTCATAAATCGGACAGAAGGCAGGAGGAGTGGGGCTCATAAAGCAGACGCCACACGAGTTCGTAGGAAAGGTCTTATCCAGCAGCGGGAAATAACCTCCGATCGCCGGTCCCTGCTCCAATAGGAAAACCTTTGTTCCCATCTCTGCTAACAGAAGTGCAGATTGCATTCCGGCAATGCCTGCACCCACCACCAACGCTGAATTTTTATTGCCTCTTATCTTTTCCTGTGCCATTCTTAACCCCTGTTTTGAGATATGAACTCTGCATATGAAGATATTTGAGAATCACTATCGCCGGCTACGGCTAATGCGCTTAGTTAAACAATTCACAAAAGTCCTGATGATTTTAGAAGCCCTTTAGGGGAGATTAAATGCCTCTTCCACCAGTTCTCTTTCTTTTCAACGTCAAGGGCAACTCCCATCAATTCCGTAAAATAAAAAATGGGAAGGCCAACGTCCTGTCTCATCTCCAAGTTCATCTGGCACAGGCCGCAAGAGGTGGTGATGCATTGAGCCCCTGCCTCCTTTGCCATTGAGACAATTTTCCCCACCATCTTTTTGACCACCTTGGGATACGTCATCGCCAGGTCTGCACCGCAACAATCAACCTTATAAGACCACTCGACCGGCTCCGCGCCAAGACTTTTCATTAACCGGTCCAGATATTGAGGATTCTCCGGATCATCCAACTGAGTAATTTTAGGATGTCGGACCAGAGCGCATCCATAATAACAGGCAACCTTTAATCCATTCAAAGGCTTCTTCACCTTTTCCTGAACTTTCTCCAGGCCAATTCGGTTCAGGATGACGTCCACCAAAGCCAAAATCTCAAGAGAGGGCTGGTACGTGAATCCAACGATCTCTTCAATCTCCTTTCGCCCCGCCTCGTCATTTTTAAGGACATTCTCGGCCCTTTTCAGATAGCTGAAACACCCGGCACAGGGAACGGCCAGGGGCCCTGCCTGCGCAGACTGCGCCTTGGAGATATTTCTGGCCGGAAGGCAAAGGGAAAGGAGACGATTGAGACTGTGTGTCGCTGCAGCTCCGCAGCAGTTCCAATCCTCGATCTCCACCAACTCCACCCCCAGGGCCTTAAACACCTCATGGGTCGATAGCCCATACTCTAAAGATGACGAATGATCCGTACAACCTGGAAAATAAGAGAATTTCATGCTAACCCTCCGACACGCCGCTATTTTTCTTTTGTACATCTTTCAAAAATCTTCTTGATCTCTTCCTTCCCGTGAACCAAGCTGGGGAGCAAAGGAAATTTACCCTTCAAAAAGAGGATCACGCCGGGAAAAAGTGAATCCGCCATCAAGTCTCTGCTCTTGAGCATATACTCCATCAGCATGGTCACCTCATGAGCTCTTCCCCCTCTTCCGACGCTGTGGATAAAAGCTTCATGGAAAAGATGAATATTTTTTTCTTTGGCGTGGAAGCCCTCCTCCATGGCCATCTCTCTTAGAGTATCCATGAGGATTCCAATGTGGATCTCATTCGGACAACGGGTTCCACAAGTCTGACAGTAAACGCAGAACCAGATGGCACTGCTTTCCATCACTTCTTTTCTCATTCCCATCTGGATCATCCGGACGATATTGTTCGGCCGAAAATCCATGTAGGGTGCAGTGGGGCAGCCTGCCGTACATTTAAGGCATTGGTAACAGAGGCTGAGTTTCTCCCCACTCCTCTTCTCCACTTCTTTCAAAAAAGAGGAATCCACTTTTCCCGCGCTGGTCATGGTTTCCAATTTTTTCTCCTCTCTAATTATAAAAGATAATAAGCCTGCCCACCACAGGCAGGGGCTCAAATTTCTACACTATGTAACAAATGTATCTACCATTTTCAATATCTGGTTAGAAGCGCTGTTTCGTAACTCACACGCAAAGTTGGGGCAGGAAGCAATGCAGGCCCCACATCCCTGGCAGAGGGCACTGTGAACGATTGAAATCCCCCGATGGGAATCCATCTCCCTTGCCTCATAAGGACAGATTTCGACACAGATTCCACATCCACTGCAGATCCCTTCATCGACAAAGGCGATCAGGGGGTCTTGAAGAAGCTTATCCGTGGAAAGCAATGCTTGAATTTTGCTCGCTGTGGCCGAGGCCTGAGAGACCGTGTCCGAAATATCTTTCGGACTCTGACCGCAACCCGCGAGGTAGATCCCTTTCGTCGAACTCTCCACCGGGTAAAGTTTGATATGGGCCTCGGTCAAAAAACCATGTCGATCCACGGTGGCCCTCAGTTTCGCTGCCAGCTCTTTCACGCCGGGGCTCGGGACAATGGCCGTTGCCAGGACGACCATATCGGCCGCCACTTCCACCATTTTCCCCGTCAACGTATCCACCCCTAAGACCCTCACTTTTCCGTTATCCTGAAAAACCCTGGAGACCCGGCCTCTGAGATAGAGAAGCCCCTTCTCCTCAATGGTCTTCTGAAGGAACTCCTCATAGCCTTTGCAGTCGGAGCGGATATCCATATAGAAAATGTATGGCTGCCCATCCGGAACCTGTTCCTTGTAAATTGTCGCATGCTTGGCCGTATACATGCAGCAGATTCTGGAGCAATAGGGCATATATCGATCCGGATCCCTTGAAGCGACACACTGGATGAAAACCATCTCCTTGGGCACTTTCCCATCCGAGGGTCGAACGATCTTCCCTTTGGTCGGACCGTTGGGTGCAAGCATGCGTTCAAAGGCAAGACCATCGATCACATCCGGAATTTCACCATATCCATATTCCCCTAATTGCTCCTTGGGATAGAGCTCGTATCCTGTAGCGACCACAACAGCCCCTACCTTCTCTGAAATCCTTTCCTCCTCCTGGTCATAATCGATGGCCTTTTCTGGACAGACTTCTTCGCACCGATGACAACTCCCATCCAGGAAATACCGGCAATGCTGACGGTTGATCACGGCCTTGTTTGGAACACTCCCAGGATAAGGCATATCGATCGCTTTACGTATCCCCATCCCTCTCTCAAATTCTGAAACATATTCCACGGGGCAGTTTTCTATACAAAGCCCACATCCGGTGCACTTTGCTCCATTTACCGAGGTCGCCTTTTGCCGAATGACCAAGTCGAAATTCCCCACAAAGCCTTTCACATCTTCCAATTCGGAATAACAGTGGAGTTGGATCTTCGGATGTTTTTCCACCTCCGATGCCTTTGAGAGGAGACCACCGAAGGCAGGATCGAGATCCGGGAAAGTCTTTGACAATTGAGCCATATGGCCTCCCAGGGCAGGCTCTCTTTCCAGAAGAATGACTTCATACCCCCCGTCGGCCAGATCAAGAGAGGCAGTAATTCCGGCAATCCCGCCACCGACCACCAGCACCCTTCTGTTGACCGCCACGGCAATGGCCTCCAGCGATTCATTCTTTCTCACCTTTTCGAGGGTGGCATGGATGATCTCTTCGGCCTTTCGGGTTGCCTCTCCCTTCTCTTTCTGGTGAACCCAACTGCACTGCTCCCGAATATTGGCAATCTCACAAAGATAAGGATTCATTCCTTGAGACTTGACCGCCTTTCGAAAGGTATTCTCGTGCATGTTGGGAGAACAACAGGCCACGACCACTCCATCCAAACCTTTTTCGCGAATCGCCTCTCGGATGATCTGCTGTCCCGGCTCGGAACACATATAGATATAATCGGTGCTGTGGGCGACATCTTCGGTCTTGCCGATCTTCTCAGCAACCGACTTCACATCCACGGTCCCAGCAATATTAACCCCACAATGACAGATAAAGACTCCCAGCTTTTTCATAATCCTTGAATCGTAAATCGTGAGGCGCAAGTCGTTAGGCGAAAATGACCAAACGTTTCACCCCTCGCACCTCACCCCTAACGCCTAACGTTTCTCAGTGCCTTGCAAACAGCCCCTGGACTTTGCTCGCTGCCGCATTGGCATGGGCCACTGCATCGGCAATATCTTTCGGCCCTTGCGCGCAGCCTGCAATATAGATCCCTTCCACGTCCGTCTCGACAGGCCTTAGTTTTCTCTGGGCTTCTGTTAAGAATCCATATTCATCGGTCTTGATGCCCAGCTTGCCCGCGAGATCCTTTGTATTCTTCTGGGAAACGATCGCTGTGGCCAGGACCACCATGTCCGCAGAGACCTCCACTTTTTTCCCCGTCAAGGTATCCACACCCCAGACGATAACCTTCTCCCCATCTCGAAAGATCCGGGAAACCCTGCCTCTCAAATAAAGGATTCCTTCTTCCTCCATCCCCTGCTGGATGAACTCTTCATATCCTTTTCCTGTGGAGCGGATATCCATATAGAAAATATAGGCCTGCCCATCGTGGACCTTATGTTTATATAGCCGGGCGTGTTTGGCCGTATACATGCAGCAAACCCTTGAACAGTAAGGCATGTAACGTTCGGGATCTCTCGACCCGGTGCATTGGATGAAAACAACCTCCTTGGGGATTTTGCCGTCCGAAGGTCTCCGAATCTCGCCCGTGGTCGGTCCGGATGCAGAATTGAGCCTTTCAAACGCAAGACCATCGATCACATCCGGGACTTCACCATATCCGTATTCGCCAAAACTCTTCATCGGGATCAGATCAAATCCCACGGCAGTGATAATCGCTCCCACCCTCTCTTCGACAAAACGGTCCCGCTGTTCGTAGTCAATCGCCCCCACCGGACAGATTTTCTCACATACCCTACATTTCTTTTCCTTAAAATACCGACAGTGAGAAGGGTCGATGACAGGTTTATTGGGAACGGCCTGGGGCGAGAGAGTATAGATGGCCTTCCCTAATCCCATGCCCCGATCAAATTCAGATGGATCTTTGGAGGGGCATTTCTGCTGGCAGAGGCCGCAGCCTGTGCATTTCTCCCAATCGACATAGCCTGCCTTCTTCCGAACCGTCACCAAAAAATTTCCAGCCTTTCCTTCAACCTGTTCCACTTCTGAATACGTAAGGAGTTTGATATGAGGATGCTGACCTGTCTCCACGGTTTTCGGAGTTAATGTGCACTGGGCACAATCGAGCGTGGGAAAGGTTTCAGAAAGCTGGAGCATCCGGCCTCCGATAGAGGGAAGTTTCTCCACCAGGACCACTTCATATCCCCCATTTCCCAGGTCAATCGATGCAGAAATTCCTGCAATCCCTCCACCGATCACCATCGCCCTTTTTACAAATCCATTATCTCCCATCTACAGGAGTCCTTTCTCTTTCAAGAGCGGCAAAGGATCAACGGCATTCTGTTCAAATCCCAAGGTTTGGTAATCCAGGCCCATGGCAATCCCTAACAGTTGGGTAAAATAAAATACCGGGATCGGTTTGAAATCTAAATACTTCTGTTTGATATCAGACTGTTTGTGATCGATGTTGAAGGTACACATCGGACATGTGGAGACCATCGCTTCAGCCCCGTTCTTAATCGCCGAGCCAAGAATTTTGTAGGCACATTCTGTGGCGACGTCAGGCGACCCGACTGATTGGAAGGAACCGCAGCACTCGATCTTATAGGGGAATTCAGTAGCTTGGGCTCCCATTGCCTCTAAAAAATCCTCAAAGAGAGTGGGCTTCTCCTTATCGTCAAACCCCATCTCTTCAAACGGTCGAAGGAGCATACATCCGTAATAGGCGGCTGCTTTAAGCCCTGTTAAGGGTTTCTTCACTCTTTCTTTAAGTTGAGAAAACCCGATCTCATGTTTCAAAATCTCCAAGTAGTGAAGAATGCGAAGATCTCCCTGATAATTCTTTTCAATGAAATTGTTGATCTTATCCCTCTTCTCTCCATCCTCTTGAATTAACCGGTTCGTCCTTTTGATGACGTTGAAGCAGACTGCGCAGAGGGTAGTCAGGGCAGTTCCTTCCTCCCTCGCCGTTGCCAGAATCCGTGACGGGGCAAGAAGAGCCATGATGTTATCCGTGGCCAAAGGAAAGGTGGCTCCACAGCAGGTCCAGTTTTTGAGTTCCTTTAATTCAAACCCAAGAAGAAGGGAACAGTCCCGGGCCGTCTGATCAAAATTCTTTGCCTTGGTGTTAAGGGTGCAGCCTGGGAAATACAGATAATCCATAATAAAACCCAAAAACGCATAGCGCAGAGAGCATAGCGCATAGCGTAAGAATATAACTACGATAGAAATTTTCTAAATCCACTGACGAATGCGATTTGGGGAACTTTCTCTAAGAATCCCTCTGGGAATTCAGGGATCTGAATATGATCCTTTCTTTCTTTCTTCCTCAGCACCACCATTCTCAGCGCATCCATCACCCTGGCAATATCGATTCCTTTCGGGCACCTGGATGTGCATTGAAGGCAGGAGGCACAGAGCCAGAAGGTGTTAACTCCAAGGACCTCGTCTTCCAAACCCAGCAGCGTATATCGAATCACCTCGTGAGGACCAACCTCCATCGCAAAGGCAACTGGACATCCAGCCGTGCAATTCCCGCACTGGTAACACGCAAACAGGTTTTGTCCGCTGATCAGTTCAACTTTTTTCGCAAATTCGTTGTGAACTTTCTGCCTCGTCAGTTCGATTTTCATGACTCCCTCTTACTTCCTTCTGTATTTCTTCTCCCCTTCAATATAAAGGTCATTCCCTCTCACGTCGTTGACGACAATCACCGGAAGGTCTTCGACGACCAATCTTCGGATCGCCTCCGGTCCCAGATCCTCATACGCGACGATCTCGGCCTTCTTCACCCGTTTGGCCAGAAGGGCCCCCGCCCCTCCTGTCGCAGCAAAATAGACCGCCTTGTACTTTTTCATCGCCTCTTTCACCGCATCGGACCGCATCCCCTTCCCGATCATTCCCTTCAGCCCTCTCTCGATTAACGACGGGGAGTAGGCATCCATACGATAACTCGTCGTTGGGCCCGCTGATCCAAGGGCCTGCCCTGGCTTCGCAGGTGCGGGGCCAACATAATAGATGATCTGGCCTTTGATATCGAAGGGCATGTTCTTCCCTACTTTTAATAGATCAAATAGCCTTTTGTGGGCAGCATCCCTTCCTGTATAGATGATTCCGTTGATCAGGATACGATCTCCTATTTTTAATTTTTCGACGTCCTCATCGTTTAAAGGCGGCGTCAATCGAATGGGTTGATTCATATATCCCTCGTGTCCGTGTTCGTCATCCGTGTCCGTATTACAAGCCCGTTCTGGAGATCCTCTTCCCGGACACATTTTCTTAAATGATAGCTTCTTTATGTCTGTGCGCATGACACTGGATGTTCACTGCCAAAGGGAAACTGGCAATGTGGCACGGCATCATTAAAATGTGAACCGCCAAAGAGGTCGTTCGCCCTCCTAATCCTTGAGGCCCAATGCCAAGCTTATTGATTGCCGTCAATATCTCCGATTCCAATTGATCCAATTCTGGGTCCGGATTTCTGCTTCCGAGAGGTCTGAGCAAGCTCTTCTTTGCAAGGAGCGCCGCTCGCTCAAAGGTTCCTCCAATCCCGACTCCGACAATCGTCGGAGGACAGGGATTCGATCCTGATTCCTTTACTCTCTGAACCACAAAGCGCTTGATTCCCTCGACTCCGTCCGATGGAGTGAGCATCGTGACCCGGCTCATGTTCTCACTGCCACCCCCTTTAGGCGCTACAGTGATCTTTACTTTATCTCCAGGAACCACTTCTGTATGGATGATTGCAGGCGTATTATCTCCTGTGTTCGCCCGCGTGAAAGGATGACAAATAGATTTTCTCAAATACCCATCTCGGTATGCTTGACGAACACCCTCATGGATGGCTTCGTCGAGGTTTCCCCCAACCAGATGAACATCCTGACCAATTTCTACGAAGGTCACTGCAAACCCTGTGTCCTGACAAATTGGGACCTTCTCCTCTTCTGCAATTCGGGCATTCTCCTTCAATTCTCTTAGTATCTCCAACCCCAGGGGTGACTCCTCCCCCTCCATCGCCCGATCAAAGGCCTGAAGAACATCCTCTCCGAGATCGGTGTTGGCCTTCATGCAAAGGTCTCTTACCCTCTCGGTGATCAACTTTACATTGATCTCTCGCATGTTTTCTCCGCTGTTTCGTGTCCGTGACCGTGATCCGTGCCCGTGATACTTAACATAAATCGATTTCTTTTGTTTCCTTTCCTCTTATTGTTAGATTCAACGGACACGAGCCACGTTTTTCTATAATTTCAGCTCTGCAATGCTTTTCTTCACACTCTCTGCAGATTTGGCAACCAGTTTTTTCTCCTCCTCCGTCAATTGGAGCTCGATGATCGCCTCCACGCCAGCCGCACCCAATTTAACTGGGACACCGAAGCAGATATCTTTCAGTCCGTATTCTCCTTCCAGATAGGCACAGCAAGGAAGGATTCTTTTCTTGTCTTTGAGAATGGCCTCCGTCATCTGGATGGCTGCCGCCGAGGGGGCATAGAAGGCACTGCCTGTCTTGAGAAGATTGACGATCTCTCCGCCGCCCTTGCGGGTTCGTTCAACCAGCCTGTCGATGGTCTCCTTGGGAAGAAGCTGCGGAAGGGGAATACCGCTGACCGTGGTATACCTTGGAAGAGGAACCATCTCATCACCGTGACCTCCCAGCAGGAGCGCTTGAATATCCTCCACGGAAACGCCTAATTCCACGGCAATGAAAGTCTTGAACCGGGCTGTATCGAGAATCCCTGCCATCCCCATCACCCGCTGTTTTGGGAACCCGCTCTTTTTAAAGGCCAGATAGGTCATGGTATCCAGAGGATTGGTCACCATGATGAGGATAGACTTTGGAGATTTTTCGACTACCTGCCCTACAACCGTTTCGATGATCTTCTTATTGATCTCCAGAAGATCCTCCCGGCTCATCCCCGGCTTTCGAGGAACACCCGAGGTGACGATAACTATGTCAGAATCTTTTGTCTCCTCGTAGCTATTGGAACCGACGACCCTTGAGTCGAAACCTTCCACAGGGCTCGCTTGGAGGAGGTCAAGCGCCTTTCCTTGCGGAATCCCTTCAAGGATATCGACTAAAACAACGTCGCCCAGTTCCTTTTCAGCAGCCCAATGGGCCGCCGTAGCCCCGACGAACCCTGCACCGATAATTGAAATTTTCTTTCTTCCCATAGTCATCCCTCCTCTCAAATATACGATGGACGATAAACATTAAACGATGAACAAAAAAAGCTTACAGCTTATCCGTAAATAGTGAAAAAGTTCATAGTTCATCGTTTATGGTTCATTGTTCATCGTTCCTTTTTGGGATTCAATTTGATAGCCCTTCGAATAAAAGCCACAGGTCTTCCGGATGATCAGCTCGGGCTCCAAAATGGTCTCCACGGATGGCCCTGTCTTTCTCCCCTCAATCCTTTCCACTAACGTATTCACCGCCATCGCGCCCATCTCATACTTTTTTTGGCCGATGGTTGTCAATTCAATCCCTTTCATCGACGTGAATTCAATATCGTTAAATCCTACCAATGCCATGTCTTCCGGAATCCTCATCCCCTCTTCGACGACCGCCTGATATGTTCCTAAAGCCATGTAGTCGTTCGCAGCAAAAATGGCCGTAGGAGGCTCGCTCATCTTGAGAAATTTCTTACCTCCCTCATAACCAGAACCTTTTAAGAAATCCCCTTCCAGAAAATAATCTCCTACCGCTTCCAGACCATGAGCGGCAAGTGCTTTTTTCCCGCCCTCAAGACGCTCGAAACCAACCGAAGATTCGGAAGATCCGCCGATCACCCCTATGCGGCTGTGACCGAGTTTGATCAGATGCTCCACAGCCAAAAAACCACCGCGAATATTATCCACGCCGATGTAATCGATTTTTTCCCTCACCATGGGATGATAGGTTCTACGATTGACCAGTACCATAGGGAACCCCTCTTCAGCCAACCCGATGATATTAGGGTCACCCATATGTGCAGAAGTGAAAATGATGCCATCCACGCCTTTGCTTCGCAGCATATCCGTATACTGTTTTTCGATCGAAAGGTCATAATTGGTGCTGCAAAGGATGATATTGTATCCCAGACGAATAGCCGTCGTTTCGATTCCCTGAGAAAGTTCCGTATAGAATGGATTGGCAATGGTCGTGATGACGAGACCCAGCGTCTTGGTCCGCCTCATCACCAGGCTTCTGGCGATGAAATTTGGCCGATAGTTTAACTCTCTTGCGATGGAGAGAATTTTTTCTTTGGTCCCATCCTTGATCCGAGACTTATCATTAAGTGCCCTTGAGACAGTGGTGTGGGAGACTTTGGCCATCCGGGCAATATCTTTAATGGTAATCTTCTTATCCATGGTTATTGCGTTAACGGTAACACAAAAGCCTTGCTTTTTCAAGAAAATTATAAATTATTCATAAAATCAGAGAGTTACACTGTCATCCCAGAATAGTGCGTCAACGGTAACATTTATGTATTTCTTTTGTCAAGAGAAATATCTCCGGGTTCGTAACGCCTCACTTTGCCGTGGAAACTGACTCGGATCCGACCCCGCGTGGCGCGGCTCGTTCGGAGGATTCGACTCATGCTTCAGTGAGGCATTGCCGGACCTGAAAGGATGTCTCGAAACTCAAAGAATGCAGAGGTGTGATGGAAAAAACCTTCGAAAAGTTTAGTGGACTTTTTTGTCGTAACCCTCCCAATACTTATCTCTTAGACCCTTCTTGTGGATCTTTCCAGAGCCGGTTCTGGGAAGGGCTCCGATGAAATCAATTGATTTAGGTGCTTTATAATGGGCCAACCTTTCCTTACAAAACTGAATGATCTCTCGCTCGGTCGCCTCCTGCCCCGGCTTCAACACCACAAACCCTTTTACAGCCTCACCCCATTTTTGATCGGGGATTCCGATGACCGCACACTCCAAAATGGCCGGATGCATGTAAAGGACATTTTCAACTTCAGTCGAATAGACATTTTCTCCTCCGGTCAGGATCATGTCCTTCTTCCGATCGACGATCGTGACATAGCCCTCTTCGTCCATCACCGCCATATCACCGGTATAGAGCCAGCCATCTCTGATTGATTTCTTCGTTTCTTCAGGTAATTTCCAGTACCCTTTCGTCACAATATCTCCTTTGACGATGATCTCTCCGACCTCTTTTTCATCCTTTTTGATTTCCTTTCCCTGTTCATCGACCACTTTCAGCTCTACGCCAATGAATTCCCTTCCCGTTTTGGACTTAAAACGGAGTTGATCCGCACTGGGTAATTTTTTTAGATGCTCTTTCAAAATGGAGAGTGTCAAATAGGGACTGGTTTCGGTCATGCCGTAGGTTTGGATATAGTCACATTTGAAGATCTCCACGATCTTTCGAACCACTTCCGGAGCAATGGGTGCTCCCCCGCTCAAAAGAATCCTTAAACTGCTGTAATCGAACCTTCCTACCTCAGGATGATTGACCATCAAGTTAAGCATCGTAGGGATGAGGTTGGTGAGCGTGGCTTTTTCTCTCTCAATGGTTTCAAGAACCACCTTCGCATCGAACTCTCTGACCAAAACGTGCGTCCCGCCCACCCAAGTCACCGCCCAGGTGGCCCAGGCATCTGCAAGATGAAAAAGGGGGGCCACGTGAAGCCACACGTCACCATCTGTAAGTTGAATCTCTGCAATGGTGCCAAGAGCATGCGTAGCTACATTCTTGTGAGAGAGCATTACCCCTTTGGGCTGTCCTGTCGTGCCACTCGTATAGTAAATCTGCGCAACGTCCTCGTCGCTAACTGGGGGGTTCGGGAGAGGACTGTCATCGGCTTGTTCCAATTCCTTCTCATAATTCAAATCAATGGAGCCATCAGATTCCCGGAGCCCTCCCGTCCACAGGATTCTCTCAATCCCTCGAATCTCTTCTCGCATCTCGTCTATTCGATTCTTAAAGGTTGAATCGGCAATCAACACCTTCGATTCAGAATCCTGGAGGATAAAGGCGGTCTCTTTGGGTGAGAGCCGATAGTTGATCGGCACAGAGATCGCTCCGATCTGTGGAATGGCGTAGTAGGCTTCTAAAAAGGCGTGACAATTAGGATGGAGAATGGCAACCTTATCGTCCTTCCCGATCCCAAAACCCTTTAGACCATGAGAGAGACGATTGGTTCGGCGGCAGAATTCCTGATAGGTCCAGTGCCTTTCCCCGCACACAACGGCTCTTTTTCGGGGAAAAAGCCTAAGCGCCTTTGCGAGCGTTTCGGTCAAGACCATTTTCTTTTTGGATTCTTCCTATAAGATTACTCTTCCTCGCTCTTGGTCAAATCCTCAAACCGGATATCCAGTCCCAGAATGCCCCTGATCTCTCCCACCTCATTCCGGATCGGCCCGGAGACGGTGATGCAGAGGGCTCCCGTGATCTTTGAAGAATAGAGGTCGGTGACATGAATTTTCCCGTCTTTCAACGGTTCGATAAACCACGAACGGTTCGAGTAATTCTCTCCCATTCCCGCATTCTCATATTTGGCCTGATCCACGGCCTGGCAGATATTTCGCGTGATCTTCGTCCCATTCATGTCGACCACGTAGGCAAACTGAATATAGGGATACTCATCCACCAGAGATTTCAGCACCGGCTCCATCTGCTGAGCCGCCATCGCTTTCATCGCCGGCTCCTCAATTACCCGTTCAATAATATGGGCGGCCAGCTCATGGGCCCTTGCCTTGAGGATGTCGAACTCAGAAACAAATGCCTCAGGAAGATATTTCCGGGTCGCCTTCTCCATTTCCTGATCTGAGATGGAAGTGGTCCTTCCTTCCTCATACTGTTTGGTGACCCATCGATTGATTTTGGCCACCCCCGGATGTGTCTTTTCCACCCGATCCTTGCCGGTGAGGGCAAAATGGGAGTTGATCCACTGGGCAATCCCTGCCAGCCCGGACTTATCGGTGACCGAAATGGAAATGGGCCGATTGAGAATCTTAGCCGTATTAAAAATATTGTAAATCTCCTCGTTTTTCAGAATCCCATCCGCATGAATGCCGGCGCTCGTTGAATTAAAGTTAGCTCCTACAAGGGGCATATTTGAAGGAATATGGACACCCAGCGCGCGCTCCAAGTAGTTACGGATTTCTGTGATCTGGGTGGTATCGATGCCATTGTTATGTCCCATCAGGCTGATGTATTCGATGATCAGTCCTTCGATGGGCGGGTTCCCGGTCCGCTCTCCAAAACCGAGAACCGTGCCATTGGCCGCGGCACATCCATAAAGCCACGCGGTGGTGGCGTTGATGAACCCTTTATGAAAATCGTTGTGTCCGTGCCACTCCAGAAATTCAGAGGGAACGCCCGCATCGTCAATCATCGCCCGGATGATCTTGGGTACAGAACGGGGAAGCGCGGCGTTTGGATAAGGCACGCCATAGCCCAGGGTATCGCAGATCCGAATTTTGACCGGGAGCTTCGACTCTTCTGAAAGACGCATGAGGTCCTGGGCAAATGGAACGCAGAACCCATAGATATCCGCCCGTGTCGCATCCTCAAAATGGCATCGGGGGACGATTCCGAGATCCAGTGCAGCGGAGACGATGGAAAGGTACTCCCGCAGCACCACCCTTCTGTTTTTCTTCAGCTTCAGGAAGATGTGGTAATCCGAGACCGAAGTGAGAATGCCGGTCTCTTTCAATCCCATCTCTTTCACCAGTTTAAAATCTTCCTTCACCGCACGGATCCAACCCGTAATCTCAGGGCAACGGTAATTCTTCTCCTGGCATTTTCTGACAGCCTCTTTGTCTTTTTCAGAGTATAAAAAGAATTCGCACTGCCGGATCACCCCGTTGGTGCCCCCTAACTTATGGAGCATCTCATAGAGGTCTACAATTTGCTCCACCGAATAAGGAGGCCTGGCCTGTTGCCCGTCCCGGAACGTGGTATCGGTAATGAAGATCTCTTCAGGGGGATCAGTAAAGACGAATTTGTTATCGAACTCCACCCGGCAAACCTCTTCGTACGGAAAAACATTGCGATAGAGGTTCGGCTCCTGGATATCCAGGAGCGGGAATTGCTCTATGGTGCGCTTGCCTTGGAACGTTCTTTTCTTTCCGCTGATGGCCATCGCTTCTCCTCGCTCCCCCTTTCCCTTCCCCTCTCCCCGCTGGGGAGAGGGGGGTGAGGGGACACGACTTTTTCTTTTCAAGCCTTGATCTCTTTTACTTTAATAAAAAGCTCATCCAACTGCTTGGAATCCACTCTCGAAGGGGCATCGCTCATTAAACAAGTGCCTTTCTGGGTCTTCGGAAAGGCAATGACATCCCTTATCGACTCTGCATGGCTCAGGATCATGACGAGGCGGTCAAGCCCAAAGGCAATACCACCATGAGGAGGGGTTCCGTATTCAAGAGCCTCCAAAAGAAATCCGAACCTCTCTCTCGCTTCTCCCTCATTCATGCCCAACTTTTTAAAGAGGAGAGATTGCACCTCCCTCAGATGGTTTCGAATGCTTCCTCCGCCGATTTCCGACCCATTCAATACCAGATCATAAGCCTTGGCCTTGACCAATTCAGGATGATCCTTCAACGTGGGGATATCCTCATCCTTGGGGGCAGTAAACGGGTGATGGACAGCCACGTAACGTCCCTCGGCTTCATCGTACTCCAAAAGCGGAAAATCGAGGATCCAGACAAACCGATATTCATCTTTTGGAATAAGGCCCAACTTCTCGCCAAGATGAAGGCGAAGGTTGGCTAAAGATTGATTGACTACCTTGGACGGCCCTGCCACGAAGAGAAGGAGGTCGCTTTCTGCGGCTTTCAAAACGCTATCAACGGTTTTCCTCTCTTCCTCGGTTATAAATTTCTGAATCGACGATTGCCATCCGTTCGCACCCACTTTTGCGGAGATCAATCCTTTGGCCCCGAAGTTTTGAACGAAGTGTGTGAGATCGTCAATTTCCTTTCGTGAAAAAGAGCTTCCTCCTTTCACATTGATCGCCTTGATAATCCCCTTCCCTTCTAACGTATCCCTGAATACCTGAAAGGAGGACCCCTTCAAAGCTTCGGTTACATCCCTCAGTTCCATTCCAAATCGAGTATCCGGCTTGTCCGCTCCATATCGATTCATCGCCTCATCGTAGGTCAGGGTTGGAAATGGAAGTTCCAAGGCGATTCCTAAAACCTCTTTAAAGACATGGGCCATCAATCCTTCCATCGTTGTCTTTATATCCTGAACCGTGACAAACGACATCTCCGCATCGATTTGTGTGAACTCGGGCTGACGGTCGGAACGGAGGTCTTCATCCCGAAAACACCTCACGATCTGAAAGTAGCGGTCAAACCCGGAGACCATCAGGATCTGTTTCAATAGCTGGGGAGACTGAGGCAGAGCATAAAAATGACCCGGACTCAGTCGGCTGGGGACCAAGAAATCTCTTGCTCCCTCAGGGGTGCTTTTGAAAAGCATTGGCGTCTCGACCTCTAAAAACCCCAATCGGTCGAAGTAATTTCGAACCTCTTTGGCCACCTGATGGCGCAGGATCAGATTCCGCTGGAGCACTGGTCGCCTCAGGTCTAAATATCGGTACTTCAGGCGAGTCTCCTCTGCAACCTCTGCCTCGTCTTCAATGGGAAATGGAGGGGTCTTGGCAACGTTGAGAATCTTCAGCTCTTTCGCAAGAACCTCAATCTCTCCTGTTCCTAATTTCGGATTGGCCGTTCCTTTCGGCCTCTCCGCTACCCTTCCTATAACCGCTATGACATATTCACTTCTCAGGGATTGGGCTTTCTCGTGTGCCCCTGAACTTAGCTCCGGATTGAAGACCACTTGAACAATCCCTTGCCGGTCTCTCAATTCAATAAAAATGAGACCTCCGAGATCCCTTCTCCGCTGAACCCATCCCAACAGGGTGACGTCGCGGTTTACATCCTTTTTGTTGAGGCTTCCGCAATAATCCGTCCTTTTCAGATTTCCTAAAAAATCAACCATGATACGTGGCCGGCAAGTGCCCCGCAACCCCCGCCTTGTAGGCGGGGTTAAGGGGCACAATTAAACCAATATTTCCTTTCCGGGAAGCCCCGGCGTGCCTGTCCCGTCCTGAGGGGATGGCCGGGGAGCTTCACTCATTCATAGGTGTGTCACGGGTGCCGGTGATAGGTGAATAGTGATGTATTGCGATTCACCGACACCTTCATAGGATTTTAATAATAACTAAATATGGTAGATTGGTCAAGGACTTACAGAACTCTGACGAGCGACTTGAACTGGTTAGGTTGGTTCCTCCACCAAAAGAAAGATAATTGATATTTGTCTCATATCTTATTATTTTTTTATGAAACCCTGTTTTTTGTTGCGACCTGACCCCTCCTTGTTCTTGTCATCTGCCTTTCGGTATCAAAAAACGTAAAATATCCTCACCAAACAAATCGTGCAACGACTGTCAGCCGGGTAGCTTAAGAGCAAAAGGAGGCAAAAGCCAGAAGTGCACCCACGCTATTGATAAGAGACCCCGCCCGCAGAAAAAGGTTTGTTTCTTCATGTTGAAAATTTGAAATTCCCACTCCCAGGCGAATCAGCCATGGGTTCCAAATTTTGATTACAAATATTGCTATCTTCTCCGGTGAGCTGAAAAGGGTCTGTCTCAGAGCAGATCTTTACTCAGGTCCGCACCGATAGTGGTACTATTGATCTTCAAACCGAATAGAGAGGCTGCCGTAACCCCGAGTTCGGAGATACGTATGGCGCTTTCTTTTATCCCGGTCCTTCCTCCCGGCACGGAGATCGCGGCGACAATGGGAAGGGTATCGATCGAACCGTGACCGCCATTGTAAATGCGCCAGGGGGGTGCCCAGGTAGGGACCTTGGTGCCCACATTAGGAACTTGCCCGTTGTAGACCGGTATTTGCCAACCGTTTTTCCCTAAGATGATCAGGTCCGGCCATATCATGGATTTCTCACGGTCTACATCGATATAATAATGATGGTAGAGCTCTCCCGGCAGACAGACTCCTTCGACGCCGTTTTTCATATCATCGCGATCCAATACCAACCAAGGACATTCCGTTTGACCGCTCTGGGGGTTGAACGCCCTATGGGCCTCAAGCAAGGCCCTGGCTTTGGGAATCGTCTCTTTACGATCGCGCCAATACAAGACGCCGTAACTACTTACACTGAACGCATAAATATTTTTTTTCTCCACCAATCCTCCCTTTTCAAGGAGACCCATGACGTCGGTAGAGGAGAAATCCTGAGAGTAAATATGATTCAACGAAGAATGATCGCTCAGTAGAATAATGCTGGACCGGTCCGTCAGCCCTTGCTCTTCCAAGCCTTGCGTAAGACGACCGAATTGGATGTCTACATCGCGGATGACATTCAGAGCCGCTTCTTTGAAAAGGAGTTTATTCCGGGTGCTGACCAATTGGTACTCCGACTTGTCCTGGCATCCTTGGGGCGCTTCATGGGCCGGGGTTATGTTTTTGAATTCGGAAGGGTCCCAAGCGCTTCCGATGCAGTGTCCTCCGTCATCGCACTGGGCGAGAAGGATATAGGCCATATCCGGATCTTCCCGTTTGAATATCTCTAGGGCTGAATCAACGATCCATCGATCATGGGGAAAATGGCCACTTCTCTTTTCCATGAATTCGGTCAGGGAACCTCCCTGGCCCGTGTAGCGTCTGGTCATGATATCGCTCAGCCCTAAAGGACCGTCGAAGAAACCCAGGCGACCCGAAACCGGCGTACAGGCTTTATCCGAGTCTGTTTCGGGGCGGGCAAAGCTTTCCCTCTTTGGAGCCTCAAGGTACTCGGGATAATTCGTCCCGGTCACCATCATGCTAACCACTTGCCTGGCCTTATCGCCAAGAAACATCTCCCCCACCCACTCCTTGCCGGTCATGAGAAGGGTCTTTGAATCGGGCCATTTCCGTTTCCAGGCATGGAAAAGGGTATCGACCGGCCTGCCTCTATCATCCTTGGCAAAAGACATGCTGCTATGTTGTATGATGGCCTTTCCGTTTGCATCCCAGCCGGTCGGTTGAGCCCAGACACCGATGATCCCCGTCTGTCCCGAAGATGTTCCGGCGAGGGCATTAAGGTGATTCATATCCGTAGCCGCCGGCAAAAAAGCTTTGGCCTTTTTATACCACATTGACTTTTTTAAAAAGGCCCGCATATTGGGCATAAGCCAATTTCCTTCGGTTCCCGGCAGAAGCCCTTTGGCATCGAGCTCAAGATAATTGGGGTGAAGCCCATCGATAGCGACAAAAACAAGCTTTTTCCGATTACTCTTAGACTTTCTGACTGCCGGGGGAAAAACCTTGGGCCTCTTGCTTTTCTTTGGCCATAAGCCCAAAGCCAACAGGACCAGACCACCGATAACCACTGCCCCCCACGTCAGGAATGATCTTCTGCCGATAACCGAGACCTTTTTCCTGAAACCCTCACGGTCGACTTCATTTGATTCAGTCATCTGTCACCTCACATCTATCCGTTCTTGTATTCTTGAATCCTGTCATACATAAGAGAATAGCCCAAAGCCCCGTAAAAAACAAAAGGACAGCGGCATATATCGCAACCAGTAATGACCACGGGGTCATAATGACTCCATTGACCCTTTCCACTTATCTTTCCTTATCGTTCTCCATCCTGACTGGCCACTTTTTTATAGACATTGTCATTTGTTGCGGCCCGGCTTCTTTCCGGTTTCCTCTTTCTTATGAACGTGTTCCTTCCGTACCCAATTGTTCACAATAGAAGTAATATCCTTGCTGACCTCGCTCCCGTCAAGCTTATGATCAGGCATTCTTATTCCACCCAGTATGGTAAGAAGGTCAGCTTCCAAGGTTCTTTGATCCTTGTAGCCCTTAAGGATCAAAAGGAAATGAACTGCTTCATTTGGGTTATACACTTCGGCTGTAGCTACATAGCCCTTTTCAAATTTCCGTTCCGAAAGCACACAGAGCGCCTTTAAGGTCCGAGTGTTGACAGCAAGTATCTTACCTATGCCGCCTGGGTGGAAGTATATAGCCTTTAACGTTAGATTGATTAATGCCGTCATGTTCTTGTTTCGCGAATGGAAGATAGATATATCCGCGGGAGACGAATTAAATATTGCGAGTCTCTCCTCGTAAGAAAAAGAATGAGGCTTGATTTTGCCTATTTTTTCCAATTCTATCATAATCTGTGAGGGCGTTATATCACCGATTGCAAAAGTAGGTCCAGTGTCGGAAGCAAAAAATATGTTTGTCTCGTAGCCACTCACCTTGTCATATCTCAACATGGGTAGCCTAATGGTTAAGTTCCCGATGTCGAGATTCATCCATTCTTGCGGAGGTGATTTCAAGGTGACTATCGGTTCCGGAGTCACACCGTGGTAGCTTTTGAGGTTACCGAAGCTCTTGTCACGATGTAGCCTAAACACGAGGACCGGATAATAATACCAGACAAGAAAACCTATGACCAATAGGAAACCCGACACCAAGGCAATGACCTTGCTCTTCCGTTTCATAGAATCTCCTTATATTCTTCTTTAACATAACTCGGGTTTATGAAACTCGGCAAATCAGACCCTTCAGGTATTCGCCTTCGGGATGGGATAAGTTGATTGGATGATCCCAGGGATGCCCTATTCGACTTAAGAGTTGAACGCTTCTCCCGGAATCCAGTGCGGCAGAAAAAACAATCTTCTGAAATAAATCCCAGCTCATATGATGAGAGCAAGAAAACGTGAAGAGGAGACCTTCCTTATTCAACAAACGAAAGGCCCAAAGGTTGAGGTCTTTATATCCCCTCGATGCGCTCGAAAGATGCCCTTTCTTTTTAGCGAACGGAGGAGGATCGAGAATCACGATATCGTACCCTGGTTCAAGACCCCTCATAACCTCAAAGACATCTCCTCGAATGCTCCGATGGGGGATTTTCTCCAAATGGTTTAAACTGAAATGGTCCTCTGCGATCGACAAAGCCTCCTCAGAAGAATCGATGAGTGTAATTTCTTTTGCTCCTCCAGCTCCCGCATGGATAGAAAAACCTCCGGTATAGGAGAAACAGTCTAAAAACTTCCTTCCCTCTGAGAGACTTTTTAAAGAGAAGCGATTTTCTCTCTGATCCAAGTAAAAACCGGTTTTTTGCCCCTTCTTCACATTCACTCTAAAACGGCAACCATGTTCTTCAATCTCAATAAATTCTGGAACGTCCTTCCCGTAGAGAAGCCCGCTGTTTTCTGCCAATCCTTCCTCTTTCCTCGTCGCCACATCACTTCTCTCATAAATGCTTTGGGGACGAAATTCTTTTGCCAACAAATTAATTAACATTTCTTTCAACCCATCCATCCCTGCTGTCAAACACTGGAGGACCAAGGTTTCTCCGTAACGATCCACAATCAACCCCGGAAGATAATCCCCCTCTCCGTTGATGACACGATAGGCATTGGTCTTACCTTTAAACCAATTCGCTCTTAAACCAACCGCTCTTGAAATCCGCCTGCTGAAAAAATTTTCTCCAACTTCTTCCTCTTTTTGCGTCAGGAGGCGAACGATGATTTGGGAGCGAGGGTTGATATGCCCAATTCCTAAGAATTGGCCTTCCTTAGAGTAGACCTTTCCCAGCTCTCCGGAAGAGACTTCTCCCTCTACCTTGGCGACTGCTCCGGAGAAGACCCAGGGATGCCCCCGCAATACCGGCTTCTCTCTGCCTCGCTTCAATATGATCCTGGGAAGGGCAACCATGAACGATGTACGATGAGCTATTGAACGAAGAACGATGAACCAAGAACCATGAACGATAAACTATGAACGATGTACGATGAACCGTGAATGGAAAAGTATATCCCTTGCCCTATCCTTTTGGCTCTGCATTTTTTCTCAGAAGCGCTCTCTCGATCAAGTTTCCGACGAATTCCGTATAAGTCGTCCCTTGGACTTTGAGAGCTCTGGCCATTCCGGATTGAGGAGAGATATCCGGGTTGGGATTTACTTCCAACACATAGATTTTCCCGTCCCGGTCGACGCGGATATCCACCCTCGCATAATCCCGGCACTCGAACAGCTTAAAAACCCTCGCTGCAATATGTTCTACTCTCTTTTTCGTTATCCATTCCAGGGGCGCAGGGCAGACCGGTTTTGATTTTTGATATTCGGAGCTCTCCGTGACCCATTTGGCTTCGTATCCACATATCTTAGGGACTCCCTCCGGAAACTCGGAGTAGTCGATCTCCGAGATAGGGAGGATCTCCACCTTTCCATCGGTCTCCATCAAACCCACATTCAACTCCCTGCCATCGACGAATTCCTCCACCAAGGCAGGTTGTTGATACTGTTCGATGACATACTGAATCTGCTTGCCCAAGGTCGCATCGTCGAAGACGACACTTTCTCTCGAGATGCCCAGGCTTCCATCTTCATGAAGGGGTTTGACGATGATCGGGAAGAGGTTCCCCTTTAACGGACCCGCGGCGCGCTCGAAGATTCGATATCGAGGGGTCAGGATTTCTTGAGACTGGAGGATGTCTTTCACCTTTCCTTTGTCTTGACATAACCCGAGCGTAAGAGGGGAGGATCCGGTATAGGGAATTCGAAAAAGATCCAAGAGGGCCGGGATATTCATCTCCCAGCAGCTATTTCCATAAACACTCTCGCATAAGTTGAAGACGACATCGGGCTGGTATTCCCTCAGCCAGTGGATGACCGGAAAAATTTCATCCTGGACGGCTAACGTAATGCTTTGATGACCGAGTGATCGGACCGCATTCTCCACGGCTGAGATCTCCTCGATGATCGCACCCTCTGCAAGGATATCTTTTTCTTCCCCTTTCTGGAGCCGTTCAAAAAGATTGTACAGGATCACTACTTTCAGCACGGATCCTCTCCTCCCCTTTACCCCGTATCATGCAAACACTGGACTTCCGACTTTAGTCCTCAGAGTTTTTGGTCACAGGAAATTAGCCCTCTCTATCAAGAGTGCTAATTCATCCCTGCCTTCGGCAGGCAGGTGCTCGATGTCTGATGTCTACAGTCTGATGTCTGGATCACAGTTGCCACGCTTACGCCGTGGCCTTTTTCGACGCCGTCTTTTCCTCCCCTATGGGTCTGGTCTTCTTGAATTCAATGATATTCGGCTCTGGATATTCGAAAACCTTTCCCTCATAATTTCTCAAGACAATCTTTCCCCTGCCCTTCGAGACCACGTAATCCGGCTGCAACGGAATTTTCCCTCCACCTCCGGGTGCATCGACGACATAGGTGGGAACCGCATAGCCCGTGGTGTGGCCGCGCAATTTTTCCATGATCTGAATCCCCGTCGCCACAGAGGTCCGGAAGTGTTCCGTCCCCATGGCCAGGTCGCACTGATAGATATAATACGGGCGGACCCGGACCTTGAGGAGTTCGTGAAGGAGCTTTTTCATGACGTAGGGTTTATCGTTGATCCCCTTCAGAAGGACCGTCTGGCTCCCCAGAGGGATCCCTCCGTCTGCCAGCTCGCCGCAAGCTCTCCTCACCTGATCGGTCACCTCCTTCGGGTGGGTGAAATGGATAGAGATCAAGAGGGGATGATACTTCTTTAACATCCTCACCAACCCACCGGTGATTCGTTGGGGAAGGGTCACCGGGACTCTCGTCCCAATCCGGAGGACTTCGATGTGGGGAACGGCCCTCAATCGGCTCAACATCTCCTCCAGTCTCTCATTTTCCAGGAGGAGCGGATCCCCTCCCGATAGGAGGACATCTCGAACCTTTCGATGGCCCTTTAAATATTTGACCACCTCCTCAAAATTTCCCTGGGTGATCGACTTCTCGTTGCTCCCCACCAATCGTCTCCTCGTGCAGTACCGGCAGTAGACGGCGCATTGGTCCGTGACGAGCAGAAGCACCCGATCCGGATAACGGTGGACAAGGCCCGGCACGGGAGAATGGTTGTCCTCTCCCAGGGGATCCACCATTTCACTTTTTGAGAAATGAATTTCCTCGATTCGAGGAACCGCCTGTCTACGGATGGGGCAATTGGGATTGATCGGGTCCATCAGGCTCGCAAAATAAGGTGTGACGGCTAAGGCCAATCTTCCTTTCGAATGTTTGATCCCCTCGACCTCCTCGGGAGTCAAATCGATCACCTCTTTGAGCTGCTCAAGCGTGGTAATGCGATGTCTAAGCTGCCATCTCCAATCGTTCCATTCCCTTTCTGAAACGCCCTTCCAAACTTCAGGAATGGACTCTCTCGATTCTTCGACCCTCTCCCCTTCCATCTGAGGGGGAAACAAATAAAGCTGCGAGGCCCTTCTCATCCCCCTTGGGGGGACGGACAAATTAGAGTCTGAAGCAGGCTCCATCTTCTCTCCTTCCCGCATATCTGCTGAGAGGACGGCGGTCCCCTGCCCGACCTGGATTTTTAGAAAACAAAAAAGGAGATATCATGAGATACCTCCTCCGTCAAGGCAAAGAGAAAGAAAAGCTTCTTTCCAATTAGCAGATATGCACCTTTTCTTTTTTTTGCGCTGCACTCGAATAACGGTCTCCTTTTTCGGATGACGTTACTTTTGTTGGCGCCCCCTTTCTTTCAAAGAGGGGGGCGCCAACGCATTAACCATAAAACAGACCTTACTTCTTGGGGGCTTCAGGAGCCGGAGTCGGCGCCGGCGCTGTTGTTGCGGGCGCTGGTGGAGCTGGTGCCTCAGCAGGCTTCTCCATTGCTTTTTCTGGTGCCTTCGGTGCCTCCTTGGCTTTGCAACCAATCCCCATTGCGGCAATATTAATTACCAGAACCATTGCGAGGAAAAGAAAAATCCACTTCTTCATGTAACTTCACCTCCTTTCTGAATGGAATGGGAACCCTTCCCTTTTTTCCCAAATGAAGGCGTTTTCACCTCATCGGGAAAAGAAATCTCACGGATCACCTTTCTCAAAAACCTCGGGTCAACAGGTTTTTTGATAATACGACGAATTCCCATTTTTTTCAATCGAATAGTGAGCTCGTCGCTGACCAAAGGAGTCATCAGGATAAAACGGTCGCTCCACTTCTTCAGGAGGGGAAATCCCTTTTCCAACACATCGATCTCCACGTCAGCTAAGATCATCCCTCCTTCGACATCCTTTTTTCTCTTCTCCAATTGAGAAAAACCCTCGATCTCCTCTACGTGGAAACCATACTTATTCAAAATCTTATTCAGGCTGAGCCGCACAAACTCATCCCGGTCAAGAATAAAGGCGCATTTCAGCTCTTTCTTCACAAAAGAATAGTATATCAAACTTCATGCCAAATTTTTCTTGACTCATCCCGGCCTGCTTTTTCAAATAATTAATAATATTAATAGCTTAAATTTCTGCCGCTTTCGTTTTGCTTATAGTAATCCAAAACGAAAAAAATGAAAAGGGAAAAAATGACATCTCCATTTCGAAGATATGCGACAAAATGCCATCATTCTTCAACGCTCTATATAACAAATACGACTTTTCGCCCTCCTTTCTGATTTATCGGCTCATTCAACGCTCATCTTGCAAAAAATTTTTCTGCCTTGGCGGGCCCGTCTCACCCTCTCCGACATCACGACCATAGCCCGGCCTCTCGGGGTACCTTCACAAAATTGAGCTTAATCCTCCGATCTCCTCCACTTTCCTGTGGATCGTCCGAACGTTGATCCCAAGCAGTTTAGCCGCCTTCCGCTTATTTCCTTTCGTCGCCCGGAGCGTCTGAATCAGCATCTCTCTTTCCACGTCTTCAAGAGATGTCCCTATTTCGATGGGGATCACCTCGGGTCTCCCCTTCCGATCCCGCACTTCCTGTGGAAGGTGCTCGATATCAACGACCTTCGGACTGCTGATCACCATCAAGGATTCAATGGTGTTCTCCAGCTCCCGGACATTTCCCGTCCATTCATAATCCACCAGAAGGTTCATGGCCCTTTGAGAAACTCCCCCCACTTTCATATGATATCTTTCATTGTATTTTCCTATAAAAAAATTGACAAGAAAAGGAATATCGTCTTTCCGGTCCTTCAACGCGGGAAGCTTGATATTGACCACGTTCAGGCGATAGTAGAGGTCCTCTCGAAACACCGCCGCCTTGACGGCCTCCTGAAGATCTTGATTGCTTGCGGCAATGATTCGGATATCCACTTTGATCGTCCTATTTCCGCCGACCCTTTCAAATTCGCCTTCCTGGAGGACCCGTAAGAGTTTGATCTGCGTGGCCGGAGGAATATCTTCCACTTCGTCCAAGAAAAGGGTTCCCTGATGGGCCAATTCGAATCGACCTTTTCGAGACGTGATCGCTCCGGTAAAAGCCCCCTTCTCATGGCCGAAAAGCTCGCTCTCGATAATCCCTTCACTTAAAGAGGCGCAACTCACCTTGATAAAAGGCATGGATGCCCTCGGGCTATTGTAATGAATGGCGTTGGCAATCAACTCCTTTCCCGTTCCGCTCTCGCCGATGATGAGGACAGAACTATCGTAGGGCGCAATATGGCGGATGAGTTCAAAGATTTTCACCATCTTCTCGCTTCTTCCGATGATATTCTTGAAATGGAACTTGTCTTCCAGCCGGGAGCGCAAATCCCGATTTTGGAGGATCAGCGTCTGTTTCTCCAACGCCCTTTCCACTAACAGCGAGATCACCCTCGGGTTAATCGGTTTTTCGATAAAATCGAAGGCACCCAATTTCATCGCCTGAACCGCCTTCTCGATCGTCCCTTGAGCAGAAATGACGATCACCTCCGTCTCCGGCCGGACTCCCTTCACAGCCTCCAAAAACTCGATCCCGTTCATCTTCGGCATGACCACATCGGTGATCACCAGATCCACGTTCTTGTGCCGAAAAAGCTGGAGTGCCTCTTTCCCGTTTGCGGCAAGGAGGATTTCATGCCCCTTCTTTTTCAACAAAAGGCGAAGGCTCTCTCCCACCATGGGGTCATCCTCCGCAATCAAGATCAATTTCTTATCCATAGCCTCATGTGAATTAATACAAACGCATTGAATCCCTTTACCTCGTCATTGCGAGCGATTCGGCCTTAGCGGGAGAGCGTGGCAATCTCTTCCCACAGCTACGAGATTGCTTCGTCATTTCATTCCTCGCAAAGACAATTTATTTAATGCCTTTCCATTAGTTCGCCTGTCTACCGCACGCAGGGGGTTCGGAGTGTTTTTGTTTCTAAATCTCGGTGGCCTGCTCTTACTCCGAACTCCTAACTCCGAACGCCGAACTTATGTTTTCTGGCTAAGCGGGATCCTTATTCTAAAGGTGGCCCCTTTGTTGACCTCGCTTTTCACAGAGATCTCTCCGTGATGGTCTGAGATAATCTTCTTGGCAATCGAGAGCCCCAAGCCTGACCCCATCGGCTTGGTGCTGAACATGAAATCGAAAATCCTGGGGAGATGTTCTTTAGAGATCCCCGGTCCATTATCCCGGATGACGATGAAGACATTTTTCCTGGATCCCCGCGTGAAAAGATGAATTTCCCCTTTTTCCGAGACCGCCTGAATACTGTTGACGAGGAGGTTCGATACGGCCAGATTGAATTGGCTGACGTCGATTCTGAGCAGGGGTATTTTTTTTTGAAAATGGGTTTCGACCCTCGCGTTCTTGATTTGGGCATCGGGTCTTAAAAGTCGCACCACGGAATCCAACACGTCGTTCAATTGAGTCCACTCGAATTTCGGGGGAGGAAGACGATTGAAATCCAAAAATTCTTTGAGATTATTCTCCAGCCGGAGGGTTTCGTAGCTGATAAAATTGATCAGGGAATGAATCTCTTCTTTCTGAGAGAGCTGGGCTTCTCCGCCCAACTCTTCTCTCAGCAGCTCAATGTTGATGTTCAAAGAGCTCAAGGGATTTCGAATCTCATGGGCCATCCATCTTGCCAGCATTCCGATGGTGGAAAGATCCCGGCTCTTGCTGATCTCCCTCAGCAGCAGACCTTTCTCCGTCACATCGGCAAAAGTCGCCAAACAGCCCAAGAACATCGACCCCTTCCTGTCAAAAATGGGATAAAAGCTGCAGTGAAGGATCCGGGTCTCCCGGGCCGGGGAAGGGGCAGGAGGGACGTTGATGGCCAGTTCCACATCGTGATTGCTTTCTCTCTTTTCGTAAACGAGGTCGAAGTGCTTCTTGATATTCTTATAAGGAATGGCCCTCTCCAATTTCTTTCCCAGCGCTTTCTTCCCGCTGATCTGAAAATATTTTTCGGCGATGAGATTGAAGATCTGGACCCGACCTTGCCCGTCGGCAAAGACGACGGCCTCCTTAAAATTTCTCAAGATAATCTCGTGAAGGCTCTGCTCTGACGGACTCATCCTTAAAGCGGCTACTCCGTCCACCCATACCGTTTCAGGGCATAATGGAAAATGGTTTTGACCAGCCGATCATAATCCCATCCCATGCTCCTTGCGATCATCACCAGGTCTCCGTAAACGGGAGAAAGGCCCGGAAGGGGATTGATCTCCAAAAAGTATGGGGTCCGGTCCTCCCCTACACGGATATCCACCCGTGAAACATCCCGGCACTCCAAGGCGCGATAGGAGCGGAGGGCCACCTCCTCAATCTTTCTGAGAAGATCCTGGCCAATCGAAGGAGGGCAATGGTATCGAACCTTCTCTTCCCACTCCCTCTTTATCTCCAAAGAGTAAACGGATTCTTCCGGGGCTCTTCCCTTGATCTCAATCTGCATGACGCCGAGGACAAAAGGATCCTCGTTGCCCAGGATACCCACCGTGAACTCGGGGCCTTTAATGAATTCCTCCACGAGAACGGGGGAATCATACGTCTCTAAAAGCCCTGTGGTCTTCTCCCTCAGGGATTGAGCATCCGAGATTTTCGAATCCAGTCGAACCCCCTTGCTCGACCCTTCGTGGCACAGCTTGACGAAGAGGGGGTAACGGAGATCTAAGCCATGGAGGTCCTCGACCTTTTCCACTTTCTTGAATCGCGGGGTCGGGATATTTTGACTCATGACGATTCTCTTCGCCATGGCCTTATCCAGAGTGAGGGAGAGGGTGAGAGGATCGGAGCCGGTATAGGGGATATTTAGAAATTCCAAGAGAGCTGGGATGTGGGCTTCCCGGTTTCGACCGTGAAGACCTTCTGCAATGTTAAAGACGATATCGACCGGTGTCCGTCTTAACCGATCGATCAAACCGGCGTCTCCGCCCAGCTTGATCACGTCGTGCCCTTCGCCCTCCAGGACCCTGCGAATGGCATCGATCGTCTCCTCGGCATCGAACTCCTCCAAAAAATCTATCGGCTGATTTTCCTGCTGAGAAAAATCCTTTTTGAGGTTATAGGTGATGCCGACTTTCAATTTCATCTTCAGAACATTCCCGGCTTGCCGTAGGCAAGACAGGCACCCGCGATCATTTTCTTTTATCTCTGTTTTAAATCTTTGTCAACCCTCATCTATGAAAAATTGATGCAGCAGGACTTGATTTCTAAATTAAGGCTCAACCCCTCGTCGGACCGGATGTCTTTCAGAAGACATCCTTTTATGTTACATTGGTTTCGTGAATCGCCAGGACAAAGGGCTTGGGCTAGGGATGAAGAGAGAAGAGATCTTTCAGTCGTTAGGCAGCTTACGAAAAGGTCTTCTTCAAATCATTATCGCTATCGTTCTAAGCGGAATCATCATCTTCCCCTTTTCCAAGAAGCTGCTGGCATATCTCTGTCAAAAGACTCTTGAAACCGGCCTCGTCGCCTACGCTATTCCAGAGGCTTTTTTCTCACTCCTCAAGTTGACCCTCTACGCGAGCCTGTTCGTTTCGATTCCTTTGATCTTTTACTACATCTGGAAAGCCTTCTCCCCTGTCTTTCGTTCGAAGGGATTGACCAGGGCAAACGGCCTCCTTTTCGCCTCGATCTTCCTTTTCTATCTGGGTGCATTTTTTTGTTTCTTTGTCGCCTTGCCCAATGGCGTTAAGTTTCTGTTAGGGTATCAATCCGCCCATATCAAACCGATGATCTCTGCGGGAAAATATGTCTCCTTTTGCATGATCTTCATCTTTGGATTTGGGTTGACTTTCGAACTTCCTTTAATCCTCGCTCTATTGAGCTATCTCAGAGTGGTGCGTGCATCGTTTTTGACTCGAAACCGGAAGTATGCTATTCTCGCCATAGCGATTATAGCGGCTGTCGTCACGCCGACCCCGGATGTTTTTAACATGAGTTTAATGGGTGTCCCGATGTATGTCTTATTCGAGGTCGGAGTGATTGCGGTCAAAGTGATTGAGCGAAAAAGGGCCAGACCTGAGATGTCTCTCTCCCAAAAATAGAGATGGAAACGGACAAATCAACCCCCGTCATCCCCCTTTCCATTCCCTGGGTCAGATCCCTTATTCGTCAGAGGATCCCCCCAATCGGGCTGAAGACCAAAATCACCTTTCTCATCATCCTGATCGTTGTCGGAGTCCTTCTCCTCGCCAGTTATTTAGACTATCATTTTGCAAAAAAGGATCAGATCGACCTCTATTTAAATCGAGATATCCTCATTGCAAAACAAATCGATGCCTCGATTCCAGACCGAGCCATTCGGGAGGACCTTCCTCGCATCGAGGATGAAGTGGAGGAGTGGCTGCTCAGTCGCTCCTTTTTGATGGAAATTGATGTTTTTCTTTTCTCGGCCAAGGATTTGGAAATCATCGTCTCCCGTTCAAGAGAAATCCATCAGACGTCATTGGTCCTGTCCAAAGATCAAATCAATCGGCTGAAAAAGGACAAAGACCTTTCCTCACTCCATGATGTGGGAGAGGAGAAATGGCTGGAGGTGATTGTTCCCCTTCACCTGGGAACAAAGGCGGTCGGCGGGATTCGATTGGCCAGTTCTCTGGACGAAGCGCAAAGCTTCTTGAACAAAAAGAGAAATCGGGCGATTATCCTGACGTTCTTCAGCAGCCTTGTCATCTTGATCACACTGACGATCCTCTTCGGGAGACTGGTTGGGAACCCGATTCAGAGGTTGGTAGAGGCTATGTCCCGTGCGGAGAAAGGCGACTTGGAGGCAGAAGCGCAGATTCAAAGTGAGGATGAACTGGGAAAATTGGGGAGAAATTTCAACCGCATGCTGGGGACGATACGTGAAACCCATGAGCAGAATATCGAACTCATAAGACAAGTCAACCAGTTCAATGAGGAGTTGACCAGAAGAATCGAAGCCGCCACCTCGGAATTGGCCAAAAGAAACGAAGAGCTGAAGCTTCTCAACGAAGCCCTGTTTGCATCCCAGAGGCAATTAAGTCAGTCTGAAAAACTCGCCGCTGTGGGACAAGCCACGGCAGAAGTGGGACACCACATCGGGACCCCCCTGAACTCGATCTCCGGGTATATCCAGCTTATTCTTCAGGACGGGAAGCTTCTGCCCAAGGACCAGGATCGGCTCAAAATCATCGAATCACAGCTGGACAAGATAGCCGATTGGGTTAATAATCTTCTCTCTTTTACCCGACAGCCCAAACCCCAGTTGAAGTCTCTGGATGTCAATGATGTGCTGGAAGAATTGATCCATTTGAGTGAGCCCTGGTTTCTTGCACGGAATGTGAAACTCTCTACACATCTCTCTCCGGGGCTCCCTCCCGTCTTAGGGGATTCGACCCACATTCAAACCCTCTTTCTCAACCTGATCACGAATGCGTTAGACGCCATGCCCCAGGGAGGAGTGCTGACGATCGAGACCCAGCAAGTTTCCCCTCCCCTCTCCTCAGGGGATGGAAGATGGCTGGAAATCTCAATCGCCGATACCGGAATTGGAATAACTGAAGAATCAAGAAAGAGGATTTTCGACCCTTTCTTCACTACAAAAAAAATGGGAGAAGGCACGGGATTGGGATTGGCGATCTGTGAGAAGATTATAAAAGAACACTCTGGAACGATCAAAGTAAGAAGTGAAGTGGGAAAAGGGAGCACGTTTTCCATCTCCATTCCGGTTTTTGAAGGAAGTGAACTCGATGAACAAAACATCAACCCGTCTCTTGGTCGTAGATGATGATCCGGTCACCGTCGATCTACTGAAAGAAGTGCTTTCCAAAGAAGGTTATCAGGTCTCCACCGCCTTGAGCGGCGAAGAAGCCATCGCCCGGGGGATGGACAACCTTTTTGACATCATCATCACCGATGTGCGGATGGGAGAAAAAGGCGGGATGGATGTGCTTCGCTTCTTTAAGAAGAATGCTCCGGACACCACCGTGATTATGATCACTGCCTTTGGATCCATTGAGACCGCCATCGAGGCCATCCGGGAAGGAGCGTACGACTACATCAGCAAACCTTTTAAACTGGATGAGATCAAATTTACTATCCAGAGGGCATTAGAGCAGAGAAGGCTTATCCAGGAAAACAAGTTTTATCGGCGGGAACTTCTTGAAAAGTATCAATTTAAGAATGTCATCGGACGAACCCATCAGATGTTTCAAGTGTATAAAACCATTGCCAAAGTAGCGGACACCAAGTCTACGGTACTTCTCTGTGGAGAAAGAGGAACGGGAAAAGAACTGATCGCCCGCTCCATTCATTACAATAGTCAAAGAAATCACTCCCCCTTCATTCCTGTCGACTGCGCTTCCTTGGTGGAGACGTTAATAGAAAGTGAGTTATTTGGCCATGTCCGAGGGGCTTTCACAGGAGCCTCCACTGCCAAAAGGGGCCTCTTTGAGGAAGCGGACGGCGGAACGCTTTTCCTGGATGAAGTGGGTAATCTCAGCCTCTCGATGCAATCAAAGCTTTTACGATTTCTGCAGGAGCACGAGGTTAAAAGAGTGGGAGGAACAGAAAGCGTTAGAGTCGATGTCCGGGTCATTGCCGCAACCAATCAAGCATTGGAACCGCTCGTGAAAAGTGAAAAATTCAGGGAGGACCTTTTTGATCGGCTTAATGTTGTAACCATCACTCTTCCTCCCTTGAGGGAGAGGAAGGAGGATATCCCCTCGTTGGCTAACCATTTTCTACAGAAATTTTGTGAAGAGAACCACAAGAACATCTCTCATATCTCGCCGGAAGCTCTTGAAATACTCACCCGATATTCCTGGCCGGGGAATGTCCGTGAATTGGAGCATACCATAGAAAGAGCGGTCATTCTTTCAATCCATCCTATTATCCTCCCTGAAGACCTCCCCAAAAAAATGTTCGAAGAAATCGGGGGCCAGGAGATCCTCATACCTGAAAAACCACTATCCCTGAGACAATTAGAAAAACGCTATGTGGTCAAGGTGCTTCAAGAGACCGGAGGAAATAAAAAGAAGGCATCCGAGATTTTGGGCATTGATCGGACCACCCTATATAAAATATTAGAAAAAGAGGATGTGTAGATTTTTCCAACACCTTCCAGTTCCTGTGTCGAATCTTCCAACATATTCTTCCTCAAAAAATTTCTATTAAACTGTTTTCTCTTGTAAATTCATATAGTTAAAAATATTGTCTTATAAATTTCTTTGGTACCGATTTTGCTATTATATATTTAAACTTAATGAGAGGGGAGGTGAACTGAATGAAAAAGACGATTCTGTTTGTGGTTATGCTGACGTTGGTAGCTTTTGTTTCCGGAGCCATTGCAGCCGCTGCTCCAAAAGCAGCAACGACTGCTCCTGCCCCGGCAGCACCCGCTTCTACGGCGCCCGTTAAAATGGAAATGGAAAAGTTCAGTGGAGAGATTAAGAGCGTGGACACCATGGCAAAGAGCATTGCTGTTGCTGGAAAGGGAAAGGCAGAGAAAACCTTCATGGTCACCGCTGATACAAAGATTATGAAGGGCAAGGAGGCTCTCAAATTTGAGGATCTGAAGGCGGGAATGAAAGTCGGCGTCGAGTACAAGAAGGAAATGGACAAGATGGGCGCTGTAATGATTAAAGTGCATCCCCCAAAGGCTGCACCAAAGAAGTAATTTAGGATCCTTGGAGAATCTACTCCAAAAAAGGCACACCTCATCGGTGTGCCTTTTTTTATTTTTTCAGGAAAGAATTCACGTTGGACCTACCAAGATGCTGACCCTGTCCGAACTTCCCGGTTAAGTCGGAACGGTCCATTGAGAAGATTTTTCCGTAAAAATACAGACCTTGTTCCGCCCTCCCCTTTTGGCATCATACAGTGCCTGGTCTGCCATCTTGATCAACTCTTCCTTCGACTTCACTCGATGACTTGGAAAATTGGAGATCCCCATACTCAGGGTCAAATTGACTTGAACCCGTCCTACTTCGAAGAGGGTGTTTTCCACCAACTGTCGAATTCGCTCCGCGATGACAAAAGACTGCTGCAAGGCGGCCTCCGGCAATATCAGAATGAACTCTTCGCCGCCGTAACGAGCGACGGTATCCTTCCTCCGAACCGAATTTTTCAATAAGGAAGAAATCTTGCAAAGGATCTGATCCCCCTCGGTATGCCCGAAGGTGTCATTGACTTTCTTAAAATGGTCAATGTCTACCATCACCAATGAAAGCGGGAGGCCCGAGTGAAAAGATTTTTGGGCCTCGACCTCAAACCTTTCCTCGAAATACCTCCGGTTATAAAGGCCGGTCAACGTATCATAAGTGGCCATGTTTTTAATCGAACTAAATCTTTGAAAATGCTTTAAGCTCGCTGCCATCTGGTATCCGATGACGGAAAGGAACTGCAGGTCTTGGGCGTCGAAGGCATTGGGTTGGTCACTGTTAACAGAAAGACATCCCAAAATCTCCCCCTCTACGGCCAGCGGCAAAGTGAGGTGAGACTTCAAGGTCGCTTTTCGATCCATGGTCCCTTGCTTGCCCTTCAGCTTCCTTTTTTCTATGTGAAGGGTAACTCGCTTGGCATCAACGGCCTCCTCTCCCAGGACTGAAAAAACGTTGATCATGTTCTTCACGGCCTCTTGGGAGAAGGAGGAAGGACAAGATTCCTCTTGATAAAGGAAGAGAAGCAGATCCTCTTTCCAAAAAATCCCAAAGGAAGAGAAGTCAAACAAATGGGGAAGATTGTTTCCGGCCGATTCGACGATTTCCTTGATCTCGACGCTCGTGCTGATGGCATTAATGGTAGAACGAAGGACATTTAGATTCTTAAAAATCAACCTCACCGAAGTCCCCTATTGTTGAGAGATTATTCGCTCGGCCTCTTTGACCTTCGGGAAGACCTTTGGAAAGAGTTCCTTGTTGATCACCCCGTCTGCCAACGCTGAAAAGAGATGGGAAAGTTGATTGATCAAGCCTTGAAACCCCCGATGGATTTCGTCGGGGGCGATCGTCCGGCAATCCTCCTTCAGTTTTTCCCAGGAGATGCCTTCCTCGGAAACTTGAAGAGAATGCAAAAAGGGATGCTTGTCGCCAAGTTTCCGGATGGAGAGGGTGAAAAGAAATGCCAGAATGGCTTCTCCGATCAGAGCCGATACAATCTCCCAAAGCTCCGTCAAAAGATCCGAATAAAGACCTAAAACGAGATCCGAGGACAATCTAACTCCTTTATCCTTCCTCACCGTCGGTGCCATCCTCGCTCCCTAAAATTCTTTCTCCTTTTTCAATTTTTTTACCAGACGATGGATCTCCTCATGGTAGATACGACTCCTGCTGAAATGCAGAGGAGCAGAATCCATTTCCTTTTCATCAGAATTGGTGGAGCCATAATTCAGGGTCGTTCAACCATGAGCCGATTTTGTTTATGTTTCAATAACATAAAAATAATCTTGAGTAAAGAAAATAGAGTCTATCAATCTAAAAGCCAGGGCATTCAGAGTTCGAAGGCGCAACCTAAAACCCAACAAGCAACCGCACGAAGATAGGTTGGAACCGTTCGTCTCGCCATCCATGGAATTGTTAACCATAGATTAGTTTCTGGTTGACAATTGCATGCATCTATCCTATCCTCTTGGAAATACTCCACCCGTTAGAAATCATGCCCGGCTGCTCCGCCCCGTACACCATGCGGTGCAGGGCTCCGCAACGAGGTTAGGGGCCAGAATAATTCCCGCGGCGTTGGTATTTCTAACGGGGTTCAAGAAGCGGCGCTTCTTACTTCATTTTCAAAGCCGGGTTTGGCGCCGCCCGATGGGTCAAGCCATGAAGGATACCTTTTTTCAAGATCAGATCGACGATCTCAAGAAAAGGGGGCTTTACAGGGAACTGAGAACCGTCGAAGGCGAGCAGGATAGCTCCGTCGTCATCAATGGCAAAAGGGTTTTGATGTTCTCTTCGAATAATTACCTCGGTCTTGCCAATCACCCCGTGCTCAAAAAAGCGTCCATGGTTGCTGCATCCCGTTACGGTACGGGAAGTGGGGGATCTAGACTCATATCAGGAAGCATGGAAGTCCATCGAACTTTGGAGACGGAATTGGCCTTGTTTAAAGGGACGGAGAGAGCTCTCCTTTTCAGCTCGGGTTACCATGCCAACGTAGGAACCATTTCAGCGTTTTCGGGAGAGGGAGATGTGATCCTGAGCGACGAGCTCAATCACGCAAGTATCGTGGATGGATGCAGGCTCAGTAAGGGAGAGGTCAGGATCTATAAACATGCCGACATGAATTGCCTCAAAGAGATCCTCCGGAGATCTTCAAGGTTCAGAAAAAGGCTGATCGTTACGGATTCAGTCTTCAGCATGGATGGGGATATCGCTCCCCTTCCCGATATCGTTGATCTCGCCGAGAAATACTCGGCCCTGGTGATGGTGGATGACGCGCATGGCACAGGGGTCTTGGGGAAAAAAGGGAAAGGTGCAATTGAACACTTCGGCCTCGAGGGAAGGGTTGACATACAGATGGGGACCTTGGGGAAAGCCCTTGGTTCTTTCGGGGCCTTTATCGCGGGAAGTGAAGACCTGATTCATTATCTCCTAAACAAAGCAAGGAGTCTTCTCTATACGACAGCGCTTCCGCCGTCGGTATGCGCTTCCGCCCTGGCGGCCCTTAAGATCCTTGGGGAACGGCCCGCAATGATAAGTCAGTTAAGGAATAACGCCACGTATTTTAGAGAAGGAATGAGAGGCTTGGGTTACCTGATTCCAGAGGGTGAGACGCCCATTCTTCCCTTGATCCTTGGAGACCCTTCCATAACTATGAACATGGCTCAAGCTCTGTTTGATGAAGGGATCTATGTTCAGGGAATCCGGACTCCGACGGTTCCTGACAGGACATCAAGGCTTCGGATCACACTGATGGCCATCCACACCATGGAACAACTGGATTTCGGCCTAAGGGCCTTCGGAAAGATAGGGAAAAAATGGATTCTATAAGGAACAAAGCGCTTGAGGATTTAGACCGCCGTCTGATCTGGCACCCCTTCACCCAGATGAAGGATTATATGGAAGAGGTTCCTCTCATCGTCGAAAAAGGTGAAGGATCTTGCCTGGTGGATATCTACGGGAAAAGGTACCTGGATGGGGTCTCTTCTCTGTGGGTCAACCTCCACGGGCATCGAAAGAAAAAGATTGATGATGCCATACGGAATCAACTCGATCAGGTGGCTCACTCCACACTTCTTGGGATCTCAAACGTCCCGGCCATTGAACTGGCCAAGGAGCTTGTCGAAATTGCACCGGCCGGCTTAAGAAAGGTTTTCTATTCGGACAACGGCTCGACAGCCGTTGAGATTGCCGCCAAGATCGCCTTTCAATTCTGGAAGCAAAAGAGAAATGGAGGGGAAAAACATGCTTTCCTGTCGTTTATCAACGCCTATCACGGTGATACCATTGGCTCTGTAAGCCTGGGCGGGATCGATCTTTTCCATGAGATGTACGGCTCCCTTCTCTTTCCGGTCTATAGAGTTCCTTATCCTTACTGCTACCGGTGTCCTCTGGAGAGGTCCGCACCAGCCTGCGGGATGGAGTGTTTGAGCAGGGTGGAAGAGATTCTATCAACCCATCATCAGGAGATCGCTGCGCTGGTCATTGAACCCATGATCCAAGGGGCAGCGGGAATGATCACTTCTCCAAAAGGCTATGTCAAGGAAATAAGGGAATTGACGAAAAAGTACAGTGTGCTTCTGATCGCTGACGAGGTGGCAACAGGTTTCGGAAGAACTGGAAGGATGTTCGCCTGCGATCATGAGTCCATCTCCCCCGACATCCTCTGCCTCGCAAAGGGGATCACGGGAGGATACCTCCCCCTGGCAGCGACCCTGACGACAGAGGAGATCTTCAACGGCTTCCTCGGCGAATACGAAGAGAAGAAGACCTTCTTTCACGGCCACTCGTATACGGGAAACCCCCTGGCGTGCGCAGCTGCTCTGGCCAATTTGAAAGTGATGAAGGAAGAAAAAGTTCTCGAAAAGGCGCAAGGCAAAATTCATTTTATATCAGAGGGTTTAAAGAAATATGAGAAGCTCGAACACGTCGGCGACATTCGACAACTTGGAATGATGGTCGGGATAGAACTCGTTGCGGACAAGGCCACTAAAGAGGAATACCTTTATAAGAATAAAATTGGGATCAAAGTGATCGAAGAGGCGAGGAAAAGGGGCCTCATCATTAGACCCCTTGGAAATGTCGTCGTATTAATGCCGCCATTAAGCATGACCCGGGACGAGTTAAACGAAATGCTTTCGATTACCTATCATTCGATAAGGACGGTCACCGGTCCCGGCCTCACCTGATAGGGAGACCGTGTCGCAATTGCGGTCTTGGTGGAAGAAATTCAACGTCAATACTGAACGACACAGAAAAGCGGTCATTGCGGGGAGCCCCGCTTTGGCGGGACGACGCGGCAATCCCTTGAGATTGCTTCATACCATGACAGGTACAGGGCTTCGTTCGCAATGACATATTGAGATGTCCACATATTTATGTCGTTCACTATAAGTACACAAATGGGAAAAGGGATTTTTGTCACGGGCACGGATACAGGGGTTGGAAAGACTGTCGTCACGGCGTGTCTTGTAAGTCTCTTGTCCAACACGGGACTCGACGTGGGCGTGATGAAACCGATCGAAACGGGCTGTCCTAATAGAAATGGCAGACTCATTCCGGGGGACGCCACCTTTCTAAAAAGGGTATCACATTCCAAGGATGATCTATCCCTTATTAGCCCTTATCGTTTCTCAAAACCCTTGGCTCCCCTGATTGCCGCCGAGATCGATCACAAAAAGATCGAGATAAAAAAAATCCGCTTCGCTTACCAAAAGCTCAGAGAAAAGCACGATATCCTCTTTGTCGAAGGAGCTGGCGGTCTCCTGGTACCCCTTACACGAAAACGAACGAATCTGGATCTAATATTGGAACTGAACATGCCGATTATTGTCGTGGTCGGTTCAAAACTTGGAGCCGTTAACCATACGCTCCTCACTCTCGACCGGGCAAGAGAGAGCGGGGTAAAGATTCTCGGGCTTTTGATCAATCAACCGAGTCCCAGCTCAAGTTTTAGAAACCGCCTGGTCGAGAAGACTAACCTTGGTTTAATCCGGTCTTTTACGGAAGTGCCGATCGTTGGCAACATTCCCTATATTCCCTTGATTTCCAAACCCCATCTCTTCCCGAAGCCGGCCTTGACGAATATCCTAAAGACAGCGATTGACGTTGAAAAGTTCAGAACCCTAATAGTTTAAATGCAACTTTTCCCGTCTCCTCCGCGGGCCAAACATTATTTCCAGGAAGCTGGGTGAAGCCGGGAGGGATGTAATCGCCCATCCTGAAAAGCCCATCCCAAACGACTCCCTACCAATGTCCCCAAAAGGTCTTTCCGCAGTCAAAGTTTATCGAGGAATAATATGTCACTCTGTCGTGGAAAACCCACCAGGATCGGGCAGGAGTGTCGGAGAAAATCTTATAGCGGATACCTCAGCTTGCTCCTCAACTACAAGAATGTCTTGAACATTGAAGAGGCTGTGCTAGAACAGAGGAAAGTTGCCTTTGCCAATTACAATTCCACATCATCCGCTTGATAAGATTTCCAGAGACATTCCTGCCCGATCGGAAGATCTGATCCACGCTTCAGTGAGGTATTATATCGATGGAATCGAAAGTATTTGACAAACGATATATCTCTATATCATATATGCAGCGAGGTTCTTCTACTAAATCATCAGGTCCTATAATGCCTGCCAAGATCCGTACTCTTAAATCTGGGATGCCGAACTTCCCGTGGAAACCGCTGATCATGCTGGCTGTGGTAGCGACGGCATTTGCGTCGGTTTATTTCACACCGGTGCGGAAGTATTTCGGCGACATCCAAAACGTCAAATACTGGCTGCTGTCGCTGGGGTGGACGGGACCGGCGGCATGGATGGTGATCGTTTTCGTGCTCGTGGCCGCGGGTATGCCCCGCCTGCTATTCTGTCCTATCGGCGGTTTGGCGTTCGGATTCTGGCACGGTCTTCTGTGGACGCAGGTGGCAACACTGGTCGGTTATTATGCCCTGTTTCTGTTTGTACGGTGGGGCGGCCGCGATTTCGTCCTACGCCACTGGCCGCGGGCCGGCAGGCTCAAGGAGCATTTTCACGGGCATTCGGCCGCGCTACTGGTCTTTGCCATACGCCAGCTCCCCATCAGCGGGTTGATCATCAACTTCCTGCTGGGGCTGTCGCCCATCCGACACCGGCACTTCCTGCTGGGGACGGCCATAGGGATTTTACCCGAGGCCATCCCGTTCACACTGGTAGCCAGCGGTCTGGTCAAGCTGAATAATCAAAACACGCCGCTCTACATCGGAGCTGCAGTAGGGATCCTCGTGCTCGTGTGCGCTTCCCTGTGGTACTTCTCACGGAATTCGAAACTGCTGGCCGAGCTGCGTGGCGCAACTCAGGCTGCGGACGAGGAAGCCGCAGCCCCTTCGCCCCACCAATGATCGTCGTCCTTCAGAATTACGTCAAAGTAAGGACTTATAGGTAAAATCAACACCGATGTGAGAGTTCGGTAAATGTGCCCTGTCCCGCCATTTTTTTGCGGTTTTCACACAATCGAAAGCCCTTTTCGAAGGTTTAGTCCCCACCAGATTCCCGAATGGAGATTCCGCTTAATTAGAATAAATCCCCGAAGAGTACTTCCTATAATCAGCAGTAGACAGATTTAGCTCATAAGTGAAGATTTCAATTTGACCTTTCCCCGAAAAAGTGGACACATGATTAAGTTTCACTAAGGAGCTTCTCATACTGCTCTGGGCTCCTGTACCCTAATGCCGAATGACTCCTCTGACGATTATAAAACACTTCCACGTACTCA
>Ga0208821_1000236_pt1 | contig 47235 bp, 39 predicted proteins | sample June2015DPH_20_5_FD_184720 | JGI IMG/M metagenome (GOLD analysis project Ga0208821, IMG submission 184720) | Peatland microbial communities from SPRUCE experiment site at the Marcell Experimental Forest, Minnesota, USA - June2015DPH_20_40... | ecosystem: Environmental > Terrestrial > Soil >...
GGCGCACCAAAACCGACTTGCCACCACAGGAGGCGGCAGGATAGAACAATCTCAGTCCTGGACGGCCACTTCCGTTGGCCGGTTTTGAAGTGATAACCGTTGGCCGCTTTTGAAGTGATCACTGAGGGCAGTTTGTGCAATTCGATGTTCTGCAAGAGGTAGTTATAGTTATTCTGGTCGGGCTCAAAAGCATAGACCTTGCCGCTGGGTCCCACCATCTGCGCTAAGAAATAGGCAGTGGCGCCAGCATGTGCGCCAGCATCCCAAACAACGTCGCCCGGTTGAGGCACGTAGCCATGCGTGTAGGCATCCATTACATCGTCTTCAGGAATTGACGGAAAATGAAATGCAGCGCCACTCTTGCGGTAGCGTTGGAGACCGGGCCTGGAGAAGTCCAGGATTGTTCGACCTTCAATAGCCTGGCCTTCGATGTGTCGAAGTATAGGTCATAGCATTCCATCATTATCGGAACCTGAACGTATTGAGCTTTGTTCAGTATCATTTCCCGCTCAGCCTTGTGGAGCGTGATCGCATCATTCGCAAATTCGACACTGTAGCCATGACGAAGACCGTGCATCCGCAATGCCGCTTGAACGAACACACTATTCGGCCCAAGCCGGACGAGATAGTCCTTTACGGACTGCATAAATGCGTTCAGCATGCGGTCCTATCAGGACATCTGTCGCGACGGACACAACCCATCGTTCCTTCGCTGCTGCGGTTAGCGTGTCCGGACAACTCAGTCACGGCTTTGCCGCCATTCGGGCAGACCCGAGCAACATGTCCACGACCTCCCGCACAGCTCCGTTACCGCCGGCGAGCTTGGTGACCACCTGGCAATGCTCCCGGACTGAAGGACGCGCATCCGCGGGACAGGCGCTGAGACCAACGATGTTAAGCGCGGGTAAGTCGTTCACATCGTCTCCAATGAAGCAAATCTCCTGCAGGCGCAACCCGTGCCGTTCCGAGAACGCGCGCAGCGCGCTGGCTTTGTCCTTGCAGTCCTTGTAAACGTCGCTGATGCCGAGCTTACTGGCAAGCCGGTCGACCAGGGGGCTGCTCTCGCCCGACACCAACGCAATCACCATTCCCGATTTTCGTGCCAGCGACAGGCCCATGATGTCGGAAAAGTGAAAGCGCTTCCATTCTTCGCCGTTTTGCCCCCACCAAACTCCCCCATCGGTGAGCACACCATCGACATCCATGGCGATGGCCTTGATCTTTGATAGGACCTCCGGCACGATCTCGGGCACTAGACGGCTCCCACGCGCCGCAACTTTTTGATGATCGGTTGCTCGCGCTCCAGCACTCGCTTGACGCCATCACCCATCGATTTTTCGATCAAGCGGATGTCTCGAACCAAGCGAGTGATGCCATTCGGTTCCAGCGACGCCGCGTGGTCCGAACCCCACATGGAGCGATCGAGAGTGATGTGCCGCTCGATTATGCAGGCGCCCATTACCGCGGCCGCGACGCTCGAAGGCAACCCCGTTTCGTGGCCGGAGTAACCAACCGGCACGCCATACCGATCTCTCAGCACATCGATAACCTGCAGGTTCAATTCTTCGTAGTACGCGGGATACGTGCTGCAGGCATGAAGAAGGACGAGATCTTGCTTGCCCAGAACTTCCACCGCATGGTCGACTTGCTGGATCGTACTCATTCCGGTCGACAACACGATCGGCTTACCAATCGCGCGCGTATGGCGCAGCAGGTTGTCATCGGTGAGGGATGCGGAAGCGACTTTAAAGCAGGGGACACGAAACTGGGCTATGAAATCGACGGATGCCTCATCCCAGCAAGACGCGAACCAGGGAATCTTGACCTCACGGCAATAACGATCAATTTCCTCATACTCTTCGAGCTCGAATTCGAGGCCGCGCTTCAGATCGCCGTTGGTCGTTCCAAAAGGGCTTTCCCGAGGCTTCGCCAGTTCCTCCGCCGAGTAGACGACGTCAATGGTTCTCTTCTGAAACTTGACGGCGTCACAATCGGCGCCCAAGGCCACGTTGATAAGTTTTTTCGCAAGATCGATATCTCCATTGTGGTTGATTCCGATTTCAGCGACCACGTAGCAAGGTCTACCAGGTCCGATCACCTTGGACCCCAATCGAACCTCTGGAAGCTGGCTGGAGGAATGTATGTTATTTTCGTGCGGCATCGGAAAGTACCCCCTTTAAAGCGATTTCGTTCATCGTTTCCAGAACGTAATCCAACATCGCCTGCGTGAGTCCGGGATATACGCCAATCCAGAAGGCCTGATTCATCACGCGGTCACTCATTCGAAGATCACCCACTACACGATAGTTGAGGTCCGCATAGGCAGGTTGACGGACCAGGTTGCCGCCGAACAGCTGGCGAGTACCGATCTTTCTCCCATTCAGGAACTCAATGAGCGCATGACGCGAGAATGGAGCTGTCTCCCGTACTAGCAGCGGAAATCCAAACCAACTCGGGTCGGAATTCGGGGTTGCCTCCGGCAAGACGAACTGCTCCTCGACGTCCTTGAGTCCTGCCTTCAAATACGCAAAATTTCGTTTTCTCGCCGCAATGAATGCCGGCAGTTTCTTCAACTGCGCGACTCCCACGGCAGCTTGCATGTCAGTGGCCTTCAGGTTATAGCCCACATGCGAATAAATGTATTTGTGATCGTACCCGTGGGGCAGCTCACCTGCTTGCCAGTCGAAGCGCTTGCCACAGGTGTTCTCTTTACCCGGGGCACACCAGCAATCCCGCCCCCAATCGCGAAACGATTCTACGAGTGTGCGCATCAGTGGCTTGTCCGTCAAAACGCATCCGCCTTCGCCCATCGTGATGTGGTGTGCCGGATAGAAGCTGACGGTCGCGAGATCGCCGAAGGTTCCGACATTCTGTCCGCGATAGGTCGAGCCGAGCGCGTCACAACAGTCTTCGATCAGCCACAAGCCGTGCTTCTTCGCAAACGCCGTAACGGCATCGAGATCGAACGGATTTCCCAGCGTGTGCGCAAAGATGATGGCACGCGTGCGGCCGGATAGCGCCGGCTCGAGATAACTGACATCCACGTTGAATGTGGGAATATGAACATCGACGAAGACGGGAACCAGTCCGTTTTGCACGATCGGATTGACCGTAGTCGGGAATCCCGCAGCCAGGGTGATGACCTCGTCTCCGGGTCTCAGCCGCCGATCGCCCAATTTCTTCGAAGTTAGGGCTGCGACCGCCAGCAGGTTGGCCGACGAGCCCGAGTTGACCAGCACCGCCTCGCGGACACCGATGAATTTGGCGAACTCACGTTCGAACTGCTCGGCGAAGCGCCCGGTGGTCAGCCAGAAATCAAGCGAGGAATCGACCAGCAGTTCGAGTTCTTGTTCGTCGAAGACACGGCCGGAAATGGGCACAGGCGATGATCCCGGTACGAACGCGGGGGAAGGGAAGGCCTCGCGGTAGTACTCCGCCACCAAGCCGCGGATCCGGTCGCGCAAGTCGTCTGCTCGTGACACTACTTCAGCGCCTCCCGGTACCACGTGATGGTCTTTTCCAAGCCTTCATCCAGCGTGAACATGGGCTTCCAGTTCAATTCAGCGCGTGCCCGCTCAGCGCTCAGGAACTGATGGCGGATCTCATTCGAAGCCTGGTTCTGAATCTCGGGCTTCAACCTCGATCCCATTTTCGCGAGGATTGCATTCACCAGGTCAAGCACGCTGATCTGCGCTTCATTCGAAAAGTTATAGGCTGCGCCGCAAAGCTTCGGATTATGCATGAGCCGCTCTGCCAACAGCATGTAGGCCGCGGCGCCATCTTCCACGTAGAAGTAGTCGCGCACGTACTTGCCGTCGGAGCGAATAATGGGTCGTTCGCCACGAATCACGGAGCGGATCGTGCCCGGCACCACGCGGTTCCAGTTCAGGTCTCCGCCGCCGTAAAAATTGCCGCAGCGGGTGATCGCCACTGGGACGCCAAACGTGCGCGCGTACGATTGCGCAATCAGGTCCGCGCACGACTTGCTTACGTCGTAGGGATGCTTCCCCTGCAACGGCATATCTTCTTTATAGGGAAGTACCGTCTGATCGCCGTAAGCCTTGTCTGAAGAAGCGAGGATGACCGACTTCACCATCGGCGAACGCCGGCAAGCCTCCAGAACATTCCACGTTCCGCGTACGTTGCTCTCGAAAGTTGAAAGCGGATTGCGGTTGGCGATGCCCACGATCGTCTGCGCGGCGAGATGAAAGACGACTTCGATCTCGTACTCGCCCAGCACACGTTCCAGCAGATATGGACTGCTGAGACCGCCGCGCACTATGTTGACTCGGTCGGCCAGTCCCTGGTGCACAAATTCGCTGGCCGGAACCCAGTCGCGCACCAGCGCCGTCACGGATGCGCCTTGCTCCAGCAGGTGTTTCGTCAGCCATCCGCCCACCAGTCCCGTGGCGCCAGTGATAAAGACGGCACGGTCGCGCCAGAAGCCGTTCTTCATTATTATTCCTGCCAAACCTTCCATGGCGCCTGGTTCGTGCTCCATAACTGGTTCAAGTACTCGTATTCGCGATACGTATCCATCGCGTAGAAGAAGCCGTCATGCTGATAGGCCATCAACTGCCCGTCGTCGGCCAGCCGCTCCAGCGGTTCCTTCTCGAAGATGCAATCGTCACCGCCGAGAAAATCGAACACCCGGCGATCGAGCACAAAAAAGCCTGCGCTTGCGCGGCCGCTGATTTTTGCCTTTTCCTTAAACTTTGTCACGCGACCTGTCGAGTTTGCCTCGATGACTCCGAAGCGAGAACTCGGTGTGATGGTCGTGACGGTGGCAAGCTTCCCATGGCTCTTGTGGAATTCCAACAACTCTCGGATGTTCACATCGCCCACGCCGTCGCCATAGGTCAGCATGAAAAGATCTTCATCTTGACCAATGTACTTCTCAATCCTCTTCACCCGTCCGCCCGTCATCGTGTTCTGTCCGGTATCGACGAGCGTGACCTGAAAGTCTTGTTCGCGATGGACGTTTTTGTACTCAATCTTGGAGTTCCGGCCGAGGCAGAGGGAGAAATCGTTGTTCATCGCCTCGTAGTTCAGGAAATATTCCTTGATCATGTTGCCGCGGTATCCGAGGCAAAACACAAAATCAGTAAAACCATTATGCGCATATAACTTCATAATATGCCACAGGATCGGACGACCGCCGATTTCGACCATGGGCTTGGGCCGATACTCAGTTTCCTCGCGCAAGCGCGTACCGAGCCCTCCGCACAGCATCACTACTTTCACGAGATTCTCCTGGCAGGCGCTAGTGCTAGTTTCCCGGATTTTATTCATCATTCAGACTTTAGGCAAGGGAAGGACCCTACGTTGTCCAGGTTTGCGCCCACCAGAAAATCCGCGCAGATCTCTTCAGGCAGCCCGGGATTTGTCCGTCCGAAGCAATCAGAGTCGCTGTCTCGAAGCTCAATAACATGGATCTGGCTCTTGTACAACTTGAAATAGATAATCTCCACGCTTCTGTTTCGCCCAATGTCAGTTCCTTCTCGACTTCGCGCTTGAATTCTCCTTCGACATCCCGCGCGCCTTGTGCAACCAGGTTGCACAATCGAAACGCTGCCTGTCCTCGGCACCACTTAGGCCGCGCTCAGACCACAAAAGGCAATCCGATGTTTGTGCACCCCGGGTGCACAAATTCGGGCCTGAGACGCACCCCGGGGGGACTCTCCAGAAAGCGTTTGTGTGCCAGAAAGTCCTCGGGTCCTGTCACGTGTTTGCGATTGCTTGGGCTTTGCCATCACTGACCATGTTCGCTTTTTATTCGCTAAATGTCAAGCTCCTTAAATCCGGTCGGATTATATTTGCCGGCCGACTTGTCTCTTCCGCTTTTTGGCCCACCGGGCTAAAACTGCCTTGCGTCCGAGCTCGCTTCTCTGTTCGGGCGTTAGTTTGACATCAAATCTGTACTCCTGTGAAAAAGGTGGCAAAAGCTGCACGGTGGCGCAACCGCCGCCCGGCTATCAACCCCTCCGAGGTGATCTTCGTCACTGCGTTCGCAAGCTCGGAGCTGCTAGCTTTTAGAGCAGTCGCACGGACAGCACGGGTGTCTCGTGACAGTGCACAACCAGACGAGGAGCCCTACAGTGAATGACGTAGCCATCGTAAATGCGAGTACGGACCCATGTCGTTCCCCGTCGGTTGACAAGGCGTTGAGAGAATTGGCGCAAATGCCGCTGACCGAGGCGTGTGTGTCGGGTCTCTGTGACATGTGTCTTTACCAGACAGGCCTCGGCCTCTGCAATATTGTCGGCAAGCACTGGGCGGATTCGCAACCATCCAGGCGTTCAGGGGAATAAAAAAATAAATCAGGAGCAATACAGTGAATGACGTAGCCATCGTAGGCGCGGGCATGACCCCATGTCGTTCCCGGTGGGTTGAGAAAACTTTTTGGGAATTGGCTCAAATGGCGGTCAGTGAGGCGGTTCACGACGCGGGCATCCACATCCAAGAAGTCGAGGCCGGCGTCGCGGGAATCTACAACGACATCTTTGAGTTCCAGGCAATTCCCGAAAGTGGATTCCAAGGGATTATTGGCCTTCAGAACAAGCCGTTGATGAGGGTCACAAATGGTGGCGCGACCGGTGCCTATGCCATGCTGGCGGCCCGCAACATGGTCGCGAGTGGACTGCACGATCTCGTGCTCGTCTTGGGTGTGGAAAAGGCGCTCGATTGTTACGATTTTGAAGCCGAGAGCAACACGCCTGCTGTCGTTCAGACCATTGGTTATTCCTGGGACCCGTGGTTTGAACGGCCGCTTGGAGCGCATGCCTCGGAGAGTTATGCCGAGGTCATCCAGGCCTACATGGACGAACATCCGGGGGACCTCGCGCCCATGGCGCGCGCCAAAATCGTGGAACTCCTCTGCCAACAAGCGCAAAATAATCCCTACGCACAGCGCCTCGGCGAGAAAGTGACCGCGGACCAAGTCCTCCATTCACGCTACGTGGTTTATCCGGTTCGCGTCTTGGAAACCTGCGTATACACGGAGGGGGCGTGCGCGCTGATTTTTGCTTCCGCGGAAATGGCGCAGAGAATCAAAGAGCGCAACGGCCGCGAACCTATTTGGCTGACTGGGGTCGGCGCTGCCAACGAGCCCTACTTCGTGGGCAACGACATCACCCGTTACAAGGTCCTCCATCGCATCTATTCCGACCACCTGGCGACGAAGAAGGCATTGCAGATGGCGGGCATCACCATAGAAGACGTACAAGTGATCGAATTGCACGACGCTTTCATTCCGCAGTTGATGATCACACTGGCCGAGATGGGCGTGGTGCCGCTGGGGCGGGCCAACGATCTAGTGGAGGAAGGCATCATCCTGCCCGGCGGAAAACTGCTGGTGAATCCCTCGGGCGGGCTCGTGTTCGGCGGACATTTCGTCGGCGGATCCAACATGATGTCAACCTGGAGCGCCATGCGCGAGATGAGAGCCAGGAATCTTGAGCATGGCCTGATTCATGGCACGGGCGCGTCGCTTTCGATGTATGGCGTGGCCATAGTGCTCGAGAGGAGAGCTTGATCATGGCAAAGACTGGAAAAGCAGTGGCTTCCGCGAAAAGCAAAACCAAGCCGGTGATCTCCCCAGCGATGCTCCCCATGGAAGGGATCAGCGAAGTCCAAACAGCGGACGGCACGTACCTCCAGCGGAACGACGTGATGTTCACGGCCATGAAGCACACGCAGGGCGAGTTCTCGGATTTCTTCCGGGCACTGCGCGACGAGGGCAAAGTGTTCGGCCATCGTTGTCCCGACTGCCGTCACCTGATTATCCCGCCCTTCATGCGCCGCTGCCCCTCCTGCAATTTCGTGGAGATGGAAAAGGAGTACGTACACGACACTGGCATCCTGGCCGCGACGCCGGTTATCACCGTTTTTGCGCCCAGCCGTTTTAAGGGCCAGGAACCGTTCGGCACGGGCCGGGTGTTTCTTGAAACAGCGGACGGCAAACTCAGTGATACTGCGATGTTGGTGCGCGTCCGCACCACCCGGGGAACCATACGGCCGGGGATCTATAAGAGAGGCACACCGGTCAAGCTCGCCTTTTGCGATTCCCGGCAAGGCGAGATGCTGGACATTTTTGCCGTGCCGCAGAATGAACTGACGCGGAAACAACTCCGCAAGAGTCCGCTTTTCGAGAGTGAACTAAAGTGGGGGCGGCTCTCGGAGATGGAATTTGGCAAACCCACTCCTCAACTGCAGAACACCTTGCAGGAAGTGAGAGTACATTTCCAGAAACTTGCTGAAATGATCCCCCACAGCCCACGAGCGACGGCCAATCTTGCCAACTGGCGCCGCACGGTCACTGTCCGCACCGGCGGCGGGACGTTCGGTTTAGTGGTAAACAAGGGGAAATTGCAGGTGCGGAAGGAAGGCGTGAAGGACCCGGATCTGGTCGCGGCAATACAGGATCCCTCCATTCTGCTCGAGTGGCTGCGTGACAGCACGGAACCAGTGGGGGACAGTGTGAAGAGCCCCGCATTAACGGATTTGGTTATTGAAGGAACCCTCGTACTCAACAAACCCGAGTTGGAGACGGTTACGCGTCTGGATCGCGTTCCCCGCTCGCTTCGTCGGGACAATGTGGTGATAGCACGGTCAGCCAAGGCCAACCAGGAAACCCCGTGCTGATGCGTCTCCTCCTGTGCACCTTGGCTGGCTACGGGCACGCTGGTCTCCGCACTCTGATGGGTATTCGAACTGAAGGGATCGATCCGGCCTAATCTGTCACGAATCCCTTTGTCCTTCGCCATGCGTGCTTCTAACGGCTCACTTCTGGGGAATGCCTCGCCTTGTGACGAGATAAACTGCAAAGCTCCCCAGCCAATGACCACCTTCGTAATGCTTGCCGGTCACCGCTGCAAGTCCAGCACGTCTGTGTTCCTCGGTAGCCGTCATGATCGTCGGCAGGCGCTTATCGCCTTTGGGCAGACCCGCAGCGATACCTTCCAGCATCCATGCGCGACTCAGATTGAGCCCATCCAGATGCGCCAACTTGGGGTCACTGGGATCGGGCGACACCACGGGCTCTAACCAAGCGCCCTTTCTTGCCGGGGAAATCTGCGGCAGAAAAGTTCGGAGCCAGCGAGCAAACTCAGGACTCGGCAGCACACGTCGCATCACGTCTGCTTCGCCGAGACATGGTGAAAGAAAGTCCTCGCCGGAAGGCTCATACCCCAGTGGACAATCTTTGTCGCCGAGGTAGAACTGCCGAGCTTTCGATGCCAGCAGGTCCGCAAATTTCGTATCCCCCGTTGCGCGTGCATAGTCGAGCATTAAGCCGAGAGCGAAAGCGGTCTGCGCATGCTCCCCGATCCGCACCGGATAGGAGAGCTTGGGAAGCCAGTCATTCAGTCGTCTGAGCGCAGCCTCTTCCAGCGGACGCAAGTTCGCCGCCATATCGCGTGCTTCTGGATCATCCCACTCGCGCAGTTCCGCGCCCAGTTGAAGCAGCCATGCCAGTCCATAGGGACGCTCGAAGCTAGCGCGTCCCTCAGCCCGCAGGTACACCGCTTCTTGGGCGATGTTATCCGCGGTCAAACTTTGACGAAGAGCTTCGCGTGCAGATGGCGCGAAGGCAGCGTTGGGGAAAGTCCTGATCAGCCGTGCCAGCAGCCAATGTCCGTGCACCGAAGAATGCCAGTCGTAGCAGCCGTAGAACGCGGGCGTCAGTTTTCGCGGCGGAGCCACATCCGCATCGCTGTTCAGGGTGTGACTGATTTTGTTCGGATACTCTTTGTGGACGCACGCGAGTGCAAGATTCGCAAACCGCTCAGCCGCGTTCATGTCAAACATGGTCGGGGTTGTAGTGCTCTGCGCACTCATTTCGCGAATAGTTAAGAGCAAGAACACCATGCAGATCACGTATTTCATTTACGTCCACTTTATACCGATCTTCCCTTCCATGGTGCCTCCAGCTACTTCGATCCCTTTGCTGCTTTGACCTTCTGTCGCTTCTGAGCTCCCAGTATCTCGGTCGCCGCTCGGAACCAGTTATCAGGCGTACCATTGGACATGAGCAGAATGCATCCAGAACGCCCCGACTCATCCGCTCCTGATTATTCGGTCGCCGCCGATGTCCTCCTTCGCCAAGAACCAGACGAGGAAGAGGACGAAGAGGAAGACAAAGACAAAGAAGACGATAATGATAACGACACGACCGACGACGGCTACTCGGAGCGAGCGTGCCCTTACTTATTTCAGTGGGTGCAGGATGACGCGTGAACATTTCGTCGAAGTAGTCGAGGAGGCGCTCGACTCGCTCCCACAAGAATTTCGCAGTCGCATTCGTAACGTTGCGGTTCTGGTAGAGGATATACCGCCGAACCAGCCATTACCGCAGGCTGGGCAGCCAAGGCGGCTGGTTCTGGGTGTCTTCCATGGCGTGCCGACGACCAAGAAAAGCATATTTAACCTACCGTCAGGACCCGATCACATCGTGCTCTATCAGAAGAATATTGAGGCGGTCTGCTCCAGCAAAGCCGAAGTCCGCAAACAAATCCGCCTCACTGTCATCCATGAACTGGGGCACTATTTCGGGCTGGATGAGGAACAACTGAAGGATGTTTAGTAAGAAATGGGTGGACTACTGGTTCTGCGGAGCGAGAGCTTATGGAATCGAACGTGGCTACGCGGCTGAAGAGAGTAGCGGCTAGGCAGACCGTGACGCTGACCCATTACGGGCGCAAGTCCGGGAAGCCCTACGATGTCACGATCTGGTTCGTCGTGGACGGCGACAAAGTCTATATCGGAACCGCGAACGTGAATCGACAGTGGGTGCGCAATGTCCAGAAAACACCACGAGTCAAACTGTCCATGGGCGGTGAGACCTTCGGCGGCACAGCACGCCTCCTCACCGACCGTACCGAGCATGAACGAGCCATGGCGGCGATTCGACGGAAGTACTGGATGTATCGGCCTCTCATTGCGCTGGGACGGATTCTTACGGCTATCGGGGCGGTGCGCGATACAACAGGAGCATTCGAATTGACGTTGGCGGGATAGAGAGAAGCTGTGCTAAGCGAAGTGCAAAGCCCAGCAGAGCCAGCAAAAAGGAGCACGGAGTCACCATGCCAACTCCGAAGAAGATCGACCTGAAAGACCGCCTCTCCCACTACCGCCAGATCAAGATCAGCGTGATCGGCAGGAAGTCGGGGCAGACAATCTCGATTCCTGTCTGGTTCGTGCTGGAGGGCGAGAAGCTCTATCTCTTGCCAGTGCAGGGCTCGGACACGCAGTGGTACAAAAATGTGCTCAAGAACCCGTCGATTGGGATTGATGCGCGGGGCGTGGCGGCGACGTTTCGAGCCCTTCCCGTGACCAGTGCCAAGCCTGTCAAATCTGTGGTTGAGAAGTTCCGGGAGAAGTACGGGGCGAAAGACGTGAAGAAGTATTATTCGAAATTCGACGTGGCGGTTGGGGTTCAACTGACCTGAACTGGAATGTCCGTATAGCCTAGCGGTGCGGCCAGGTGGCACGCAGGAGCACATCTCTAATGCTCGGTCTCGAAGACCGAGGTCTCGGCTTCCCCTCGCAGGGCCGTCGGTTTTTTTCGGGTCCAGCCGTCGAGCGGGTCGCCCCGCCCTTCGAATCACCCAGCGCCAGAGCGGCTGTTCTGGTCCTTGACCGCTCCAGTGCTCACTTCGCCGTCACGGCAAAGATCAAAATAACCAAGACTGTCAAGACGAAGCTTGCAATCAGCGAAAATAGGTGGTGGTGCGGATGGGCGCGAAAATACCTATCGCCGGACCGGCTAAAATGTATCAGGGTCATCATGATCAACCTCCTGCGACGATCAAGCAGCAGACCCGTCTTTCAATTTCTCACCCTTTAATTTAAGCCTTTTCGCCTAGGCCGTGTAGGAAAGGACAACCCCCGGTTGGTCGGCAACCTTTCCCTTACCGTTAACTTCTCCGAGGCTCATGCTCCGACGATCTCTCGCACGGCGCGATAGCCCTGATCGATGGCGGTATTGGTGTAGGCATGACCGTCAGCGTCCGAGTTCGCGATCTTGATTCTCCCGAAGGGCTGCCGGCCAATCACACACGGACGTTCGGACGCCGGCCGGTCGAGAGGTTCGAACAATGCGTTGTACTCGTATGCATATCCGTGAGGCCAGCGGTTGACCGTAATTGCCTGAATGTCGCGAGCGGGATCGAAACCGCCGGCTGAGAGTGTGCGACCAAGTTGATCTCGTGCCTGACGCTCGAAGGTTTCGAATTTCGTGTTGACGAGTTCCCACCGTCCTGCCCGGTACTGGTCCTTGCAATTCAGGCCAGGCTCGCATGGAGTGCGAAGAAGGTGAAGCAGGCAGGATTCATCCGGCGAACTGGGAAAGTGGTAGTCGCCCATGGAAACCGGGAAATCTAATGTAACGTTGCTGAAGTATGCTCCCGGAGCGTAGATCGCGCTAACACCGAGTTTCTGGAATGCTCTCCAGTTGCTGATTTGCACGTTCGTGTAGACAAGAGGAGACTTCACGCAGTAAGCGAGAGCTTCCTTTTGTTTGTCTGACATCTCCGGACACAAATAGGGAATGACCATGTTGTAGCACGCGAGTACACAATTCGTGGCGCGGATCCGGTGGGCTTGTCCACCGCGAACGTAGGTCACTTCGACTTCCTTCGCGTTCGCTGGATCTCCGATGTGCTTGGCTCTCACCGCGGTACTGTTCAGACGAATGCGAACTGTGGAGGAGGCATCGTCCAGGCGCGCATAGTTTGCCCGGGCAGTGACGATGTCTTCCATGGTGTGGCCGGGAAGAGCACCGGGCACCAAGGATCGCACCAGCATTCTGGCAATGGAAGCGTTGCCGTCCGGAAAATGGAAGATGTAAGGCTCATCCTGCTCCGGATTCTGCTCACCGCTCTTGGGGAGACTCATTCCCTTGAAACCTGGAAATCCTTCCCGGGCGCAGTCATACGCCGAAACGGCATCAACTCCGACGGCATATAAATCGTGGGTTGAGCTTTGGAACACTTTGACCACATCGGGGTGGACCTTGGCGTATTGCAGCAAGAAATCTTTGTAGCTAGTCTGGATCAGCTTGGACCTTTTCTTCTCCGGTGTAAGTTCCGGTATGTAATCGACGCTAGCGTGCTGCAAACGGAGGAGATCCTTGCGGGCGGCTTCTGTGATTGGCATCTGGGACACATTCTCCAGTGTGAAATCGACACCGAAATAGTGGAGGCCCTTCTGGGGCACCAGGCGGTCTGTGCCAAATGTTTCTTTATCGAAGAAGACGGCTTCTTTCAGATGCATCGAGTCAAACAATTTTTGGTCGTAGTACTTGAAGAAGCGCCGCACGTCGATTCCCAGTTCTTGCAAAAGCCCATTCGCATCCTTGCTGTAATTGCCCGGCGCCTCGATGGACTGAGTCCCACCGTGTCCGAGCAGCAATCGTTTTCCCGCATGGAATTCATTGCGCCGGGCGTGCCCGCCGAAATCATCGTGATTGTCGAGGACTAGAATCTTGGCTTGTTTCCCAACAAACTTGCGATAGAAGTAGGCCGCCGCCAGGCCGCTTAATCCAGCACCGACAACGACCAGATCATACGATTCGCCGTCGTCGACGGGCTCGGCCCAGTCTTTGTCCTTGCCATCGCGCAAATCATGCGCAACTTCCCAGGAACCATCGTGACTGCCGCGAAGGCCGGTTTTGGCAGGCGGGTAATAACCAGGATCCTTCTCAGGAGCGAACGGGGATTGTGGCACGCCGAAGGCTTCCAGCCAGGTGGAATTTGCTGCCACGAGGGATGTTCCAACGGCGATGCTTATTCCATTCAGGAAATCGCGACGGGTGATCTCGTGCCCCATACCCAATTCACGATCTCGATCTTTGCCGTTCATTCGCATCCCTCCCACAAATTCAGCGCCTAGCGATTAGCCCATCCACGTTCCGCCAGACATTGTGCGCTCACTGGGTAACGGATGTCGATATCAAGGTCGAGGGCCCTGACACATGGCGAACTACGCAGTGTTGCGTCTGCCCGCGGAACAGCTCTGCGCAGCGGTGGCGAGAAATCCACGCGTAGCACGCAACGGCAAAAAAGCGATTGTTCCTGTGTGGTCGGCAACCCCTACCTTGGGATTATTAATGGGATGGTCCGCCGCCTTTACCCAGCGAGCAGCTGGGATGAGCATGAACGGAGGAGGCGTTCCATGGAGCTACACACGATCGGTATTGATCTCGGCAAGACAGTCTTTCATCTGGTAGGGCTTAACCCGTGCGGCGAGGTTGTGGTGCGCAAGAAGTTTTCGCGCAAACAACTGCTGCACTTCACGGCGAACCTGAACGTGAAGTTGATTGGCATGGAAGCTTGCGGAGGGTCCCACTTTCTAGGGCAGGCTCTGAGAGAGCAGGGTCACGAGGTGCGGCTGATGCCGGCTCAGTATGTCAAGCCGTACGTAAAGACGAACAAGAGCGACTACATTGACGCCGAGGCGATTGCGGAGGCAGTCGAGCGGCCGAAGATGCGCTTCGTACCGATCAAGAGCGATGACCAACTGGATCTGCAGTCCCTGCATCGGGTACGGGAGCGTTGGGTGATGCGTCGCACCGCAGTCATCAACCAGATTCGTGGCTTGCTGCTCGAACGTGGAATCACCTTGCGGCAGGGGCGACGCCATGTAGATGAGGCCTTGCCCGGGATCCTGGAAGACGCCAGCGCCAAGCTCTCGGGCGCAGTGCGCTTGCTGCTGGCACAACTGAAGCTGGAACTCGATCACTTGCAAATGCGGATCGACGAAGCCGATGCGGTCATTCAGAAGATAGCTGAAGAGAACGAAGCCTGCCGACGGCTGGTCGCGATTCCTGGCATCGGACCGGTGACGGCGACTGCAATCATCGCCGCGATCGGCAATGGAGCAGCTTTCAAGAAAGGGCGAGGGTTTTCCGCGTGGCTCGGAATCGTCCCGGGCGAATACACCACTGGCGGCAAGCAAAAGCTGCTGGGGATTAGCAAACGCGGGAACTCGTACTTGCGAAGACTCTTGGTGCAAGGGGCACGCGCTGTCCTGCAACAGAGCGCGAAGCAATCATCCGGTCTGAGTGCATGGCTGGCCCAACTCACAACCCGCACCCACAGTAACGTGGCCGCAGTAGCCTTAGCCAATAAGCTGGCACGCATGGCCTGGGCCGTGCTCGCCAAGAATGAACCCTATCGGTCCCCGATGTCAGCCGGTGCGGCTACCGCCGGACTGGCCTGCAGATGACGCCTGGCTGAGGCCAGGCTTGGAAATCGCATTCGCGATTCCCACATCTACAGACCAGCGTCGACTACGGAGTGGATGATTTTCTGCCAGGTCTGCTGGCGAACTATGAGATGACACAACGGTCGAACCCGGCGCTCTCGAAACCTGTAAACCGGAAAAGCCTTCCAAGGCTGCATTACTAAATAGGACGAGCGCGCAGCGCATTCCATCAAGGCCAGGAGCTTTGTGCTCCAACGAAGGCCGAATACATTTGCGTAGACCATTCTGTCGCTTTCATTTTTCGCTTGCGACAAAGCGGCGGACCATACATGCCGGTTTGCCCGTCATCTGGCAGTGATCAAACGGATGTGTGAGCATTCGCGCGGATTGCCTCCAGTATGCCGACTTCCCGTTACTGTTCTGGCTCCGCCGTGCCCGGGTAATCCTGTGACTGGGGTAATAAAGATGTTTATATCCTGCTCTCGTCCCATCTAAGACGACTCTATAATTCTGCTGTGACCAGACCATCCAAAGGCGCCCAGATCTTCACCATTGTTTTTGGCCTGATTTTTATAGCCTTTGGGCTCGCTTTCGCAAGCGGCTTTCTCTTCGGTTCTCCCGACCGTGTCCATGGGAATCGCTGGGTGGGAGTGCTCATCAGCGCGATCTTCGCTCTAATTGGCGGCGGGGTCATTTACGCCGGAATCTATGGCAGCCGCAAATTAAAAGAGCAAGCGGCAGCCGAGGTGTCCAATCCCCAGTCTCCCTGGCTATGGCGGAAGGACTGGGCGGTGAGCCGAGCCGAGAGCAAGAACCGCAACAGCGCCTTCGGCCTTTGGGCGGCGGCGATTTTTGTGAACGGGATTGTGTTCACAATCGCGGTCTCGGTCGTGCCTCAACTCTTGCGGACTTCCGACCCGAAAGCATTCTTCCCGCTTGTGTTCTGCGTGGTTGGAGTCATTCTGGCGGGCGCGGCCATACGGGCCAGCATCCGGCGGAAGCGCTTTGGCCAAACCTATTTCGAGTTTGCCTCGCTGCCCTTTTCGCCCGGCCGCACGCTGAAGGGCACGATTCACTTGCGCTTCAACACCAATGCCAGACATGGCATCGACCTGAGTCTTTCCTGTGTGCGCCAAGTCATCACGGGCGGCGGGAAAAATCGTTCCACACTGCAGAGCGTTCTCTGGCAAGCTGACAAGAATGTGCCGCAGGCATCGCTCGCACACGGACTCATGGGTGACGCTGTGATCCCGGTGGAATTCAGTATCCCGAGCGACGCCTACGAGTCGAATCACGACGATCCGGACGATCAGGTGCTCTGGCTCTTGCACGCTCAAGCCGATGTCCCCGGCGTGAATTATTCCGATGATTTCGAGGTCCCGGTTTTCCGTCTGACGCCATCGTCGGCCTCAGCCTCGGTCCCAGCCGCAGAGCCGACGCCAATCTTTCTGAGCGACGCGCGGGGCGCAACCGCTCCCCCTGCCTTCCAATCCGATCCCACCGACGTGGCCGCTCCCCAGAATCCGAAAGTTGTAGTCTCGGCCGGGATGGACGGCAGCACCGAATTCTATTTCCCGGCGTTTCGCAACCCGTCCCAGGTCCTGGTTTTGATCTTCTTCACCGCCGTGTGGACGGCCATCGTATATTTCCTCGCACATTCCAAAGCTCCCTTGTTCTTCGCCGTGGTGTTCGGACTGTTTGAGCTCCTGCTGTTCTATGGGCTTATTCATTCGACGCTGGTCTCATTCCGCATCCAGGCGGGCAACGGCAGGATTGTCCGCCGTCGGGCTCTGCTCGGCATCGGAGGGGCTCGTGAATTTCCCTTCTCCGACATTGCTCAGATATTGCCCGTCACCAAGGCGCAGCAACCAGGCACACCAGCTTCTTACTCTCTTCGCTTGCAGATGAGGAATGGAGAGAAGGCGACGCTCGTCGACATGATCGATAACCGTCAGGAGGCGCGCTGGGTCGCCGCCCAACTGGAGAAGCTTGCCGGGCTTAAACTTGACACACATGTCGCTGTCGACAACGTTCTCGGCGGCTACGGTCCGCCGCCGCAACGTGGACAAGCGCCATCAAGATCTCTCCCAGCCTTTCGCCGCAATAGTCCCGTCGCAACCGCGGTCGGGCTTGCGTTCTTTCTTGCCTGGATGGGCTTTGTCGGCTATCAGATCTTTTCTCGCGGCCATGCGCAACCCAAACGCGTTCCGAAGGCCGCTGCACCGGCCAGGACTCCGCTGCGGCAGGCCGCTTACTCGCCGCTCTCAGACGCCGATGTGGAACGTCTGCAGAAGCTCCCGGAGCAGGCGGAGGCAGAAGAATTGCTGGACCGGGCAATTCAGCACGATCCCCGCGCGCTCGACTTGTTCGAGCAGAATATTGGCGTCTGGCACGATCTCCAGCGTACTGCACAAATGAACGAATTGGAGAGGCGGTCCCAATTCTCCACCGACCTGCGCGTTCGCTACGCCAACGCAGATCTCAACCTGGCAATCAACGGAGTGCCGAAGACTGACGCCTCAGCGGACGCCCTCATCGCACAGGCGCAAGCCGACCCCGCGCATCGCGCCTACAGCGTGTACTCCCTGGGAATGCTGGCCGGCCGCGGCGTGGGCTACGACCGCATTTATCCCGTCCTGGTGGACTACGCCAAAAATGACCCCAACCCGCAGGTGCGCCAGTGGGCCGTCGAAGGCATGCGCTACCTCGGCACCGATGAAGCTCTGGACCAGCTTTTCGATTCCTTTACGCGCGACCCATCCGCCGCGGTCCGCGATCGCGCGGGCTGCAACGTATCCGACTGCGGCAACTTCATGCGCAAACAGCGTATGCGAATGGTGCCAAAACTGATAGAGCTAGCCGCAGATCCGCAAGCCGCGCCGCAAATGCGCAACTGGACGTTCCTCGCGTTGCATGAGGTCACGGACGCGGCCCTGTCTGCCGATGCATCGGCTTGGCGAGACTGGTATGCGCAGCACGGGGCCGAAAAGATGGCCGAGTTCGAACAGTTGGATTGGTGGAGCGTCCGCGGCGATCAGTAGCACCATCCCTGAGACTCCACGATAGTTCCCTGGTCACTGGGCAGCCCGAAAATTATTCTCCGGGCCAGAAGTCGGCTTGTAACAAGTTTCACCAGAATGCGCTTGTCGTCACGTTACCGGCTTATGGAGGGGTTGCCCGTCATCCGACCAGAATCCGTAACAATCATCAACGGAATTCCCACTTCCCGTAAGAAAATCTCGCTCGAAACGACGCATTTACGTCCGCGGTTTGTCTTTCATACGCCCACGTGGGCGTTCCCATGGGATGCCTGTATAATCCCACCACTCGGATTTCGAAGCAGACTCTGATGACAAAACATCAACTATCTTCTTCCATCGCACTCATAGGTTTGCTGTTCGCCAGCGTGACGGGCCGCGCCCAACAAACCAGCTACGATTTTGTGATTGCGGGAGCCCGCATCGTTGATGGCACTGGTGCTCCCTGGTTTATCGGCGATATCGGAATTCTCGGCGACCACATCGCTGTGATCGGGGATCTCCACCATGCCACAGCGAAGAAGCGGATGGATGCTACTGGACTGGTGGCCTCACCCGGTTTCGTTGATGTTCAGGGCCAGTCGGAATTCAATGTGCTGGTGGACAATCGCGCGGCCAGCAAAATCACACAAGGCGTGACTACAGAAATTACTGGCGAGGGGACTTCCATCGCGCCGCTTAATAATCGGCTGCTGGAGGACCTGCAAGACAGTGCCAAGAAGTATGGCGTGGTGCTGGATTGGCGATCACTCGACGAATATTTGCGCCGCTTTGAGCGTGCCCGACCAACCATCAATCTGGGTACGTTTGTGGGCGCGGGCGGTCTGCGGGAGTACGTAATTGGCAAAGACGACCGTCCAGCGACACCCGCAGAACTCGAACAAATGCGCCAATTAGTCGCGCAGGCCATGGAGCAGGGCGCATTCGGGCTAAGTTCCGCGCTCCAGTACGTGCCCGACTCCTTTGCCTCCACTGACGAAATTGCTGAGCTGGCCAAAGTTGCGCGGCGCTACGGCGGAGTTTACTTCACGCACCAGCGTTCAGAAGCCGACCAAATTTTCCAGTCGCTGGATGAAGTATTTGATATCGCGCAACGTGCGGGCATTTCCGCCACGATTTGGCACCTGAAAACCGCGTATCGCGAAAACTGGGGTAAAATGCCCGAAGTTCTGAGCAGGATCGAAGCCGCCCGTGCCCGCGGGATTGATGTGGCCGCCAGTGTTTATCCTTACACCCGCGGTTCCAACGGGTTGATCGCCTGTTTTCCGAGCTGGATATCGGAAGGCGGTACAGACAAGATGATCCAGCGGTTGAAGGATCCCGCTCAGCGCGCACGCGCCCAGAAGGAGATGGACGAGCCGAGCGCGACGTGGCAGAACCAGTGGCGTGGATCCGGAGGCAGCCAGGGAGTGACGTTAATTCAGGTGCTTAACCCCGAGCTGCACAAATATGAAGGCATGAACTTCGAAGAAATCGGCCGCCAGATGAGCAAAGATCCGAAGGACGCAGCCATGGACATCGCCATCGCCGATCGTGGCCAGAGCCAGGTCGTCATTTCCATCATGCAAGAGGCTGATGTCCGCGCTGCAGTCTCGAGTCCGTTGGTGACCTACGGTTCGGATTCTCCCGCGCAGGCGGAGGATGGACCGTTGAGCACGACCAAAGCCCATCCCAGAGCATTCGGAACCTTCCCACGCATCGTGGCTGAGTATGTGCGCACCGAGCAGAACATGCGCCTGGAAGAAGCCGTGCGCAAGATGACCTCGCTGGCCGCCAACAGGGTCGGAATCATGGATCGCGGAATCCTGCGGCCGGGAATGATGGCTGATATTGCGCTCTTTGACCCCGCGGCGATTCAAGACCTTTCCACTTACCAAGATCCTCTTCGTTACTCGGTGGGAGTTAAAGATGTTTTCGTCAATGGCCGGCCGGTTGTGCTCGACGGCAAGATCACTGAGGAGCGTCCCGGGAGAGCCTTGCGCGGGCCCGGCTACAAGCTGGCTCAATAGTTCCGACGCAAATAGCGGACGATTAGTCGCCCGTACTCAGTCCCCAGTGCACGAACAACTTTCGCCAAGAATGGTTTTCTGCAGAGGAAAGAAAGAGAGATAATACCGCAGCGAGAGGGAAGACTTCGCAGGAGGTCTGCATGGCAATCCAGTTTACGTTGAACGGGAAAGCGCAGAGCGTGGACGTTGATCCGAAGATGCCCCTGCTCTGGGTTTTGCGCGACACGTTGAATCTGACGGGAACGAAATTTGGGTGCGGGATGGCGCTGTGCGGCGCGTGCACAGTGCATATTGACGGCGAGGCGGCGCGGTCGTGCGTCACGCCGGTTTCAGAAGTCGCTTGGAAGAAGGTGACCACGATCGAGGGACTCTCAGCCGACCTGAGCCATCCAGTGCAGAAGGCGTGGATCGAACTGGACGTGCCGCAGTGCGGCTACTGCCAGTCCGGGCAGATCATGTCTGCGGCGGCGCTGCTGGCGAAGAAGCCCCGGCCCACCGATGCGGAGGTTAACGACGCAATGAGCGGGAACATCTGCCGGTGCGGTACTTATCAACGGATTCGCGAAGCGATTCACCGCACGGCACAGATGCATGCGGCGACCGCCCGGCAGAAAGGGTTGCCGGAGACGAAGGCGAAAAAGCCGGGAGAGACAGCAGCGATGACGCCGGATGAGCCGGCCACGGTGGGCACGGCTGGAGGAGGTGCGGAATGAGCAGCGCGACGATGAAAGTGGATCGCCGGGAATTTTTGAAGGGCGCAGCGGCGGGAGCGACCGGGCTGGTGATTGGATTCTATCTGCCGAATCCGCTCGAGGCTCGCGCGGCGGCTGGGGCTGAGGCGGTGCCATTTGCACCAAACGCGTGGATCCGGATCGGCACGGACGATACGGTCACGCTGGTGATTGACAAATCGGAGATGGGGCAAGGAGTGATGACGTCGCTTTCGATGCTGATCGCCGAAGAACTGGAGTGCGACTGGAAAAAGATTCGCACTGTGTTTGCGCCGGCGGCGAAGGAATACGCAAACCCCGTCTTTGGAATACAGGGAACGGGCGGGAGCACAAGCGTCAGAGGGATGTGGACGCCGCTGCGGAAGGCCGGAGCGCAGGCGCGAGAGATGTTGATCGCCGCGGCTGCGGAAAAGTGGGGCGCGGATAAGGCGGTGTGCCGCGCGGAAGACAGCCAGGTGATCCACACGCAGACGAAGGAGCGCCTGAGTTACGGAAGCCTTGCGGAAGCGGCGGGAAAACTGCCGGTGCCGAGCGACGTAAAGCTCAAGGAGCCGAAGCAATTCCGCATCGTGGGCAAGGAGATGAAGCGGTTGGATTCGGCGGACAAAACTTGCGGGCGCGCGGAGTTTGGGATTGACGTGCGCCAGCCGGGAATGCTGCATGCGGTCGTGGCGCGGTGTCCGGTGATCGGCGGGAAAGTGGCGAGCTTCAATGCGGACAAGGCGAAGGCGGTGCGCGGTGTGAAGCACGCAGTGCAGATTTCGAGCGGAGTGGCCGTCGTGGCGGACAATACTTGGTCGGCGATGCAAGGGCGGGACGCGCTCGAAATCAAGTGGGAGGAAGGGCCGAACGCTTCGCTGACAAGCGTGGCAATCGGCAAGATGCTCGAGGAGGGAGCGGGCAAGCCGGGCGGGGCCGTGGCGCGGAAGGAAGGCGACGTGACGGCGGGATTTGCAAGCGCGGCGAAGAAAATCGAGGCGGTGTACCAGGCACCGTTCCTGGCGCACGCGACGATGGAGCCGATGAACTGCGCGGCGCACGTGCGCGCGGACGGGTGCGATGTCTGGGCGCCGACGCAATTTCAAGGCGTCAACCAGATGACGGCGGCCAAGATCGCCGGGTTGAAGCCCGAACAGGTAAATATTCACACGACGTATCTCGGCGGAGGATTCGGACGGAGAGCGGAGCAGGATTTTGTGATCGAGGCAGTGGAGATTTCGCAAGCCGCCGGCGTGCCGGTGCAGGTGACGTGGTCGCGCGAGGACGACATGCAACATGATTTCTACCGGCCAGCGTCGTACAGCCGGTTCGAGGCCGGGCTGGATGCTGAAGGTTGGCCGGTGGCGTGGTCGAACCGGATCGCCTGCCCTTCGATCATGTCGCGGTTCTTTCCTGGCTCGGTGAAGAACGGGCTGGATGAATCGAGCGTGGAGGGAGCGGCGGACTTGCCGTATGCAATTCCGAATATTCTCGTGGACTACCAACTGACGGAGACAGGGATTCCGGTGGGGTTCTGGCGGTCGGTGGGACATTCGCAAAACGCGTTTTTCAGCGAGTGCTTCGTGGATGAACTGGCGGCGGCAAGCGGAAAAGATCCCTACGAGTTCCGGCGACGGTTGCTTCAGAAAGCGCCGCGGCATCTGGGTGTGCTCGAGCTGGCGGCGACAAAAGCGGGCTGGGGGGAAGCGCTGCCGGCCGGACGATACCGCGGGATCGCAGTGTTGAGTTCGTTTGGGAGCTACGTGGCGGAAGTGGCCGAAGTGTCGGTAGAGAAGAAAAGCGGCGAGGTGCGGGTGCATCGCGTGTTTTGCGCGGTGGATTGCGGGAGGACGGTGAATCCGCTGACGTGAGGCGCAAATGCAGAGCGCAATCGTTTTCGGGCTGACGGCCGCGCTCAAAGGCGAAATCACAATCAACAAGGGGCGCGTGGAGCAAGGGAACTTCGACGATTACCAGATGCTCCGCATGAATGAGATGCCGAAGGTCGAGGTGCACATCGTGCCGAGCGATCAGCCTTCGAGCGGGATCGGAGAGCCCGGAACGCCGCCGATCGCACCGGCGGTGTGCAACGCGATTTTTGCAGCGACCAGAAAGCGCATCCGACGGCTACCGATCCGGTCGGAAGATCTTGTGTGATGGGTCGCGTCGGACTCAGAAACACTTGTCTCGCAACTCGGGGCATCTTTGGAGTGGTCGCACTAGGCATTTCCGTTCAAGCCACCACGCGGTAACTCCTAGATTGTCGGCCACCCGGCCGCGTTGTCGGAGCATCTCACAAGGACCCCTTGTGGCGTTTGCATGGCGTGGGGGATGCACTTTCAAGCGAAGAATCTGCTACCATGACCGTTCTGTGAGGTTGTCATGCCCCAATACGTGATCGAGCGGGAAATCCCGGGCGCGGGTAAATTATCGGATGCGGAACTGCAGGCAGTCGCCAGAAAGTCGGTAGGCGTGTTGAAGGATATGGGACCGGAAATCAAGTGGCTCCACTCCTACGTCACCGGCGATAAAGTCTATTGTGTGTACTTGGCGCCAGACGAGGAAACGATTCGCGAACACGCACGCCGCGGAGGTTTTCCGGCGAATCGCATCTCGGCAGTGCGCCGCATGATCGATCCCAGCACTGCAAATTGACTTAAGCAGAGTTTCAAGTCCGAAGACCTGATTCCGCGTCGCAGCTAAGCGCCTCATGGACGGCTTGCTCGACCGGCATCGCCCAGCCTTCCATCCACGCGATCCCGGCAGCATTGCCGAGCGCACGGCGCGCAAATTCCAGGGCCTTCTCAAGCCTGGGTTGCTCGGCGGGCGTGAGCGGAGCGCCCAATCTTTGGCGAAGCGCAGCGGCGGCTCCTGCCAAGTGCAGCGATTGCTCGGCGTGCGATTGCGCGGCAGCACTTACGGCGAGACATTCGAGCGCCCTCGCGATGCCGCGTTTGTGACCCAACTCCTGGAACACCTGGATGCTTTCGCCGTACAGGCGACGCGCCTCGGCGTTGTTCCCGTGATCGCAGCTTAAACTTGCCAAATCGGAGAGGGCACTCGCAATTCCCCAGCTATCACGCAGTTGGCGAAACTCCGACAGGCTCCGTTCACAAAATGAACGCGCGGCAACGAAATCCGCTTTTCCCCGAGCGACGTCGCCCAGGTAGTTCAACGTCCAGGCGACACCGGCGCCATCTCCGATCTGACGGAACATCGTCAAACACTCATCGTAAAGCGAAGATGCGCGCTCATATTCGCCTTGCAACTTCATCACGCTGGCGAGATTGCTGAGGGCTCGGGCGATGGTTGCGGGATCGCCAAGGCCCTTCCATATTGCGACACATCGCTCAAAGAGTAAGGATGCGGCGACGAGCTCGCCACGATCGCGAGCGTTGACGGCCAATGCGTTCAGTGCGACGGCAACGCCGCGGCTATCGTTTAGCTGGACACAGGTCTCGATGCTTTCTTCGAACAGTGGCCGGGCAGAGCCGTAATCGCCCTGCTCCGCCGCCAGAACTGCGGCAGCGAACAGCAGGCGCGCGCGCAGCTTCGGACGTGCTGCGGTTCCTTCCAACGCCAGGAGCCTGACGATGGCGTCACGGCCCTCCGCAAGATGCTCCCGTGTTTCCCAGAAGTGGAACAGGGCGGCGCCGATGCGGAGACCCCAATCGGCATCACCAGTTTTTATCAAATAATCGAGCGCCACGAGGAAGTTGTCGTGCTCGACCTCAAAACGGTCGAGCCATTCGGGGTGAGTGGCTATGTCCTCGGCACCTTCTTCGGCAAGCACGAGGTAATAAGCGGCATGGGCGCGGCGAGTCGCAGATTCATCGTCGCTCTCGGCGAGGCGTTCGAGAGCGTACTCCCGGATGGTGGAGAGCATAAAGAAGCGCGTTTCTTTATCGACCTGCTCCACCTGCTGCACCAAACTCTTGTCCACCATGGAAGCCATGCCGTCAAGCACGTCGAGGCCCAGATCTCCTTTGGTGTCGCACACGGCTTCCACGCCTTCCAAGGTGCAGCCGCCGGTAAACACGGAAAGCCTCCGGAAGAGAGTTTGTTCAGCGCCATTGAGGAGGCCGCAACTCCAGTCCACGGTGTTGCGAAGAGTCTGTTGCCGAGTTGGCAGATCGCGGGCGCCACCAGTCAACAGGTTCAAGCGGCTTTCGAGGCGTGCCAGCATGGCGGACGGCGAAAGCAGCTTGATGCGCGCCGCAGCAAGTTCGATGGCGAGAGGCAGGCCGTCAAGGCGAGAGCAGATGGCCGCCACCGCGGGGGCGTTTTCCTTCGTCAGCGTGAATTCGTGCTTCACAGCCTTTGCGCGTTCCACAAAGAGCGCGACTGCTGGAAGACGTGAAAGCGCTTCCAGAGGCGGAGTGGATTTGGGGTCGGGCAGCGCAAGCGGTGGCACCGGAAATTCATGTTCGCCGTAGACGTGAAGCGGCGCTTGGCTGGTGACCACGACCTTGAGTTTTGGGCCGGCAGTGAGCAACTGCGCTATGACCGGCGCGGCGGAGACGAGGTGCTCGAAGTTGTCGAGCAGGAGGAGCATAGGCTGGCTCAGGCCGCCCACGTACTCAATCAAGTTTTCCTGCGGCGACGTATTTCCGGTTTCGCGCACGCCCACTGCTTGCGCGATCGTGGAAGCGATCAAGCCACGTTCGCCAATCGCTGACAGAGCGACAAACCACACACCGCCTGGAAACTGATCGGCGATTTCGCCCGCCACCTGCAAGGCGAGCCGCGTCTTCCCGATGCCGCCCGGACCGGTGAGGGTCACGAGCTGTACGTCCACGCGGCTCAAGAGCTGACGGAGACCAGCCGCTTCATGTTCCCGTCCAATGAATGCGGTGCGCTGCACCGGCAGGTTGTTGGGGCGAGGCTCGGATTCCCGGGCAGGCGCATCGGCGAGGCGGTCGCGCACCGCGGCGAGGTCGCGAGCCAAATCCCGGGTGGAGTCGTAACGCTGCTTCGGGTCCTTGGCGAGGCAGCGCTCCACGATCCAAATGAAAGGAGCGGGCGCCTGAAGCATTCTGGCACCGAAGTACTCGGGCTCATCGCGAAGGATTGCGGCCGTCGTTTCCGCATGGGTCTTTTTCCGGAACGCGGGAAACCCGGTGACCATCTCGTAGAGGACCGATCCGAAGGAAAACTGGTCAGAACGAAAATCAACTTCGCCACCGGTCACTTGCTCCGGCGACATGTAGCCGACGGTGCCCATCACCGTTCCATGCTCGGTGATGGTGGTAGTCGCATCCGAACTCCGGGCCTGGTCGAGCTTACGAAGTTTCGCCAGACCGAAATCCAGCACCTTGACCGTACCGTCGCCAGAAACCATCAGGTTCTCCGGCTTCAGATCGCGATGAACGATGCCAATCTCGTGCGCTTTGGCGAGACCGTCGGCAATCTGCGCGGCGATTGCGACAGACTTCCGAAATGGAATAGGGCCACAGGCGAGCAGCGCACGCACCGTTTCTCCATCCACCAGTTCCATCGCGATGTAGCGCGTGCCGTTCACGTGCCCGAGTTCATAAATCGTCACGATGTTTGGGTGATTAAGCGCACAGGCGGAACGGGCTTCCTGCTCGAAGCGCGATAAGGCTTCCGGTTGAGAACAGCGGCCCAGCAAAAGGGTCTTGATTGCGACCTCACGGTCGAGGCGGGTGTCCATAGCGCGATAGACCTCACCCATGCCGCCGGCGCCCAGTCGCTGAAGAATCTCGTAACTGCCGAAGCGCGCCCCCGGCGACAGGGTGGATGGCACCGAACCTGACGTGGGAAGTGCGTCCATGGACCTCACTACCGCAGCTCTCGGCATGTCAAAAGCTGACTGCTCGCCGCTGCCAATCACAATTGAATCTTAAGTCGCTGCCACGACAGGACCCTCGGGCAGCACCCCTGGATGCGTTTATAATACCCCAGATTTCGGAGGGGATTCATGGATATTTGATCGTTGCAGCGGCCGCTGAAAGACCGGTACCGGTCCGCCGCGGATCGAGAACAAGCGGAAGCAGAGGGATATAGTCAAAGGGTCAGAGTGGACGGCAGGCAGTCCTTAGGACCACTAATTCGAGCTAGCGGACCCCGCCCAAGATTCCGCGACAAGAACATCCCTGAGGTCACCTGCACGTGTAGTCGGCGTATCAGGAGTTTGATCTCAGGTCCTTCCTTTTAACGTCGGCTTGATGTTCTGATTTACGCGGAACAGGTTCGCCGGATCGCGACCGAGGGAGGAGTTGTTCTTTAGGAGTCGGCATAGCGCCACAATTCCAGCATCGGATGGGTGCCGGGAAAATGCACGACTCCACGGGCGTTTGTCAGTACCGATCCGAGTGAATTTCCCACAAGAGGATTTCTGGCTCCCGACGGGCACTTACGGTGGTAACAGCCGCTTCCCAAGCGCTTCTGGCCCTGGGGATTTCATAGTAGGTTGTTAGCCAACGTCAACGGATGACGAACACGGCATCTTCATCTCGGATTGTAGAATTGTGGAAAGTTCCGGACTTTTCGGTCGGTGCGACGGTGAGAGTTTGACGCACATAGGCGCGATGTTGTCGAACGCTCAATTGAAGCGACCACCGGCGGAGTGCACGAGGCCGTAGCACCTGACCCAGATGTAGGCGTAAGAGCGCTTTTACAACACTCGACGCGGGGATGCGAAAATTCTGATGCGTTCTATCGAAATTATGCATCCAACCATACCGAAAATGGGGTTGACGCGTTTCGATGACTCAGCCTAACACCCTGACTAGTTATGTCGAATTTCAGCGATCTTCGCTAGGTCTGCATGTGTGCATGTTGTTTTTGCGCATGCGTGTGTTCTGGCGCAGGGAGGCTGCTGACCTAGAAGTTTCATAGCATCATCAGCACTTATAACCCGCCGCCAGAGACCATCTGGCGGCGGGTTTCTTTTTGGCGGCAAATCAGTTTATGACAAATCCAGTCAAGGAAAGCAAAACGCAGAAGTCGGAACGCTTGAAGCGTGCGATGAATCCCTGGGACGGTCTGGCCGAAATTCGCCGCTTTGCACGAGAAGACTTCGACTCGATTCCACCCTAGTGGATCGGCACGTACTTCCGATGGTGGGGAGTCTACACACAAGGCGACGGTGCGGGAGTGCTTGGCGGCAAGGACGGCCAAGGACTGGCGTTGCCGTTCTTCATGGTGCGGATTCGAATTCCCAACGGTCTATTGCGATCCCACCAACTGCGTGCCATCGCCGATCTCACTCGCCGCCATGCGCGCGGCATCGCCGATATCACGGTGCGGCAAAACATTCAGCTGCATTGGGTCACGATTGAGGCTCTTCCTGAAGTGTTGGAGGAACTCTGGCGTGTCGGTCTGCCCGTCACTCAGGCCGAACCTGCAATCGCCGCTGCTCCATGGGTAAACGCTAGCCGACTTCTCGGTACCGATCCGGCACACTTCCTCGAAGCCTGCCACGAACGACTGGTGGCTATGAGGTTAGCCCCATGAAGGTTTAGCTAGAATCTCGTACTGCACACCCGTCGATTTTGCTTCCAATTAGTTTTGCGGGACATCCGAGCGGTTCCACCACCCTCCGCCGAGGGCCTGGAATAATGCTGCCGTGTCGGCGTAACGATTGCCTTCAGCCTGCGCAAGGTTAATCACAGCTTGTTGATACGCTTGCTCCGCGCTCAATAGGCCTAGATAGTTGACATAGCCGGCCTGAAACTGCTTCCTTGCAAGGTCGAGGGTGACGGCGGCAGCGTCTTTCGATGCAGCCGCAGCCTTGAGTCCGTCGGCATCTTGTTGGAGTGCATTCAGCGTATCCGCCACGTTTTGAAATGCGGTGAGGACGGTGCTGCGGTATTGCTCATCGGCCTGAACGTAGGCTGCTCGGGCGGCACGCTCTCGATGCATCAGAGTTCCACCTTGAAATATCGGCTGCGTGACGCCGGCGCTCACATCGCGAAAGCCGTTTCCGGCGGCGAATATATTGCCGAAGGCGAGCGCCATGCTGCCGATATCCCCGGTCAAGTTAAAACTCGGCAACCGGTTGGCGCGAGCCACGCCAATCAGGGCGCTTGCGGAATGCAGGTTCTCTTCCGCTTGACGCACATCTGGGCGTTGCTCCACCAGTTTCGAAGGAATGCTTACCGGCAATTCTTGCGGTAGTTGCAGATTCGAGAGTTCAAACTTCTCAGGCAGATCTTTATCGGGGAAACCTCCTGCCAAAACGGCGAGCAGGTCTCGCTGCTGCGCCAACTGCTTCAGCAGCGGAGGTAACGTCGCGGCGACTTGTGCAAGCTGCGATTCCTGCGCTGCCACATCAAGTTCGCTGGCGTATCCCTTGGCATACTGGCTGCGCAAGATGTCCAACATATTCGTGTTGATCTTGATCAGCTCATTGGTCGCGTCAATTTGCGCCCGCAGCGAAGCCTCTTGGATGGCTGTAGCGGCGACATTGGAACTGAGTGTGATATTCGTTGCTGCCAGGACAAAGCGGGCTTGCTCCTGCTGCGCTTTCAAGGACTCGACCGTTCGCCGGTTCAAGCCGAAGACATCCGGTACGAACGAAACACTTACCTCCGGGGTGAAGAGGCTGTATTGAAAAACGCTGGCGTTTGGCACGGGCGAAAGCTCGTTGGAAGTCTTGGCGCGCGTCGCCGAGAAACTGCCCGACACGCTCGGATAGTAAGCGCCCCGCTGCGCCAGCACATTCTCTCTTGCTACCAATAGTGCTGCCTGCGCCGCCTTGAGGTCGGGATTGGCTTTCAGCGCGCGTTCGATCAAGTCGTTGAGCGGTCTGGAATGAAACAAGGTCCACCAATCGCCGGGAATGTCGCCGCCCTCAGCGAGATGTTGTGCTTCCCCGCCCGCAACATTAGGCGTGGCGGTGGTGGTCGTAATCGGAGCCGGAGTGTAGCCGCTGACATCGGGTGCTGCAGGCTTCTTGAACTTCGGCCCGACCACGCAAGCGGAGGTGAAGAGCAATGCGGCGGTCATCAGTAAGCGGCAGAAGCGCGATTTGCGAATCAGAATCATTGAATCTGTTCCTTAGGGCTTGCGACTGAAACGGCTTCCGTTGATTGCCCCCGTCTCGTTGGGTTTTGAAGTACCGAGTCCGCCAATCACCGCGGGGTTGGGACTGCGATGGCGCGGATTGTCGAGCGACGGAGAGGAAGACGGGAACATACTCAGCCGCTGCACAGAGGACGCGCCGGTCGCCGGCTTGTTCTGGATCGATGTTTTCTTCATAATCGGGGTGGACTGGCCCACTCGGGACTGAGGCTGAAGGCCGGGAGTTCCAGCCGTAGGCCTAGCCTGGCCGCTCGGAGGATGTTTCGACCGATTGACTTTTGCCACACTAGCAGGGAGTGGCACGCGATTCGCCTTTGCATTTGTCTGCTGCACTCGGCGTCTGCCAGTTCGCACTGTGCTCCCGCGTGGCTTCACAATGTCTGGAGGATCAGCGGCACTCTTACGCTCGCTGCCAGTGTTCGCGGCAGTTCCTGACTGCTGCAGCGCTGGATTCGACGCAAGCGTATCGCTTGCAGCAAGCGCCAACGCACCGCTCATCACCACGAGAACAAGGCAGGAAATTTTCATTGCGATTCCTTCGCCTCCGAGTGGTGCGGGCCTAAGTGATGTTCGCCGCCCAGGAAAATCATTCGCAGTGCGGGCACGGCGAGAAGCAGCATGATCGGGCCAACTAACATTCCGCCCACGATCACAGTCGCGAGCGGGCGCTGCACCTGGCTGCCGATCCCCGTTGAAATTGCCGCGGGGAACAGACCAATGCAAGCCGAGAGAGCCGTCATCAGCAGGGGCCGCATCCGTGTCGAGGCAGCACGGTACATCGCATCTGCGGGCACGAAGCCGTGTGCGCGCTCCTGATTGTAGAAAGTGATCATCAGGATTCCGTCCATCACCGAGACGCCAAACAGCGAGACAAAACCGATCGCGGCGGAGATGCTGAAGTTGAGACCGGAGACGTAGAGTGCGAGGATGCCGCCGACGATTGCGTCAGGAATGCCAGCGAGCGCCAGAATGGAGTCGCGGAAATTGTTGAACAAGCTGTAGAGTGCCCCGGCAATCAGAATGAAGCTGATCGGCACAATGATCTCCAGACGCTTTTTTGCTTCCTGAAGATCGCCGAACTCGCCTGCCCAGATCAGGTGGTACCCAGAGGGAAGTTTCACGTTGTTCGTGATTCGCTGTTGTGCATCCTCGACAGTGCCGCCCAAGTCGCGGCCGCGAACGCTGAACTTGACCGGAATGAAGCGCTGCACGCTCTCGTGATAAATCCATGCCGCGCCGGTATCGAGGCTAATGGTGGCCAGTTCGCTCAAGGGGATGTAAGCAGTGGCACCACTGGCGCTTGTGTACGCGACTTTAATGTCGCCAATTTTGTCGATGCTCTCCCGGTATTCCGGCGTATAGCGGACTACGAGATCGAACTGCCGGTCGCCCTCCAGGACCTCGCTCGCTATTGCGCCGCCCATCGCAGCCTGAATGACCGAGTTTACGTCGCCGGAATTCAGGCCATAGCGTGCGGCCTTCTCACGATCGACTTTGATGTTCAGGTTCGGCTGGCCCAGCACCGGGAAGATGCCGAGATCGGTAACGCCACGAACCTGGCTCATCTGGTCGCGGACCTGCTCGGCCAGCTTCGTCAGGACTTCAAGGTTGGGGCCGACGATCTTGACAGAATTCACGCCTTTGACGCCCGAGATCCCTTCTTCAATGTTGTCTTCGATGTATTGCGAAAAATTGAAGACGACTCCCGGCAGTTCGTTGTGAAACTCTGTCTGAATCTGCTCGGTAAGTTTCTCTTTGTCCAGGCCTCGGGGCCATTCGTCAAAAGGTTTCAGCGGAGCAAACAATTCGACATTCGAAAACGGAGAAGCGTCGCTGCCATCATCGGGCCGGCCATGCTGCGAAACGACCGTGATGACTTCGGGATGCCGCAGGAGAATCTCACGCATTTTGCGCGTGGCTGCCTCGCCATCCTCCAGGGAAAGCGTAATGGGCATGGAAGCACGAATCCAGAAATTGCCTTCTTCAAGGTGGGGAAGAAATTCGCTACCCAGACGGGGGGCGATCAGGAAGAAGGTTCCCAAAGAGATGGCCAATTCGATTCCAACGACGAGAGCGCGATGGGACAAAGCAAAACGCAAGGCAGGATCGTACAAACGGTGCAAAGTGCGGACGACGATCGTCTCAACTTCTTTCACTCGCGCCGGGAGCAAGAACGAAGCAATCACCGGAGTGACTGTGAAGGTCGCGATTAGAGCCCCCGCCAGTGCGTAGCCGTAGGTGCGGGCCATGGGTCCGAAAATCTGACCCTCGACACCCTGCATGGTGAACAGGGGCACGAAGCCGGCAACTGTGATGAGGGCGGAGAATAAAACCGCCTTATCCACCTGGAGCGCGCTAATCAGGATCAAGCGCAGGCGGTCCGTCCAGCCATGCCCTGGCATTGCAGGATCCGCGACTTGCGTTGGGTCAGGACCCCAGGTGCCTTGGGCCAGGCGATCTAGCAACTCCTGACGTTCTTCGTGATTGCGCTGGAAATTTCGGAAGATGTTCTCTACGAGGATTACGGCGGAGTCCACGATGATGCCGAAATCTACGGCACCCACCGAAAGCAGGTTGGCACTTTCGCCGAGAATCACCAGCAGGATCGTGGCGAAAAACAACGCGAACGGAATATTGATTCCGACGATGAGGGCACTGCGAAGATTGCCGAGAAAAATCCACTGGATCAGGAAGACGAGCACACACCCGAAAATCAGGTTGTGCAGAACCGTGTGCGTGGTCAAAGCGATCAGCGAGGAACGGTCGTAAAAAGGAACAACTTTGACTCCGGGCGGCAGACTTCCGTCGTGATTGATCCGGTCAATCTCCGCCTTCACCTTCGGAATCATGTCGGCGGTCTTTTCGGTACGCCGCTGCACGACGATGGCCCCGACCACGTCGTCGTGCATGTCACGGCCCAGAATGCCCAGCCTCGGCCGGTAGCCCACGGAGACCTTCCCGACATCCTTGATCAACACGGGGACGCCGTTCTCCTGGCTCAAAACGACGTTTTCGATATCTTCAACCTTGTAACCCTGCGCCAAATCATCGTTGCCGCCGTCATCGATCAGCCCCACGCCGCGGATGTTGATGGACTGCTGGCTGACACGGATTTCCCGCCCACCCACGTTGATGTTGGCGTTCCCGAGTGCGCCCAAGATTTGCGGTACTGTGACGCTGTAGGCTTCGAGCTTGTGGGGGTCCACTTCGACTTGAAATTCTTTGGTTGGCCCGCCCCAACTGTTGATGGCTGCGATGCCAGGGATCGTGAGCAGCCGCCGCGCGACAATCCAGTCCTGAACCGTGCGGAGATTGATGATTCCAAAATGCGGCGGACCGACAACCTGATAACGATAGATTTCTCCGGTCGAACTATTTGCCTGGATGCTCGGAACCTGATTGCCGGGCAAGTTCACGTTCTGCGCCAATGCCACCGCCGCCTGGCTGTAGGCAAAAAAGTAATCGACACCGTATTTGAAGCTCACACGGACGAAAGAAAGTCCATAGAACGATGTTGAGCGTATAACCTCGATCCCAGGCGTGGTGTAGAGGCCAATCTCCATGGGCCGAGTGTAGTAACGCTCCATCTCCTCGGCAGAGAGGCCTGGCGCCTGCGCGGTGATCTCCAGGATCACGGGCGTCGGATTCGGATACGCTTCGATGTTCAGCAGCTTGAACGAGACAAGTCCGGCGCCTGTGAACAACAGCAGACCCAGCACGACGATGGTGCGGCGGCTCAGGAAAAATGCAAGAAGAGACTTGAACATGATTGTTGTCTTTTAATAAAAAAATGACCGCTCTGGGTCTTCCGATCTAGTCGGAGGGTGGCGCCTCCAGCATGTTGCTCAGGAATACCGCGCCGTCGCTGACCACGAGTTCGCCGCGCTGCAGACCAGCTAGAATTTGAACCTGACCGTCGGTTCGCAGGCCGGTCTTGATGATGCGCTCGGTAAACCGGCGGCGATCCGTCGTGACCCAAGCCGCCATGGTGCCGTCGGGCTCGCGGACCACTCCGTTGGCCGGTATCGCTGTGGCTTCGACCGGCCCCCGAACGCGAATAACGAAGTTGGCAAGCATTCCCGGGCGCAGCTCGTCTTTGGGATCTGTTATTTCGGAACGGATCGTCACTCGATGCGTGTTTGGATCAACCGTTTCGTAGATCTTCGAAACCTTTCCCTTAAATGTGCGATCAGGGAAGGCCATCACCTTGACGGTGACAGGTTGTCCCAGTTGAAAGGAAGCGTTGTCGCTTTCAGGTACGTTGGCCAGCATCCACTTGACCGAAACATTGGCCACTGAGTAAGGCGCCGGGGGATTTCCCGGTTGCACCAGGAGTCCGGCAGGCGCATTGAAGGCTGTGACCTTGCCGACAATCGGGCTGCGCACAACCAAAGCGGGATCTATCTTGCGCGAGGCAATCATCTGATCCACTTCAGCCTGGGTTTTGCCGAAGACGAGCACTGCGTCTCGGGCAGCCTTGAGTGCGCCATCCGCCGTCTGTTGATCGGAAATCGCCTGCTCTTTCTCCCGTTGGGAAACTCCCGGAAGGCCATCAACGCGCGCCAGCTCCTTATTGGTCAAATCGAATGTCGCTGCTGCTCCGATGAGGTTCGACTCGGCCTGAATCAGATCGGGACTCTTGATCGTGTACAGGGGCTGATCTTTCTGGACTTTAGCCCCGAGTTCAACAAGAGCTTTGATAATCGTGCCCTGATAGGCTGGGAAGACATCCACCGAAAGATCGTCGGCGAAGCTGATGTTTCCCACTGCTTCCTTTTCAACGGGGAACTGGTAAGTTCCCACGGTCTCCATCTTGATCGAGTTCAGCTGACTCGGCGAAAGGTCCACGGTCGGATCAGAGGTCAAGTTCGTGCTTGCGGCAGCCTTGGCGTTCGTGGCGTCTCCCCGACTGCAGCCAGATTCCAGAAGAGCAAGGGAAACAGCTATCGCCACGGCAATAACGACCGCCGCAACGACCTTCTTGCGAATGTGAACCGGATACTTCATAATTTTCACTCGAACGTCGCTCCCCTTTAACTGATGGCCGATCACACGGACCCTCGCTGATTTCGAAATCCACGAGCCCGCGCATTCCGACGCCGCCTCTTACGGTTATCTTTCTTTGATATGCGTCCTATAAACTCGACCAGGCCCGCGCACAGCAAACCGATATACAAAAGCAATCCGAAAAGACCAATTGCCATCAAGACGTAGCCATTCCATGTTTCATAATTCAAGGAGTTGCCCCAGCGTCCAGCGCTACGTCTCAACTTGATTCACAGTTTCACGGACTACGCCTATCCTCCGTGAAAGGAAAATATGGACCGTGAAGTCCTTTGTACGGGAAGTGTTCGGTTTACGGGAGACACTAAAAGGGCCAGGGCGAATAGTATTTCGATCCCTATCGCGAGAATTGCCCAGCCAATCGTTTGGTTGGTGCTAGCGGAGCGGGAGCATTTGGTTGGTAACCCAATCTTATGGATATATCGTTTGATTAGGTTCCTTGCACAGGAGCTCTCGTGAGATAAGGGATGTGCGACTAAATCTATGCCTCACTTGGAGATAATCTGGGATCGCCGGAACCGGACCGCGATTCTGCTGGCCAGTGCTGTCCTTGTCGTGGTGATCGCAACAGTCGATTGGTGGACGAAGCCTTACTTCGCCCTGGGCTTCTTGTATTTGCTTCCCATCATGCTGGCCGCTGGATTTCTGCCGCGTTGGGCAATTGTTTTGTTGGGACTTGTATGCGCAGTGCTAAGTGAACGTTTCAGCAACCTCGACCCGGCGGATGCGCAGATCCGGCTGGGATTCGAAGCCCTCGCTCTTTGCGGCTGCGGATTATTGACTTCCGAGGTGCTGCGTAACCAGCGTTTACACCAGGAAGCGCAGGAACGAACGCGCATACTGGTGGAAACGAGTCCGGCCGCTATTCTTACGATCAATGAGGGAGGTCTGATCGAATTAGCCAACCATGCCGCGACCGAACTGCTGGCTCCCCGCGATGGGCATCTGATCGGGGAACCCATCGCGGCGTTCTTGCCCGAACTGCATCGCGCGCTGCGCCCGGAAGAGGGACCCCAGTTCCGGGCGTCGATGCAGTGCCGTGGGCATCGGGGTAATGGAGAGTCTTTTCTCGCCGAGGTTTGGTTCTCTAGCTACAAGGAAGGGACGACACCCAAGCTGGCAGCCATCATCGCGGACGTTAGTGAGGAACAGACCGTCCCAGCGGGAACGGGTTCGGCGCCTCTGGATCAGAAGGAGCGGCCCTCTCTCAATAGCCGGGAGATGGACGTCCTCCGCCTGGTTGTTCAAGGCTTATCGAACAAAGAAATTGCGTCACGCATGAACATCTCAGAGAGCGCGGTGAAGAACACATTACAGCAACTGTTTGGCAAGACCGAAGTTCGCACTCGGAGCCAACTGGTTCGCGTGGCTTTGGAGCGTTACAGAGATTTGCTCTGATGGAACCTGCCTGAAATGAAGTAAACGATCCTCGATTGCATCGCCAGTTGGCAGAACTGCCCTCCTTGTGCGCAGGGGAATCATACAGCTTGCGTCTGGAGAGCGAACGCCCCGGATTAGTACGGCTAAACGCCCATGTCTTCACGGACCGTCGACTCGGATCGTTGGCCATTCCCAAGTTTTCCAGAAACGGGCTTGGAGGAGATCAATGGTGATCTCTTCGAAGAGGACTTCGGGACAACAAGGCCAACTCACGGGCGAGAGTCAGATCGGACAGCATTACGAGCATGGCACTCGGAGCGCGTGTCGAGATAGAACGTCAAGCGCTACCGACCCATGCGACGCCGATGTTGCCTGCAGTTCTTAGCCGGTGGTAGTGGGCTACTTTGAAAGTGTCGTTGAACTCGTGGCTGGTGAAGTACCGGTGTTGCTCCTTCGATTTTCGCTCGCGCGTATCTCAACTTACGCGACGATTCCGAGATCAACTGGGTCATGATCCGGGCGGTGCTGGCTTCGGTCGCTGATGTTGCGATTGTCCCGATGCAGGATGTGCTGGGCCTTGGGAGCGCAGCGCGCATGAATCTTCCCGGCACAGTCAGCGGAAACTGGAAATGGCGTTATCGTCCAGGCGCATTGAGCGGCGAGTTGAGCGCGAGACTTCGATCCTTAGTCACGCTGTACGATCGGTAGGAACAATCCACGAAGGGAGCAGTCGTCAGCGATCCCGGCAGCTGGGCGCCCGGTCCAGGTTGAATGCAACCGATCACCGGCCTGGCGTTAAGCGGGGTTTCGCGCACAGCAGGATTCTACGGTTGTCAATTCATATAAACTTGCGTATCGCCCTGCTTTGCAGGGAGGTCCTGAAATTGGTCCAGGAGGAAGCAGTTTGCCCCTAAATCGGGATGTGCTTTGGTACAAGGACGCGATCATCTATCAAGTCCACGTCCGCACCTTCCACGACAGCAACGGGGATGGCATCGGCGATTTTCAAGGGCTTGAAGAAAAGCTCGACTACCTCCAGGAACTGGGGGTCAGCGCGATATGGCTCATGCCATTCTTCCCCTCTCCTCTGCGCGACGATGGCTACGACATTGCGGATTACAACGCCGTCCATTCCAGCTATGGAACCTTGGAGGATTTCCGGAAGTTTCTGGGATCGGCCCACGACCGAGAAATCCGGGTCATTATCGAAATGGTGTTGAATCACACATCCGATCAGCATCCATGGTTTCAAGAGTCGCGAAGTTCGCGGGACAATCCACGCCGCGATTGGTACGTCTGGAGCGACACCGACACCCGGTACAAGGGAACCCGCATCATTTTTCTTGACACAGAAACGTCCAACTGGGCGTGGGACCCGATTTCGAAATCCTATTATTGGCATCGCTTCTTTAGTCACCAGCCCGATCTCAACTACGACAATCCTGCCGTTCGGGAACAAATGTGGAATGTGATGAAGTTCTGGCTGGAGATGGGGGTTGACGCCTTTCGGCTCGACGCCGTGCCCTACCTGGTGGAACGCGAGGGCACAAATTGTGAGAACTTGCCGGAGACCCACGCTGTCCTGAAGGAGTTGAGGCGAAAACTCGATGAGCAATTCCCCGGCAGGATGCTTCTGGCGGAGGCCAATCAGTGGCCCGCGGATCTTCGCCCATATTTCGGTGACGGAGATGAACTCCACATGGCGTTTCATTTTCCGTTGATGCCCAGGATGTTCATGGGGCTGAAGTTGGAAGATCGCAAGCCCATCACTGAAATCTTGCAGCAGACCCCGGAAATCCCGCCCTCATGCCAGTGGTGCCTGTTCGTGCGCAACCATGACGAGCTGACCCTGGAAATGGTAACCGACATGGAACGCGACTACATGTACGACACCTACGCCGAAAGCAAGACGATGAGGCTGAACCTCGGAATTCGGAGGCGGCTCGCTCCCTTGTTGGACAACGACCGCAGGCGCATAGAGTTAATGAATGGGATGCTGATGTCGTTGCCGGGCACTCCTATCATCTATTACGGCGATGAAATCGGAATGGGCGATAACATCAATTTAGGCGACCGCAACGGAGTAAGGACTCCGATGCAGTGGGACGGAGGAACGAACGGCGGCTTTTCTACCGCGGCCCCAGAGCATCTGTATGCCGCCCCTATCCAGGATCCGGTATATGGTTATCCGGCGGTGAACGTCTTGAGGCAAGAAGCGAGCGAACATTCGCTCCTCAATTGGATGCGAAGCATCATAATGGTTCGCAGATCGACCAAGGTCTTTGGCAGGGGCTCGATTGAGTTTCTCCATCCAGCCAATCACAGAATACTGGCCTATGTGCGGCGGCTGGGAAACGAGGCGGTCCTGGTGGTCAACAATCTTTCGAGCACCGCGCAAGCAGTCGAACTGGATCTGCGGCGCTACAAGGGAAATATTCTGATCGAGATGTCTGGCAAGAATATGTTTCCGCGTGTGGGCGACCTGCCCTATCTGCTAACGATGGGGCCCTACCAGTTTTACTGGTTTTGGCTGCGACGAATCTGAGCAAATGTAGATAGGGAAACGATGTCACATTGACGCGCGTCTATACAAGGCCAAGCTGCGGTACTTCGAACGGAGATGAAAATGGCGGAGGAGAGCTTTCTTACGGATGATTTTCTTCGCCAACTGATCAACGTCGGCGAAGTGGACATCCTCGTGGGCTTGCCCACTCACAATAACGCCAAAACTATCGGGTCGATCGTCCACACCATTCAGAGCGGCATCCTGCGCGGATTTCCCCGAGAGCGAGCCGTGATCGTTAATGCCGATGGGGGGTCGCGTGATGGTACTCCCGAATTGGTCACGGGCGTCTCTATTGATGACGTGCGCCCAGCCTCAAATCCGTACGCGCTCCGCACGTTGCACTCAATCAGCACGAAGTATGCGAACAGCCCGGCGAGCGGAGGTGCGTTGCGGACCATTCTGGCTGCCGCCGAACTGCTCCGCGCCAAGGCCTGTGTGGTGATGTCACCCGAGTCCGTGAACATCGAACCCGAATGGCTCGCAAAGCTTCTGCGCCCCATTTATGACGACGGCTTCGATCTGGTGACCCCCACATATCGCCGGCATAAGTTTGAGGGGCTGCTCATTACGAATTTGCTGTACCCGATGACCCGCGCACTTTACGGGTTAAGAATCCGTGAGGCATACTCGCCTGAGTTCGGATTCTCCGGTCGTCTCGGAAGTCAATTCCTTGGACAAAATGTCTGGAATGATGGAACCGACAGGGCCGGTGTCGAACTCCGCTTCACCCTGGCTGCGATTGCGGGGCGATACCGCGTCTGCCAGTCCTTCCTTGGAGAAAAGGATCCCGTCGAGCGACATGCCGCTGACCTGGTGCCGGCGCTGCGACAAACTGTCGGCACCTTGTTCTCCGCATTGGAGCCGGACTTTCCCGTCTGGAGTGCCGTGGCCGATTCTCAGCCGGCCCCTACTACCGGGGCCGACCATGACGTGCTTCTGGAACCACTGCGAGTAAATCGGAAACGATTGCGAGAGATGTTCTCGACCGGAGTTGCCGAATTGGAGTCCGTCTTTCAGTCAATTCTTTCCCCCTCCACTCGGGCAGAACTCCAGCGCATCGCCCACTTGGGGGAAGAGGAGTTTCATTACCCTGCGGAATTGTGGGTCAGGACGGTTTACGAGTTTGCCGCCTCGTATCGGAAATCCGTAATCAGCCGGGATCATATTATCCAGGCCTTAGCGCCGCTTTTCCGCGGGAGAGTGTTCACGTTCCTGGTTGAGAACCGCAACGCTTCTGCGGACGACGTCGAGAACAATATCGAAGGTTTGTGCCTTGAGTTCGAGCGATTGAAACCGTATCTGCTGCAGCTGTGGAAATCAAGAGAGTGAGGCAACTATGCGGGAAATGATTATCAGCGAACTGAGCCAGGCGCTGCACGAGATGGCCAGAGGTTTCGCCCACTTCCTTCCTCGTCTCATCGTGATGCTGATCCTGGCGCTGGTGGGTTGGGTGATCGCGTACGTGGTAAAAGTGGTGCTGCGCAGCTTTCTCAGACTGGTCAAGTTCGACAAGCTTTCAGAAAACGCCGGCGCCTCGCAATTGCTCAACACGGCCGCTTTGCCTTCGGCGACGGAAATGTTGAGCCGGTTCGTCTTCTGGGTGACCTGGCTCGGCTTCATTCTGCTGGGTGTGCGCGTGCTCGGGATCCTGGGCCTGCAGGAGCAAGTCGCAAGATTTTTCCTTTTCTTGCCGCGTCTATTCGTAGCGCTGTTAATCCTGTTTTTCGGACTGCTGGCAGCCAGCTTCTTTTCCCGCGCCGCCTTATTGGCTGCGGTAAATGCGAATGTGCCTTCACCCCGCGTTTTGAGCCTCGCTCTCCGCACCCTCATCATTGTTTTCGTATTGTCGATCGTCTTTGAAGAACTGGGTTTGGCAGAGCAGACCATGCTGGTTGCCTTCGGGATTGCCTTCGGGGCCCTGATGCTCGGATTGGCAATCGCATTCGGCATGGGGGGCAGAGACTTGGCCCGGCGTTTCCTGGAGAAGAGGTTTGTTCGCGGGAAGAAGGAGGAGAACGAAGACGAACTGTCGCCGCTCTAGTCCGGAAAATGGGGCAGAAAATGCCAACTAACCGCCCGTTGCGGTAGGATGAAATTTCCTCCCTGCTCCATGCTGGAGGCTAGTGCCATGCGACTACTCAGCATCCGGCTCATTGTTTCCCTCATCGTGGGTATCACGCTGGTCTCGCTGTCGTTCTCGTATTACGAGGCTTTGGGTGAGAAACGTGCCCTAAGCCGGGACCTGGAGCGGCGCGCCGAGGTATTGGGCGAAAGCCTCGCGGGAAATGTGGAAACCGGCCTGGAGAAAGATTCGCTGCAGGATTTGCAGCGCATCGTAGAACACTACGGGAACCGGGAGCATCTCTCCGGCCTGGCGATCTACGGCCGGCAGGGCGATTTGCTGGCAGTTACACCGGAGCTGAAATCCACGCTGGCTACCGTTCCCTCCGTAATGTCTGAAGCCTTGCGTGAGAACCATGGAGCAGGCGCGTTCCAACGACTGGGCGGTGCCTCGTTGCACATCTATGCTCTACCTCTTCACCAGCACGACGAAGTCATCGGCAGCCTCGCGATTGTTCACGATGCCGGCTATATTCGGGCGGAGAGCCTTCATATTTGGCGCGAAGCATTCCTGCGAGCGCTGGCACATGTGTTTCTCATCGTGCTGATCACGCTGTTGATTGTTCGCTGGAGCATTGCCGCACCCATTGCACGTACGGCACGGTGGATGCGCGCTTTGCGGACGGGGCAAATACCTTCACGCCAGCACGCCACCGATCTGGATCTGTTTCGTCCCCTGGTGCGGGAGGTCGCCGCCTTCGCCGAAAGCCTTACCCAGGCGCGGTCGGCGGCCGAGACGGAAGCCCGCCTGCGGGACACGGGTGAATCTCTGTGGACGGCCGACCGACTGGCCGTGCACGTGCGCAAACGACTGGATAATGGGCGCCTTTTTGTCGTGTCGAACCGCGAGCCTTACGTGCACATGCGGCATGGCCAAACGGTGGAAGTGATGGTGCCGCCCAGCGGGGTGGTCACTGCGATCGAGCCCATACTGCGCGCCTGTGACGGAACCTGGATTGCCCATGGCAATGGCGATGCCGACCTCGAAACGGTTGATGAGCACGACCGTCTGCGCGTCCCTCCGGAAGATCCTCACTATACATTGCGCCGGGTCTGGCTGAACGAGGCGGAAGAAGAAGGCTATTACTACGGATTTGCCAACGAGGGAATCTGGCCTCTCTGTCATATCGCGCACACTCGGCCGATCTTTCGCGCGGAGGACTGGAAATACTATCAGGCGGTAAACCTGAAGTTCGCCGATGCGCTGCTCGAAGAGATAAGGAACGTGGAAAAGCCCATTGTGCTGGTGCAGGATTACCACTTCGCGCTGCTGCCTCGGCTGATTAAAGAAAAAAGACCGGAGGCCAAGGTGGCAATCTTCTGGCACATCCCTTGGCCCAACCCGGAGGCATTTGACATTTCGCCGTGGCGGCGTGAACTTGTGGATGGTCTGCTCGGTGCCGATCTGATCGGGTTTCACATCCAGTCGCACTGCAATAACTTCCTGCATACGGTGGACCGGGTCGTCGAAGCACGCGTCGATTGGGAACATTTTTCGGTACGACGTCTGGATCATCTCACCCTGGTGCGACCCTTTCCCATCAGTGTGGACTTTACGGACGTGCAACGGCCGGAGTCGATATCGGATTCCTACACCGAACGTTCTGCCTTGCTCAAGGCTTTGGGGGTTGAGGCTACCTTCATGGGTGTGGGCGTGGACCGGGTTGACTACACCAAGGGCATTCTGGAGCGTTTTTTGGCCATTGAGCGTTTTCTGGACAAGTATCCTCCCTACCAGGGCAAGTTCACATTCGTGCAGATTGGCGCTCCAAGTCGCAGCCACCTCAAGCGCTACCATGATCTGATGGCGGAGGTGGAAGCGGAAGCCGATCGTATCAACCGGCGGTTCCAGACGGACAATTGGAAGCCCATCGTCTTTCTAAACCGGTCGCACAATCACAAGGAGATTCAAAAATACTACCGCGCCGCAGACTTATGCCTGGTTACATCATTGCACGATGGCATGAATCTGGTGGCGAAAGAATTCGTGGCAGCCCGGCAAGACGAAAGGGGAGTTTTAATCCTGAGTTGCTTCACCGGTGCCGCCCGCGAGCTGCGCGACGCCTTGCAGATAAACCCCTACGATATCGACCAGACGGCGGAGGCGATTCGTTTCGCTCTTAACATGGAGCCGGAGGAAAAGGAATTGCGTATGCAACACATGCGGAAGACGGTCAGGGAACACAACGTTTACCGCTGGGCAGGAAGCCTCATCGCGGAACTCTGCGAGCTGCGCCTGGACGCGTCGGACGAGAGCAAGGAGAATCTTCGGGCGAGCAGTGCTGCCTGGGGATGAGGAGCATGTGTTGTCCCGCAAGGTCGATCCAGTCGAAGTCGAGCAGTTCATGAACGCAGTGGCACAGTCGCCGGCTTCCGCGCTTCTGCTCGACTATGACGGTACCCTCGCACCCTTCTGCCTCAATCGCCAGCAGGCTCTCCCCTATCCGGGAATGACAGAACTCCTGCAGGAGATCATCGTCAATGGCCGCACCCGTGTCGTCATCGTCACCGGTCGGAACGCTCACGAAGTAATCCCGTTGCTTGCGATTCACCCCAGTCTCGAGATCTGGGGGTGCCATGGGTTGGAGCGGTTGAGACCGGATGGAACCTACGAGGCATCCCGCGCGGACGAGCCTGTGCTGCACGCACTGGCTGACGCAGATCGTTGGTTAAGGTATCAGGGGCTACACAACCGGGCTGAGTTCAAGACCGGCGCCGTCGCCATCCATTGGCGCGGGCTGGATGATGCGACGGCGGCGGAAATCCGCGGCCAAGTCTTGCTGGGCTGGCTCCCCATTGCTCAAAGCACGCCCATGGAACTGCTGGAGTTCGATGGCGGTATTGAAATGCGCATGCCAGGTAGGGATAAAGGGGATGCAGTCCGCACCATCCTGGATGAAATCGGCCCGGAGGTTCCCGTCGCCTACCTGGGGGATGACTTGACCGACGAGCGGGCTTTCCTCGCCCTTGGTACCCTGGGCCTAAGCGTGCTGGTTCGCCCCGGATGGCGCGAAACTGCGGCCGCCCTGTGGATCAGGCCGCCAGAAGGTTTACGGGAGTTTCTGACACGGTGGCTACAAGCCTGTCGTGAGGGGCAGCATCGCGCGAGCACAGAGTGTTCTGGTCCCAAATGAGTGCGGGTTCGGACCAAGATGCAAGCGACGCGAATCTTGAGACAGACCCAAGAACCTCGGTTAGAAACCTACGCATTCCTAACGCCAGGTGTGGAAATCAAGAAGGCCAATCTTTACGGGGCTTCCACGGGAGCAGTTCTGGTCAGGCTTTCTAACGCCGCTGCTGTAAACGTGACGTGGTCTACAAACGGGCTTCGAGGAGGTCAACGGTGATCTCCGCGAAGCCGACTTCCGGCCCGGAATAATTTGGGGATTGCCTGTCATCCGACGGGGCGGCGCCTCATGGGGGAGCCGCGGCAGAGATGCCGACCCGGGTAGTGTCTTAAACATTATATTTAAGACACCACCCATGATTCTTCAAGGACTTTCCAGGATGGCGTTTTGACCCGTTCTGATCCCAGTTGACCCGTTTTGAGCGTAGAACTATCACGTTCTTATCACTGCACTCCCTGGGACGAGTGTGATCGCGCGGACCCGAATCTCGACGGCTTATGATGGAAATTGTTTCACATTGACGCGGAACGGCATTGAGGGGACAATGACAAAACGTTTGGGGTCAAAAAGGAATTTCGGTCCAAGCTGATTGTTGGGTGGTTTCCTCGGAAAATCCGGCTACGCTCAAGATTGGTCTGAGTTTGGAAAAATCTTAGCCGGATGCTCCACAACAGGAACTGAATGATGCGAAAGCTAGGACTTGCTGGTGCAGCGGTTGCCGTACTCACGTTCGTAATTGCCAACCAATTTACTGCCCATGTTCGCGCGGCAAATATCGGCCAGCGCGCGCGAATTCTCATTACGGAAAACATTGACGAGAGGAAGCTCGTCACACTGCGGGGCAATACGCGCCCGGAAGCGCGCGATCCCCGAAACGATCGCGGGCGCGTGGACCACGCATTTGCCATGACGCACATGCTCCTCCAGTTGAGGCGTCCGCCGGAACTGGAGCAGGAGTTCGAAGAATTCATCGAGCAGCTCACGGACAAGACGTCGCCGAATTTTCGCCACTGGCTCATGCCGGCGCAACAAGGCCAGTTATACGGACCGGCGCAGGCCGACCTGGACAAGATTCAGGCCTGGCTCGAATCGTACGGCTTCACTGTGAATACCATCTATCCGACTGGCATGGTGATTGACTTCTCCGGCACCGCGGGCCAAATCCGAGAAGCCTTCCACACCGAAATCCACCATCTCGAAGTCCGGGGTGAATCCCACTACGCGAATATGAGTGACCCGCAGATTCCGGCAGTGCTCGCTCCCATCATCGTGGGCATCGTCTCCATGCACAACTTCAAGCCCCGGGCGATGAACGAGCCCCGGACCCAATACACGTTCGGCTGCGACGGAGGAACATGCTATACGCTCGCACCCGCTGATTTCGAGGTGATCTACAACCTGGACCCACTGTTCCGGTTGGGACTCAACGGCACGGGCCAGACGATCGTGGTGGTGGAGGACAGTGACACTTACGGCACGGACGTCACGACATATCGCAACACATTTCTCAGCAATTATACGGGCACAGTTATAACAACTCATCCCCCCCCCTCTTCCGCCCAATAACTGCACCGATCCCGGGGCCAATGGGGACGATGCAGAAGCGAATATTGATGCGGAAGTCGCGAGCGCTATTGCGCCCAACGCGACGATTGTAGTCGCGACCTGCGCCGACACGGCGACGTTTGGCGTACTGCTCGCCGTTGAAAATCTCGTCGGCACCACTCCCCCGGCCATCATCAGCATGAGCTACGGCGAATGCGAAGCAGCCAACGGTGCAGCCTCCAACGCGGCATTCAATTCTGTGTTTCAGAGCGGGGCCGCGGCGGGAGTCTCCATATTCGTTTCTGCGGGCGATTCAGGCCCATCTACCTGTGCGCCTTTCTATGACGAAAGCAGTTATGCTTATCCTGGCGTCGGGGTGACCGGATGGGGCGAGACGGTCTACAACGTTTCGGTGGGCGGCACGGATTTTGAGGACACTTACAACGCAACCAATGGCTCGCCGCCAACACCAGTGAGCACGTATTGGAATTCGACCAACACCGGTACGGAGAGTTCGGCAAAATCATACATTCCCGAAATTCCCTGGAACGATTCGTGCGCCGGCTATCTGCTTTACAACTACTTAGGATACTTGACCGGCTTCGGCTCGGCCGGGCTGTGTTCGAGCGGCGACCTAAGCACCGGGGCGGGATCAGGCGGTCCGAGCAACTGCGCCATGGGCGGAGGCGGGACGGACCAGATGGACTATGCCGTTGTGGACGGAACTTGTACCGGATATGCCAAGCCCACCTGGCAATCCGGAATTTTCGGAAATCCGGCCGACGGAGTCCGGGATATTCCGGACGTGTCGCTCTTTGCCGCCAACGGTCGCTGGGGACACTATGTCACCATCTGTTACTCCGACAAGGTAAACGGCGGGACATCAGCCGCTCCGTGCTCAGGCGCGCCCAGCACCTGGAGCGGCTTCGGAGGGACCTCGGTTGCCGCGCCCGTGATGGCGTCGATGCAAGCGCTGGTGAACCAGAAATTGGGAACCCGCACGGGCAACCCCAACCCCACGTATTATTCGATTGCCCAGGCGGAGTTTGGATCCACCGGCAATCCTGCGTGCTACTCGATCAACCAGCCACCGCCAAAGGGATTGGCCAGTTCCTGCACCTTCTATGACATCACGCAAGGCGATACTGATGTGGATTGCGCTTACAATGGCACTAATGGCCACAACGGCAACGGCACTAATGACGACTTCGGAGTTGGCTGCTACCGGCCGTCGGGTCCGGGTACCTACGGTGCTCTTAGCACGCAGGCGCTGACCACCGGCACGGTTATCCTAGCAGGCTGCGGAAAAAGGGACGCCGCGACTTAGATTCTCTCCAGTCACCGTGATTTTGTGACTCGGGGAAGGGTTTTGGCTGCATCCGCTGGTGTCCCGCGGATTCATTTTCCGGCCTGCGAACACAC
>Ga0208821_1000239_pt1 | contig 46803 bp, 38 predicted proteins | sample June2015DPH_20_5_FD_184720 | JGI IMG/M metagenome (GOLD analysis project Ga0208821, IMG submission 184720) | Peatland microbial communities from SPRUCE experiment site at the Marcell Experimental Forest, Minnesota, USA - June2015DPH_20_40... | ecosystem: Environmental > Terrestrial > Soil >...
GCTTTGGACGCTGCCAACGACAAAAAAACCAGTGTTTTGCCCCTACCAACCTCCTGAAAAAACTGCTTCCGCTCCCGATGTGACGAACTTGGGTTAAGTCCAAGAAAGCGGCGTTACTGGTCGCGTTCCCGATTCGCATTGTCCAGCGCGCCAACGCTTGATTAGGCCATACATAGGCGCGCGGTAGAGGGGAAGCAGGGCAGGCGAGATCATCGGTTGCGGCCAGAGTGCCCGTGGCAGGGCAACCAATCCTGCCCCGGCAACAGCTTCTACAGGATAGATGTCCGGCATCGTGCCGCTTGTGGAGTGATACATCTCTCGAACTGAGGCCACGAAGCCTTCCACCTTGTTCAGCTGGACGAAAGCCACCATGCAGCCGCCAAAGCCAACCCCGGCCTGCCGGGCCCCAACCATGCCGGGCGCCGCCATCATCGACTTCATGGCCGGGCTCCGATCTCGTAAAGCTCGCCCGCCTGCTCCTTTTAGCTCGCTTCCACACCCTGAACTTGATGGCAAACTGGAAAATCAGTTCATCTTGGCGGCGGTAGGCCCCGCACTTTTCGAACGCCCTTCACATTTGAGCAAACCTCATGGCAAGCACCTTGCACAAATCTCCACCCGCAGTGACCGGATGACAGTGGGTGAATCTAAAGCCGTTCCCTACCTTTGCGTTTTCCATTGCTTAAATGTGGTGTTGCATTGCCAATTCCTTGACCGGGAATCTCAAGTACTTTAAACTTGAGATGTTAGTTAGAAGATAGCAAAACACTCAAATTTCTCAAATATGAACACATTCCCAAAATCGCTACTCGCCCTGTTTGCGGGGATAGCTCTGGCCGGTACCACCTCGGCACAAATCATCGGAATTGACTTTGACCTTGGAGGCGCCTCAGGCCAATCGCCCGCGCCTGCCGATCTGGCCGGACCGGTGGCTACAACCGGATGGAACAACAACGTTGATTTGAACAATCCACCAACGGCTTATGTCCCCTATAATCCTTACAACCCTTCCGATATCGGTAGTCCACTGACTTTGGTGGACAATGCTGGCGCCACTACCACCGGCACGTTTGGTTTCAATAATTTTGGTTTTTCTACACTCAACGGCGGTTCGACCTACTCTCCCGGCTATGGCGCAACTGGTGCGGCCAACGGTGGGTACACCCCTGACCAGCAGCTTTACAATGGTGCAGCGTCCGCGGCCTATAACGGCTACGTCCAGCAAATCACCTTGGGGAATATTCCTTATGCCCAATTCAACGTTTATATCCTGGCCACGGCGATCGCGAACGCGCCCGGGACCTTCGGGGAAGGTAGCATTCAATTGTTTAGCGGCAGCGCGTCGGTAACGGCAGGGCCTACCTATTATTTTGGGAGCACTGCTCAATATGGCTCCATTCCTTCAAGCCCCGTGCAATACGTGCAAGCCACCTCAACCGACCAGCAAAATCCGACGATGGGAGCTGATTACGTCCTTTTCATCGGTCTGACCGGTGGGAATGGGACTATCTACTCATTCGATTTGAGTGGGCCTGATAACGCCAGTTCATCTTTCAACAGCTTTGGTGGTTATATCAGTGCCGTCGAAATCGTAGCGGTCCCCGAGCCGAGCACGATTGGACTGTTGGGTTTGTCTGCGCTGAGTTTGTGTGCGTTTGGCCGGCGCCGTCTCTGCGTTTTGCGGAAATTCTGAGCAGGACCGTTAATTTGGTTGATGGAACAAAAAGGGCGTAAGCTCATAGCTTCCGCCCTTATTGTTTCTCGTTATGAGCACGTGGATCTTGAGCAGTTGCTTCGGCGGGATGCTGGCGTGCCCGATGTCGGCGTAAAGCTTGTCAAACACAGGCGAAAGCTTTTTGAGGACAACACTGGCCATTGCACGGAGATGCCTGATTCCGACAAAAGGAAAAAATATTCTGGATGGTGACACTCCGTTAGCGATTCAACCGGGCAAGTTTGACCCTGCCGGAGATGCTTCAACGCGCAGGGCACCGTCAACGGCCTGTTTTGGCCGAAGGGGTCGGTGTGGAGTCTGCGCGACGCCCGCGCCACGGCGGATGATTCTTGTCTCAACCTTCTCCAGCAAAATACCTTCCATGAAGCTTGTAGCAGCGGACGTGAGTCCGCTCCATCTGCATTTGGGAGGGAGTCAGAGCCGACTCACGTCGGCTGAAATCGAAGACCTCCAGGAACAACTCGAAATTGCTGCTTTCCCCCGAAGCCGTTTTATCAGCGAAAGCCTTCTCAAAACCGTCCACCGCGTGCTGGCGTTGTGAACACAGCCCGCACGGATTCTATAGTTTCACCCACCGGCTTTTTTGGCTGGATTCCTCAATGGCCGCCAGCACGCGCTGGTTTTTCAAACCGTCTTCAAACGTCGGCTGGACCGGCTTGCCTTCGGCACAGGCGTTGACAAAATCAGCGACCGTGTGCACGAACGTGTGTTCATAACCGATGATATGACCCGGCGGCCACCAGTTGCCGGCATACGGCTGCACCCCGCGTTCGGTAACGAGAATGTCCCGGAAACCCCGCCGGTCCTCCGGATCGTTGCCGTTGAAAAATTTCAGGCGGTTCATGTCCTCGAAATCAAAGTATAGCGAACCCTTGCTGCCGTTGATTTCAATTTCAATGTGATTCTTGCGTCCGGACGCAAAACGCGTGGCCTCGAGGTTCGCCAGGACGCCGTTTTCCATCCGGCCGATGAACATCACCGCGTCGTCTACGGTCACCTTGCCCATTTTGCGTGCGCCCTTGGCCAGCGCCTCGGTGAGTGGCCGTTCCGGCACAAAGGTGTTGAGTAAACCGCAAACTTCTTTGAACTCGCCAACCAGGTAACGCCCCAAATCAATGATATGCGCGTTGATGTCGCCGTTCGCGCCGCTGCCGCTGGTTTCTTTCTGCAAACGCCAGTTGATGGGAAACGCCGGATCCACCAGCCAGTCCTGCGCATAGCGCGCGTGAAAATGGAAAATTCGTCCCAACGCGCCTTCGCCAATCATTTTCTTCGCCAGTGCAATTGCCGGGATGCGGCGATAATTGTGGCAGACCATGTGGACGACTTTGGCCTTTTGCACGGCCGCCAGCATCGCCTCGGCCTGCTTCACGTTCATTGCGAGCGGCTTCTCGCACAAAATGTGTTTGCCGTTCCGTGCGGCGGCGATGGCGATCTCCGCGTGCAAATCATTCGGCGTGCCGATGTCCACAATGTCAATCAACGGCGACTCAACGACCTCCTGCCAGTCCATAGCAGCATTTTGCCAGCCGAGCTGCGCCCGGGCCGCCTGCACGCTGGCGGCGTGGCGTCCGCAGATGGTGTGGAGCTCAACATTGGCTTTGAGATTGAAGAAACGAGGCGCTTGCCGCCAGGCGTTGGAATGCGCCTTGCCCATAAAGCGGTAACCAATCAACCCGACGCGAAAAGTCCTCGTCCGGGATTTCCCGTTTGATTTGTTGTTCATGTCGCGAATGAGCCATTTTGGTTGTTTTCGTGATTATCTTCTCGCCGCATGGATTGGCAAATCATTTCGCAGTGCCAAAACGCCTTCTTTCGGTGTCTCTGCCATGTTCGGGACCGATTTTCGCTTCCCAATCAACCCCTTGGCCTTGGACCGGAAGCAAAGACACTTTCCCCCTGCTGAAGGATGTTTTCATACGCGTCCATTCATTTTTCATTCATCCGCTTGCCCCTCCGAGCATTCTCAGGCGTTCTATCGCTTGGAGAATGGATCGGAATAACTCTCGCGGAACTGTCGCCTACGCCATCTGAAAAACCACCTGCCGGGAGTGGCGCATGAGATCTTGATAAGTTTCTCCCGCAACGTCGTTAACGTCCAGTGCCGCACCGCTCGGGGCAGCACTGCCTACCGCAGAAAGCTGCCCAGGTTTCTAAGCCAGCACGAACAGTTGTAGTCGCCGGCTCAGACGAAATACCCCCTGCTGGCGACTCTGATGCAAGTTAATGTTCTCGACATCGTTCAACGCGAATGAAGCAACCCCGTTTCCAGCACGTATTACTGACCGTTCCAATATAGGCGATAGAACTTTTGAGTTCCGCTGGCCGACTCGGTGTAAGGACTGGTGGCCCTCATCACCGTGGTGTAGGGTCCGTTGATATTCGAAGCTGACTCGAGCGTAAAGACCGAGTTGGTCCAAGTCAGGGTGACGCTGCCGGATGCCTGGCTTACGCTTAACGGGATGGCGTTCGGCGGGGCCGGCGGCACTGACCAAACACGAACCCAGTCCACGAGGAGCGACGAGCTGCCGCCGGTGGTGAACGGTGTTCCGTCCAGCGGCCAGCCGCCGCCAAGCGCGTAATCCACCAATATGTAGAATGGAGTCCTCAGATAAGCAGTTGGCGTTGCAATCTGGTGCTCCTGTACGCCGTCAATATACCAAGTCATGGTCGAGGTGGTGACCAAAAAGCCATAGGTGTGGTAGCCCTGCCACGGATAAGCTCCTCCCGGCATTGGGGTTTGCGGCGAGTACAAGTACGGCACGCCGGGGGGATTCTCCGAGCCATTCGGACTCCAGCTGTGACTCGCTTCCTGCATAAAAGCCTGATAACTGCCGGGCGTGTTACAAATGCCGTACCATTCGAGAATGTCGATCTCCTCATTGGTGCCACCCGTTAGGCCCGAGGTCGTATCCAGCCAGAAAGCGGGCCAAGCGCCGTCACCCGCATTGGGCATCTCGCAGCGGATTTCAAAATATCCATACTGCTGGCTGAAACCGGCTCCCGTCGTATCCACCGAGCACATAATGCCCGATTGCCAATGCTGGCCGTTGATTAGCGTGCGGTTGGACCAGCACAGGTCGTTCAATACGCCGCCGGAAACGCTGAATGCGGTTGGATTCCAAGCCGATGCGGAGAACCAGCCGGCGCCGCCATAGGCAGGATATCCATACCAGTTCGCCGACCCCTTTGGACTGCTGGACGACAGGCTCAGACTATTGAACTCATCGTCGAATGTCAGAGTGTAACCGGCGAGGTTGATATCACCGGTTCCACCGGTGGAATTGGGGAAGTCGTTCGCCTCGCTGGAGTAACTGGACGAACCACTACCATTCACCGCGACAACTTTGTAGTAATAGGTCGTGCCGTTGGTTACACTGGTGTCAGTATAGCTGGTGCTGGTGACGCCGCTTATCAGAAGCGTCTCACCTCCGCTGGAAGTGCCGCGGTAGATCTCATAACTGGTGGCACCGGAGCTTGATCCCCAGTTTACAGTCACCGACGTTGCGCTGCCACTCGCAGTTATCCAAGCCGGTGTCGAAGGCGTACCGTTGCAACGCAAAACACACACACCGAAAACAAGCACAATTACTAGTAAATACCGCAGAATTATCATTGTCACAGTCTAACATGCAAAACATTTCCAAGACAAGCAATAGGTAATGGAACATCACCCTTCAGCAATAGAAAGGCAATAGAAAGCTTAATAATTTGTTGAAAAGTCTCACTGCGATTTGGACAGGTTGAGTTAAACGGCGTCAGAAAATATGCGTGGAAAACCGCCGGCCATCCACGGCGGGCACTATTTCGAAAATTCGCGCTTCCGGCCAGACACTAGTTAGTCTTCCTTGTTGTGGCCAGCCGATGGTTGACCTCTATCCGCAGAGAAATGAAGCCATTTTCTCCATCGCGGCCGAAAATGGAATGCCAAGTAGGTTACATGCCCGCAAGCTTCATCACCGTCACGTCCTTCACCAAATAGTTGCCAGCGTTGAAGCTGAAATTGTAACCCCAGTAGCTGTTAAATTCCGCGTCGTCAAGTTTCCACGTGAGCGTCGTCCAACCACCTCCTGCGGTGATTTCCTTCGGCGGCATTTGCTTGAACGGATCGATTCCCACCGGATCCAGCGGATTGTCATATTCGTATCGCAGCGTGACAGACACCGACTTGGCCGGATCTTTGCGACGCACAGTTGTACTGATTTCGATTGGTCCGGTTTTATAGGACAGAAAATTCGGGTCCACGATGAACGCGTCGCCCCCGGGTACAGAGCCCTCGCGGAACCCGCCGCCATAGAGCACCACGGCCCGGCCAATGTCTTCGCCTGAGGTGGGATGCAATCCTTTGGCGATGGCCTTTCCGTCCTCGCTGTAAGAGACGGAGATTGATTTCGCGTTGCTGTAATCTCCGTCCCAAGGAAGGGGCTTGTTCTTGTTCTCTTTCGCTTGTGCGACCAGGTTTTCCGGCACGCCCAGCACGAAAATGGGCGAAACGGTCAGGTCGTAGGTGGGAGCGTTAATGATGTTTCCGGTGAGCGGGTCTAGGATTTTTACCGCCTGGCCGAAATACACGCTGTCGGGGTCCCCCTTGGGCGCCCAGGTCGAGAGCACGATGCTGTTGGCGCCCTCAAACACAAAGCCGTAGTCTCGCCCGTTGAGCAGTACCCAGCCGAGGTATTTGGGATGGTCGCCAAAGTGCTTGATCATGTTCCCGTAGGCCGTATAGGCCGGGCGCGCATTGCTCCTGGCGTCGAGCAGGCCCATCGGTCCGCTGTCGCCGTCACGCCCTTCAAACCACTGTATTTGCGTGACACCTTGCGCAATTCCCAAGGTGTAGGCCTTGATCAGGGCGTGCGCGGCGCCGTCCGGGCCCTTGCCATAGGCCTTCCCCGGCGGGTCGGCATCGCATCCCAGCTCGGTGAAAAGGATCGGCACATTCGCCCTGGCCGGGTCTTGCGCCGCCAGCATTTTCCGTAGAGTCGGCACGATGTGCATGAAAAGGGGTTCTGTACCCTTGTTGTCCGAAACGCCCCCGAGGACTTCATACGGGTGCAGGGAAATCCAATCGAATTTGTCCTTGGCTCCGCGACGGATGACATGCTCGAGATAGTTGATGTCCGCCGACTTTGCGGTGAGGCCGACCTTGAAGCCTGGATCCACCCGGTGCGCCGCGTCGTAGGCGGCGGCAACAATCTTGGCGTAGTCCTCCGCTGTCTGGCCCTTGGCAGTGAAGTTCGGCGGCTCGTTCCAAACCTCTAACCATTGGACCCGCCCTTTTACGTGCTCAGCGAGCTTCTCGACATAGGTTTTCCAATCATTGATCCCTTTGACCGGCAGCCCTCCGGCATCCTTGGAATTGTGGCCCCAAAGAAGCAAGCCATACTTGATGCCCAAGTGGTCCCAATAGGCCATGTGCTTATCCAATTCCTCCCACTGCCATTGGCCATCCGGTTTTTGCAGGTCACCCCAACCAGCATTTCCACCGGTCCGATACCATGTGATCCCGATGTCCCGCATTTGCGGCGCCCAGGTCTGCAGGGTCTCAATTGTGCGACTGGCGGTTGCGCCGGAGCCGATGCCGAACGGGCTCATCGGCTCTTTGGGTGCAGTGTTCGAACGGTCCGTCGCGTGGATCACCGCAATGGAGGCCAGCAATCCGACGAGCATCGTAAATTTTTTCATAGCGAATCAGGATGGTGTGTCCTCAACGTGGGAGCCAATCAAGAGGTTTTGCAAAGTCTGACGGAAATAAATTGTGGGAAAGGAGGAGTCGCTGACTTTTAAAGTTAGTTGACATTATAATATCAATCACGTGTTTTAGTCACATCAATTACTTCACTTCCATCAGCCCATATTAACTTTAATTTAAACGGCACGTTTGAAGAAACAGTTATTTGAGGTTTGTCGGTTATCTTTTCTCTTTTTTTGCAAATGAGATTTACCAATCCGTCTTTGCCAAATGGATAGTTCCTTATTCCATGTTCATCCAAAAGGCGGACATCCCATACAATGATTCCTTCCCGGACGTTTGGTCTAATTCCAAATACATACTCGATCATCTCATTAATAGGAATCAGTCCATCCCAATCAACAAAATCTTTCATGCCACTTCCTTGCGTTCCGTCTGGGATGTAATTTTCCCAAAAAGTCCCTGTTTCAGTAAATACTTTCACCACGTTATCCAGATCATTTAAGGCTATGTCATGCGCCAGTGAATCTCTTCCATATTTTGTAAGTCCTCTCAATACCATGTAGGTGGTCGGTGCCCATACCGCCCCACACCAATATCCACCCCCTGGAACATAACCGGGATCATCGGCTGAAAGGGTCGGCACCCGGTGCGCTCTTTTGAATTCGTCGGGGTTATCAAGGTGAGCGATAAATCTATCGACATCTTCAGGAGGAACAACACCTGCCAATAGAGCCCAGTATCCAGCTACACTTTTTAAATGATTCAATGAGCCATCTCTGTACCGGTCATAAAAGAATGCCGATTTTTCGTCCCACATATTTGTTTGAACATATGTGGTTAATTTTTCCACTTCGGTTTCTATGTTCTTTACATCCTCTTTGCGATCCAGCACGTCGGCCATCTGGATTAATATCTTGCCAACAAATATTTGTTGAAGGGTTATATCTATCCAGGACATAAACCCCGTGCTGAAGCGCGGATCGAACCCTTCCCCTTTCGGAAGCCTTGGCTGATTATCCATGCCACATCCCCATCCGCTCGAAAAATAAGAACCATCCGGCCAGGACCTCCACGTCATATACCATTGATAATAGGCAAGCAATGGGGGAAATACTTTTTTTAGCCGATTCGTATCGCTAAAATTTAAAAAATACTCCCATTCGGCCCACGGCATTAAGTTTGGGCCAGTGCTGACCGGATTAAATTTTTCGAAAATATCCTGTCCATTTGACATGCTGATCTGACGACAGATAAAACCATCCTTATGCTGTTTGCAGTAAAAGTCATTCAATGTCCCAATAAAGTTAAACGCATGGTGGCCATAACTGCCAAACATCATATCGAAGCAGTCGTCCCACATAAAGATATCTCCACTAAATGGCGGTTCTAAATAGGGAGATACAAATCCATTTTCGGGAGTGACCTGATGCAAATGGGCAAATTCACGTTCCCAAATTGACCAGTAGCATTTAATGGCATCGGGATTGGCGGGCCAATGTGGCTCTGGCAATAATGGCTTGATCTGGTCGAACGAAGGCGGACGTGTCGTATCTGGCTTCTCTTTCAGGAATATGTTTTCGTCAAGATATTTGTTTGGGATGTCTGTTTTGTAGTAAACCTGACCGAATGACTTTGGCGTTCCCAAACAAAAAAATACGATTGCTAAACCAGCTATTAATTTTCTCATTTTAAGTGATTGTAAAGTTTCGCACACTGTTATTCTGCGGACAACGTTCCTGATCAATATGGATAAATGAGCATGTCAATCGGGCCAAATTCTCCATGCTCAATCTGTTAACCGTTGAAATTTATCAGGATCAAGCGAAATGGCCGACGGCGGAAAAGTGGCGGGGTCCGCGCCCAATTGCTTGTTTGGGAGATTGCCCATTTGCAGCTCCAGCCTGGCTCCGTTGACGATGTCGGCGTGCCGGAACCAAACCTGATGCAGCGGCTTGCCGTTGAGTTGGATGCTTTGGATGTATTTGTTCTCCCGTGAATTGTCCCGGCAAATGATCCGAATGGTCTTGCCATTTTGCAAATGAATGGTGACGCGATCAAAAACCGGACTGCCGAGGACGTAAATCGGCACGCCGGGCGTAACCGGATAAAATCCCATCATGGAAAACACCACCCACGCGCTCATGCCGCCGCCGTCTTCGTCACCAGGCATTCCAAATAGTGAGTCGGTGAAAAAGCCGTTCAGCAACATCCGAACGCGCTTTTGGGTTTTCCAGGGCGCGCCCAGATAGTCGTAGAGATAGGGAATATGCAAGCTGGGTTCGTTGCCCATGGAAAATTGTCCGACGAGGCCGGTGGAATCTGGAAAATGACCCAGGAATTCGTATTGGTCCCGGCTGAGCGGTTGATGAAAGAGTTGATCCAATTTCGCTTCGGCTTGAGCGCGCCCGCCCATCAATTCAAACAGTCCCTGCAAATCGTGTTGAACGCTCCAATCGAAAGTGTAACCGTCATTTTCGGTGGTATAATCACGCCCGCCCAGACCGCCGGACCATCCCGGATCAAACGGTTCAATCCAATTGCCCTCGGCGTCTTTCGGCCATACATGGCCTTTGTCCGCGCGGAAGATATTCCTGTAATCGGCGGCGCGCTTCAGAAAAAGTTGGCAGTCGGCTTCTTTGCCCAAGTCGCGAGCAATCTGGGCAGTGCACCAGTCATCGTAACTTTGCCCTTCCGTGACGGACACGGCCTGACGCCGCTCGAACGAATCAACCCGCTCGACGGTTTCTTTTTCTTCGGGATGAAGCGCGGGCATGTAGCCATGTTGGTCAAGAAAATCATCGAGTGAACATTTGGGTCCCCGGCGCCAGGGCAGCCACGTGCCTTCGAGAGAATTTTTCCTTATGCCCGCGTAGGCGGTTGCAAGGTCGAAGTTGGTAACTCCTTTGGCCCAAACGTCGGCTATCCAGGCGGCGGCGGGGTTTGCCGTCATACATTCGAAATTGCCCCAAAGCACGCCAAATTCCGGCATCCATCCCGATTGTTCATACATGCGGACATACGATTGCACCTTGTCGGCTTCCATTCCCGGGTTAAGGATGGTTTGCAGTGGTTCCAAAGCGCGGTAAGTGTCCCACAGTCCATTGTCCGTGTAAAAGGGGCGGGAATCCCGATGAACTTTGTGGTCAAAGGCGCTGTAATAGCTTCCATCTTCGGTCACGTCAATCATGCGCTCATAACAACGGTACAAAGCGGTGTAGAAAACTCTCCTCTGAGCCGGTGTGCCGCCTTCCACTTGAATCTGGCCGAGAACTTGATTCCAGCGATCACGGGCGGCTCGTTTGACTGGGTCGAAATCCCATGCCGGAATTTCCTCCTGTAAATTTTTCCTGGCTTGTTCGACGCTGATGAAGGAAAGGCCGTAGCGAAATTCCAAAACGTTCTGACCGTTCCCCGCCGTGATGGTCAGGCGTTTCCCACTGGCAGTCGGGTTTGTTTCAATGTTGACCGGTGCGCTGAACTGGCCATAAACATAGGCGCGGACCACGCCGGGTGTTACCTGGCCATGATTCACAATTTCTTCAAAACCGGAAACGGCATTTTGACCGTCGCTGAAAAAATCGCCGCCTCGATGGTTGGCCAGCAACACTACCGGTTTGCCGGACGGGAAGGCGAAACGAAAGAGACCGCAACGCGCGGTTGGAGCAAATTCGGTTTGAATCAACGAATCATCAAACTTAACGGAATAGTAGTATGGTGTCTCAATTTCGTTGTCGTAAGCCTGCGGACGATTCCAAGTATCGTCATTGGGTGTTCCGTCGAATGGCATGAGCCGGAACAGCCCGCCCAGGTAAGTGACCGTCGTCAAAGGAAACGAATGAATCTGATCGTCCAACTGGTTCATGCGCATCGGATACACGCGCACCATGCTGTTGGGCAAAAAGACCGCCGGCGGCGTTGGCTGGAGCAGGAAGGGCACTCCACCAATGCTGGGATCAACTTCATCCACTTGTGCGCAAGCCGCGACAACCCGGAAAGAAACGAGAACCGCCAAAAGTTTAATGAGAAAATGTTTCATGGTCGTCTCGTGGACCAGACACTGCTGTTGTGAAGTTTGTATTCAGGTTAATCTTTGGAGAAATCGGTTCAATGACTCACCACATGTTCGGCACTTGACCTCGCCGTTTCGGCAACAGTTTGAATCGTCGCCGTCTTGGATTGCAAGCCGTCTGCGCTCGCCGTCAACTTGATTTCGCCGGCGTTCGTGCCGGACTGAACGATGACTTCGGCCAAGCCGTTGAACAGGCTGCGCGACCACGCGGGCGCAATGGGATGACCCGCGAGCCGCAGATATACGCCGCAGCCCATCCCGCCGCCAGCGGCGATATTTTGCACGCCCACAGCGATAACATTGTCACCATCCTGCAAAAACTTTTTGATATCAAAGGTCTGCATCGCGGACCAATCGTGTGCTTCGCCCGCCAACTGGCCGTTCACATAAACCCAACCGAGATCATCAATGCGTCCGATCTGGATTAGAATCTTGGGACTGGCCAAATCAGCCGCTGATAATGTGATACGTTGCCGGAAAACGGCTGATTGATTTGGCTCCAATTGCGAATAGTCATTTTCTTCTAACGTGTCCTTGTTCCAAGCTGAATCGTCAAGTGTGGCCGTGTATTCGACGAGGTTGGAGTCTTGGACATCAGTGGTGAGTTTCCAGTGCCAGTCTTTTAGCGGAATCACTGTTTCCGGCGATTCGAGCACGAGCGTGTCGGCTTCGTGACAACTCGGGTCGCCGTTGCCTACACCGAGAATTCTCCCGGCGCCGGTCAGCTCAAAATGAACCAGATTCTGTGCAATCGGCACGAAGCGGCCGTCCGCGTCCACTGCCGAAACCTTGATCACACTCACGTCCTCGCCGTCGGCGTTGATGGCGTAGCGGTCGGGCGTGAGTTGAATTGCCGTCGCGTCACCGGTGGTTTCTTCCTTTGTTTCGGCGATGACCTTGCCGTCGGCGTCAAAACCTTTCGCGCTCAAGGTGCCCGGTTCATATTTGACCCGCCAGGCCAGGTGGCCGTCGTGCGGCATGGTCTGGAGGCCAAGAGACTTGCCGTTGAGGAACAGTTCCACTTCCTTGGAATTGCTGTAGGCCCACACGTCAATGTCCTGGCCTTCCCTGCCCACCCAATCCCAGTGCGGCAGTAGATGCAAAACGACGTTGGTTGTCCACCATGCCTGGTAGTAATAAAAATTGTCCTTGGGGAAACCGCAGGTGTCCAAAATGCCAAAGTGAGAATTGATGCACGGCCAGCCATAAGGCGTCGGCTCGCCGCGATAATCAAATCCCGTCCACACAAATCCGCCCGACAACCACGGACGCGCGTCGAAATAGCTCCACCAGTCTTCGGCCGTCTGCGTGCCTTGAAGATCGTAGGCACTGACATAGCCATGCAGCGGGTCGTCCTTGTAAATGCCGCGGGTGCAAACGGTGCTGGCCTGTTCGGTGCCGACTTCCGGCTGATTGGGATGCTCGGCGTGGTATTTGTCCATGTCCGGCCCGACATTATAGTTCCAGCCCCGCACCTGAATAACGGAATTGATGCCCGCAAATACGTCGCCTTCGTTCGCGGCATCAGTCACCGGGCGCGTTGGATCAAGCCGATGCGCAAAATCCTGCATGGTGCGGGCGACGTTTGCGGCCTGTGGCGTGTCCTGCACGGTAAATTCCTCGTTGGCGATGCTCCAAATGGCGACGCTCGGGTGATTGCGGTCGCGGCGGATTTGGTCGCTCCATTTTTTCAGATTTTCCGAATCGCTGCCGAGCAGTCGATTTTCGTCCATCACCAACATGCCGAGCCGGTCGCAGGCATCAAGCAGTTCCGGCGTGGGCGGATTGTGCGACGTGCGGATGGCATTGCAACCAAACTCCTTCAACTTTTTCACCCGGAAATACTGTAACGCGTCCGGCAATGCCGCGCCGACGCCCGCCATGTCCTGATGATTGCACGTGCCGTAAAGTTCGTAATGCTTGCCGTTCAGCAAAAGTCCTTTGTCCTTGTCGAAGCCGACAGTGCGGATACCGAAGGGCGTTTCAACCTGGTCCACAACCTGTCCGTCCACTTCGACGGTGGTGACAAGTTTGTAAAGTTTTGGATTTTCAGGCGACCAAAGAACGGGCGAGGAAATATTCGATTCCAATATAACCAGGCTGAACGAATCGCGTTTCAATTTTTCCGATTCGGAAAACTTTTTCACCGGCTTTCCGTCCGGGGCGATGATTTCACAGTTCACCGTCACATTTGCCTTGTTTGTCGTCGTATTGAGAAGGCTGACTTCGACGGCAATTTCAGAACGCCCTTGCGGCATGTTCTTTTCAAACCGAGGCGAGACAAAAACCCCGTCCGGCGCGACGGCCACCGGCGCGGTCTTGTCCAGCCAGACGTGGCGGTAAATGCCCGCGCCTTCGTAAAACCAGCCCTCGAACTTGCTCGCGTCCACTTGCACGGCGATGGTGTTTTTGTCGCCGAAACGCACAACGTCCGTGATGTCGTAACGAAACGGATAATAGCCGCTCTCATGATGCCCGACGAGCCAGCCATTGACCCATACCGTCGCGTCGCGGAACACGCCGTCGAACGTCAGCCAGATTCTTTTGCCCGAATCCGACGCGGGCAAATCAAACGTGCGGCCATACCAGCCGATGCTGTTTTGAGGAAACCCCGGCCCGATCGGCTTGAAGCCGTGGCTGGTGTCGGCATTTTTGTCGAACGGCAATTCAATCGCCCAATCGTGCGGCAAGTTGATTGTGCGCCAGGTGCTGTCGTTGAATTCCGCGGCCGCCGGGCCCGTGCTCGCGCCGGCCTTGTCCAAACGCAGCGCGCCCGGCCAGTCGTCACCCAGATGAAATTTCCAGTTGGCATCGAGCGAAAGATGTTCGCGAGGCGCAGTTTCGGCGGCGAACGCAAATGAGGAGCAAAGCGCGGTACAAATGATCGTCAGCAGGAGGGGCGATAGAGAGGAGAATTTCATGGGTCGGAATTATTTCCAGTGGAGATTAGTGTAAATTTATTCCAAGGGCGGACGATCGGATCTCGATTTCCCAAATTCATAATTTGGCGTGGCGGCCATGAATATTTTCAACTGGCCGCCTTCAGCAATGTCTTTGTAGCGGATGTAACTGTACGGCCATGATTTGCCATTGAATTCAACGCGCTCAATATAAATATTGTCTGGTGAATTGTTCATGCTTTCCACAGTGAAGGTTTTGCCATTGGGAAGCATCATGGTGGCTTTTTTTAGTGACGGGCTTCCGAATGCAAAAATCCCCGAGGCGGGATTCACCGGATAAAAACCCAGCACCGAAAATATGTACCAGGCACTCATTTGCCCGCAATCGTCGTTCCCACATATCCCGCCCGGCGTATTATTATAAAGCAGGGAAACAATTTGATGCACCCGCTCCTGGGTTTTCCATGGCATTCCTGCGTAATCATACAAATAGGCGTCATGATGGCAGGGTTCGTTTCCATGCACATACTGGCCAATCAACCCGGTTATATCTACAGTGACGCCACCTTCGACCTTGGAAGGCATGGTGAATATTTTATCGAGCTTCGCAACAAATGCCTGATCCCCTCCCATCAACCTAATCAAGTCATAAGGATCCTGTTGCACATGCCAGGTGTATTGCCACGCATTGGCCTCGGTGTAATCTCCACCCACGTCTCCTGCATGCGAGATGGTTAAAGGGTCGAATGGGCTTACCCAGAAGCCATCGGAATTTCTTCCGCGCATCAAGCCGGTGGTCTTATCGAACAGGTTTCGATAAAATTGAGACCGTCGCGTGAAAAGCGCGTAATCCTCCTTTTTGTCTAGCATCTTCGCCATCTGAGCCACACACCAGTCATCGAAGGCACTTTCAAGTGTCCGTGAAACGGCCTCCTCCTTTATCAGGTCGGAAGGATAGTAGCCGTAACGCATATAAATGTCCCAATCTGATTTAAGATGGTTCACCGTCGAGGATGTTTTCATGGCAGTATAAGCCCGCTCCGCATCATCCTTGCAAATTCCTCTCAAATAGGCGTCGGCGATTATTGGAATGGCATGGTTGGCGATCATGCAATTATTCTCGTGTCCCCATAAAGTCCACACTGGCAAATATCCTTGAACGTCAAAGTGCGCCAAAAACGTCTCTAGCATGTTCCTGTCCACGCCCGGCCAGAGGATGGTATAGAGCGGATTCTTCGCCCGAAACGTGTCCCACAGCGAAAGGGTGGAATAATAGGTTTTGGTCTTCGAAACGCACACCTTGTTGTCCGCTCCGCGATACCGCCCATCCACATCCGCGATATTATTCGGCACCACCAAAGTGTGATATAGCGCGGTGTAGAATATTTCTTTTTGTTCCGGGGTCCCCTCAATTTGGATCGCTGCTAGCCATTTATTCCATTCCTGATAAGCCGCTACCTTGACGCTTTCAAAATTCCAGCCGGGAATCTCCGTGACCAGATTGTTTTTCGCGCCATCCACGTCAACGGTGGAGACGGCGACTTTGGCTTCAAGCATCACGTTGGTCTGGTCCTGGAATGTCAATACCAACCGTTGATTGCGCGTGGCGTTGGTTGGGCTCAACCAAGTGGTGGCGGCAATCGGCTGTCCGAACTGAATCACGAAATAGACGTGCTTTTCTCCGGCCCAGCCCTTGGTGATGGTGTAACCGGAAAGCGCGTTTGATCCTTCAAATTCAATCTCACTCTTAATCACGTGCGTTTCCAAATCCTCCTTCGTTGGCACGATGCCGTATCGCAGATCAATCAACAGCTGCGCGGTGTTGGTGGCAAATGTGTAGCGGTGGTAGGCGCAATGCTCGGTGGCCGTCAGTTCTACCTTGACGTTGTAATCCGGCAACTGCACCGAATAGTAACCGGGATCGGCTTTTTCATCCGCATGCGAAAATCGGCTGCGATAATCCTCCTGCTGTACGTTCCCGGTAAATGGCATGAACCTCAAGTCCCCCAAGTCCATCCATCCGGTTCCGCTCAAATGAGTGTGAGAAAACCCTATAATGCTCGAATCTTCATAACGATAGCCCGAGCAATAGTTCCAACCGATGTTTCCGGTGTCAGGACTTACTTGCACCAGGCCGAAAGGAACAATGGCGCCTGGATAGGTATGCCCAGGCCCACATAGCGCCGGTCCCCCGGCAGATCCGGTGCCAATGAATGGGTTTACAAAACGAGCGTTATCTAATCCCGTCGTTTCGCTCACATTGCCGGCCACTGCATAAAAACAGGCAAGCAGCATCTCTAATACAATGAACTTTTTCATATGATTTCCAGTTTGGCCGGTTTTTCCGGGCAAATCTCGCCTCGCGCGGCAACTCGCCAAGGTAACCATTTCGGTGTGACCCGGAAGTAAAGCGAATCGTGCGCATTTCAGGACTTAAGTCTGCCAACGGCAGACAATTCTCTGAGGCTACATGCATGCAGGAACTACTTCTACCGCTGAATTGCCCAAAACCACCTTTCAATTGACCTTTTCCGATTCCATTCGGGTAAACGGTGTACAAATCGGGAGGCCAATCGTATTTCGGTGTCGGACCTGAAGGAGAGCCGGGTGTTGGACATGGTGGAGCCACTGGTCACGCGGCTGCATTTGAGCAAAGCTCTTGGTAAGCATCTGCCACAAATTCTCCACCCCCGGCAACCGGATGACAGTGGGTGAATCTTAGGCCGTTTCCCCCTTTCCGTTTTTCATTGCAGAAATATGGTGCTCCATTGCCCATTCCTTGACCGGTGCATTTACTTTAAATAAGTCTTAACAACAATTTTAAAAACAAAAACGGATGGAAAACAGCACGTTAAGTCTAAAAATAGAGAAAATTATCGAAACCATTACCAGTTTATTGCCCAAATACATGGAGGGTCCGGTTGACAGCAAAATTACCGATGGCAACGTGGCGCTTTGTATCATCGATGAGCAGGGCAATGTTTATGGCAAATTGTATGGAGACGATAAAGCACGCTCGCGCCGCACCTACCAAATTGCGTGGACCAAAGCCAGCCAAGTCTGGATAACCGGAATGGCCACAGGCGAATACGAAAAAAAAGTTTTCAATGGCGAAATCGATGAGCGCATTTATGGGATAAGCCGTCCCGATTTTATTGGCTGGCAAGGCGGCCAACCGGTTGCTTTAAAAGATGGGTCGAAACTTTCGGTTGGATTTAGCGGGTTCAGGGGAATTAGCGACATTGAGATTGTTAAAAAAGCTCTGGAAATAGCCGGTTAATTATTATGATAAGCCGATTGATTCCCACCATGATGCCGAGCCTGTTTACAGGCGCAACTGTTTTGACCGCAGTATTCGGTGTCGATGTAAGTCAAGCCGCCAATTATACAGCAGGGCCGGTCACCGTCTATGTAACGGCCAAGGATACGGGGCAACGGCTTGCCGACACCGGCGAATTGCGTTTCACCGATATGCCGCAACATACCGAAAAGCAGGAATGCATTTTTGTGGATCCCTCCAAGGAATTTCAAACCATGCTTGGCATTGGTGGCGCTCTGACTGACTCTGCGGCGGAAACGTTTTATAAACTGCCCGCCGATAAACAGCGCGAAATCCTGACGGCGTTTTTTGACCCGCAAAAAGGCATCGGCTATACGTTGGGGCGCACTTCCATCAATAGTTGAGATTTTTCCAGCGAAAGTTACACTTACGTCACGAACGACGACACGACCTTGGCGAGCTTCGATATCAGCCATGATTTGAAATATCGAATTCCGTTCATCAAGGGAGTACTGGCGACAGCAGGTCGAAATAATTTTACACTGTTCGCCAGCCCCTGGAGTCCACCAGCATGGATGAAGGACAATGACGACATGCTGCACGGCGGCAAACTGAAGCCCGAGTTTTACCAAGCTTGGGCCACATATTATGTCAAGTTCATCAAAGCCTATGCCAAGGCAGGCGTTCCAATCTGGGGCGTGACGGTGCAGAATGAACCATTGGCGGTGCAGAAATGGGAATCGTGTGTTTACTCTCCTGAGGAAGAGCGCGATTTTGTGAAAAATTATCTGGGCCCCACCTTCGCGGCGAACGGCCTCAAGGATAAAGAAATTATGATTTGGGATCATAACCGGAACATCATGTACCAACGCGCGGAAGTGGAATTGGAAGATCCGCAAGCGGCTCAATACATCTGGGGCGTGGCTTTTCACTGGTATGTGGGCGATCACTTCGAGAACGTGGAACGTGTCCATGAGGCCTTTCCCAATAAGCATTTGCTGTTCACGGAAGGTTGCAACGAGTCGTTTGACGCAGTCCGTATCCACGATTGGCACTGGGGCGAAAGGTATGGAATTTCCATGATCGACGATTTCAACAACGGCGCCGAAGGTTGGACAGATTGGAATGTTTTGCTGGATCAGGAGGGCGGGCCGAATCATATCCATAATTACTGCTTCGCCCCGATTCACGCCAATACCGAAACTGGGGAGTTGACGTACATGAGTTCGTACTATTACCTCGGCCATTTTTCCAAATTTATCCGTCCGGGCGCCCACCGGATCATCAGTTCTTCGACCGCCGATGACCTGCTGACGACCGCCTTTTTAAACCCGGATGGCCGGGTTGCCGTGATCGTTATGAACACGTCGGTAACCGAACAGCCTTTTTATCTGTGGGTAGAAGACAAGGCGGCCGAAACCAGCAGTCATCCTCATTCCATAATGACCTTGGTGTTTTATACCGCGCTGAAATGACGTATTAAGAGTAACTTTCGCACGTTTTGTGATTTAACTTGAGCAAATCATGGCACATGTGCAAACGAGTTGAAATAACTCATCCATGCCCTGACACCGCTCTCCATCGCGCTTCAAAACTTCGATGCGCTTTTCAAGCCAGCGGACGTCCAATAGTTTTTCAGGCGATATGTATTTGCCAGTGATGATGTTTCCTTTGGTTTGCATGGTATATGCGTTAATTGAGGATGCGGTTCAAAGACCTGTTCCAGTCCGGTAACAATTCGCTCAACTCCTCGTTCCGATACCAGGTCAGCCCATGGTTCTCAAACGTCTGCGTGATTTGCTGGCAGTCAAAAACACAAATACTTTTTGTTAAAATTTGAACATCTCTCGGCAAATGGTTTTTTTAGCTAGGCTCCGCTGTCGAGCGTCTGCTCCTTTTCAATCACAAAATTGACATCCAACGTCAGGTTTTCGAGACGACGAACATGCCCGGCTCATTGTTCCGTTCGCGCTCATTGACCCCCTCGGTCAATTCAGCACGGACTTGCCGGATCAAATCCTTTAGCAGCAATGGCCGCTCCGGTTTGTTTGATGCAGCAAACTCGAACCAAGACGATGGTTGTTTTTCACGGTCGGGATCTGACAAAATTTAGAAGATGACAGGGATCCGTAACCTCATTGACCTCTGGCAGGACGGCTGGTCGGCCGGATAAGCCTGCTCTGGCTCCGCGTTGTGTAAGCTTTACACAATCCGACGCGGACAAATTGCCTGTCAGCGAGTGTTGCCGGAGTTTCAGCGGAGTTTTGGCGAGTCGTTGCCGAGTTTCACCAAGTCCGCCGTCTGCTGGCAGTTTTGCTGGCAGTTGCAACTTGGTTCTTCACAACTCGTTGATGCCCAAGCATCGAAGCTGGAGGCGAGGGTCGGAATCGAACCAGCGACCGAGAATCCTCTGCCGCAAGGGCGCGGCCAGATTGAAGTGGCCATATCTCTGCCTGGAATTGTTCCTTCAATGAATTGCTTGCCACAATTTGGCAAGGACACGAGGTGAATGGCAACTGGACGAAATGCAAGTAGGCAATATTATGCCTGTAAGACCATCATCAACGCAATCAGGCCGCCCAGGAGCAGGCCAACCCACAGAACCGCCAGGAGGGTGCTAATCTTGCGCCTTTGCAAATCGGGCGGCAGGCGTGGAAATAATAATTTCCAAAAAAGTTCGTCCGTCGACACCAGCCTCTCAGGGTTTGCAGCCGGGTTCAAATCGAATAATCGTCGGCGAAAACCTTCACGTTCCGCAATTCCACGAACACCGGTTCGCCCGTTTTCGGCTGCAATTGCTGGAATTGTTCCTTGCTCAACTGCACGGTGAATTGTCCGCCCGTGTCGAGCCGCACCAGTTCAAGATTCGCCAGCGGGCCCGCGGCGTTGCTGCGAATGACGCGCGCCGCCAGCGTCGCCGGGCCGCCCGGTTCGCGGGTGACGCGAATGTCGTGCGGCCGCACGAAGGCGATGGCGTCCGAGTCGGACTCGCCGGCGGTTTCCGGCACCGCGATTTTGGTGTCGCCGATGACGACGGTGCCGTCGCGCACCCGGCCGCTGAACAGGTTCACATTGCCGAGAAAATCATAAACGAACGGCGAGGCCGGGTTGTCGTAAATTTCCTCCGGCGTGCCGATTTGCTCGATGCGACCCACGCGCAAAATGGCCACGCGGTCGGCCACTTCCAGCGCCTCCTCCTGGTCGTGCGTCACGAACAGCGTCGTGATGTGGATTTCGTCATGCAATCGGCGCAACCAGCGGCGCAGTTCCTTCCGCACCTTGGCATCGAGCGCGCCAAACGGCTCGTCGAGCAACAGCACCTTTGGTTCGACCGCGAGTGCGCGGGCCAGCGAAACGCGCTGGCGCTGGCCGCCGGAAAGCTGCGAGGGAAAGCGCCGGGCCTGCGGCTCCATCTGGATCAGCTTCAGCAGTTTTTCCACCCGCGCGTGGATCTCGGCTTCGTTGGGGCGGACCGGACGCGGACGGACGCGCAGGCCGAAAGCGATGTTTTCAAAGACGTTCAGGTGCCGGAACAGTGCATAATGCTGAAAGGCGAAACCGGCCTTGCGCTGGCTGGCAGGAATCGTGGTCACGTCCTCGCCGTAAAACAAAACCTGCGCATTGCCAGGGTCGGGAAATTCCAGCCCGGCGATGATGCGGAGCAGCGTGGTTTTGCCCGAACCGGACGGGCCAAGCAGGGCCACGAGTTCGCCGGATTCGACCTTCAGGCTCACGTTGTCGAGCGCGGTGAACTGGCCGAATTTTTTGGTGACGTTGAGGACTTCAACACTCATGCGTTTAATCAGTTTTCCGTTCCGCGCAGCGCGGTGTTTTTGCGTTCCACCCAGGTTTTCAGCACCAGCGTGACCAGCGCCAGAAACGTCAGCAGCGACGCCACGGCAAAGGCCCCGGCGAAATTGTAATCATAATATAGAGCTTCGACGTGCAGCGGAATGGTATTTGTCCCCCCCGGTCCGCGGATTTTGTCGGTGACCACCGACACTGCGCCAAACTCGCCCATCGCCCGCGCGTTGCAAAGGATGACACCGTAGATCAGACCCCATTTGATGTTGGGCATCGTCACCCGCCAGAACGTCTGCCAGCCGCTCGCGCCGAGCACGTGCGCGGCCTCTTCCTCGGTGCGGCCCTGCGCTTGCATGAGCGGTATCAATTCGCGCGCCACGAACGGGAAGGTCACAAACATCGTCGCCAGCACAATACCCGGCATGGCGAAAATAATTTTGATATCGTGCGCCAACAGCCACGGCCCGAGCAACCCCTGCGCGCCGAACAGCAACACGTAAACCATGCCCGCAACCACGGGTGAAACCGTGAACGGCAGGTCGATCAGTGTAATCAGCACGGTCTTCCCTCGGAAATCGAATTTGGCGATCGCCCAGGCCGCCGCGACGCCAAAGACGCAATTTAGCGGCACGGCGATGCCGGCGACGATGAAAGTCCGTTTGATGGCCGCCACGGTGTCCACATCGTCGAACGTGTGAAGATAGAAACCGATACCTTTGGCAAATGCTTCCGCGAAAACCGCCGCCAAGGGCACGAACAGAAACAAACCGAGAAACAACAACGCGGTACCGATGAGCAGCCAGCGCACGAACGGCGGCTCGGCCGTCACGCGGCGGGGAGCAGCGCGGCGCGGAGCGGTGAGGGTTGAAGCAGGAGTCATAGATCAAACGGGCCGGTGATGGCGATGGCTCCACCATTGGAGAAAATTAATGGTCAGCAACAACACGAAGGATGCGACCAGCATCGTAACCGCAATGGCCGTGGCGCCGGGATAATCAAATTCCTCGAGCTTGGTGATGATGAGCAGCGGCGTGATTTCGGTTTTCATCGGCATGTTGCCGGAAATGAAAACGACCGAGCCGTATTCGCCGAGCGCGCGGGCAAACGCAAGCGTGAAGCCGGTCAACAACGCCGGCCGTAACATGGGCAAAGTGACGCGCCAGAACGTCTGCCAGCGGTTCGCGCCGAGACTGGCGGCGGATTCTTCAATTTCGAGATCGAAATCTTCCAGTACCGGCTGCACGGTGCGAACAATGAACGGCAGCCCGATGAACGTGAGCGCAACGAATACGCCGAGCCGGGTGAAGGCAACCTGGATTCCGAGCGGTGCGAGCCATCGGCCGATCCAGCCGTGCGGCGCATAGACCGCCGTCAACGCGATGCCGGCCACCGCCGTCGGTAGCGCAAACGGCAGGTCCACCAGCGCATCCACGAACCGTTTGCCCCAAAACTGGTAGCGAACCAACACCCACGCGACGAGCAGGCCGAAAAACAGATTCGTCAGCGCCGCCAGAAACGACGCGCCGAAACTCAGGCGATACGATGCCATCACGCGCGGAGCGGTGACGGTATGCCAGAACTGGTCCCACGTCAGCGTGCTGGTTTTCCAAACCGTGCAGGCCAGCGGAATCAGGACGATGAGGCTGAGATAAAGCAGGGTGTAGCCAAGCGTCAGCTTGAAGCCGGGCAGCACGCTGGTTGTTTTCTTTGCCATGCGAATGTCTGTCAGCGGTATAATCGTTGTTAAAACGCAGCGAAAGCAATTCTTCACCCAGTAACGGGCACCAGGCCGGCGGTGGGATCGGGGACCTGGCCGGCATGAAGCGCCAGCGTGTTGGAACCTTTTGTTTGAATGCTCATGATGCGTATGGTTTGTTAGCGATGGTTTATGATATTGCGGAAGTGGCCGAAGGTAATTGGGGATCGCGGGAAACCGCGATGCGAAAATGTGCCGGCACACAGTGTTTGCAGTTCTGGAGAACGGATGGACTGGTGTTCGGTGTATTTGTTTACTCGGACAAACAGGTCAGTTTTCATTTTCTCATTTTACGTAATTGTACAAACCCCCGGTAACCCGGTCAGTTTCGTTCATGCGGGATCCGCTGCTGATCGTGGAGAAATCGTCGGAGTGTATGGCTTTGGTGATCGCATTCACCAGACTCTCGACATCGTTGGACCTGGCAATCACCGCGGGTTCCAAGCCCAGGTTATCCAATGCCCACTTGATGCTGACATTGGCAATTGCCAGTCGTGTGCCCGGGAAGCGCGCCATTAACTTTGGCAGGTCAAACCGGGCATGGAAGTGTTCGATGGCCAGGCCGCTGGCGAAGACAATCCAGTCCGCGCCTTCTTCAACCAGCCTGGCGACATCGCCGGTTGGGTCGCTCATTTCCGGTTTGGCGGCGTAGCACTCCACCGCGTCAACGATGGCCCCTGATTCCGCAAGCGCTTCCGGAACTTTTTCCCACGCCGATTCGCCGCGAAGCACCAGGAATCTTTGCCCGCGCATATCGCCGCACTTCTTGATGGCCTCCATGATCAGCCGCGTCTTGTGATCGGCGGCAACAGCCGCCGGGTGCAAGCGCCACTCGCGCAGTTTCTGCGCCGTCATCGGCCCGTACGTGCATAACCGCACGTTGCCGAGTTCGCGCAGGTCGTCGTAAGTCTGGAAAAAACGCGCGAAGAAAAATTCGATGCAAACAGGGCTGCTGAAGAGGATCCAGTCGTAGGATTTCAATTCAGCCAGCGCCTGATTCAGCCTCACGCCGTCCGCAGGCGGCCTCCAGCGGGTGGCAGGAACTTCCAGCACTTGTGCGCCGCGTTCGTGGAGCAAGGCCACCAAGGAACGCGCTAAATCAGCCCGCTGCGCGACAACCACGCGCCGGCCAAACAGTGGACGTTGTTCAAACCAGTTTAGCTTTTCCCGCAGGTTTACCACATTGCCAATCACCGTCACCGCTGGCGGAGGAAGGTTTGCCTGATCGGCCAGGTCTGCGATGGTGGAGAGCGTGCCAGCAACGGTCCTTTGCCGGCTCGTCGTGCCCCGGCTGACGATGGCGGCGGGCGTTTCCGCCAAACGCCCGTGGGCAATCAGCGTCGCCGCAATCTGGCGGATGTTTCTCAATCCCATCAGCACCACAATCGTGCCGGGAATGTTGGCGAGTTGTGCCCAGTCCACTTTGTTCGCCGGTGACGACGGTCCTTCGTGGCCGGTGACGATGATGACACTGGAGTTGTGATTCCGATGCGTCAGCGGAATGCCAGCGTAGCACGGCACAGATTGGATCGAAGAAACGCCGGGAACCACCTCGAATGAAATGCCCGCCTCGGCGAGCAACTCCGCCTCCTCACCGCCCCGGCCAAACAGGCAAGGATCTCCGCCCTTGAGTCGCACCACGCGTTTGCCTTCACGCGCTTTGGCAAGAAGGAGCGCGTTCAGCTCATCCTGTGACACGCAGCGGGTACGGTCATGTTTGCCGCCGTAAATGATTTCCGCCGAGGCCGGCGCGAGGCGAAGCAGTTCGCGGTTGACCAAGCCGTCGTAAATCACCACTTCGGCGCGGGCGAGCAACTCAACGCCGCGCACGGTGAACAATCCAGTGTCACCAGGACCAGCTCCTACCAGATAGACAATGCCTTGGTTTGCCATAGACGGATCTTTTTCAAATCGCAAAGTCGTTGTACTCGGGTTTCACGATTTCCATGGGCGGGAAAAGCATGCCAGCACCGGCGGTCGCGTTTGCGCCCGGTTCAATCAGAATGAACGAGCCGGTCAGACGGTTCGTCGCGTAACCGTCGAAGATGAGCGGCTTGGAAGTCTTCAGACGGATTTCGCCGATGTCGTTCAACGCGAGTTCCGGAGCATCAGGTTCCGGCTCGAAGGTGGAGACGTTGATGCGATCTTCAATGTCCGTGATGACGGCCTGGACGGTTTGCGTGGTGTGCTTCAGGAAATATTTTTTGCCGCGCTGAAGCGGATGCGTATGCATCCAACAAACTCTGGCGTGCAGGTCGGTGCTCATGCCGGGAAGGTTTTCCCGGCCGATGATCATGTCGCCACGGCTGACGTCAATGTCGTGTTCGAGCACCAAGGTGACAGGTTGCGGGCAGAAGGCTTCCTGGAGTGAACCGTCGTAAATCCAGATGTCCTTCACGGTGCTCCTCAATCCGCCAGGCAGCACCATCACTTTCTGCCCGATCTTCACGATGCCACCGGCGATTTGCCCGCTGAACCCGCGGAAGTCGTGAAGCTTCGGATCGCGCGGGTTGTTGGGACGATTGACCCATTGCACGGGAAAACGGAATGCACTTAAATTCCAATCGCTGGCGATGTGGACGTTCTCCAAATGACCGAGCAGCGTCGGGCCTTCGTACCATGGTGTGTGTTTCGAGAATTCGACGACGTTATCGCCATTGAGCGCGCTGATGGGAATGAACTTCACGTCCCGGAACACATCGAGCCGCGGCAGAAAATCTTCAAATTGATCGCGGATTTCCCGAAAACGCTCCCGGCTCCAATCCACCAAATCCATTTTGTTCACGGCGATCACCAGGTGCGGGATGCCGAGCAGCGCTGAAATGTAGGTGTGTCGCCGGCTCTGCTCGATGACTCCCTGACGCGCGTCCACCAGCACGATGGACAGGTTCGCGGTGGATGCGCCCGTGACCATGTTGCGCGTGTATTGCACGTGGCCCGGCGTGTCGGCGACGATGAACTTGCGGCGCGGCGTGGCAAAATAACGATACGCCACGTCAATCGTTATGCCCTGCTCGCGCTCGGCGCGCAGGCCATCGGTGAGATTCGCAAGATTGATCTGGCCGCCGCCCGTGATGTCGGCGGAGCGTTCGAGCGCCTCAAGCTGGTCCTCCATGAGGTTCTTGGAATCGTAAAGCAGCCGGCCGATGAGCGTGGACTTGCCGTCGTCCACGCTGCCGCAGGTGTTGAACCGGAGGATTTCAATCGGATGCATGGTCAGAGATGGGGAATCGGAACTCAAAAATACCCGGCTTTCTTCCGGTCTTCCATCGCGGCATCGCCGGCCTTGTCATCGGCCCGCGAACCGCGTTCGGTCACACGCGCGGCGGCAATTTCGGCAATGATGTCGTCCACGCTGTCGGCCCGGCTCTCGACCATGCCGGTGCTGATGATGTCGCCGATGGTTCGGACGCGAACGACGAGTTCTTCCACGCGCTCGCCGTTCCGTGGCGGCACGAGGTCATTTACCGGTAACCACTGGCCGTGACGGCGGACACATTTCCGACGATGACTGAAATAAATCATCGGGACTTCCAGATTCTCTTTGCGGATGTATTCCCACACATCCATCTCGGTCCAATTCGAGAGCGGGAACACGCGCATGTTTTCACCCGGATTGACGCGGGCGTTGTAGAGATTCCAGATTTCCGGGCGCTGATTTTTCGGATCCCACTGGCCAAAGCCGTCACGGAAACTGAAGAATCGCTCCTTGGCGCGGGCTTTTTCCTCGTCGCGCCGCGCGCCGCCGATGCAGCAGTCGAAACGGAATTCCTCGATGGCGGCCAGCAGCGTGGGAATCTGCAAACGATTGCGGCTGATTTCACCCGGCGAGGGAATGGCGATGCCTTTACTGATTGCGTCTTCGACTTTGCGCACAATGAGTTTCGCGCCGAGTTGCTGCGCGCGGCGGTCGCGAAACTCGTTCAGCTCCGGAAAGTGATGCCCTGTGTCCACGTTGAGGAACGGCATCGGGATGTCGGACGGGCGGAACGCCTTTTCCGCGAGACGCAGGAGGCAAATGGAATCCTTGCCGCCGGAGAACAGGAGCGCGGGCCGGTCAAATTCCGCTGCGACCTCGCGCATGACGTGAATCGCTTCCGCTTCGAGATATTGAAGATGGTCGAGATGATACGAATTCATTTTCGGTTACGCGGATGATTCCCGATTCAGCCGTCAAATGCCAGCACCGGATGAAACCACGGCGTCCGCGCCCCAACTTGCGTGCAGACCGCATTCACGCTTCTCGTCGGCTTTTGCGGGATCGAAGTAATCCCACTCGCTCGGAAGGTTATACTGCTTCAAATAATTCTCCATGTCCGTGTCGCTCCAGTAAAACACGGGGTTGACCTTGAGCGTATTGTAATTCTTGTCCTCGGAAACGATGTCGAGGCCCGCCCGGCTTGGATTTTGCACTTTACGTAGCGCAGTAATCCAGACGTCCGGCGACAATTCCTTCATGCCGCGTTGAAATGGTTCGAGCTTCATCACGGCGCTGAACGTCTTCAGTCCAGCCTCGTCGTCGGTGGTCGGAATCGGTCCGAAAACCGCATCGCGATGCGCGGCGGAAATTTTCGGCAGGCAAAGCTTGAGATTCAACTTGAGGATTTTTTTTAACTGCTCGGCGTGCGTGTAAGTCGCCGGACGATTGTACCCGTGATCCACCCACAGCACCGGAATGTCCGGCTGCACCTGCACGCAGAGATGCAGAATGACTGCCTCGTAAGGACGAAAATTCGTCGAAATAATCGCACGCCCCCGGGCCTGTACGATGGCCCAGCGGACGATTTCGAGCGGCGATTGGGAACGCAACTCGGCGTTGGCTTTGGCGATTTGGTCGGGAGTCATGAAAAATCAGTTCGCAGCGGCGGGTTGCTCTTTCCACAACACTCGCTCGACCCAGTCGCCAAAACGTTCGCCGTTGTTGCGCTCTTTCGCATAGCGCGCGAGGACGGGGCGCAATTCGTTTTCGATGTCGGCGTCCTTGACCATGTCTTTCCAAACGCGGTTGAGGCGTGTGCCGGACGTGTCGCCGCCAAGCCAGACCTGATAGCGTCCCGGAGCTTTGCCGACGAATGCGATCTCCGCCATGTAAGGCCGCGAACAGCCGTTCGGGCAGCCGGTGGAACGGATGATGATTTCCTGTCCGGCAAGCCCGGCTTCGGCACAAAGCTTTTCAATGCGATCAATCAATCCGGGCAACATGCGCTCGGATTCCGCCAGCGCGAGACCGCAGGTGGGCAGCGCGGGGCAGGCCATCGAAGCCGCGTGCAACACGCTCGCCTGATTTTCGGTCTTCACGCCATGCTGTGCAAGAACCGCATTGATGCCGGTCTTGTCGGCATCGGACACGTTCGCAAGAATCACGTTTTGGTTCGCGGACAAGCGGAACTCGATGCCGGAAAATTTCTCCGCAATCTGGCGCAACGCGGTTTTCTGCGCGTCCTTCACCCGGCCCATCCCGACGAACAGCGTGAGAAACCATTTCTCATCCACGGCCTTGTACCAGCCATAGAGGTCGCTGGTGGTCGTGAATTTGTAAGGCTTCGCCGGCTCAAGCATGATGCCGGCGCGTTTGTTCACTTCGTCGCGCATGAATTCCACGCCGCGCTCGGCCACAACGTATTTGAGGCGCGCGCGCTTGCGGTCGGCGCGGTTGCCGAAATCGCGGTGAATCGTCAGCACGGCCTTTGCAACCTCGATGAGTTTGTCCGGCGTGAAAAAGCCGATGACATCCGCAAGGCGCGGATAAGTTTGCTCATTGCCGTGGCTGCGGCCCATGCCTCCACCGACGGCGAGGTTGTAACCAATACGCTGGTTGTTCTCGACGATGGCGATGAACCCAAGGCAGTTCGTGAAAACATCCAGGTCGTTCACCGGTGGAATTACGAAGGCGATTTTGAGTTTGCGCGGCAGATAAGTTTTGCCGTAGAGCGGGTCCGTGAAATCCTTGTTCGCCGGGTCGTCAAGGTTGAGCTGCACGCCGTCAATCCAGATGGCGTGATATGCCCTGGTCTGCGGACGCAGTGCCCCGGCCACGCGGACGCAATCCTCGAACACCTGCTGGCGTGCGCTGGTGTAGGCGGGCGTGGGCGGCGCGAGCACGTTCCGGTTCACGTCGCCGCACGCGGCGAGCGTGGAGAGCAGTGACTCGTTGATTTTTTTGATGAGTGCCCGCAGCCCGGATTTCACGACGCCGTGAAATTGGATGCTCTGGCGCGTGGTGATGCGGAGCGTGTTGTTGCCGTATTGCGAGGCGAGGTCGTCGAACACGCACCACTGCTTCGGCGTCATCACGCCGCCGGGAATGCGTCCGCGGATCATCATGATGTATTTTTTGCCCTGCTTGCGCAAATCGCGGTCGTCCTGCTGGTAAACGCCGTGAAATTTGAGGAGTTGCACGTCATCCTCCGAAAAATGGTTCGCCTGCGGGTCCGCCAGCGTGGACGCGACGGTCCCGGCGAGGGTAGGCCCGTTTTCCTTGAGCAATTCGTTGGCGGTGACCTTGGTGGCGGGGGTTTCGTTCATACGATCTTTTTGTTCTTCAACATTTAAAATTGAACTTGTCTGCGGGCCTCCCCGGCGGGCGGACGCTGTTCCGATGATGACATTGTCCGGCTCTCGCGGCTGATCACGAAGATGGCCAGATCGGCGTTGAGATTCGGATCATTCGAGACTTCAACCCCGGCCTCCGTATCCAGGGCAATCCGACGGTACACCCGGACGTTCTTGCTGCGGCAGAAGTCGTCGAAGTCGGCAATGGTAAGAAAACGGATGTTGGGCGTATTGTGCCATTCATAATGCAACACGCCGGCGGACTTGGGAGCGCGGCCGTCCTCGGCGAGCATGCGGCGCAGTTTGTGGTAGGCGAAATTCGGGAAACTGACGATGCCGGTGCGCCCGACGCGGAGCATTTCGTTGATGACGGCCTCCACGTCATGCACCGCCTGCAGGGTCTGGGAAAGCACAACGCAGTCAAATTGTTGATCGGCGAAAGAACGCAGGCCCTGGTTCAAATCGGCCTGGACGACGTCGAGGTTGCGGCGGAGGGAAGCGAGAATTTTTTGTTCATCCAGTTCCACCCCGACCAACCGCCGGTGATTTTTCTCCTTGAGGCGCGCCAGCAATCTTCCCGAGCCGCAGCCGAGGTCGAGCACGCTCGCGCCGCCCGGAATCAGTTCAACGATGCGGTCGTAGTCGAGACGGCGTTGATGAAATATGCTGGTCGGGGCGTGCGGCTCGTCTTGTGCGGCGGCGGCCGCGTTGGGGACCGCGGAGAGGTTGTCCAAAAAAGCCCGGATAATTTCGCCATAGGCGGCCAGGTCATCCGGCAGCAGGAAGGCGTCGTGGCCGCAGTTGCTTTGGACGTTGCAGTAGCTGACCTCGGCATTGTTGGCAAGGAGCGCCTGGGCGATGTCGCGGGACTGGTCGGGCGGAAACAGCCAGTCGCCGGAAAAGCTGATCACAAGCCAGCGGCAGCGGGCGCTGCGAAACGCGGCGGCCAGTTGTTCGGGCATGCCGCCCAGGTCAAACAGATCCATGGCCAGCGAAAGCGTCAGGTAGCTGTTGGCGTCGAAACGCTCCACAAATTTCGTGCCTTGATAACCCAGGTACGAGCCGACGGAGAATTTCTTTTCAAACTGGATCGCGACGTCGCGCGGGTGGAGGCGATTGGCGTCGAATTTCTCGGTCATCGCCTCGCGCGAGAGATAGGTGATGTGGCCGATCATCCGCGCGATGGCCAGGCCGACGTCGGGACCGTGCGGTTTGTCGTAGTACTGCCCTCCGTGAAAATGCGGATCATGCAGGATGGCATTGCGGCCCACCACGTCAAACGCGAGCGACTGGCTGGTCAGTCTCGGCGAGGTGGCAATGGGGATGACGCCGCGGACCCAATCGGGATGGCGCGTGGCCCAGGTTAACGCCTGATGTCCGCCAACCGAGCCGCCGACAATGGCCAGCAACCGGCGGATGCCCAGGTGTTCCAGCAGCCGGCGCTGCACTTCGACCATGTCGCCGATGGTGACCGTGGGAAAACTCCGGCCATAGGGTTTTCCCGTTGCGGGATTGATGCTGCCAGGGCCGGTCGTGCCCCGGCAGCCGCCCAGCAGATTCGGGCAGATGACGAAGAAGCGGTTCGTGTCAATCGGCTTGCCGGGACCAACCACAATGTCCCACCAGCCGGGATCGTCTTCATCATTGTGCCGGGCAACGTGCGAATCGCCGCTGATGGCGTGGCAGACAAGCACGGCGTTGTCTTGGGCCGAGTTCAGTTGACCGTAGGTCTCGTACGCCACCGTCACGCCCGACAATTCGCCACCCAGCTCCAGCTTCAACACGCCGTCCAGCACGACTGATTGCACATGCCGCAACGGATTGGCGTGCCGGGCGTTGTCGCTGCTGTCAAAAAGTTTGTCGGACATGATGTTTCAGGCTTAACTTTGAGACGCTTGGAGCGCCTGATCAATGTCCGCCTTGATGTCCTCCACGTCTTCCAAACCAACGGAGAGGCGGACATAATCCGACGTGGCGCCGGTTTCTTCCAATTCGGCCGGCGTCAACTGCGAGTGTGTGGTCGAAGCCGGATGAATCACCAGGCTCTTGGCATCGCCGATGTTGGCCAGGTGCGAGAGCAGCTTCACCGAGTTGATGAATTTCTTACCCGCTTCCAGTCCGCCCTTGACGCCAAAGCCAACCAGACCGCCGAAGCCGTGTTTCAGATACTTCGCGGCAACCTTGTGGCTGGGATCGTCCGGCAGACCGGAATAGGTGACCCATTTGACGAGCGGATGCGTCTTGAGCCATTTGGCGATTTCGAGCGCGTTGGCGGAATGTTGTTTCTGGCGGAGCGGCAGCGTTTCCAGTCCCTGCAAAAAAAGAAACGAGTTAAACGGACTGAGCGCCGCGCCGATGTCGCGCAACAGGGTGACGCGCACCTTGAGGATGAAGGCCACGTTGCCCATACCGGGCACGTTGCTCAATGCATCCCAATAAACCAGGCCGTGATAGCTCGGATCGGGTTCCGTGAATTCGGGGAACTTACCGTTGTTCCACTTGAACTTGCCGGAATCCACGATGACGCCGCCAATGGACGTACCGTGACCGCCGACGTATTTCGTGGCCGACGTGACGATGATGTCCGCGCCGTGATCAAACGGCCGCACCAAGCCGACGCCGACCGTGTTGTCCACGACGAGCGGAAGACCGGCCTCGTGCGCGATTTTGGCGATCGCCTCAAAATCCGGCACGTCGAGCTTGGGATTGCCAACGGTCTCGATGTAGAGGGCGCGGGTCTTGGACGTGATGGCCTTGCGGAACGCTTCCGGGTCGCGGGAGTTCACGAACTTCGCCGTGCGGCCCAGCTTGGGCAGAGTATAATGGAAGAGCTGGTAAGTGCCGCCGTAAAGGTTGTTTCCCGCCACGATTTCATCGCCCACCCGGGTGATGGCGAGCAGCGCAAAAGTGATGGCCGCCGAACCGGACGCCACGCCGAGCGCGCCGGTGCCGCCTTCCAGCGCGGCAATGCGCTGTTCGAAAACATCGGTGGTCGGGTTCATGATGCGGGTGTAAATGTTCCCGAATTCCTTCAAGGCGAAAAGATTCGCCGCGTGCTCGGTATTTTTGAAGACGTAGGACGTCGTCTGGTAAATCGGCACGGCGCGTGAACCGGTGGTGGGATCGGGGACCTGGCCGGCGTGCAGCGCCAGCGTGCTAAGACCTTTTGTTTGAATGCTCATAATCTAAATGACTCGTTGGTTGTTAATGATATTGTGGAATTGGTTGAATGCAATTATGCATCACGCGAAAATAGATTGCTGACGTCGTCGGCGTCAGTGTTGATGTCAGTGAACAGCCACGTGGAAAGGTAGCGTTCGGATGACGATGGCACAATGGCCACGATGGTTTTGCCCTTGTTTTCCGGGCGTTTGGCCACCTGCAACGCCGCCCAGACCGCCGCTCCGCTGGAAATGCCGATGGGAATGCCATCTAGCTGGTTGACCTCCTTGGAAATCGGGCCGGAATCCTCCTCGTTCACCTTGATGACTTCGTCCACGATTTTGGTGTTCAAGTTCGCCGGAATGAAACCCGGCCCGATGCCCTGCAACTTGTGCGGGCCGGGCGCGCCGCCGGAAATGACCGGCGACTTTGCCGGCTCAACGGCAACCGCCTTGAATGACGGCTTGCGTTTCTTGATGACCTCCGCAATGCCGGTGATGGTGCCGCCGGTGCCCACGCCCGCGACGACAAAGTCCACCTTGCCGTCAGTGTCGCGCCAGATTTCCTCGGCGGTGGTTTTGCGATGGATTTCCGGGTTGGCTGGATTGGAAAACTGCTGGGGAATGAAGCTGTTGGGAATTTGTTTATTCAGTTCCTCGGCCTTGGCAATGGCGCCCTTCATGCCCTTGGCGCCCTCGGTAAGCACGAGCTTCGCGCCAAGAATTTTCAACAGTTTTCGGCGTTCCAGACTCATCGTTTCGGGCATCGTCAAAATGAGTTTCAGCCCCTTCGCCGCCGCGACGAACGCCAGCGCAATACCGGTGTTGCCGCTGGTCGGCTCGATAAGCACGGTGCCCTGGCTGATGGCCCCGGACTTGAGCGCGTCGTCAATCATGGCGATGCCAATGCGGTCCTTGACGCTGGAGAGCGGGTTGAAGAATTCGAGTTTGAGCAGCACGTCGGCGATGGCGCCGTGCTTTTTCGCCGTGCGGTTTAGGCGCACGAGCGGGGTGTTGCCAATGGTTTCAGTAATGTCATTGAATATTCGGCTCATATAATGTTAATGTTACAGGTTTGGTGCGTAAGCGATGAATTTGCGGTATTCGGTCAAAATGGTTTTGAGCGCCGCGACAAACGCGCATTCCTTCAAAAAGGTCGGCGGCGCCTGGGGCGTTTCGATGATGATTTCAAATGGACGCGGCCGTACTTTCGGCGGCGCGCTCAACACGCCATCGTAAGCATCGCGGATGACGCCGTCGCGCGCCTGGAAGCCGTCAATGATTGGACGCCGGTCGCGCGGCAGAAATTTCCCGGCGGCCTGCAACGCAGGCTCAATGAGATGCTTGGTCAACGTCGCGCCGCGCACGATGCCGTAAAAGCCGTCACTGGTGTCATCGGTGTGCAGCGAAATAATGCCATTGAAGGAACGCGAAATGAGTTCGGCCTGCAACAGCCGGACTTCGGGTTCGCTGGAGTTGCTCCAGAATTCGCGGTTCAAATCCCTGCCGTTGCGCGAGTGGCGCGTGCCGTCTTCGAAGCCGGTCGGATTGCAGACCGGATAGAACGACAAATAATAACCGGCGGCCAGTTCCGGCCTGGCTTCCAGCAATTTGAGAAATTGAACCACCGCGCGCACGCCTTCCGGCTCATCACCATGAATGCCCGCAAAAATCCCGATGCGAATCGGCGTGTCGCCGCCCTTCGGCCCAACAAACAAATATCGCGGCAGGGTGTAAGTCTCACCCCCGGTTTCAAAAATGGCGTCGTGGTTCGCCACGAGGTTGGGTGAATGGGCGGCGATTTGATCCAGCGGCGCAAGCAGGTCGGCGATGGAACGCTGGCGCGCCAGTGGCGGTTGGGCGGCGATTTGGGATTGAGTTGCAACGATTGACATAACGTTTTCGATTGGGCCGGGGGTCTCTCTTTTGCGTGGGGCGACGGTCGGCCTTTACCGGCCGCCACCCCCATCGCAGAGGAACCACGAACCGGTTTTATGGTTGGAAGATCTGGTCAAAGACCCCGTTGCCGGCGAAATGGTTTTTTTGGGCTTTCTGCCAGCCGCCGAAAACCTCGTCCACGGTAACGAGTTTCACCGGGCTGAACTGGCTGGCATATTTCGCCGCGGCCTTTTCCGAGCGCGGACGATAAAAATTCCGGCCGGCGATGTCCTGGCCTTCGTCGGAGTAAAGGTATTCGAGATAAGCCCTCGCCACCTCGGTCGTCCCGTGCTTCTTCGCCACCTTGTCCACGACGGCCACCGGCGGCTCGGCCAGGATGCTCAGCGGCGGGGTAACGATGTCAAACTTGTCCGCGCCGAATTGTTTGATGGCGAGATATGCCTCATTTTCCCACGCGAGCAACACGTCGCCGATTTCGCGCTCAACGAACGTCGTGGTTGAGCCGCGCGCGCCGGAATCGAGCACGGGCACGTTCTTGTAAAGCCGCTTGACGAAGTCGCGCGCCTTGGCGTCGTCATGACCATATTTGTCGAGCGCGTAAGCCCACGCGGCGAGGTAATTCCAGCGCGCGCCGCCGGAGGTTTTCGGATTCGGCGTCACGACCACCACGTTTGACTTCACGAGGTCGTCCCAATCCTTGATGCCTTTCGGGTTTCCCTTGCGCACGAGAAACACAATGGTCGAGGTGTAAGGCGTGCTGTTGTCCGGCAGACGTTTTTGCCAGTCGGCGGGCAGCAACTTTGCCTGTTGCGAAATCGCGTCAATGTCATAAGCCAGCGCGAGCGTGACGACGTCGGCTTCGAGACCGTTGATGACGGACTGCGCCTGTTTGCCGGAACCGCCGTGCGATTGCGCGACGACCACGTTGTCGCCGGTTTTGGCCTTCCAATATCTGGCGAACGCAGCGTTGTAATCCTGATACAACTCGCGGGTGGGGTCGTAGGAGACATTCAGAAGTTTGATTTCCTTTGCGCTGGCCGCAACGGCAAGGGAGAAAGCCAGCGGAACAAGAATTTTCAGGAATGTTTTCATGGGGTCGTATTTTTTGGTTAAAAGCCGATTTGCACGCGGGTGAAGAACACGTCTTCTGAATGACCGGTAACGCTGCCCGGCGGAGATGCGGCCGCGCTGCCGGTGGCGTTGCCACCGCCGCTAAATGAGGTATGGGAGAAACTGGCGTTGACCCGGATGTTCTGGTTCAAATACCAGTTCAATCCTGCCGACCATGACCGTGCCTCGGAAGCCGATGCCGCCGGATTCGCGTAAAATGGAAAAGCCGCGTTGTCAACGTCCAGTTCCGCGTAACGTCCCACCACCTGCAATGCTCCCCATTGACCGTTATGGGGGTTAAACGGATGCTTCGGCGTCACACCGTTGAACGTGGCGTCCTCGCCCGTCAACACCCAGCCGCCGGAGATTTCCCAGGCGGTGTTTTGCAAATCCGCCGAATGTGCACCGTTGCGTACGTCCTGGTCGGAAATCGTATATTCACCCATCAAACTCAGCGGGCCATAGTAATAATAGCCTTGCGGTGACAGCCGCCAGTGAGAGCGGGCGGCCACCACGCCGTTGGTGTAGGCGAAGAATTGCTGCTGCCCGTCCGTGAAGTATCCCGGCTGTGACCCGCCCGTCGTGTTTGGCAATTCGAGGGTGTTGGTGATGGACGAATCACCCCAACTGCCGCCAACGCCAAAGCCCAGGTTTTGAAGGGGCTTGAGGCTGGTTTGCTTGAATGGCTGGATGAACAATCGCCCGTCAAATTCCCGGTCATCCTGAAAACCGATGTTGCTCGAGTTGCGGGCGTCGCCCACGCCGTTGAAGATGCCGGCCGCATAACTCAACACGCCGCCGGCAATGTCACCGTGCAGTTCGAAACCCAGGTCCCGGTTCGGCACCAGGTCCGTGACCAGCGAACGTTCATTTAAAGAGGTGTTGACGTCCGCCTGCAATTGCTCCAGCCCGACCGGTGCCTTGAATTTGCCAGCTTGGATCTGGAACGCCGGCGAGTAGCGATAATTCACATAGGCGTCGTAAATGCTCGGCGTGGTCGCAGAGCTGGAGGCTCCGGGTGTGCCGTTCCCAAAATCAGGCACGAAAAGGAAGTCAAAGTCGCGGAACACGGTTCCGGAAAGGATCGGGCGCGCCCGGCGCAACAAAATGCTGTCGTTGCCCGGCACCTTGTCGTTTTGCTGAAAGGTGCGGCTGTCCACCTGCACCACGCCGTGCAGGGCCACCACGAAATTCGAATCGGCGGAACCGAAACTGAAACCATTCGCGCCGACCGTGATGCGTGGCTGGGTTTTGGCCAGAGCGGCGGCGGACTCCTGGTCCAGTTCGCGTTGGCGCTCGAGAATCCGCACCTTTTGGTCAAGATCCTGAATTTGCTGCTGGGCGGTGTCGGTGTTGGTTTGCTGGTCCAGATCGCGCTGATGTGCGAGCGTCTGGACTTTTTGACTCAGTTCCTGAACCTCTTTTTTCAAGGCTTCAATCTCCGCCGCTTCCACGGACTGGGTGGCCCCGCCACTCGCAGTATAGGCGGGGATTTCGGCTTGCGCGGCGCCAGTGGCGTTGGTGGCCGTGTCATCGGCAGCCGTTGCCGGGAAAATAAATTGCAACCCGGCAAAGGTCGCAAGAATCAACTGATTAAGTTTCATGTTGTCTTCGTTGTGTTGTGTTGTTTCGCCTCCGGCCATCCGGCCGGCATTTGAGTTTATTTCAGGTCGTCCTGAATTGTTTGTGCGCGGGCTTTCCCCAGCCGCACGCGCTCGGTTTTTTCAATCTGCGTGACTTGTGAATCATGCACGACAATTTGCACCACGCCGTAATGCAACGACCCAACCTGCCGCCGGACCACTTCCAGCCAGTCCGATTGTTGATCGGCGCTGCTCTCCGATTTAATCTGAATCGAGTTCATATCAATAAATTTCACACTAATTTGCAAAGCCAATTTGATGTTTTAAATAGCGACATTTTGAGTCGTCATTCTAACGAAATAAAAACCGCTGCTCCACCTGCTGCAAACTTCTGCCAAATGCAGCAACTTGAAGCTATATTTTTAATTTCATTCTTCATTCTATTAACGACTTGGTTTGTCGTTATTATCCACGATCTGCCGGACTTGTCAACTGGTTTTTTGAATTTTTTCCTAAATGCCTTCTCCGCCAATAAAACCGGCTGAAATCTCCTGTTTTGACACTGGCGCGCCCTTGGAAACTTCGGCGAGCGTTGAGTGCTCCATCAACCCGGCAACGTAATTGCGTGCGTCGAGAAACACACGCCTGAACCGGCAGACCGGCTCTTGCGAACACCGCTTGTAACCCGTAACCGAAACACAGTCAATCGACGCTATTATGCCGTCAAAAAGCCTCACCACCTCACCCATCGTAATCTTGCCTGGATCTTTGGCGAGCACATATCCGCCGCGCACACCGGCCACGCTGTCCACCCAACCTTGCGCCTTGAGTTTGAGCATGATTTGTTCGAGGAAACGTTTGGGAACGTCGTTCCGCCGGGCCAGTTCACGAATCGGTATCGGCGCACCGCCAAAATGATCCACCAATGTAAACAAGGCGCGCAACGCATAATCAGTTTTCTTCGACACTCGCATGCCGAAAAACGATACGCCAGGTCGAGATTAAGTCAATTGCGGGTTTTATGGCCGGTTCAGCAGACGTTGAATCAACTGCTGATAATACGACGGCCTTCATCCAGGAAGATGCCTTTGAAATTCATTTCCAGGGCCTGGGGATTGGTGGCTTTGGACATGGCCTCTTTCTCCGTCACGCGTCCCGCCTTGACCAAATCGAACAAGGACTGATTGAAGGTGAGCATGCCATCGTCCACGCTGGTTTCTATGGCGGCGGGCAATTTGTCGAGGCGGTTGTCTTCGAGGAGTTTTTTGACCATTGGTGTGTTGATGAGGATTTCCAAAGCCGGGGTTGATTTGCCGTCCAGAGTGCCGACCATGCGCTGGCAGACCACCGCGTACAAGGTGGCGGCGATTTGCCGGCGGATTTGCTCGCGCTCTTCGGCCTTGAAGAATTCAAGGATGCGGCTGATGGATTGTGACGCGTTGGTTGTGTGCAGCGTGGACAATACCAGATGCCCCGTGTCCGCCGCACTCATGGCCGCGGAAAAACTGATGTCATCCCGCATTTCACCGATCATGATGATGTCCGGGTCCTGGCGCAGAACGTTCCGGAGCGCGTGATGGAACGAAAGCGTGTCGAGGCCAACTTCCCGTTGCTCAATCACCGACTGGTTGTCCTCAAAAACGTATTCAATCGGGTCTTCAAGCGTAATAATGTGTTTTTTGAAATTACTGTTGATGTGTTCAATCATGGCTGCGAGGGTGGTGGATTTGCCACAACCCGTCGCTCCGGCCACCAACACAATGCCGCGGGGGGATTCGGCGATTTTCCGCACCTGCGGAAGCAACCCGAGTTCTTCAAAGCTCGGCACAATGGTCTTGACGAAACGCATGGCCAGACACCATTGGCCGCGCTGTTGATACAGATTGGTGCGGAAACGGCCGACGCCCGGAACAAAATACGAAAAATCAATTTCCCGTTCCTCGTCGAGGCGCTTTTTCAAATGCACCGGCGTGACGGCTTCGACAATTTTTCCCATCCATTCCGGGGTCGGGTGGGGGGAATCCACCGCGATCAATTCGCGGTTGATGCGAAAAATGACCGGCGTGCCGATTTTCAAATGCACGTCCGACGCGCCGCCTTCAATGGCCGTCTTCAAAATGCGCTGAAACAGTTCCACGCCCCCAGTCTAACAAACCGCCGCCCCAACGCCAGCCGGGAAAAATACCGGGACTTTTTGCCGGGACAATGCTATAAAGCGCCCATGTCTAATCATCGCATTGGCATCATCGGCGGCACCGGTCTTTACGACATCGAAGGCTTCACCCACCAAAAATGGGTGAACGTCAAAACACCTTTCGGCCCGCCATCGGACGATTTGTTGACCGGCAAGCTCACCGGACGTGACGTTGTTTTTCTTCCCCGCCACGGGCGGGGTCATCGGATTCTGCCCGGCGAACTCAACCATCGCGCCAACATCTGGGCGATGAAAAAGCTCGGCGTCGCCTGGATCATCAGCGTCAGCGCCGTCGGCTCATTGCAGGAAAAATACAAGCCGTGCGACATCGTGCTCGTTGACCAGTTTGTGGACCGCACCAAACAATCGCTCGCCCACACCTTTTTTGGACGCGGCATCGTGGCGCACGTTGCGTTCGCGCATCCGATCTGCGAGGAATTGCGGCAAATTCTTTTTAAGATTGCCATTCTTTGCCGGGCGCAGGCGCACAACGGCGGCACTTATGTCTGCATGGAAGGCCCGGCGTTCAGCACCCGCGCCGAATCGCTCCTGAACCATCGCGCCGGTTTCAACGTCATCGGCATGACCAATCTGGGCGAGGCCAAATGCGCCCGCGAAGCCGAAATCGCCTATGCGACCCTGGCGATGGCCACCGACTACGATTGCTGGAAGGACGACGAGCACGTCACGCTCGAAATGATCATCGCCAACCTCCATCGCAACGCGGACATGGCCAAACAAATTGTTGCCCGTGCCATCCCGCAAATCCCGACCGTGCCGAACTGGCCGTGCCATTCCGCGTTGAACAACGCGATCCTGACCGATAAAAAATTCTGGCCGGCAAAAACGAAGAAGGAACTGGCGCCATTGCTGGCGAAGTATCTTTGAACGAGGAGCGCGGTTGTGTGCGCAACATCAGCGTGCTCCAGTGCCGGATGAAAAGCGGCGGAGGGCCGCCGCACTCCAAGACGCTGGCGCGATTTTCTACAACCCTCGTATGCGCGAAGCGTCTTGGACTGCGCCAGTCCTCTGGCGCTTTGCGGCAGCGGAATCCGGCGGACGAAATCCAAAAGTCATCTGGACGGAAAGGGAACGGCGAAATACAGTCGCAGACGTGAAGTAATGAACAAACGCGCCATCATCAGGAAAATCATCGCCCGGCTCACAGAAGAATTGCAGGTTTATTTCCGCGCCGCGAACGCTTCGCGCGCCGAAGCCACGCACGAGCAGAACAAGGCCGAGGACAAATACGACACCCGCGGTCTTGAAGCCTCCTACCTCGCCCGCGGCCAGTCCCGGCAGGCGGCGGAAATAGAATCCGCCATCGCCGAATTTGAAAAACTGGCCGTCCGCAGGTTTGGCGACGGCGAAGCCATTGACATCGGTGCGCTGGTGGAACTGGAGCACGGTGGCGAAAATTCATTTTACTTCCTCGGCCCACGCGCCGGCGGCACGGAAGTGTTGCACGACAAAAAGGAAATCCTCGTCATCACCCCGCAATCGCCACTCGGCAAACAGCTCATGGGCAGGAAACAAGGCGACGCCCTGCAACTGAAACTTGGCGGCGAAACCCGCGCGGCGAAAATCCTTTCGGTCACCTAAAAACCGACTATGACTAAAAAACAATGGTTTATCCTCGCCGCCGCGCTTCTCGCGCTCGGTGTAATCGGCGTGGCGCTGGTACTGGCCTTGGCGCTCGGTTTTTTTGCCGGGCATCAGGAGGCGACGGCGGACGGCTCCGGCCTGCCGGTTTATACTTCGGAACAATCGGCTTCGTCGCACGCCGGTTATCGCCACAGCACCTTGACATGTGGCAACGACGTTTTTGTGAACGACTACGAGGAATCCGCCTTGCAAATAATGACAAGCGATCCGAAGCCCGTCACCGGGCGCATGGCGTTTGGCGACGGCAAAATCTGCGCGATTCCCGGCCAGCCGGTCACCGCCTACGTCGCCGGCGATTGCGGTTCCGAGATGCCCGCGTATGTCCCCTATCGCAATATCAAACAACCGCCGTTCGACTGGCGCACCGCCACCTTCCGCGAAATGACCGCCTACCGGCCCGACCGGCGCAATCCGTATCTCACCACCACCAATGCGGCGCTGCTGGCCGAAATCGTGCGCAACCTGCGCGACGGCGCGTCCGTCGAGCTGTCCGAGTTTCCATTCACCGGCGTCACCAACCTCGACACCATCAAGATGACCAGCGACCAACTGCCCGGCCTGATGTTCTGTCCCTCGGTTTACTATTATGGCAACGGCACCATCTATCTCGCCGAAAGCCTGATGATGGACGCCACGGCCACGCCGCCGCAGCTTCACGCCCGCTGGATTCCCGCCAGCCCGCCGCTGACGCAATGGTTGAAATCGCCGTGAAACGCAGCGTCTCGCCTTTGGCTGGACAAATGTTTTGGACGGAAGCAAAGTCGCGGGCATGATTAAGCACTCCATCTTCCAAATTTTTCGCCGCGCGGCCATCACGTTGCTTGTGCTAGCTTGGAGCAACCTCGCCTTTGGTAGCTACGAGATTCATGCTGCGGCTGAGGATGGCAACTTGGAAAAGGTCAAGACGCTGCTCAAAAACAATCCTGATTGGGTTTCCAGCAGAGACCCAAATGGCTACACGCCTTTGCACTGGGCGGTGGACCACAACCACAAGGACGTAGTAGAATTGCTATTAGCCAATAAAGCCGATGTCAATGCCAAGGACAACAGAGGTGCGACGCCTTTGCGTTTTGCGGCAGGACAGGGACACGAGGGAATGGTGGAATTGTTGCTGGCCAACAAAGCCGATGTCAATGTCACGAACAACGCCGGTGAGACGCCCTTGCATGGGGCGGTGATTTGGAACCACAAGGATGTGGTGGAATTGCTGCTGGCCAACAAAGCTGATGTCAATGCCAAGGATAATGATGGTCGAACGCCCTTGCATGAGGCGGCATATGGCGGCTATGTGGATGTAGCAAAAGTACTGCTGGCTAACAAAGCTGACATAAATGCAAAAGATAAATGGGATGTAACACCACTCCACAGGGCGGCAGCAAATGGCAAAAAGGATATGGTGGAGTTACTGCTGGCCAATGACGCCGATGTTAATGCCAAGAACAAAATCGGCCGGACGCCCTTGCACGAGGCATCGTTTAGTGGCTTTAAGGAAGTAGCAGAACTGCTGCTAGCTAACAAAGCCGATATTAATGCCAACTCAAAAGACGGAACGCCTTTACACGGTGCAGCGGTTTGGGGTCACAAGGATGTGGCGGAATTGCTGCTGGCCAATAAAGCCGATGTCAATGCCAAGAACAGCGACGGTCAGACGCCATTGCACGAAGCGGTGGAGAGCGGATTCAAGGATGTAGTGGAATTACTGCGCCAGCATGGCGGTCACGAATAAACTGTTTTTCTTTTCAAACTGTTTCCGCCGAATATTTCACCAATCCGTCTCGCGGTAATCCTTCAGAAATTTCCCCCAGACGTGTTCGCCGGTGTTGAAGCCGGCGATGATCGGGTCCACGATGCGCGCCGCGCCATCCACGATGTCCAGCGGCGGATGAAACCGGTGTTCCTGCACCTTGCGCGCCGCAATCTGCACCGGGTCCTCGTCCGTCACCCAGCCCGTGTCCACGCTGTTCATGTGGATGCCGGCCGCGTGATAATCCGTCGCCGACGTGCGGGTCATCATGTTCAACGCAGCCTTCGCCATGTTCGTGTGCGGATGCCGGGTCGTCTTGAACTTCCGGTAAAATTGCCCCTCCACCGCCGACACGTTTACGATGTGCTTGTCGCGTTCCGGCGTGCGCAACATCAACGGCTTCAGCCGCGCATTCAAAATAAACGGCGCGATGGCGTTCACGAGCTGCACTTCGAGCAACTCGACCGCCGGCACCTCGGCCAGCAGCAGCCGCCACGAATTGCGCTCGCGCAAATCCACCTGCTGCAAATCCTGGTCGAGCCGGCCTTCGGGAAACAAATCCTTTTGCGCGGCGAGTTCGTCCGGCAACAGCGGCACTTGCGACAACGCCGCCGCGTGCGTCAGCCCCGCGACGGCGGACATGCGATGGTTTGGAGTTCCGCCTTTAGGCGGTTCGGTCGCCGCGCCGCCTAAAGGCGGAACTCCGAACGCGGGTTTCGCGTCGCCTTCCGGCAGCAGATGATAGCCGCGTAAACCTTCGTAAGCGCCGAGCAGCTTGCGCGCCCGCTCCGGCATTTTGTTCAGCGAACCGTTTTCGCGCTCCATCATGTGCTGATAAAAATCCGGCGGACGCCGCACCGTCTGGCACGCGTTGTTGATGATGAAATCCAGCCGCGGTCGCGTGGCGAGCAGATGCCGGCAAAATGCCTCCACGCTCGGCGTGTGGCGCAAATCGAGTCCAAAAATTTCCAGCCGATGTCCCCACTCCTTGAAATCCGGCTCGGCCGCGTAACGGGTCGCCGCGTCGCGCGGGAAGCGCGTGCTGACGATGAGTTGCGCCCCGGCGCGCAGCAGCTTGATGCCTGCCTGATAACCGATCTTCACCCGCCCGCCGGTCAGGAGCGCCACGCGCCCGCGCAAATCCGCCGACTCGGTGCGCTTGCGGAAATTCAACTCCCCGCACGCCGGGCAAAGCTGATCGTAGAAATGATGAATCGTCGTGTAGTCCTGCTTACAGATGTAGCAATTCTGCGGCTCGACAACTTCACGGAAATCCGGGTCGCCTTCGACCTCCTGCTGTTGGAACCCGATGAGCGGAACTAAATTTGGTGTGGTGAAGATTTTTTCCCGGCGCAGTTTTCGAATCCCGGTTTTATTGAGTTTGGACTGGTCCCGCTGAATTTTCTCCGCCTTGCGCTGGCGCACCCTGGCCTTCACAAACCGCCGCCGCGCGTTCACATCCGGGCAGTAAATTTCACCCGCCGCCTTGAGCAGACGCATGCGTTCCTTTTCCGGAATCCCGGCGAGCAACGCGCGATTCGCCGCCGCCTTTTCGAGAATCTCGGCGGCCGCCTTCAACTGCGCGGCCAGCGAATGGTTTTCTTTCGCGCCGCTGGGTTCGCTGTGGTGGTGAACAGACATTAATTTGGCGTGCAGCATAACAGCGGCGCGGACGGCGTGCGAATGAAAAGCACGGGTCTGCCTTCCGACCTTTCCTTGACCCGCGCGCTCAAAGCCGTTAGACCTTGCGCCGCATTTTATGGCAACCAAAACCATCATCAAACCCGCGAAATCTCCCGCTGCCGTCGGCCCGTACAACCACGCCGTCCGCGTCGGCGACCTGATGTTCTGCGCCGGCCAGATCCCGATTGACCCGAAGAACGGCAACCTGGTTGCCGGCGACATCAAAGTTCAAACCGAACGCGTGCTGCAAAACGTCAAAGCGATTCTGGACGACCAAAAATTGACGTTCGCCAACGTGGTCAAGAGCACGGTGTTCCTGACGAATCTCGCCGATTTCGCCGGGATGAACGAGATTTACTCGAAGCATTTCACGGGCGATTTCCCGGCGCGTTCAACCATTCAGGTTGCCGCGCTGCCCAAGGGCGCGAATGTGGAAATTGAAGTTGTGGCACACTTCTAAATTTACGATTTACGATATACGATTGACGCGATATGACGTGTTACCCAGGGCACAGGCCGGTTTGGAGTTCCGCCTTTAGGCGGCTGCGCGAAATTGTAAACACGGTTCTGACCGCCTGAAGGCGGAACTCCAAACAATGGTCTCGTAAATCGTAAATCGTAAATCGAAAATGAAAAAGTCCTGGCGCGAAAAATTGGCGGATAACAAAGGTCTGCCCAAGATTGGCAAAGTCACCGGCAAGTTAAGCAAACGCTGGGGCACAGGCACGTTTGTCATTCCCGCGCCACTCGAAGTGGACGCATTGATGAAACAGGTGCCCAAGGGCCGCGTCGTCACGATCAACGAACTGCGCACCGCACTCGCCGCCAGGCATAAAGTGAATTTTGCCTGCCCGATTACGACCGGGATTTTTTCCTGGATTGCTGCGCACGCCGCCGCCGAAGCCGAAGCGGAAGGCAAAAAACGCATCACGCCCTACTGGCGCACACTTAAGACCGGCGGCGAATTAAATCCCAAATACCCCGGCGGCGTTGAAAGCCTTGCCAAGCGCTTGCGTACGGAAGGACACAAAATTGTTTCCAAAGGCAAGCGAACGTTTGTGGCCGACTACGAGAAAAAACTTTTCACCAAATTGCGATGAACCATGTCTAACGGAGCTTACATAGGAATCGGCCTCGTCATTGGAGGCTTGTTGGGATTTTTCTTCGGCTGGCTCAAAGGTCGTGGGCGCGCTGCCGTGCCGGACTCGCGGCTGGAAAACGAATTGCGCCAGCAAGTCAGCCAGCGTGAAACCGAACTCACCCAGATCCGCGCGCAATTGACTGAAACGGGCAACGCCCGCGCGGCGGCGGAAGCCAGACACGCCGCGTCAGAAAAAATGCTGGTGGAACAGCGCGCGTTGCAGGACAAGACGTTGATTGACCTGCGTGAAGCGTTCAAGGCGTTGAGCGCGGATGCGTTGAAGCAGACGGCGCCGGAGTTTCTGCGACTGGCGGAACAGAGTTTCGGAAAACTTCAGGAAACAGCCAAGGGCGATCTGGCACAGCGGCAGGAGGCAATTAAAACCCTGGTCGAGCCGCTGAAGCAGCAGCTCGAAACCTATCAGAAACGGTTGCAGCAAAGCGAAGCCGCGCAATCGTCCACGCTCGGCGAAGTGAAGAAGCAACTGGAATTGCTTTCGCAACAAAGCCAGTCACTCGCCTCGGAAACCTTGCAATTCCGGCGCGTGTTGAGTTCCAATCAGGCGCGCGGGCGCTGGGGCGAGGAAACCTTGCGGCGCGTCGTGGAAGCGGCGGGCATGAGCGCACACTGCGATTTCTCGGAGCAAACGCAAGCTGGTGAAAACCGGCCGGACCTGGTGGTGCGGCTGCCCGGCGACCGCTTTATAATCGTGGACGCCAAGGTGCCGGACTTTGACTTTCTTAATGCGCTGGAATCGGCGGACGACGCCAAACGCGCGGAAGCTCTGGCCGCACACGCGGCAAAATTGAAGGCGACCATCAAGGCGCTCGCCGAC
>Ga0208821_1000244_pt1 | contig 46418 bp, 41 predicted proteins | sample June2015DPH_20_5_FD_184720 | JGI IMG/M metagenome (GOLD analysis project Ga0208821, IMG submission 184720) | Peatland microbial communities from SPRUCE experiment site at the Marcell Experimental Forest, Minnesota, USA - June2015DPH_20_40... | ecosystem: Environmental > Terrestrial > Soil >...
AGCTGGAGTGGCAATTGCGGGAGGAGATGAGGCCCCTCAGCGTGCCGGATGCCATGCAGGAGGCGGTGATTAAGCTGCTCGCGTCGGGAGGGTTCCTGGACTCGCTGGCCGAGGTGATCAAGCAAAATGGAGAGATCTTTGGGGCGTACCGGGCGGTGGGGCAGGGGGGGATTGCGGAGCGGGTGATGCAGGCCATGACGGGGAGTGTGCGTTTTGTGAAGAATGAGTCTGCAGAGCAAGCGGGAGGGGCCCTGGAGCAAGCCTTGCAAGCGGGGCTTCCGGTGGTAGCGTGCTCGGGCGGAAGCCAATACTCGCAGGAGCTTGGGGAGGGAAGAGTCCTGCCTGCCGACACGAAAAACTGGTACGTCAATGCCCACTGTTATACGGCGCTGGCCTACGACGGGAACGGCCCAACGGTCACGCTGCGCAATCCTTGGGCGAGGTTTCCCGAGCCGGATGGCGTTTTTACCCTCCCCGTCAAAACCTTTGTGCCCGCATTTCGGGGGATTATTACGACCCAGCAGTAACTGCCAGATTCCATACCCAAGCCCTCCACCTGCTCTTAACAGCAAGCGGCAGCACCTCTTGGGTGGAGGGGTTACGAATTCGTCGCAGCCTGGCGACGCCTCAAGGCGTTATCTGCCGCGCAGCAAACCACGTGAGCCAGATCCAGGGCTTCGAATGGAGGGGCCATGAAATCGAAGGCTCCTCCTTCGATGACCGACACGTAAAGCTTGGTATCAGTTTCCTGCCCCATGACAATTACGCTAACGGGTGAAGAAGCCCTCGACGAAAGGGACACGACATCGGCCCAGTTTCCGTCTGGTAGTTCGCTCTCAGTGAAGACCAACAAGGGTAGATTGACCCTCGACAAAATATGGCATGCCTCGGCCAGAGTCCGCGCCCGCCCTGTGCGGACGGCAAGCTTCTCCAGGGCAGCCTCCAATTCATTGTAAGGCTCCGTGTGGTGAAATATGAGCAGGGCCGTGATCGTTCCTCTCATCGGCGATCTCTAATCTGGAATTCGAGCACCCATTCTGAGTTGCCAGACACTGCCGCAGACGAGTCTGGTTGGCACTATTTGAGTGCCACTTTGACCATTTTCTTTTCCTGCGTAATGTCCACTTTGTCTTCACGAGCTAGCCAGCCCAGGGCAAAACTGAGGAGTTCGCCGGATCCGTCGAGCTTCTTCTTGAGTTGCGCAAACGTGTGAGGACCTTCATCGTTAAGTAAGTGCCAGACTTTCCCTGCAGTTTCACCGACCTGTGCATTGATTTCCATATCTAATATCCTCCTGTTGGTTTTGATTTAAACTCTTTCAGATACTCTTGTGCCTTTGCCACCTAGGGCTTCGCAAGATTCAGGTGCTTGGTTGCACCCTCTGCCCATGGAAGGCGTTCAATTACTTAATTTTAGGCGCGCCCTGAACTGGAATGCTTGTTCTCTACGCGAACCCTTCGAGTACTTGCCGGGAGTGGGCCTGCACGTTTGATTAAGATGCGTGCGGCTTCCTCCAGACCGAAATATCACTACAAGTTTAGCTGAAGTGCCCTGGTTTGAGAAGGAAAAAATTACTATCGCTGCGATAAATATTCAGATTGTCCGAAACCAGTTGCTTTCTTTCAACGCCTGCCCCGTTTGTGGAGAAAAGCTCCCAATTCCAGGAGGCCGAAAACCACCAGACAAAGCCAGAAATCTACCAAGGTTCCGAGGTCAAGCTTGTAAATGTGATGCCTGGCGGCTTCCGGCAAGTAGGGATTGAGAGCGAAATACAAGCCATTGCCTAGCAAAATGGCAACCAAGTATTTGAACCATTTCACCGTTACGGGTTTCATCTTTGTTATCCAGCCTGAGCGCGACCGATCTTCGCTACGCCTTTTCCTTTACCCTCTTCGTCCTTTATCCTTCATTGTTATTCAGCTTGAGCGCGACCGATCTTCGCTACGCCTTTATCCTTTACCCTTTATCCTTTGCCCTTCATCTTTTATCCTTCACTGTTATCCAGCCTAAGCGCGACCGATCTTCGCTACTCGTTCAGGCGCAAGACCTCATTGCGGTTATAATAGGAAATGCTGAAACGCCATGGCAACCGCAAACCTCACCCCCGCCTCGGAAGTGAAATACCTGAAGGGTGTGGGTCCAGTGCGAGCTGAGACTCTGGCCGCTCGAGGGATCCGCACCGTCGAAGACCTCCTTTACTATACTCCTTTTCGCTACGAAGACCGCACCCACATAACCCGCATCCGGGACCTCGTTCCCGGCCAGACCACGACTGTCCTTGGGGAGGTGCTGACCTGCGGCCTCATGAGGACTCGGAAGGGCGTCTACATTTACGACCTGGCGGCCAGAGACCCGAGCGGGATGATTCGCTGCATATGGTTCAATGCACTTTACCTGGAAAAGAGCAAAGTCTTTCGGCAAGGGCAGCGCGTTTTCTTCTACGGGAAGGTGGAGCGCGATTTTTACGGCACTAGCAATTTGCAGATCGTTCAGCCTCAGTTTGAAATCCTGCCGGAGAATGAACCGGAGGGTGGCAATTCCATTGAGGTGGGGCGCGTTGTGCCAATTTACGAAGGCATGGCCAATCTTGGCACGCGGGCTATCCGGCGGCTGATCTGGACCGCCCTTGCTTCCCTGGGGGATAACCTGCCTGATCGGCTTCCCTGGTCGGTCCGCGAGAAGAATCGGCTCGTGGACCGCGCCATGGCTTTGCGCCAGACTCATTTCCCCGATTCCGACCAGCCGCTCGAACGCTTGTGCAATTTCCGCACGCCTGCGCAGGTGCGCCTGATCTTCGAAGAGTTCTTCAACGTCGGCGCCGGTCTCGCCTTGCGACGGCGCAAGGCCAAAGCTGCACAGGGAATTGAGTTTGAGGCAAAGGCGAGCGCCCGCGCCGCCATTCGCAGGATCTTACCCTTCCATCCCACGGCCGCACAAAAACGTGTGCTGAAGGAGATGGTGGATGATATGTGCTCTCCCCACCCCATGAATCGTCTTTTGCAGGGCGATGTGGGATCCGGGAAGACCATCGTCGCCATTCAGGCGGCCATCCTGGCCATCGAAAACGGCTGCCAGGTGGCCCTGATGGCCCCCACCGAGATCCTGGCGACACAACATTACCTTTTCGCCAAAGCGTTGTTGCAACCCCTTCCTTACAAGATTGACCTGTTGATCAGCGCGCGCAAGGCGGCGGAAAAGGCGGACCTGAAAGAGCGCATGGGGAAGGGAGAAATCAACCTCGTGATGGGCACGCACGCCTTGCTTGAGGAGGATGTGGCATTCTCCAAGCTCGGCTTGGTGGTGGTGGATGAGCAGCACCGCTTCGGAGTTCTGCAGCGATACGGGTTGATACGCAAAGCGGTCAACCCTCATGTCCTGGTCATGACGGCCACTCCCATTCCGCGCACGCTCGCCCTGACGCTCTATGGCGACCTGGATTTCTCCGTCATCGACGAGTTGCCACCCCATCGCACGCCCATCGAAACGCGCCTGGTGGAGGAGAGTGACCGCACGCGGGCCTTTGAGTTTATTCGAGAAAAGGTGCGGCGGGGAGGGCAGGCTTACGTGGTTTATCCGGTGATCGAGGAGGGAGGTAAACTCGATCTGAAGCCCGCCGTGCGCATGTTCGAGCAACTTTCGCATAATGTCTTCCCCGAGTTTCGCGTGGGGTTATTGCACGGGCGGTTGCCCAGTGAGGAAAAGGAAGACGTGATGCTCCGGTTCAAGCAGGGTGATGTTCAAATCCTGGTTTCGACCACAGTGGTGGAAGTCGGCGTGGACGTTCCGAACGCCACGGTGATGTTGATCGAGCACGCGGAGCGTTTCGGGCTTTCCCAGTTGCACCAACTGCGCGGCCGCATCGGCCGGGGCAGCCAGAAGTCGCATTGTCTCCTGGTCGCCTCGGAGAAGCGTAACGAACTGGCCGCGCAGCGCCTTCAGACCATGGTCGAAACCAATGATGGGTTCAAGATTGCCGAAATCGATTTGAGACTCCGTGGCCCCGGCGAATTCTTCGGCACGCGCCAATGGGGCATTCCCGCGTTCCGAATTGCCAATCTCCTCCGTGATCAGGAGATTCTCGAGTGGGCCAAGCGGGAAGCCTCGAGTTTTGTCGAGCAGCCTTCCTCGCGTCAGGAATGGGAAGTGTTTGTGAGTTACTTGCGCGCCGAATGGCCCAGACGCTACAGCCTGGCAAGCGTGGCGTGATAGACCCAGTAGGCAGAAAGCAGAAAGCAGTAGGCAGAACGCAGAAGGCAGTAGGCAGAAAGCAGAAAGCAGTAGGCAGAACGCAGAAGGCAGTAGGCAGAAAGCAGAAAGCAGTAGGCAGAAAGCAGAAGGCAGTAGGCAGAACGCCAAGGTCGAGCGATGATTGCCAACTGTGATTAAAGTGCGCTAAGGATTACTGGCCCTCTGCCCCTTGGAAGAGAGGGTCTGGAGATTGGCCATTTGCCCTCTCCCCCTTGGGGGAGAGGGTGGCCTGCGCTGGCGCTTTCACCAGCCGGCGCGGGACGGGTGAGGGGGTCGAGAGCCTGTGCGGATCACCAGTCGCCGTTGAAAGGGGCAATGACCACGCGGCCCTACACCTCTGTCTCGGCGAGTTGTTCTTTCAATGAATCAATGAAACAATGAGTCAATGAATCAATGAGGGTAATTTCCGGCACATACCGCGGGCTTCACTTGGGGACGTTAAAGGGCGGCAATCTTCGCCCCACCTCCGACCAAATGCGCGAGACGTTGTTTGATGTGCTCGGTCCCGGAGTGGAGGGCGCGAGCTTCCTCGATGCCTATGCCGGAAGCGGCGCAGTGGGGATCGAGGCGCTGAGCCGCGGGGCAAGCGAGGTCGTGTTCATAGAACATCATCGCCCGGCCCAACAGCTCATCCGCAAGAATCTCGCCACCCTGGGAATCGAGTCCGGCTATTACCTGCTCAGGTCCACGGTCGCAACCGGACTCGAAAGACTGGAGCAGGAAGGTTCGCAGTTTGATTTCGTGTTCCTGGACCCTCCCTATAACGAAATTGGAGAGTACCACCACGTCTTGCGCCTTCTCGGGCGCTCGCATCTGTTGGATTCTCGATCCCTGGTAATTGCGGAACACTCGCGCTACTGTTTTCTCGAAGAAGAGTATGGAAACCTGCGTCGGGATCGCCTCATTCGCCATGGCGACGCGCAACTTGGCTTCTATCGCGTGAAATAGAGTAGATAGTGGGTCAATTTGATGTAGAGGCGGCTTTACGCCGCCATTTGGGGAGATAAACTCGCCGCTACAGCATCAAATTGGCCCACTACCTCAGAGCACGCTTCCTTGACCTTCCGCACCCCTATACCGCCTAAGTCTTTCTCTTACCTCGCGCGCGGCCTCCATTCCGGCCGGCGATGTACCGCTCGACGGTGACAATGAGTGCGTTCAGGCGTTCGTCCGTCTTGTTGTGCGCGCCGGCCATCGCGTCCATACGTTCTACGAGGTGAATCTCGGCCTGCGCCAGGCGCCCTACGAGGTCAGTCAACTGGCTGATTTCCTTGTCATGGCGCTCAAGCGCCTGCTCGTGGTGCTCCACCGTGGAGCCGAGCCGGTCGATCCGACCGAAGACCTCGGCCTCATGCTGCAAGATAAATTGGATGGTGCGTTCGACCTCTTCGGGTGTCATGCTCCCCTCTGCTTTCCCCGTGTGGCAACTAAGTGAACATGGTAAGACACTACAGGAGAAGGCTCGTCAATCAACTTGGAGGTAGTGGTGTCATTTGGAATGGACCCCTTTCCATACGCAGGTCATTCCCGCGAAAGCGGGAATCCACTCCCCAAACCTTCGGAAATGCGCTGTCTACGGACTGGATTCCTCCCGCCATGGCGAGACGGGACGGCCGCTCCCGCAAGGCGGGACGCGGCCTAGATCCCATACCAGGACACTACCGCATACTTTCTTATCTTAACAAAGTATGACGAAGGATGTATCGTAAGAATCATACCGTTTGTGAACTCGTGGGAGAGGAAGATTCATTTCTCCAAGCATGGTCACAAATTCGGTGTTATTAGCGAGGAAGAATACGAACATATGGCTGACACCTTCATGTTCGGCGACATGACGCCTCCAACTCAGGAATGCATGCGCCCAAGTTTGGTGGATCGTCTGAGGTTCAACCGCACGAATCGGCATTTTGGGGTAGCTTGCGTCGTGCCAGTATTCATCAGGACATTTTATCCTGTGAATCCAATGAAAATTGCGCGGCATGGTGGTCCTGATTTGTTTTTTGCTTTCGAGTGCGGACGGGTAAACCCATGAGATATCGCTGCCCAGTATGCATGTACGATGCGCTGCCGTACCCGCCGACCGATTACCACATTTGTCCGTGCTGCGGCACTGAGTTTGGGAACGATGACGAGGACTTCAGCCATGAGCAGTTGCGGGAAATGTGGGTAACAAGCGGTGCACATTGGTTTTTCGGCAATCCCCCACCCAATTGGAATTGGTTTAACCAATTGTATGAAGCCGGATTAATCACGCTACGTTTCAGAGGCACGGAACCCGAGATTCAAGAAGAAAGCCGTGCGGTCCGCACAATTAACAACTTTGAGTATTCCGTGACTGCAACTTCGGCGTAAGAACGATGCCACATCTTTTGATCTTCGCGCCGTGCCAAAAGGTTCTTCATGACGAAGACAAGGAGACATCCCTTATCTCAATCATTGAAGGATTGAGGTTCGGGTTTCTGCCCAATGTCCCTGATCCACCCCTTGGGACTCTCGTACCGATGAACTGGTGTGTCTTCGTGATGTGGAAACAGGAGCCAGATGACCGCGACAAAAAATTTGAGCAGCGGCTCCTCTTTAAGACTCCTGATGGCAAGTTAATGATGGAGACTGCTCCTCAGACATTCTTTTTTGAAATGCGGATGGTGAACGTAATTACGAGGCTCTCGAACTTTCCCTTATCGCATTGTGGAATATGCCCGCTAACAGTCGAGTATCGAGAATTAGGCAAAGAGCAGTGGAATGAAACGGCATCTTTTCCACTGCTTATTGAACATGATAGGCTGCCCTCTAAGCCTTCATCCGAACCGACCAAGAAGACGGTAATTTGGCACAACGTTTAGAGCGAGAATTCGTGCGCGGCTGAGAACCTTCCATTTTGCGCCTATAACCGCACCCGGAAATGGACGTTCGCCGTCAGCAGTTCGGCCAGCGTCCAGACGTGATCGGCAAGGCCAGCATCCATGGCGGGCGCGACCCTGAGCGTCGAGTGCACCCGCACAAAGTTGCAATGGGCAAAGTGTAACGCAACCTGCGCCATGAGGTTAAACAATTTCATATGGAAAGTGACTTAAGAATCCGCTTCCAGGATTGGGCAGGACTACCCATTGCCCACCCCCGGAAAATCCAAATGACACCACTACCGTTGGCCGGGTACTGGTGTCATTTGGGATGGGATGCCTTTCGAAACGCCGGTCATTCCCGCGAAAGCGGGAATCCAGTCCGTCGACAGTGCATTTCCGAAGGTTTGCCGAGTGGATTCCCGCTTTCGCGGGAATGACTGCGGCTTGCAACGCCCATGTCGCGCAAATGACACCACTACCGTTGGCCGCGCTTCCTTGACCTTCCGCACTCTTATACCCTACTATTTGATAATGTGTGGTGGCCCTCGCGGGATTTGTGGCGGGGTAGCTCAGTGGCAGAGCGAGGGTCTCATAATCCCTAGGTCGGGAGTTCGATCCTCCCCCCCGCTACCATTTATTTTCGATGAATTGCAGCAGTTTCTCCCGAGCTCCACCGGCCCCACGGTGGGGACTCTTGTGACGTAAAATCCTCACAAAACTGTCAGCAGACGAGAAACTAAAGCTCGAGGCCAGAAAAACCAGGCGGGAAACCACATCAGGAACGTGGTGAATAGCAAGAGCATTGAAAACAGTACTCAGCGCCTTGGGCGAGCGTTCGGTTTCAGTGAGCGGCAAAAACCCCCTCTGCGAAGTATGAGAATGCATGCGGACACTGCGAGTACGGCCAGCGCACCCAGGAGAGAGAGGACAGCAGCATCTAATGAGGGCCTCATCCACCATATCTTAAGGGTTTGCAGATCTAAGAACCATCCGGAATAACGGCATCAAAATCTATGAACCGCGTTATAATCCGAAGCATGGCAGAACTCGTTACAACCTTACCGGCCCCCCTCAAGGCATGGGAAGACGGGACGATTCGGGTCGGGTCTTCGCGTGTGCTCCTAGATTTGGTGGTCTACCACTTCAAACAAGGCGCCACGGCGGAGCAAATCGAGCACAGCTTCCCGGCAGTCACTCTGCGCGACATTTACGGCGCGATCTTCTACTATCTTGAGCACACCGAAGAAGTCGAAACGTATCTCGCGAACCAAGAGACACAGGCCGAAGAGATCGAGCAAACACTCCGTAACACTCAAGGCCCCACCTGCGTCCAGAAACTGCTAGAAGAGCGGCGCGCCCGCATCTTCAAGTGAGCCCCCTTTCTGCATGTTGAAGCTCCTCATTGATGAGAACCTGGACCAACGCATTCTACGTGGGCTGCGACTGCGCGTTCCCGACTTGTTGTATACCCTCGTCCAGGAAACCGCTTTGGCGGGAGCACAGGATGCCGCGCTCCTCCAATGGGCAGCGGGGAACCAACGCGTGCTTGTAACCCACGATCGAAAGACGATGCTTAAGGCTGTGTACCAGAGACTGCGTTCTGGGCAGAAAACTGCCGGGTTGGTGATCGTGAGGAAGGAGCTGCCTTTGATCAGGGCAATCGAGGACCTGGTATTGCTGCTGGAGTGCTGTACGGAGATAGACCTTGAAAATCAGGTCGTATTCATTCCCCTCTAATCTGATGCGGACGAGGATTTGAGAAAGAACCCCAGTCAAGAACCGCAGAGTTTCTGGGTCACGACACTTTGCGCTAGCTGCTTGGTTAGCCGGCTAGCGCGGGCGGGGCGGGCCTTTGTGGAATGTGGCTGATGGCCTTGCCGAGCTGCTTCCGGGCAAGATCGAGTTCGTAGGTTTTCTGGAGGTTCATCCAGAGATCCGGGGTGGTCCCAAAGTAGCGGGCCAGGCGCAGGGCCGTGTCGGCGGAGATGGCTGGCACCTGGAGCGTGCGCGAGAGTTCCGCTGCGGAAATGCCGATCTCCTTCAGTTCGTCGGCGAGAATTTCACCTGGGTGAATGGGGGTGCGTGCCATGATTCCGGACTCCTTAATGGTAATCGACGATCTCAACGTTTTCGGGGCCGTCAGCTCCTTGCGGCCACTCGAAGCAGATGCGCCACTGCTGATTGATGCGAACGCTGTACTGGCCTCTCCTGTTAGCTTGTCAGAATGGGATACCTTCCGTACTTTTTCGTTGCCTCGACCATAGTCCGGTAGTTTTTCGGCTTCACTGAAGAATGGATTGCATTGGAAGAAGAGATGATATGCCCTCCTCCGGGAGAGGCTTTGAGAATGCACTCCTTTACTGCGGCCTCAACTTCTTCCGTGGAAGCTTCGGAGAGAATATACGCACAGTCGATATTTCCTATCAAACACAGCCTCTTCCCGTATTTCTGCTTCACTCTTCCTATATCCATGCCGGCAATAGGCTCCATGGGGTTCAGGGCATCTATCCCAGTATCAACAATCATGTCCAAGATGGGCCAAAGATTTCCATCCGAGTGCTTTATCGCTTTTCCCCCTTCTTCATGGATTGCATCCACCATTCGTTGCAGCCTGGGGAGAACGAATTCGTTGAAAACTGCCGGGGAAAAGAAGGGACTATCGTTACCGGCATAATCATCGGCGATGACAACGGCGTCGGCTCCTGCTCTGATCGCGTTCCTGGCGATACGGATGCTCACGCCCAGGACCACATCCATCAACCGATGCGCAAATTCAGGCTCCAGGAGGAAGTTCATGAGCAAGTTCTCGAACCCGTTCAGGAATACCGACCACATAAAGGCGGCGCGGTGCCGAAAGAAGATCGCCTTCTTTCCTTTGAATCGCGCCACCAATTGGGGGAGTCTTCCCAAGCGGTGGGGCGCGTCAGGATCAGGTGGAACATATTTCTTCAGATCGTGCGTCGTCCGGATCGGACCCCTTATCGGATGATCGATTTCCTCAGGAGTCGGTTTGAATAATACGCCCCATTCATCAACATAGGTACCGTCTGAGTACTCGGAGACCCTGTTGAACTGAGCTAGGGTGGAAACCCCGTCTAATTCCAGCATTTCCTCAAGATCCGTTTGGTCTTTAGCCGTGGGGCACAATGCCTTTATGACCTTACGACTGACGGCCCATTCCACAATGGGTACCCGGTCGGGTTCTCCACGTTCCAGGGCCGTCATAACTCTCTGGTACGAATTCATGAAGCACCTCGAGCGATTTTGAGCTCTCCTGCTTTGGTCGAAGCGCCGGTCATTCCCGCGAAAGCGGGAATCCAGTGCGTCGACGGCGCATTTCCCAAGGTTTGCGAAGTGGATTCCCGCTTTCGCGGGAATGACTGCGACTTCGAGCGCCCATGTCTCGCAAATTAGAGCAAGACCACAAAGGAAACCTGCCATTACCGGATTGACGATTGTGTTTCCCCATGATTATACACGTGTCGCTGAACAGAAGCCCATCGAGGGAGCAAACTTTGCCTTTGAATCGGCCCGCAAATTGGTACAATCATGGTGCCTGCCGCTTGCGGAAATGTTGAGGCGGGCATCCCCGATTGCAGACGCCTCTGACAAGGCGTTTGAAGGCGCCTCGGGTGCAGCAAGTTCGTATGGATTGGAACTGGCACGCAAGTTGGCCTTCGATGGGGCTGATAGTGTCCTAATATGGGATGTAGCGCCGGTCCCGTCCCGCCGAGGCGATAGGACCGGCCAGGCCGCCCCGAGGGGCGGTCATACTCTTGAGACAAGGGCGGTGAACTCACCATGACAAAAACTGATCATCCTGTTTGTTCGAAAGCCCGGTGGCAGGGCCGGGAAGCATATACGCTCAGCAATGGTCTCCTCCAAATGGTGAATTTGACGGGCGGCGGCCACATCGCTGAGCTTCGTTTTGCGGACGGCAGCGGTTTTCCTACACTTAATCCTCTCTGGATTCCTAAGTGGAAAGGCATGGAGCCGTTCCAATACCGCTCCAAGGCTCACGCCAAACGCTATGGGCCGATATCAGAAGGGAAATTGCTCTCGGGGATTGCCGGCCACAATATCTGTCTGGATTATTTCGGGGCGCCTTCGGAGGAGGAAGCTGCCCAGGGACTCTCAACCCACGGCGAGGCGCCGAGCTTGAAGTGGCGCAAGTCAAGCGCGCGCCTTACGGCGCGGCAATTAAGCGTGACGCTTTCCGTTCACTTGCCCGAGGCCGGACTGCAATTCAGCCGAGAAATTGAGATGCGGGCGGGAGAGTCGGTTGTCTACCTCAAGGAGACCGTCACAAACGAACGCAAACTCGATCACTTCTTTCACTGGACCCAGCATGTTACCCTGGCTCCTCCTTTTGTCGCGCCCGAGGATGGCCGCGTGTTCATGTCTGCCACGAAAGGGATTACGAGCCCCGGTGGTTATGACGGCAAAGCGCTGCTCGAATCGGGGAAGGAGTTCCAATGGCCCATCGCTCCAGCCAGCACAGGGGGCGAAGTTGACTTGTCCCACTGCCTTACGCGGAAGGGATTAGGGATTATTGCTTCTGTGCTTTTGGATCCCGCGCGGGACGTGCAGTTTGTCGGCGCCCTGAACACTCGGCACCGCCTTCTGTTCGCCTACTGCTTCCACCGCGCGGATTATCCCTGGGTCACGATTTGGGAGGAAAACTGCGCGCGAGAAAGTGCCCCGTGGAATGGCCGCGCACAGACCCGCGGTTTGGAGTTTGGCTCCGCACCTTTGCCGGTAACGCGTCGGGAGGCGTTCACCCGCGGTCCGATTTTTGGCACGCCGACTTTTTCCACTGTGCCCGCTCGCGGCCGATTGACGATTCCGTATGTTGCCTTCCTTGCTCACTTGCCTGAAGGATTTGGCGAGGTTCGCGACATCAGCCTCGGCAAAAACGAAATCCTTGTGCAGGGCAGAGAGCCAGACCAAGTGGTTACCGTTCCTGCTTCCGGACTCGCGGCGGCGGGGCTGGCGGAGCAGTAGGCAGAAGGCAGAAAGCAGAAGGCGGTAGGCAGAAGGCAGTAAGACCCGGACCCGGGGCTGGAGATTTGTTTTCCCCAAGTCCCCAGCCCCCAGTCCCTAACCCCTAGCGCCGCTTTTTTTGACCGACCACCGACCCGTCGTGACGGGACTGCTTCACTCAGAGCGACAGATTTAACTCAGGCGGAAATCGCAACAAAATCTTGGAGGAGCAAATGAGCAGTGGTCAGAGCCCTGCTGTGGATTTTGACGTCGATGAGGCATGCCGGCGTTTCTCGGTTATCTATACAGGTGCAATTTCAGACGTACTGGATGAGATGGGTTATCACAACCAGGTTCTACCGGCAGCCATTCAAGGTTTGACGATGCATCAAAAGATCGCCGGCGTGGCGATGACAGTGGAGGGCCAGCCCACCGACAGTGTAGACCCGGAAGTGATCTTTGTACCGATTCTGCAAATGCTCGGCGATCTGAAGTGCGGAGATGTGATCGTCTCGCAGCCCCACGACAGCCTAAGCGCGCATCTCGGGGAACTCTCCTCTGAATCCGCCAAGTTTCGAGGAGCCCGGGGCGCGGTGATTGATGGTGGCGCCCGCGACATCGATTACATTCTGAAACTGGGTTTTCCTGTCTTCTGCCGCTATCGGACCCCCGCCGATGTCTTGGGTCGCTGGAAACTCGTCTCTTATGGCCTGCCAATTCAGATTGGGGAAGTTGGGATTCGCCGCGGAGATTTCATTGTGGGTGACAAGGACGGCGTTCTCGTGATACCGAAGCAAATCACCCTGGAGGTGCTCGAGAAATCAGAGGAGGTCGTTGACACGGAGAACCTTGTTCGCAAGGCGATTCTTCAGGGAGTTCATCCTGTGGAAGCTTACCGGAAATACGGGCGATTCTGAGCGAAGAAGCGAGGAGTCAGAAGACAGGAGTCAGAAGACAGGAGTCAGAAGTCAGAATAAAGGCCTTCATACGCAATGTCCGTCATTCGTAGAGGATAACCCCATTGTCTGTCATTCTGAGCGAAGCGAAGAATCCCGGCGTTTTTTAGCACTGATTGAGCTTTCAAATGCGGGGATTCTTCTCCCGCAGGGCGGGATCAGAATGACAGGCGGTGGCCTTTTCTTCTACGAATGACGAACAACCCGTATCAGATATCAGTTGACAGGTATCAGGAAATACCCGTATTCGGGTTCATCGGTGTGATCCGCGAATCTCTTGCCTCTTTCCCATTCCCGCAGTCTTGCCATGGGCAATCGGTCGGTATTAAATCGCACACTGTTTGAGGGGCTTATCATATCTATAAAAACTATTGATTTAACACGTACATTCACGGTCGAGCATACTTAATCGTGTTGAGGCGAGGGGATAGGTGCCCGCAAGGAGGGATACGGCACCGGTGCCGTTGTATGAAGTGAGGGGGAATGTGGTTCGGGTTACGGTGTTAGCCTCCTGAATCCTTGCCTACCACCCAGGGATTTGTGTCGAAAAAAACGAGGCCAGGCGCTGGGGGCTGTGCTTCCCCATCTAGCCCGCATTTCTCACCACGGGTCTGGAAGGGCGGGGCTTCAGCCCCGCCCTTCCGGTAGCCCACTAAGAGCGTCGATACGTGGTGAGAAATCCGGGCTAGCGCCAACCATCCACCACTTATCGTCCGGTGAGTCGAGTACGTATTAGGCATGAGCCATTGCTTTACATCCCGAGGATTGCCAGAGCCTCAGGGCCTTTACGACCCAGGCAACGAGCACGATGCCTGTGGGATTGGTTTTGTGGCGAACATTTCCGGCGAGAAAAGCCACGACATCATCCGCAAAGGCATCGAGATTCTCATCAACCTCACGCACCGGGGCGCCTGCGGCTGCGATCCGCAGACCGGTGACGGCGCGGGAGTCTTGCTCCAAATCCCTCACGCCTTTTTCGAAGCCGAGTGTACGCGGTTGGGCTTCGCGCTGCCCTCGCCGGGCGAATACGGCGTGGGCATGGTGTTTCTTCCGGTGGAACCCCATCAGCGCATGCGCTGCGAGGCGCTCGTGGAAGAGATCGTGCGTGAGGAGGACCTGTCCGTACTTGGTTGGCGGGACACTCCGGTAAACGCCAACACGATTGGGCGCCTGGCCCGCAGCACCCAGCCTTACATTGAGCAAGTCTTCATCCGGCGAGCCTACGGGATGGACCAGGACGCCCTGGAGCGGAAGCTATACGTCATCCGCAAGCGCGCGGAAAGCGAAGTGGCCAAAACGGAGCTGCGGGAGAAAAGCTTCTTTTACATTCCCTCGCTCTCTTCTCGGACGATCGTTTACAAAGGCCTGCTCCTTGCCCCTCAGATCGCCAACTTCTACCTCGAGCTGTCGAATTCGGAAGTCAGAAGCGCGATTTGTCTGGTTCACCAGCGCTTTTCTACTAACACCTTTCCTACCTGGCATCTTGCACATCCGTACCGCTACCTCTGTCACAACGGAGAAATCAATACCCTGCGCGGCAACGTGAACTGGATGCACGCGCGGACTTCCGTGCTGGCTTCGCCGCTTTTTGCTGAGGACATCAAGAAACTGGAGCCCATCATCACCCCGGGCGGCAGCGATTCGGCCAGCCTCGACAACGCTGTGGAGCTCTTGACGCTCGCCGGGCGCAGCCTTCCTCACGTGATGGAAATGCTGATTCCGGCAGCCTGGGTGAGCGATCCCACGATGCCGGAAGACGTCAAGGCGTTCTATGAGTACCACGCCTCGCTGATGGAGCCTTGGGACGGCCCGGCGGCTGTGGCTTTCACGGATGGCCGCGTGATCGGCGCCAAGCTCGACCGCAATGGATTGCGACCTGGTCGCTTTCTCGTGACAACCCGCGGCCTGGTCCTGATGGCGTCCGAGGCGGGCGTGTTGCCGGTGAATCCCGCGGAGATCCGCTTTAAGGGCAGGCTTGAGCCGGGCCGCATGCTCCTGGTGGACATGGAAAAAGGACGTATTGTTCCCGACGAGGAAATCAAGAAGAAATTAGCTGCAAGGCGGCCTTACGCAAAGTGGCTTAAGGAAAACCAGATTTCGCTGAAGCAGTTGGCCGATCCGCCGCGCGTCCAGCCCACTGACCACGCCACTAGCCTGATGCGACAGCGCGCTTTCGGGTACACCGACGAGGATCTGCGCATCATCATGATCCCCATGGCGCAGAACGGCGAAGAGCCGGTGGGGTCGATGGGAACCGATACCCCTCTCGCTTGCCTTTCGGACAAGCCCCAGTTGCTGTTCAATTACTTCAAGCAGATGTTCGCGCAGGTCACCAACCCGGCGATTGACCCCATTCGTGAAGACTTGGTGATGTCGCTCTACGACTTCATCGGGCGTGAGGGCAACATCCTGGACGAGACGCCCCAACTCTGCCACACGCTGAAGAAGCGCCATCCCATGGTGACCAACTGGAACCTGGAAAAACTTCGCCGCGTCAGCCAGGGAGATTTTCTTGCCACCACGCTGCCCATGCTTTTCCGCGTGGAGGGTGGCGAGAAGCGCCTGGAGGAGGCGGTGGACAGCCTTTGTCGTAGCGCCTCCTTGGCGATCAAGTCCGGCTATACGCTGCTGATTCTCTCCGACCGCGGCGTGGATGAGGAGTACGCGCCCATTCCGAGTCTCCTGGCATTATCAGCCGTGCACAATCATTTAGTGCGGGAGAAGACACGAAACCAGGTCGCCCTCATCGTCGAGACGGGCGAGCCGCGCGAGGTCATGCATTTCGCGCTCTTGCTCGGCTACGGGGCCAGCGCCATCAATCCCTATCTGGCTATCGAAACGCTGGAAGATCTGCACGTTCGAGGGTACTTTCCCCCCGCTTACACATTCCAGAAGCTCCTGAAGAATTACATTAAAGCCGTCGATAAGGGACTGCTCAAGGTGCTTTCCAAGATGGGGATTTCAACCCTTCAGAGCTATTGCGGGGCTCAAATCTTCGAGGCGATCGGGCTCAACCGCGCGGTCGTTGAGCGCTACTTCACGGGCACGCCTTCGCGGATTGAGGGTGTGGGTCTGGAGGTTCTGGCCCGCGAAGCCCTCATCAAACACAAGTTCGCCATGCAGGCGCCGGCTGAGTCCGACACCGAGTTGGAGATTGGCGGCAGCTACCAATATCGAGAGCGGGGTGAGCGGCACCTGCTGAATCCTCTCACCATCAGCAAACTTCAGCATGCGGTGAGGCAGTCCAGCTACTCCACGTTTCAGGAGTACGCGAAGATCGTCAACGAGCAAAGCCGGAATCTCTACACGCTGCGAGGCCTGCTCGATTTCCGGTCCGCCGGGCCGCCGCTACCCATCGACGAAGTGGAACCGGCATCTGAAATCGTCAAGCGCTTCGCCACGGGCGCTATGTCCTTCGGTTCCATTAGCAAGGAAGCGCATGAAACACTGGCCATCGCCATGAACCGCATTGGCGGCCGCTCCAACACCGGCGAGGGCGGAGAGGATGAAGCGCGCTTCCGCCCCGACCCCAACGGCGACTTGCGCCGCAGCGCAGTGAAGCAGGTAGCCTCGGCCCGGTTCGGTGTGACCACGAATTACCTGGTGAACGCCGATGAATTGCAGATCAAGATTGCGCAAGGCGCCAAGCCCGGCGAGGGCGGCCAGCTTCCTGGTCACAAGGTTGACGAAGTGGTGGCGCGCGTGCGCCACGCCATTCCCGGCGTCGCCCTGATCTCACCGCCCCCGCACCACGACATCTACTCGATTGAGGACTTGGCGCAGCTCATCTACGACCTCAAGAACGTGAACCCGCAGGCGAGGATTTCAGTGAAGCTGGTGGCTGAATCCGGCGTGGGGACAGTGGCAGCGGGGGTAGCCAAAGCGCATGCCGATGTTATCCTCATCTGCGGCTACGATGGGGGAACCGGGGCCTCCCCGATTTCCTCCATCCGGCACGCCGGCATCCCTTGGGAGCTCGGCCTCTCGGAAACCCAGCAAGTCCTGGTGATGAATGACCTGCGCAGCCGCGTCCGCCTGCAAGTCGATGGGAAATTGCAGTCTGGGCGCGATGTGGCCATCGCAGCCCTGCTCGGCGCCGAGGAGTTCGGGTTTGCCACTATGCCACTCATCTCCATGGGCTGTATTATGATGCGTAAGTGCCATCTGAACACCTGCCCGGTAGGCGTGGCGACGCAGGACCCCGAACTGCGGAAGAGATTCAAAGGCCAGCCCGAACACGTGATCAACTTCCTGTTTTTCATGGCCGAAGACCTGCGGCAGATTATGGCGCAGCTTGGCTTCCGCAGAGTCGATGAGATGGTCGGGCGCGTCGATTGCCTCGCCCAGCGCCCGGACGTGGACCACTGGAAAGCCCGCGGCTTGGATTTGTCCTCAGTCCTTCACAATCCCCAAGTGCCCACACGGGTGGGGCGGCGCTGCCTGATCAAACAGGACCACGGACTCGAGAAATCGCTCGATTATCAGTTGATCGACCATGCGCGCGAGGCGCTCGAGCGCGGCGCGCAGGTCTCGATCAGTCTCCCTATCCGAAACACCCACCGGACGGTGGGCGCGATGTTGAGCGGCGAGATTGCCCGCCGCTATGGCTCCGAGGGTTTGCCTGATGACACCATCCGGTTCGAGTTCACCGGTTCGGCGGGGCAGAGTTTCGGGTCTTTCCTGGCGAGAGGCGTCACCTTGGTTCTCGAGGGCGAAGCCAACGATTACATCGGCAAGGGGCTTTCAGGAGGTAGGCTCATTGTTTATCCTCCCCGAACTTCGTCGTTCCAACCTGAGGAGAATATCCTGGTGGGGAACGTCGTTCTGTACGGGGCCACGAGCGGCGAAGCCTATTTCAACGGCATGGCCGGCGAACGCTTCGCGGTGCGCAATTCCGGAGCCACGGCTGTGGTGGAGGCGGTCGGCGACCACGGCTGTGAATACATGACTAAGGGGACGGTGATCGTGCTGGGCAAGACCGGCCGTAACTTTGCCGCTGGCATGACGGGCGGAATTGCTTATGTCCTGGATGAAACCGGAGAGTTCGCCCAGGTGCGCTGTAACCGCGCGAGCGTGGACCTCGATCCCCTCACCGATTCCAAGGATTCCGAGCTCGTACAACTTTTGATCGCCCGTCATGCCGAGCTGACCGGCAGCCCGCGGGCGAAATGGATCCTGGATAATTGGGAGACGATGCTGCCAAAGTTCATCAAGGTCTTCCCGCACGAGTACAAGCGAGTGCTGGGCGTTCCACGCGCCTCCGCAACTCTGGCCCCGGTTCATGCCTCGGCTCAGCAGTCAACCCGGGAGGTGCTGCGTGGGTAAGGTGACCGGATTCATGGAGTACACGCGCGAAGTCCCGGCGCGCCGGCCCGTCGCTGAGCGCGTCAATGATTTCCAGGAGGTGTACCAGGAATTCCCGGAGCCGAAGCTGCGCATTCAGGCGGCGCGCTGCATGGATTGCGGCGTGCCCTTCTGTCACACGGGCTGCCCGCTTAACAACGTCATCCCGGATTGGAATGACCTCGTCTACCGCGATCGCTGGAAGGAAGCCATTCGCGCCCTCCACGCCACGAACAACTTCCCCGAATTCACCGGACGGGTATGCCCGGCGCCCTGCGAAGCTGCCTGCGTTTTGGGTATTAACAACCCTCCTGTAACGATCAAGAACATTGAACAAGCAATCGTTGAGCACGCCTTCCGCGAGGGTTGGATCCATCCCGAGCCCCCTTCCAACCGGACCGGCAAGCGTGTGGCCATCGTCGGCTCGGGACCTACCGGCCTGGCCGCAGCGCAGCAACTAAACCGCGCCGGGCATACGGTGACCGTGTTCGAAAAGGCCGACCGCATCGGCGGTCTGCTGCGGTATGGCATCCCGGACTTCAAGCTGGAAAAGCACATTCTTGATCGGCGACTCGAGCAGATGGCCCGGGAAGGAGTGGTTTTCAAAACCCGGAAGCACGTCGGGCGAAACCTTCCAGTGGAAGACTTGCGCCGCGAGTTCGACGCCATCCTGCTGGCGGGAGGCGCCGAGACTCCGCGCGACCTCAATGTCCCGGGACGCGAGCTCAAGGGTATTCATTTCGCCATGGAGTACCTCCCGCAACAGAACCGCCGCCTGGCCGGAGATGCTGTGGCCGGACAAATCCTGGCCACGCGTAAGCGCGTCGTGATTATCGGCGGCGGGGACACGGGCGCGGACTGCCTGGGGACTGCGCACCGGCAAAAACCGGCGTCGGTTCATCAGCTCGAAATCCTGCCCACCCCGCCCTTGGAGCGCTCACCGAACACGCCCTGGCCTCTTTGGCCGCTGCAGTTGCGGAGCGAAGGCGCCCATGAGGAGGGTGGCATTCGAGAATGGGCGGTGGCCACCACCAAATTTGCCGGCGACGAACATCGCCACGTGAAACAATTGCACGCGATTCGGGTTGGGCCACCCCCCAAGTTTGAACCGATTCCCAGGACTGACTTCGTGCTCGACGTGGACCTCGTGCTGATCGCCATGGGCTTCATTGGCCCCGTCAAGAATGGGATGATCGAAGCGCTGGGCGTGAAGCTCGATGCGCGGGGCAACGTCGAGGCCGACACGAATCACATGACCTCGGTTCCCGGTGTCTTCGCCGCCGGCGATATGCGCCGCGGCCAATCGCTGGTCGTATGGGCTATCTCGGAAGGCCGCAAGGCGGCGCGCGGCTTGGACAAATACTTGATGGGCGAAATGCAACTGCGGTAAGGGGCAACGGAGTAGCGCTGACCTTCAGGTCAGCACGAAGGGACCTGGGCGAGCGCCGCTCGCCCCTGCGCTCGGCCCCCATCTGACCGCCGGCATTCTTCGCCTGACTGAAAAAGGCACGCCATTCGTTTCCTTCAGTGAGCCTGACTGATCCCGAGATGGATGACGTGCGGTTGCCGCTGGGGCATCGGGCATGAGAAAATCCCTCGGTCGGGACCGCGCTAACCGTGGACACCCGCTCACGGTGTTCCGCACCGCAGGGAGGTAATCAGGCTTTGAAGCCAGCAAGTGGACCTGTCAAAGAATATCCGGCATCCACCGCCGAGGAATTTTGGGAAGTTCTTTCGCCTCAGAAATATCTGTTCGGACCGCATGAAAAACCCATATTTCGAGGACAAGCGAGGGCATGGGATCTCGGACAAGAGAAGGCATGGGATCTTGAACCCTCCATACTTCGAAAGGGGAAGCATCCCGTCTATGCTATTCCTCTATTGCGGTCGAGCCCGGAAGCGTCAGAGGTCCGAATACTTGCAGAGATTATTGCCCTACACACTTTCACCGGTTATTGCGACTCTACCGGTTTACGAATACCTGGCGACTCTGAGGAGTTCAGAACAAAGTACCTTGATCCTACAAGAGTGATGGATTCATTTATATTCCACAGACAAATTTGGCCGTCACACGAATACTTCAACATCATGGCGCTGGCCCAGCATTACGGCGTCCCGACCAGGTTGCTCGACTGGACCCATAGTTCTTACATAGCCGCCTACTTTGCGGCGTCAAGCGGATTAGAGGACGAACAAACGAAGGGTGGACTAGCTGTTTGGGCTTTGAACACTGAGAATATCGCACATACCTTGAGAGATTTGGAGATCATTCGAGTCCCAGGAAGCAATAACGTCAATGTAGCGGCACAGAGGGGTCTGTTTACCTTGTTAAGGCAGAGATATACAAGGGGCAAACCCTTTGAGGGGCCGCACTGCCTCAATCACTACATTGAGTCCTCTAAGAGCCAAGACCTCGCAAAGATCACTTTGCCCGCACAGGAGGCTCCCAAAATAATTGATCTTTGCGAGAGGCACGGAGTGACCGGAGCCACATTATTTCCGGATTTTTACGGCGCGGCCAAAGCAACGCGCGACAACCTGGCCTGCTGGTTGAGATCTCAGTGGTCGGACGGTCGAGACATTCGGGCTCAAACGCTACCAGTGTGCGCTTCGGGGTCAACTTAATGGTCCGAATTAGCGTCGGCGCGGTTGCGGATACTGACGCGGAGGGGCTCCACGGGGCGCCATGGGGCACCCTGGGGCGCATGAGCGATGAGAGTCGGGAAGCCCCCCCGGCTGCGCAGGAGACTACGAAGCTGAACCGTGGCTGTCTTCAATCGAGCAATCCAAGTCTTAAAGTGCCAGGCTCCGGCGAGTACCTGCGCTCAATTCGGAAGCTCTCCGCTTTTCCCGTACGCGAATCTTTGAAGGAGACGTCGGTTGGCTCCCAATTGAGGGCCTCTAGACCCTGAGGGTTTATCCCCCGTACCAGAAGTGAGGGCGGTTCCTTCAGGCTGCGCATGACAGCTCCATCCGCGGCAACATTGTCAGGGTAATATTCCGCCGGAACTTCCGACAGCGACTGGCACGCAAGCGTCAACGCGTCAGACGCAGCATTCAAGTAATGGGCTTCAAGGGTAATCTCAGCAACGTCCCATGTCATATTGCCTCCCCCCGGCGAACGAAACGAACCTACCACGTTTCGCTGCGTCGTACAACATAACAACCCTTATGGTCGCGGTTCTTCCAGGGCGGCCCCAAAAAGCCGCGGAATCAAAGAAGCAGGCCTGCGCCCCTCACTGTAGGGGGCGGACCTTACAACTAGCGGACGACATGGCTAGTGGGGGACGAAACACGACAATTTCTAAACAGCGGTATCCCCCTCACAGTTTCTGTGTACTCTCCCAGCACCCGTATGCGGTCACCGACATGATATGAATCCGCTACACCGCTCGCTTCGTCAGATGAGAGCAGGCACGTTGCGGCTTTAGACGGATCATTCTCGTCCGCCATCATAATTGCCACTGCGCCTTCACCTTCGATGTATCCGGACATTCCCACAATTCCCTGCATGAAGAGCTGTGCGTGGGGGGGAATTTTAGAGGCCAGCACAAGCGCAACGCTGTAGGTCCGACCGTCGGGGACGGCCTCGGAACCACTCGGAGGGGCAACAACATATTTGTCGCCCGAGAAGAAGTACACACTCTTGTGGTTAGCCGGGATAATGCCTTGGTCAGAATACTCTGTGCCTGCTTGGTCCACCTCGATATCGAAGTAACCGGCATGAGCTGAGTTGAGGAGGCGAACTGTCGATTTGTACCCATAACAAGGCGTGGGGATGACCGCCCCTGGCCCGCAGTAATCTGCATTTCCTTGTTCGAGGCTCAGCGATAAAACAGGTTGATAATGATTCTCCACGGGAACAATAAACAGTTCACTTGTGAATCTCACTCCCTGAGCCCCGTCATTACCCGTTAGGGAAAATCCGTATAGATCGGGTCCAAGCTTGACCGCCTGCGCCCTCCCATCGGCTCCGTTCGGGTGGTCACGGTCAGGGATTCCGAACGCATGTCCGAAGGTTCCGAACTGATCTACTTCCGTGTCCGCGATCTCGGGCACCCAGCGTCCTGCTCGATTCGCGAAGAGATACGTGCCAATTCTTGCCCCACAGGCGTGGCAATCTTCGCCCTCGACCGTTGTTGAGGTTACGAGCAGATGTTTCTCTGCACCCCTTTGGGAAAATGGACTGTCTAGGATTAGAGTCAGCTTACCGGCATGGCTTAAGGAATCGAGGCGCCCGATTACGGTCACGGATGATGACTTTTCAACCGAGTCGTAATTCCCGAACAGGGAGCTCAAGGCTGTTTCTTCGACGAAGTCGCCGCTGAGGGGCTGTTCCGTTCCGATAGATTGTACATTGGGCGGGCGACTGTGGACGACAACAGCCCAGATGAAGCCGACAGACAAGACGGGCGCGCTAACCAGAACCAGCAGAAACGGGTACTTGGTAGTTTGGGTACGCCGATGAAGCACGACGGTTCTAACGATCTTGTCATGCCACGCTTGGGCGTCGCGATCCCATATCGCCCAGAACCAACCAAGGCCAAAAAAGCATCCACTCACCCACTTGCCCAATGTTTCCCTCAACAACATCCGTACAAGTCCGGGTTTGGAACCGTCGCGCTTGTCCGCGGCCCGAATGTCCACAAGCCATTTTCCGGGGGTCTGTCCCCGAGCCAAGAACCAGAGCGAAAAAACCAAATAGCCGAACCCTGCGCCGAAAAAGACTATCAAGAATGCTTCTAAACCGTAATCATGGTAAAACCTGTTAACGCTTACCCCTACGATAATACCAATAACGCAGATGAAAAGGAGCAATGTTAAAAAAACCAATCCGTCAAGAAGGAACGCGCCAAGGCGCGAAGGAATACTCGCTTTTACTCCGTCCGACCTCGTGGGCGTCGGGGTTCCACACCAAATGCAGAAGGCACCCTCAGTCCGCTTCCCGCAGTTTCGACAGTGAATGATCTGCGTAGAGGGCAGGTAGGCGTCGCAGACGTAGCAAAAAAGTGAAGGACCGGATTCCGTGTTGCAGTTCGGGCAAACCACTGAATGGTCCCTCCTTATGGGAGATGCTCCAGAGTATACACCGCAACGTACACGGGTGGTAGAATAACGGCATGAATAGGAGAACATTTCTGTATGCCGCGGCGGGGATCGCTGGTCTCAGTGTCGGCGCCGAAGCCGCTTCCATACCGATCATTGACACGCATATACATCTCTTCGACCCCAGCCGCCCCCAGGGCGTGCCTTGGCCGGACAAGGACGATACGATCCTGTACCGGCCTGCTTTGCCCGACCGCTATCAGAGGCTTACGAAGGCGCTCGGCATAGTCGGCGCGATTGAAGTCGAATGCAGCCCCTGGTTGGAGGATAACCAGTGGGTCCTGGATATTGCAGCGAAGGACACGATTATCGTCGGGACCGTCGGAAACCTGGAGCCGGGCAAGCCGGACTTCCGCAAGCATTTGGAAAGGTTCCGTCAGAACCCGCTGTTTCGGGGTATCCGATACGGGAATCTGTGGAATAGGAACCTCGGCGGACAGTTGTCCGCACCGGACTTCATTTCCGACCTCAAAGCTCTTGCGGATGCCGGTTTGGAGTTGGATAGCGCGAATCCCACCCCAGCTTTGATCTCGGACGTGGTACGGCTCACGGATCGGATTCCCAGCTTGCGGGTGGTGATCGATCACCTGCCGCAGCTCGAGCCTCCCACAGAATCGCGGGCTGGTAGTGCGTACGAGTCCAATTTGTGCGAGCTGGGGAAACGGCCTCAAGTCTACGTCAAGGTCTCCGAAGTCCTCCGCCGTGTTGGCGGTCAAGTCCCTGATGACCTGAATTTCTACAGACCGCGGCTGGATGAGTTCTGGGAGATCTTCGGCCAGGACCGGCTGATCTTCGGCAGCGACTGGCCGAACAGCGATCACTGGGGCACATACCCACAAGTGCTGAACGTCGTCCGCGAGTACTTCACAAGCAAGGGTGAGGCCGTTGCAGAGAAGTTCTTCTGGAAGAATTCCGTTGCTGCCTACCGTTGGATCAAACGCCAGCTAAATCAGCCCTTACCATGGCCTCAGTTTTCAGCCATCGGTTAACAGCCGTCTGCCCCCCGCTTCCCTGTCATTCTCTGAGGCCTCCACTCCCGTACGGGCAGGTGACCCCTCACCCAGCCCGCGACGGCTGGTGAAAGCGCCGTCGCGGGCCACCCTCTCCCCAGGGAGAGGGCAAGACCCGTTTGCAACGCACTCCGTCTCTAATATCACCGGTAGCGTTCTTCGGCTAGCCTCGCTCAGGATGACAGACTTCTGACTCCTTACTCCTGACTTCTGACTTCTGACTCCTGAATCCTGAATCCTGATTTACGTCCAGCGGAACCAGCGAAGGGCCAGCAGGTACGAGACGGCGCCCCAGAGGAGCAGGACGAGCAGGCGTGTGTCCTGGGCCGCTAACGTAGCGCCCCCGAGAATCGTAGCGCGGAGAGCATCGTTGAGTGCAGTCAGTGGCAGCACTTTGATAAACGGCTGAATGATGGCAGGAAAACGCTCGTAAGAGAAGAAGACACCGGAGAAGAGCCACATCGGCATCATCACCACGTTGATCAGGCCACTGACCGTTTCAATCTTCTGGGCACGGCTGGCCGTGAGCAGGCCCAATCCCCCGAAAGATAGCGCTCCGACCGCACTGATCAGAATAACCGACGCCCACGAACCCATCAGTCGCATCTGAAACGCCAGCACGCCGAATCCGAGCAGCAGGGCAAGCTCGATCAGCATCAGGGCCAGGCGGCTGCTGGCCAGGGCGAGGAGAAAATCCCCCCGCCGCATGGGAGTCGCCACGAACCGCTTGAGCAACTTTCGCTGGCGCATCTCCACCAGCGCAAAACCGATACCCCACATTCCTGAATTCATCAGGTTCATGCCCAGCAATCCCGGGATCAGGAAATCGATATACCTTGCCCCGGGCTCGCTGGAGGCCTTTGCGGACGTCGGCAGGGCATCCTTTCTTCCCGCCGCGGCCTGCACGGCATCATTCACGGCGGCGCGGGCCAGCACGCTCTCCGGACGCGCCGGGTCATATCGGTATTCAAGGCCACCGCCCGCCTGGGGGATCACCACCAGGTCGTACTTGCCGAGGCGAAACTGATTGAAAGCGTCGGGCGCGGGAAGCACGTCAGTCCGAACAGAGCCCTTTTGGAGAGAGGCTTTCAGCAGATCGAGGGCATGCGCGGCTCCCTCCCCTGCCACGATGGCCACACGATTGACCTCGGCGGGCTTATTACGAAAGGCAATCCCCAGTCCCAGCGCCAGGAGTATGGGAAATACGAACACCCAGAAGATGACCTCCGGCTCGCGCCACATCTCCTTCGTGCGCGCCATCATCAGTTGCCCATAACCCGCCCAACGGCCGTTTTCTGGTGAGACGGTGGGCAACTTCGCATCCGGCACGGAGGGGACCGCGGTTTGGTGTTCAAGGTTCAGATCGGCCACCCTTTCCTCCCTTTCATAATGTGCGTGAGTACCCACCCAACCCAGAGCCGCTAGTGTCGTGTCACACTACCCTTCACTCCTCGCGCAAGCGGCGCCCGGTGAGGTGAACGAAGACGTCCTCCAAGCTGGCTTGGCGCGTCGTGAGGTGCAGCAGGTGCGAGCCGCGCTTCTGCAAGGCCGCCAGCAGGGCAGGGATGGTCTCGTGAGTTTCCCGCACGCTCAGCATGACCCTACCGTCTTCCACATGGACCGCCTCGACACCCGGGAGCGACCGCCACAGCTCCATTGCGACGGGGTCATTACCCGTGGCATCGAATTCCACCATCTGATGCCCGCCAAGTTCCTCGACCAATTCGGCGGGACTTCCGGAGGCGATGGCGCGGCCATGATCGATGATCGCGATGCGGTCGCAAAGCCGCTCCGCTTCGTCCATATAGTGCGTCGTGAGCAGGATGGTCCCGCCGCGGTGCTGGAACTGACGGATGATGTCCCAAAGCTGCCGCCGGCTTTGCGGGTCCAGCCCAGTTGTGGGTTCATCGAGAAACAGTATTTTCGGATTGGCCACCAGAGCTGTTGCTACCGCGAGCCGTTGTCTCTGGCCTCCGGAGAGCTTCCCGACCCAGCTATTCGCCTTTTCGGTCAGGGCCATTTCTTCCATAACCTCGAGGGTCGAACGTGGATAGCGATAGAAGCTGGCGAAAAGCTCCAGTGTTTCCCGCACCGTGAGCTTCTCGGCGAGGCGAGTTTCCTGTAGCGAGATGCCTAACACCTCGCGCAGTTCCCGGCTGTGGGCGTTCCAGGTCTTTCCTAGAATCTCGACTTCGCCGGAGGTTTGCGGGAGCAGTCCCTCCAGTATCTCGATGGTCGTGGTCTTGCCGGCGCCGTTCGGGCCAAGCAGCCCGAAGCATTCGCCGGTCAGAATCTCCAAATCGAGTCCCCGAACGGCCTCGACCTTGCCGTCATAGGTCTTGCGCAGGTTACGGCATCGTACCGCCATGTCCATGGTCTGTATCATACCGAATGACGCGGCTCTTGGGAACCAATCAGCGGTTGGCGCGGGTGTCAGCGTGCATGACTATCGCGGGCTGCTGAGTGCGGCGGAGATGCCGCACGGGACTCTGTTGCTCGGCCGGGCCGTGTTGCCCGCAGACCAGTGGGCGTGGATTTCAGACAGAACCTCCTGAGGTTTTTTCATGGCCGGACCCTGGCGCTTTGTCCAGCTTGGTTAAAGTTCGAGTTTGCTCGATCCGGTTGGAGTAGAGACCCGGCCCCCTCTCCTTGATAACCGGGTCTCCCTCCGGGTTCGCTTAGCGCCCTCCCTGCGAATGCGCCGCAACTTCCGTCCCCCCCTTGGGGGTGCTGAGGTAACCCTTCACCTGATCCGGTTTTACTTCATTTACAACCAATTCGTAAGGCTTTTTTGAACCGTTTACGTAGAAGAAAATCGGCTCATTGATGGTGCGGTCTTTCTTTTCCACATGGACGTCATCGGCCAGCAGGTCCAGGTTGAACCGGTGTCGCTTCACGTTCGTCTTCGTTAGGGTGAGGCCGACTCCCCCCACGCGCACGGGGCTCTTGCGCTGCACGGTGAACTCGAAGTAGTCGCGTTCGCCTAGCTTGCGGAGTTGCTCGATGTCGTCATGGTTGCGGGCGATCAGAGTACCCATTTCGCTGCGGGCCATGCCGAGGTCAGAGCGCACAGAGTCGAGCGCTTTCTTGGTGTTGTCAAGGTCGGTGCGTTGCGCGGAAACGTCCTGGTTCAGCGCGCCCATTTGTTGCTGGTCGGCCTTCTGGGCCAGTTCTGCTTGAAGTTGTTCGGCCTGTTTGCGCTGCTCGTTCTGAAGTTGCGCTACCATGGCGCGGGCGTGCTTCAGCTCGCCCCCCGTCGCGCCCACGCGCTTCGCCGCCGCATCCAATTCGTCTTTGAGCGCATCCATTTGCTGCGCATTAGTGTTTTCGATCGCCCTCAAGCGGCCTGTGAGTTGATCGTGGAACTCCGCGCGCAATTGTTTGCTCGTCTGAGTTTGCTGCGCTTCCAGCGCATCGCGCATCGAGTTGATTTTATGCATGGTGTAGATTTCACCCACGGCCAGCGCCGCGAGCACCAGGAAGATCAGCAGGAACTTGCCACTCGAACCGGAGCTTTCCGGCTCCATGTTGACGACTTCGTGTTCTGGAACTTGGTCAATAGCCATTTTGTTTTCTCCTTCCGGGGCTGTCATCGCGCCATCGGGGTGGCGCATTTATTTCCTTCCCCTCCCATCCAGAGGCACGCCGAATGCCAGTCCTGGATTTCCCTAGCCTGTTGAGACGAAAGCTGTTAAATTTCGGTCTTGACTGAGCGGCTTGCGTCCAGGCAGAAATTCTTACTTGAAGCATGTAAAAAGTGCGGTAGGTGGTATGTCGTAGGCGGTAGGTGGGGGAAGAACAGGAGTCAGGAGTCAGGAGTCAGGAGTCAGAATGAAGAGCATCTGCTTCTCGTTCTCTGCTTTCCACCTTCTGAGTCTTGACTTCTGACTCCTGACTCCTGACTTCTGACTTCTGACTTCTGCTCGTCACTGCCCTTATGTCTCTTGCCGTCCTTCCATAATCAGTGTATACAGGTCTGGGAAGCGGAATCATGGGCGGTAAGGCTTGATACGATTGATCTCTGATCGCGCCCATGGCATGGACGCGATGTCTATGCATGCCGCATAAACAAAGGGGGCCATCATGGCTACGACTGAAAATAATCTCAAGCAAGCGTTCGCGGGCGAGAGCCAGGCGAACCGGAAGTATCTGGCGTTTGCAAAGAAGGCTGAGCAAGAGGGTTTCCGCAATGTGGCACGACTGTTCCGAACGGCGGCTGAAGCTGAGACCATCCACGCCCTGGGGCACTTGGCCGCCATGGACGGCGTCGGTGCGACTTTGGACAACCTGCGCGCGGCGATGGCGGGGGAAACCTATGAGTACACTGAAATGTACCCGCCGATGCTGGAGCAGGCGACAGCGGATAATCCCCGAGCCAAGCGCATGTTCTCGTATGCCTTGAAGGCAGAGGCTGTTCACGCCAAGCTTTACCAGATGGCGCTCGAAGCCCTTCAGCAGGGGAACGACCTGACTGAGGTGGACTTCTTCTTGTGTCCGGTCTGTGGGAATATCGAGATCGGTAAGGCCCCCGACGCTTGTCCCATCTGCGGGGCAAAGGGGGAGAGATTTATAAAGATGTAAGGGCGAACAACTCGTCTGCGGGATTGACAGCGGGTCTTTAACGATGTGATCTCTGAGTTGGATTCCTCTCCCGCAAGGCGGGACGGGACGGGAGTGACGAAGCGGGGGATTGACAGCCTGTCTTTAACGGGGCGATTGATCCCGCCGCGGCGGGCTGATTGACAGGGGAGGAAGTTGCCACACCACTTCTTCAATCGACAATCGGCAATCAGCAATCGGCAATGGAAACCTGCTTTGGTTGCGGCTATGCCGAGCTGTGGAATAATCCGAATGCGGATTGGTTTCCCCACCGCATAGAGGCTGTGAAAAAATCGGATTGGCCATCTGTAGCGGCGCTCTATGAGCGCCGAAGTCATTGATTCTAAAATGCGGCGGTCATAGACCGCCGCTACAGCGCGATTTTTTCACAGCTTCATAGCCCTTGGAAGCAAGGACTGAAGAGTAAATTCATTTATGGGAGGAACTGTCGTGCAAAGACGAAGTTTTCTGGCTTCATCAATCGCTGCCTCGGCTCTCGCTGTCAACGCGTCAACCTCCAACCCCCTCGGCAGCCAGGGGGCCGGGGCGGGAGAGAGTCGCGAGTACTACGAACTTCGGCGTTATCACCTGCTCATGGGACACCAAGTTGAGCTCGCCCACGACTTCTTTGGGGAGGCACTGGGGCCGGCGCTGAACCGTCTGGGGATCAGCCCCGTGGGAGTCTTTAATGTGGAAATCGGTCCTGATAGTCCGTCGTTCTACGTTCTGATCCCAAGCGCCTCGCTCGAGACTCTCCTCAGCGTTGAGTTCCGTCTTAATCGAGACGCTGACTATCTCAAAGCGGGGGCGGCCTTTCTGAATGCGCCTGCCCTACAGCCTGCCTATGTACGAATGGAAAGTTCACTGATGGTGGCTTTTGAGGGGATGCCCCGGCTCAAGGTCCCGCCTGCGACGGCCGAGCACGGCGCGCGGATGTTTGAGCTTCGGACTTACGAAAGTCCCACCCATCAGGACCACCTGCGGAAGGTCGAGATGTTCAACAACGGGGAATTCGACGTTTTCGAAAAGGCCGGATTCTGGCAGGTCTTCTACGGCGACACGCTCATCGGGTCACGCTTGCCGAACTTGACCTACATGCTCAGCTTCGAAGACCTCGCGGACCGAAACAAGAAGTGGGAGGCTTTCCGGTCAGCCCCGGAATGGAAGAAGCTCTCCAGTACGCCCAGGTACGCCTTTGAGGAAATCGTCTCCAACATTACGAACGTTATCCTGAAGCCGGCGCCCTACTCACAGATATAGGCGAGACGCCGGATATCACAGTTCCGAAGCCGGTTGTCGGATTTCCCCGAACCGTCCTTCTTGCTCAGCTATTCTCGAGAACGATCTTGCCTTCCACGGAACCCGTCGCCAGGAGTTCGAGGGCCTGTCTCGCTTCAAGGAGCGCGAAGGTGCGGGTGACGAGCGGGTCGATCTTCTTTTCTGCGAGGAGTGCGAAGATCTTGGGCAGATCCTCACGCAATGGCTTGGGGTCCTTCCGGTACAGCGCGGTGATGCCGTAGAAGGTGCCGCGCCGCCCGCGCAGGCGCGCACCGATGAAAAGACTGCCGAACATGGCCAGCTTGGAAAGCATTCCCGCAGCGCCCATGAAACCAAATCCGACCACCGTGCCGCCCCGCCGTAGCGCGCCAATGCAGGGACCGATATTGGTCCCGCCGACCGCGTCGAAGACGTAATCGACACCTTTAGGTTCGAGAGCACGCGTGAGGCGGTCGAGCGGGCCTGCCCGGTAGTCGATTGGCGTTGCGCCCAGTGAACGCAAGATGGCCTGCTTCGACGCAGACGCGGCGCCGTAAGTCTTCACTCCCGCCAGCCTTAACAATTGCAGAGCCGCCGTGCCTACGCCCCCTGCTGCGCCGGTGACCAGCGCGGTTTGGCCGGGCCGCACCTTTGCGACGCGATGAATCATTTGCCACGAAGTAACGTAGTTCAGGATCACGGCGGCCGCATCGCGATCGGAGACGCCGACGGGAACCGGCAGGAAGTGTTCGGCCTCACGCACGAGAAGTTCTGCAAAGCCGCCATAAACTGTGAGCGCGGCCACGCGCTGGCCCAAATCGAAACCGGTGACGCCAGCGCCAATCGCGTCAACCACGCCGGCGGCCTCATAGCCAGGCACGAAGGGAATCTTCGGCGCGTACAGATAGTTGCCTGCCAACATGATCAAATCGGTTGCGCCCACGCCGGCCGCCCGCACGCGCACGCGCAGTTGCCCTGGGCCGGGATGCTCAACCGGCAACTCGACGGTCTGGAGCACTTCAGGTCCGCCCTTCTTCGTCAACATCACCGCGCGATAAGTTGCTGACATGCCCATCCTCTTTGACCTCTTCCACAAAGCGGACGCTTCCCACCCGGGAATTTGGCCCGGACTATGCGGTTCCAAGATGGAAAATGGGATTGACTCCCGCAGCGCTGGCCATCAGCTTCTGATGCTCTTCCTCGCTGACGGGTTCGAAATGCTGGCCGATGTCCATCCCCAGCCGGAAGTATCTTTCGTCGCCTGGAGGGACAGCCGCCGTGATCTGCCGCGACAGTGTCCAGCGATAGCCGAGAGCGGCCTCATGGGGAAAATCGGCGGGCTGATACCAACATTTATCGTGAGGGTGGTCCTTCCTCAAGGACGCAGGCCAGGTCGTCTTGGCCATACCCTTCAGGGCCATGATGCCCATTCCCTTTTCCCGGGCGTGCTCGATGACCTGTGGTCCGAAGTTGGCCTGGGAGAAGAGTACAAAATTAATCGGGAACAGGATGGTATCAAAGTTGTACCTGTCCATTGCGGCGAGTGCCACTTCCACCGAATGTGCCGAGAAGCCGACGAACCGCACCTTGCCAGCCTTCCTGGCCGCTTCGAAGGTTTCCAGGGCGCCGTTGGGGCCGAAGATCTGCTCGAGGTCTGACATCTTCGACAGAGCGTGAAACTGGTAGAGGTCCACGTGGTCTGTGCGCAGCAAGCGCAGAGACTCATCAAGCAGTTTGGCGCAGCCATCCTTGGTCCAATCCTCTTCCTTGCAAGCCAGGAAGACGTTCTTGCGGTAAGGTTCGAGCGCCGGTCCCAGGCGGGCCTGCGCGTCGCCGTAGGTTGGCGCCACGTCAAAGTAATTGATGCCCCGGTCCACCGCTTCCGCCACGATATTGTTGGCAAACGACTGGCTGTTGTTCATCACCACAATGCCGGCGAACCCAACGATGGAAAGCTCTTCGCCTGTCTTACCCAGCTTCCGCTTCGGAATGGGCTTTTGACTTCCCGCTGTTTCATCCGCCTTGGCGAGCGGCTCGAGAAGCTGGTTCGAGGCCGCCAGACCTGCCGCGGCTGTGGTTCCCTTCATCAGAAAATCTCGCCTGTCCATGACACGCCTCCGTCGAAGATATGTGAAACCAGAAGTCAACAGACAAAATTACTCCCGACCCCTACTTGTAGCACCAGCGGGCCCTTTCGTCAACGGCAGGCCGCAGCCGGGTGGTGGTGTCATTTGGAATGGGATCCATTTCGAAAGGCCAGTCATTTCCGTCCCGCCACGGCGGGAGGAATCCAGTCTGTAGACAGCCTATTTCCGAACAGTTGCGGAGTGGATTCCCGCCCTTCGGCAAGCTCAGGGCAAGCTTTTCGCGGGAATGACTGGCCTGCGGGGCGGTGTATACTGGGCTTTCGGCCTACTGAATCTGGGAGGGTTCATATGCGCTCCTTAGAAAGAGTCCGCGGCTTGGTCGCGGGGAAGCCGGTTGATCATTTGCCAGTGCAACCCGTGATTATGATGTTCGCCGCTAAACATGCAGGGATGCCATACATCGAATACACCAAGGATGGAAGGAAGATGGCCGAAGCGCAGAGCCGGGTGGTGCAGGATTTTGGCATCGACTGTCTGCTGACTTGCTCTGATCCCGCCCGGGAAGTGTTTGACATTGCCGGAGAAGGAAGCATTAACTGGTATGAGGATCAAGGACCTGCGATTTTCGAAGCCAGGGCAGCGCTTCTCGATAAGTCACGTTTGAAGACCTTCCGAATCCCGGACCCGCTCGGAAAGGGACGGATGCACGATAGGATCAAGGCGATCGAAATCATGCACCAGGAGTTCGGAGGGGAAGTATCGATTGTCGGATGGGTCGAAGGGCCTTTGGCGTTAGCTGGCGAATTGCGTGGTTTAACGCACGTTATGACGGATTTCCTGGACGATCCAGCCTTTGTAAGCGATCTAATGGATTTCAATGCCGAAGTTGCGATGCTTTACGCGGAAGCACAGATCCAGGCTGGCGCGGATACTATTGGCATGAGCGATGCGGCTGCCTGCATGATCGGGCCTCGTTACTATGCTCAGTTCCTGCTTCCCAGGCAAATGCGCGTGGTGGAATCTATCCGCAAGGCGCACCCCGACGTCATTGTACGCCTTCACATGTGCGGAAACACCGCCCCTTTGATTCCGCAGATGCGGCAGTTGCCGGTTCAAATCTTCGAACTGGATTCGCCGACCAACCTCGAGGCGGCGCGCGCCAGCTTGGGCCCGGACCGGGTGATTCTGGGCAACGTTTCGACGATTACGGAAATGCTGGAAGGAGCACCGCAGGAGGTGTACGAAGCCTCGCGACGGTGCCATAGAACTTGCGGGCGGTTCCACATTGTGGGCTGTGGTTGTGAGGTATCGCCCATGACCTCACCTGACAACCTCCGCGCCATGGTTCGGTATGCAAGGGAGCACCAGCCGGAGGACACAGAATGAATTCCAAACAGCGTGTGAGGACTGCATTGAAACGACAAGGTCTGCCGGACCGGGTGCCGCTGCAATTTGACCTGTCCCGTTCGCTGGTAGAAAAATTCGCCCAAAAGTACGCCATCCCAGCTCGCTTTACCACTGCCTATTATGAGGATGTCACGTATCGCATCTCAGCCAATGATCTGCGCGTGGCGATGGGGAGCGACTGCGTGGTGGTGGGCGCCAGCCTGCCTCGCGGCTACGAACATCCCATTGACCCGTCCGGTTGCATCGTCAATGAATTCGGGATGAAGATGCGGCAAGGGCCAATCTATATGGAGGTTGTCGAGCATCCCCTGGCGAACCTTCGAGAACCCCAGCAGGTGGAGGACTTCGCGTTTCCGGATCCTCTTGCCGAGGGCCGTTATGACGATGCCGCCAAGGATATTGAAAAATACCAGCAAAGCCACTTCCTTGTCGGCGACATGGAACTGACGATGTTCGACATGATGGCGCAACTGGTCGGCATGGAAAAGCTCTTGCTGGATATGGCCATGGGTGAAGCCTACGTCGAAGTCCTGATCGAGAGGACCAAGCAGTTCGCTTTGGCCGTGGGAAAGAAGCTGCTCGCGATGGGCGTGGATGGCATCTGGGCGGGTGATGACTTCGGAAGTCAGAACGGCATGCTGATCTCCCCACCTATGTGGCGCAGATACTTCAAAGAACGCTATCGCCAAGTGTACGCCGAACTCAAAGCCGTGAATCCGGACGTCATGCTCATGCAGCACTCGGACGGCGCCGTTGCCCCCATCCTCGGGGACTGGATTGAAGTCGGGATGGAAGTTTTCAACCCCGTTCAGCCGAACGTTCCGGGACACACGCCGGAAGAATTGAAAAGCAAATTTGGTGACCGGCTTTCGTTCTGGGGAGCCATCGATCAGCAAAACCTTTTACCCTTTGGTACGCCGGGGGAGATCGAGGCTGATGTCAAGGCGAAGATTGAAGTCCTGGGTCGCGGGGGCGGCTATATGGTAGCCCCAGCTCATATCATTCAGGCGGAAACTCCCCTCGAGAACGTGGAGGCTTTTATCAACGCGGTCCGGAAACTTGGCCCTCATTCATGACCGTCGGTTAAAGATTGGCTACGATGCTTACGGACCGTCCCCCACACAATGCGGCGCTCCTGGCACAGTTCCTGGAGAGCGACCGGCTCGGTATCCTCGAAGTGCCGCAGGATGACCGCTTGCGCACGCCGGCAGAGTCCATCGACTCGGCAATGAGAACCGGGAAGAGCGCAGCCGTCCTGGAGGCGTGCGCCGAGTTTCTCACCGTGGCATCCGACTTCTACAAGGTACCCAAGCCCCTGGTCCGTGTCCTTGCGGCCCGCCCGGTCCGGGTGCGCGAGGGCGGCTGGGCCACCGAGCTTTTTGGGGACTACGCTCCGGAAAAGACGCTGATCCGCGTCTGGATGCGAACGGCGGTCCGCAAGCAAGTCACTTCGTTCGGCACGTTTCTAAGCACCCTCTGCCACGAGTTCTGCCACCACCTCGACTCTCAACGGTTCGGGTTTCGTGACTCTCCGCACACGCGTGGCTTCTACGCCCGCACTGCCGCGCTTTACCACCACGCGCGCGGAACGCCAATGAAGCGGTTGTTCTGGGTCCGAGTGCGAGGCGCGCGCTGGCGGATCGACTGGCCGCGAACGAATCGCGGCATCTGACACCACCCGGGCGATGAGCAAAAGGCAGAAAGCAGAAGGCAGAAAGCAGAAAGCGGAAAGCAGAAGGCAGAAGGCAGAAGGCAGAAAGCAGAAAGCAGAAAGCAGAAAGCAGAAAGCAGATGCTCTTCATTCTGACTCCTGACTTCCGACTCCTGCCTTTGAAGAGCCGCAGGTCCAGAGGGCGGGGCCTGCGCTACGCCCCTGACTCCTGAATCCTGAACCCTGAATCCTGGTTTCGCCCCTGACACCTGGAACCTGCTCTTCCGACTCCTGCCTTTGAAGAGCCGCAGGTCCAGAGGGCGGGAGCTGCGCTACGCCCCTGACTCCTGAATCCTGAACCCTGAATCCTGGTTTCGCCCCTGACACCTGGAACCTGCTCTTCCGAATCCTGCCTTTGAAGAGCCGCAGGTCCAGAGGGCGGGACCTGCGCTACGCCCCCTGACTCCTGAATCCTGAATCCTGTTCTTCCCCCACCTGCCACCTACGACCTACCGCCTACCGATTAACCCCCTTTCTTTTCAACAACATTCCCGCTTTTAACGCGTAACTACCTTTGTTTTCTGTAACATTCCCGGTTCGCTGCTGCCTGTGGAAAGCCGCTCCTTTGTTTTCATAGACATTCCCGCATCGCTCCTTCACTTTTTGAGATTACGACAGCCTCTTCTCTCACTGAAGCGGACGACATGTTGTCCCTTGCAGTCGTCTGTGTAAAAAGTCCTGCCAGCTCCGGCTACTCTCAAACGGGGCAGCGGGCAAGCCGCAGGGGCTGGGCAGCGCCAACAAGGAGCAAAGCAATTCATAATTCACAATTCAGAATTGGCCCCTTTCCCTGTCACCTGACACCTGGAACCTGCTCTTCCTCACCTATCACCTACCACGCAACTACCTGTGTTTTCTGTAACATTCCCTGTTCGCTGTTGCCTGTGGAGAGCCGCTCCTTTGTTTTCATAGACATTCCCGCATCGCTCCTTCACTTTTTGAGATTACGACAGCCTCTTCTCTCACTGAGGCGGACGACATGTTGTCCCTTGTAGTCGTCTGTGTAAAAAGTCCTGCCAGCTCCGGCTACTCTCAAACGGGGCAGCGGGCAAGCCGCAGGGGCTAGGCAGCGCCAACAAGGAGCAAAGCAATTCATAATTCACAATTCGGAATTGGCCCCTTTCCCTGTCACCTGAGACCTGGAACCTGCTCTTCCTCACCTATCACCTACCACGCAACTACCTGTGTTTTCTGTAACATTCCCTGTTCGCTGCTGCCTGTGGAAAGCCGCTCCTTTGTTTTCATAGACATTCCCGCATCGCTCCTTCACTTTTTGAGATTACGACAGCCTCTTCTCTCACTGAAGCGGACGACATGTTGTCCCTTACAGTCGTCTGTGTAAAAAGTCCTGCCAGCTCCGGCTACTCTCAAACGGGGCAGCGGGCAAGCCGCAGGGGCTAGGCAGCGCCAACAAGGAGCAAAGCAATTCATAATTCACAATTCAGAATTGGCCCCTTTCCCTGTCACCTGAGACCTGGAACCTGCTCTTCCCCACCTATCACCTACCACGCAACCACCTGTGTTTTCAATAACATTCCCGCTTTCAACGCGTAACTACCTTTGTTTTCTACAACATTCCCTGTTCACTGCTGCCTGTGGAAAGCCGCCCCTTTGTTTTCATAGACATTGCCGCATCGCTCCTTCACTTTTTGAAATTACTATGGTTTCCTTTATCACTGAGGGTCAAGACATTGTGTCACTCCCATCCGTGTAAAAAGCCCTGCCACCTCCGGCCTGTCTCAAACGGACCAGCAGGCCACAAGCGGTGCCAACAATGAGCAAAGCAATTCATAATTCACAATTCATAATTCTCAATTCAGGCGCGCGCTCTGTGCGGGCGTTCTCCATGGCTCAACCACGGTAGCCTATCACATCCCTAGCCTCGTGTCAAGGGCCGAAATTCAGGATGCAGAAGAACAGGATTCGGGATTCAGGGAAAAACTTGCGGTCCTCAGGCGGAAGGCAGAAAGCAGAAGGCAGAAGGCAGAAAGCAGATGCTCTTCATTCTGACTCCTGACTTCTGACTCCTGACTCCTGACTCCTGACTTCTGACTTCTGACTCCTGACTTCTGACTCCTGACTTCTGACTCCTGACTTCTGACTCCTGACTCCTGACTCCTGACTTCTGACTTCTGACTTCTGACTCCTGACTCCTGACTCCTGACTTCTGACTCCTGACTTCTGACTTCTGACTTCTGACTCCTGAATCCTGAATCCTGAATCCTGAATCCTGAATCCTGAATCCTGTTCTTCCCCCACCTACCACCTACCGTCTATCACATCCCTAGCCTCGTGTCAAGAGCAAAAACGGCGGATTCACAAGAACTGGAGTGTAGAGGCGGGCGCGATCCGGCCCTGCGGGATGCTGGTGGTCAGGTAATGAAGATGGTTGAGGCCGTAAAAATGCCGCAGCCGAGCCACGCAAAGATTCTGCCTCAGCCTCAAGCGGCATCAGCATGTTGCGGAGATCACAAACCGACGTCTGCGCCACCCGCCACCTGAACGCTCGCGCGCCTGGCGGTGCGCGGCGGATTCCTGTTCGGTCGCTTCCTGGCCGTTCAGTGCCCAGAGCTTCCGGCCGTCCTTGAATCCGATGGCCGGGCCGTCCTCGCGGTGGATGTTGCCGTTTTTGTACCACACGATCCTGTCGCCCAGGTCGAGCCGGCCCTCCTCGGGCATGGCGTCATCGTAGCAGCGCTGAGGGGCCGCGCGCCAACATACGTTCGAAGGGAACTTCATGGCTTGACAGATGTTGTCAATTATGACAAGATAACGCTATGAGTGGTATCTGCTAACGGACGACAGATGACTCGGAAAACACGGCCTGTTTCATGGATCAGGGCGGCACTGAAGGAATTCGAGACGTTCCCGGAAGGGGCCAGGTCGGTCTGCCTGGCGGCGTTGACGATCGCGGCCGAGGGTGGAAAGGCCGATATTGCGAAGCCGGTGCATGGCTTGGGGTCGGGCGTGTTCGAGATTGCCCTGCCGTTTAAGGGCGACGCGTTCCGTGTGGTCTACGCGGTGCAGCTCGCCGATGAAATCTGGGTCGTGCATGCCGTTGAGAAGAAGTCGACGCAGGGCATCAAGACGCCCAAACGCGAGATCGATCTCATAGAGGAGCGTTTGAAGAGATTGAAGGAGATGTTGGGATGAAAGGCGAAAAACTGGAAGTGATGCGGGGAAGCGGCAATGTGTTCCGCGACCTCGGGCATGAAAACGCCGATGCTGAACAGTTCAAGGCCATTCTGGCCGCCGAAATCATCAAGGCGCTCGACCGGGAACGCCTGACCCTGCGCGCGGCGCACGGCCGAACCGGCATTGCGGCGGCCGACTTCTCGCGTATCCGCCATGCGGACCTCGGGCGGTTCACCGTCGATCGCCTCATGTCGATCATCAACCGGCTCGGCTCGCGCGTCGAGGTGAAAGTTCGGGTGCGGCGCGCTGAAACGGTCGCGCACGAAGCGACGGCTTAATCACGCGATATTGCATTGCGGGGTCATTTTGCTGTCATTCTGAGCGGAGCGAAGAATCTCGCTCTGGACTTTTCCGCCGACAAATAGCAGGGCTAGATGCTTCGTGCGCCGCGGCGGGACCACGGCCGGTCTCCCCGCTGCTTCAGCAAGCCGGGTAGGTGACAGCGGGTGAGAACGTATCCGACGATGCAGAAGCCCAACTCGCCTCGCAGGTTGGCGAGCGTGGTGACGAATTTGAAGGATGAGCCGCTTCGAAATGAGCCAAAAACGTGCAATTTCGCGATCCAAATTCGGCAGGGTTTTTGGCCAGGGGCCCAAATCACCGAAAACGGTGCGTGCGGGCCTCTACGCGCGAGTCTCCACGCACGGCCAGCCTTGCCGAAACGACACCTTGCTCATGTGATTGGTTGGCTGACTAGTCGTCCTAATACTTTCTCAACCCGATCGGACAATGCAATGGAAATTCCAGGGATACGTTCGTCTTCTTGGCTCTTCGAGAAAACATCCATAGTGCCTTCCCGAAACTGAAACTGAATATAGGGTTGTTCGGCGCGGAGTCCTTGACGGCGAGAGCGCGAAACAATAAGTGTCCACAGGGATTGTCCGGCGCGCAGCTTCCGGTCATAGCCGGCTCGGCGGAGTTCGGCAATGAATGGCAACACGAAATCTTTCAGTGGAAAATATTCGTTGTCGTAGAATCGCTCAATCGACTCCCAACTCTGGACGAACTCACCTTCCACTGGATTACCATTCTCGTAGTAGTCGGCGAGTTCGCCGATGTTCAGCCAAGGAAACTCCTTTCGCATTGTTGACGGCAGCGCGTTATCACAGAGCCATCGTTTCAGCACAGCGCCTAGCGCGGGGCAATCATTGCCTTTGAAACGAAACAACTCACAACGGTCCCAATGAAAAAGGGCTTCTGGGAACTCGTCCTTGCCATAGTAATAGAGCTGAGCCGAGCGGGTTTCACTCCGGAACCAAAGGTGGTAGAGAGCGGAGCCGCTGTACGCTAGTTCCCATGGCGCAGCAAGGCTCAGGTCGGGAATATTTTCCAAGAGAAAGTCTCGGATGCGGACAAGCTCCCGCTTCTGCCAGTCGACAAATCCGAATTGCCCATACAAAGCATCGAGCTGTGTATCGTCAAGCCAGCGCCAGACCGCGTCGATGGTTTCGGCCTGCGAAGGTGTCCTTCCAGCCGCAACTTCCTTCCCCTCTTGTTTAAAAAGTGTCAAAAACTCAGGCCCTCGAACAGCAAAACAATGGATCAGGCAGGCCCTTTGCCCACGTTTTGCGGAACACATCCATTGCACGCCATTACCGCTCATGGTGATCTCGATTTGGGCAGAAAGAGGGGCAAAGCGAGCCACCAAGCCGTCGTGAAGGTCACGAGCATACCTTGCTTCAATACTTTCCATGGCGAAATGTCAGCTTACTATAAGTGGCAGAGGACGTACATATGGGGAATGCTGAGATACCGCGCCGGCGCGCGGACTTCCAACTCCACTCGACATTCTGGGGAACTGCCGGACCGCGGCGCAATCAGTTCCACGAACGCCGCCGGTCGAGGCCGTGATCGGGTGTGACGCGAGACCGCGGCTCGACGGCGCTCACCGCCCTGAGTTTGTCGAAGTGCCGTCGGGGCCTTCACCACTGGTCCCTTCACTGCCGGCCCCATCGCTTCCGCCCTCTGCTTGGGCTTGCCATACTCCATATGCAGAGCCTTCGCGGTGGGGTAAATCCCGTGCTCCCGAGCCAGTTCTGCCGCCGCCCACAAAGGCTCCGGAATCGGCAAGCGACCCCTGTGCGCACTTCGCCACCGTTTGAGACGTCGGTAAACCTTCCGCATGTTATGGGGAATGTCCGGAAACTCATTGGCAATCATCTGTCCTCCTCGCCCGAGTGGGCTAGAAGACAGACGTAAGCAACTTCAGTCAGGCCAAGTCACGCAGCCTCACCGATTGACACGTCCGTCAGTTGACGGATGAGAAGGTATCCGACGATGCGGAAGCCCAGCCGGCCTCGCAGGTCGGCGAGCGTGGTGACGAATTTGCGCTTAAACCGCTCCGAGTCTAAGAGGCGGGCGCGATTCCCAGTGCTCTTCCCCACCTACCGCCTGCCACTGCAGTAGGCAGTAGGCAGTAAGCAGAAGGCAGAAAGCGGAGGGCAGGAAGCAGAAGGCAGTTGGCGAAAAGCAGATGCCCTTCATTCCGACTCCTGACTCCTGAATCCTGAATCCTGAATCCTGGTCTTTCACTTCCTGAATCCCGAATCCTGAATGCAGTAGGCAGTCGGCAGTAAGCAGAAGGCAGTTGGCGAAAAGCAGATGCCCTTCATTCTGACTCCTGACTCCTGACTCCTGAATCCTGCTCTTTCAATCCCGAATCCTGAATCCCGAATCCTGTTCTTCCCCACCTACGACCTACGACATACCGCCTACCGTCTGTAATGAAGATGGTTGAGGCCGTAAGAACGCCGCAGCCGAGGCATGCAAAGATTCTACCTCAGCCTCAAGCGGCATCAGCATCGCGCAGACATCACAAACCGACGTCTGCGCCACCCGCCGAATCTGTGGAAGATCTGCTTCATGGGCAGCCAAGGCTGCTTCCATCTGCGTGATGTATTCGTCGGTTGTTACCTTGGCACCTTCTGTAGTCAAGTGCCGGGGGCCACAGAAACTACAGCCTCCTCCAGGCTTCCGATCATAGGTGCAGCCAGGCGAGCGGAGAATCAACATTAGCCGCCGGCTGGGTACTCCCCGAACCCAAGCCGGTACGACCATCGTGGCGGCTGGCCTACGGTTGTCGGGCATCTCTGGATTGGGGGCCATGAGTTGCGTCATTGGGTTCATCACCAAGACCGTGTCACCAAAAAGGGGCCGAGAACCATTGCGTCGACTCTTCTGCTAACGGCTTGGGGTTAATCTCAAAAAGCATCGGCAATTCCGTGGGTGAGCGTCTTCCGGGTTTCTCCCTGTTGCCAGTGTAACGGGATTCCACACCTGAGGGGTGAAATTTTCTCACTCCCTGCAAAATCTTGTCTAACTCCCTCTCTGCCAACGCATTCAGCGCCTCTGACACTATTTTCCCCACCGGACCCCGCCTCTTATTGGCGAATTAAGGTCTGAGGTAACGTGGTAACACTGCGAACCTCTCGACGTAACTCTTAGCTAACGGGTGTAGCCTTGACTTTGACTTTAAGCAAGTCGAAGATTCGCTAATATTTCATACGTGTAGTCCAACGAGAGTTGGCACACGCCAAGGAGGCATTTTGATGAAAGGGTTATTTCAATTCTTAGGGGTCACGGCGATTTGCTTTCTAATCGCCCGACCGGCGCCAGCGCAAACGTTCTTCGCAAGCCTTTCGGGAACGGTTGTGGACAGCAGCGGCGCGGTAATACCCGGAGTAGAGGTCACGATCAAGAACTCGAACTCCGGAACAACTCGAATCGTTAAAACGAACCAAGACGGCTATTTCTCCGTGACGGAGGTACCGGCCGGCACCTACGAGGTTTCCACTTCTTTGAAGGGCTTCGACAAATGGGTGGGCACGGGCATCGTCTTGAACGGCGGTGACAGCCGGACGATGAACATAACCCTCAAAGTGGCGTCGACCACCACGACGGTTCAGGTGACGGAGAAGGTCGCGGGAGTGGCGACGGTGGACAACGGCGACAAGAGTGCCGTGATCTCCTCCAGTGACCTTCAGGACCTGTCGCTGGTGAGCCGGAACGCCACCGAGTTTATTAAGATTCTGCCCGGCGCGGCGATGCAAGCCAACGGGGGTGTAAACAGGGCATCCTACGTCGGTGAGACCATCGGCATCAACAACAGCTCCATCAGCGGGAATACCGGTGGCCTCAGCTCGGTCACCATCAACGGGCAATCGGTCGACATCACCCAGGACGGACAGCACGTCTTTGATCCCGGTGCTTCGGGTTCTGCGACTCCGGTCAACGCGAATCCGGACATGATTTCGGAAGTAAAGGTCCTGAATGCGAGCTTTTCGGCCGAGAACGCCAAGGGGCCGGTGGTGGTCAACACGGTTACCAAGGGCGGCGGCAGCGGCTTCCACGGTGCGGCTTACATGTATGCTCGCAACTCGGCGATGAATGCCAACGACGCGTTCAACAACAGCGTTGGGGTGGCCAAGCCCCCGAGTTCCTACTACTATCCGGGTGGCAACATCGGCGGTCCGCTGATTATTCCTGGAACGGGTTTCAACAAGAGCCGGCAGAAAGTCTTCTTCTTCGAGGCTTACGAGAACTACCACCAGTTGCAAGATGGCGGCGTGGACCGCGCCTTCGTAATGACCCCGGCCATGCTGAACGGCGACTTCAGTGCGCTGTCCACCTATGGCAGCTCGATTGCACGGGCAAACCTGGGGACTGTTCCCACATCGCCCCCCTTGACAGGCGGGAGCTCCTGGCTGGGGTTTAATCAGAGGGCCTCGGCTGGCTGCACGATTAGTGCCGTGGGCGTGCTGTCGTCACAGTGCATTTCCCCGAGCGCGCAGGCCATGTTGAAGGCGTACATGCCTGCGCCTACCAACAACGATCCACAGGACCACGACGGCTTTAACTACATCCAATCGTTCTCGGTGCCCCAGAACTCCTGGCAGAACGTGGTCCGCGGCGATTGGAATATTAGCACCAACACCCGGGCGTATGTCACTTGGAGCCGGCAACGCGAGGTCCAGAATCAACCGCTGGGTCTGTGGGCAGGGTCGGGTTCGGACTGGTCGGTTCCGTCGCCGACCGACATCATCGGAGCCAATGGCTCGGATTTTGTCGCGGTCAGCCTGGTGCGCATCTTTTCGCCGACCATGACCAGTGAAACCCGATACGGCTACACCAAAATCAACTTCCCCAACGCGCCGGCAGATCCCACGAAGATGCTGCGCGCGGACATCCCCAATTTCAGCTTGAAGGGGATCTACGACAATGCCGAGGCGCCGGGGCTCGAGACTTGGGGCGGCGGCCCGCCCACGCTCGGAGCCGTAGGCGACGACTATCACCCCACCATGATCTGCTACAAGGGTATCCCCAGCGTGTCGGAGAACCTGACCAAGGTGATCGGGACGCACACCACCAAGTACGGCTTCTATTTCGAGCACGTCTACAACCGGCAGGACAACTGGGGGGAGTACAATGGGCTGTTCATTTACGATAACTGGGGCACTCCGACGGGCAACAACTATGCCGATGCCCTGATGGGCATAGGCCAAGGCAATTACACTGAGGCGGCCCTGCCACCTCCCTCCACCCTCGCGCAGAACATTCTTGACTTCTACGCCCAGGACGACTGGAAGGTGAACCGCCGGCTTACGATCCAGTACGGTATGAGGTTCGAGCATTACGCCAAACCGTACGACGGGGACGGCATTGGTATGGCCGTCTTCAATCCCAGCTTGTACCAGAGTAATCCCGCCCAGTTTGCTCTGAATGAAACCAATACCGGCGTATTGTGGAACAAGATGGACAAGTCGATTCCCCTCTCCGGCGCCACCAGCCAGCCCCTCTTCTTCTCGCCCCGCTTGGGCGCTGCTTATGACGTGTTCGGGACAGGCAAAACGGTGATCCGGGGCGGCTGGGGCAAGTACCGCGCTTACGATTCGGTGCAAAGCGGCAATTACACCAATCCGGTGGACACTGCCCTGGGTTCCTTTAGTTGGTCATGCGGCCAAAACGATCCCAACTGCCCCACTTGGGAGGCGATCGACACCCACGCCATGTCCGCGCCTACCCTTGGCGTCGCGAAAATTGGGGCTGGGGCCGGCATCTCGGTGTATAGTCCGAACGACCATGAGCAGCCGCTGGTGACCAATTACGTCGTGTCCATCGACCAAAGGCTGCCAGGCAAATTCCTGCTCGAAGCGTCCTACGTCGGCAACCACACGGACTTCATGCAAATCGGTCCCAACATCAACGCGGTCCCGTTGGGTGGACTGTTCAAGCTAACCTGCGACATCACGGCCACCGCCTGCCAGAACACCGCCCGCCCTTACCAGAATTTCGGCACCGTGGACCAGACCTTGACCGCGGGCATTGCACGGTACGATTCTCTTCAGGTGAGCGTGCTCCGCTACGTCGGCTTCCTCACCTTGAACGCCAATTACACTTGGTCTAAAGCGCTGGGCGATTTCGGCAACTTCCCTACCGGCACGATGGCTGACTATGGCCAGAACTACTACTATGGCGTCTCGCCCAACAATCGCGCGCAGGTTTTGAACCTGGCCTACGTCTTCAACATTCCACGCACTCACCAAGGCAACAAGCTGGTGAGAGGTGCGGTGAACGGCTGGCAGATTTCAGGTATCACGACCCTGCAAAGCGGTGCTAACCTGACCTCCCAGAATTGGGACCTGAACTACTCGAGAGCCAACCTGACCCAGACGGTGGGCAAAACCACCACGACTCTCGCCTATTACGACAACGTCCATCTGTTGGGGACTCCCGATTTTACCCTCCAGCCGCTGATTACCTGCAACCCCAAACACGGCCTGGGGCCGCACCAGTACCTGAATCCGAATTGCTTTGCGCCGGCGCCGGCAAACGGCTACGGGACCGGTGGAATGCCTTATCTGCCGGGTCCGATGTTCTGGCAAAGCGACCTCTCGCTGATGAAGAACTTCAAGATCACCGAACACCAGAACCTGCAGTTCCGTTTCGCAGCGTTCAACTTCATGAACCATGACCTGAGGTCGTTCACCAGTGGCGACACCAACCTCTATGCCACTTTCAATGCCCAGGGCCAACTGTCGAATCCCAACTTCGGCGTTGCCAAATATATGTTCGGGCACCGGATTATGGAAATGGGAGTCAAGTACAGCTTCTAGTTCTAGATTGCGTCGGACTTGGAGTCTAGCATCCACCATGGGGTGGCCCGGAAGGGCCACCCCATTTTTCTGTAGGGCCAGGATTGCCGATCGTTCGTCCAGCAGCCTGCGGAAAAACCCCTCGCGGCTGGCATTCTGGACATTTTACGTTTTCCGATTGCGGATTTGCTCCGGGGGTGCGTAGGCCGTCAAGACTGAACCCCTAGGCGCAGAGACACAGCGCGGCTTGGAGGCCGCAGCCAAAGACGAGGCTCGCCGCCGAGACACTTAAGCCTGGAAAAGCCCTTTGGGGTTTCCGCCCTTTGCGCCTCGGTGCCGGCGCTCCGTGTTCTCAGTGACCTCTGTGGTAAAAGCTTTTCACCACAGAGGCCACAGAGGTCACGGAGAAGAAATGCAGGCAAGGACTGTGGGTCAACAAACAAGGAACCGCAACCTTGTAATCCCTGCTGGCGCGAGCCGAAGTACTTTTCTCTGTGGTCTCTGTACTACTAACGCCGAATTTCTTGTCGGGCCGCGAAGATTTTTTGGTCATGCAGCCTTTGAGAGTTGACTTACGCTCGC
>Ga0208821_1000253_pt1 | contig 45446 bp, 42 predicted proteins | sample June2015DPH_20_5_FD_184720 | JGI IMG/M metagenome (GOLD analysis project Ga0208821, IMG submission 184720) | Peatland microbial communities from SPRUCE experiment site at the Marcell Experimental Forest, Minnesota, USA - June2015DPH_20_40... | ecosystem: Environmental > Terrestrial > Soil >...
CATGTTACAGATTTTAAGTGTGACTCTCTTTGAGAAAACTCCATTATTACAACTACTTTCACAAATTGATCCTAAACAAACTGAGAACGATTTTCCCAACCAGCTAAAATTATTCAAATAACGTTGGGACACTACTGATAATTCATAACTCGTAACTCTCAACTTGTGACTCTATAGAGTTCTGCCTGGGACCCCGATATGCCGGGCGATGACAATCCTTTGGACCTCGGAAGTCCCTTCCCCGATGTCCAAGAGCTTCTGGTTTCGATAATGGCGTTCGACGGCATATTCCTTCATCAGACCGTATCCACCGTGGAGCTGGACCGCTTGGTTTGCTACGCGATGATACATTTCGGAGCAGAACATCTTCGCCATAGCGGCTTCCTTCGAGAAGGGACGATGCTGCTCGCATAGCCAGCAGGCCTTGTAGAGCAGGAGCCTTGCCATCTCGATCTCTGTTGCCATGTCTGCGAATTTGAAGGCATTTACCTGAAATGAGGCTATGGGTCTTCCGAATTGTTCCCGCCGCTTCGCGTATTTAAGAGCCAATTCAAAAGCACCCTGTGCGCCCCCCAAGCCCATGGCTGCAATGCTGAGCCTTCCAGCATCCAGTGTGGCCAGCATCTGATGGAGCCCATCGCCCCGCTTGCCGAGAAGATTCTCCTTGGGCACCTTGCAATCCGTGAAGTAGAGTTCGCCGGTGTTGGAGGATCTCCAGACCATCTTGCCGTGCATTGTTTGCGTTGTAAAACCAGGGGTTCCGTTGGGAACTAAGATACAGGAGAGCTCATTCCTTCCGTCCGCCCGCTTTCCGGTGACCGCTTGAACCACACAGACTTTACTGATGTCCGTGGCGGAATTACTGATGAAAATCTTTGAACCATTAATCACCCAATGGTCTACTTCCAAATTTGCCGTCGTTCTCGAGGCACCTGCGTCAGACCCGGCGTTCGGCTCTGTCAGCCCAAAGGAGGAGAGGGCCTCCCCTTTGCAGAGAACGGGCAGCCATTCTTTTTTTTGGCTTTCATTTCCGTAGTAATAAATGGGCGCAATTCCCAAAGAGTTGCCCGCCGCGAGCGTAGCAGCCTGAGAGCCGTCGACTCGCGCGATCTCTTCAACTGCGATGATGTAGAAGAGATAACCGAGATCGCCTCCGCCATATTCTTCAGAGACAAAGAGGCCGAAAAGGCCAAGCTCGCCCATCCGCTTTGTCAGGGCATAGGAAAATTCTTCTTTGTCATCAAGCTCCTGGGCAATGGGGGCGATCTCCTTCTCGGCAAAGGTTCTCACCATGTTTCGTAGAATCTGTTGCTGGTCCGTCAAATCGAAATTGAGCGGCATACAGACCTCCGAAAAAAGGGTTCAAGGGGTCAAGGGTTCCCGGGTTTTCGTGTCGCTTAAGCTATTAAGGATTTTTGTTGTTTCCAAGGCAGTTCACTTGAACCCTTGAATCCTCGAATCCTTAAACCCTAAAATTCATTTATTCTTCGTACGGCACCCAGTAGTAGTCGAGCACCGTGTTTGTGGGATTCTTCGTCCTGAACTCCGCCTTGACCTTCATCCCGATATAGGGTTTTCCGTATAGTAAATAGCTCTTAGGGATCGTCGCCAGGCCCGGGATTTCCACATCGACCTGCCAATAAGGAGTGGAAAGCTCAATGCCTGTGCCCGCATAAACCACTTCGGTGAACGTATAGATCTTGCCGATGACAGGGTTGGGCAACGTCTTCCAGACCATTTCCTGATGGCAGTCCGGGCAATGAGCCCGAGGTGGTATCCAGAGGCGGTTTTCCGCACAGTCCCTGTTGGAACAGAGGGAGGCTCGCAATTCTCCTTTCCTGAGACCTTCGAAAAAAGGAGACAACATCCCGTAGGTATGGATGTGGGTAATTGATCGGGGCCATTCAATCACCGTAGCTGGCTCCTTTTGACGGATTTTGGTGACCCGACCGATAAATTTTATTTCTCCTCTTTTCTTTGTCTGGATCTTTTTCTTGATTTGGCCCTTTTTTTTACCCTGAGTTTTCTTGTTTGTTCGTTCGTTCTTCTTTGATCCTATTTTTTTCTTTACCATAGGACTTTCCTCCTTTGCCCTGTACTATTCAAGCCACGCTTTCTTTCACGGAACGGAGTGCGATTCCTTAGAAAACTATTCCGAGTCGTAACCCCTCTTTCAGGGGAATGCACAGGGTTTACCAGCTCTTTCTAAGAATACCTACAGTCACATGGGAACCAACGCCCGCATGGGAGACCCACAGGGCCTGTTTGCTGCCTTCGGGAATCTGCAAGCTCTGCCAAACCTTGGGTTTTTCTTTACCCCATTTCTTCCAGATCTTGGGATCACCATGAAATTTATCGTATTTTTGTTGCAACTGCCATAGGCACTCAGCAGCCTGAAAGATGCCCGTTGCTCCGACTGCATGCATTGTTCCTATCAGTCCACCCGATAGGTTGGAAGGACATTTCCCCGGTTTCCCTGTATTGGGATTGATGTAATAGGCATCTCCAGACTCAATGTAATCTTGCTCCTGACCATAAGGCCTGAGCCCGATATCCCCATAGGTCTGTAAGTCACTGATGGTGAAGGCATCGTGAAGTTCTACCAGATCCATCTCCTCAAGGGGATTCTTGATGCCAGCCATACGATAGACCAGCCAGGCTGCAAACCGAGCAGCCAAGAAACTCTCGAATCCTGGATATCTTGCTCCTTCTTTTGAATAAAGATCTTTATAAGTCTCCGGGGTTTCGTTAGGAAGAAGGGGAACTTCCATATGTCTTCGATCAGCCACCCTTAAGGTATGTGTTCCGCCACAGATAAATAGTTCACAGGGATGGTCCGTTAACTTGTAAGCTGTCTCTTCATCACAGACCAGTACACAGGCTGCCCCAGCGCTCATGGCGCAGCATTCAAGGAATCGCAACGGATAGGCGGAAATGGGGCTAGCCAAGACTTCCTCGACCGTATATTTCCCTGCTTGGTGGGCATAAGGGGAGGAGCAGGCGTAGCCATGGTTTTTGACTGCTATTTTTGCTCGGGTGACTTCGGATACCTTAAACGTCTCAGCAAAACGATTTGCCATGGGGGCATAATAGGATGAGTAAATTCGGCCCAAGCGAGTTTCAAAATCCTTGCAAGCCGCTGTCGCGATATAATAGTTACCGGTCCGGGTATCCACTTCATCCATGCGCTCCCAGCCGGCAGCCAGGGCCACATTGGCATAACCCGAGGCCACTGCCATAGCTGCAGCAAGTATCGTTGAACCTCCGGTAGCGCCTCCTGTTTTGATACCTAAATTATGAAGAGGGTCCAGCCCCAAATAGTCATGGATCTTAGCCTCACAGAGCAGTTGATCTTGAAAGTGGTCGGCGAACTCACCGTATGTTGCGAAGTTGATTAGTCCCTTCACCTCCAACGGGTCTCTTTTCAAATCATTATCCTCTAACATATTCTTGAAGGCGATCATGACCAGTTCTTCCAGCTTATATTCTGGAAAGTATTTCTTATAGGCCGTTGTCCCTCCAGCCACGACAAAAACTTTCCGATTCCATTTTGGAACCCTTAAATTCCCTTCTTTAAATGTTATCATTCTTGTTCCTCCTCGATTTGAGCTTTGGAGTTTTAACTGCGGGGTTTGATATTGTCACGGGCCCACTTAACAGCCTCTTCGATAGATGTGCCGGGAGCGAAGATGGCTCTGACTCCACATTGTGTGAGGGCAGGGATGTCCTCCTCAGGGACAATCCCCCCTCCAAAGACGATGATATCCTCTGCTCCTTTTTCTTTAAGAAGTTCAATCACCCTTGGGAAAAGATAATCATGGGCCCCGGCCAGACTGGATAATCCGATGGCATCCACATCCTCTTGGATGGCAGCCGCCACAATCTGCTCGGGTGTCTGGTGGAGACCTGTATAAATTACCTCAAAACCGGCGTCCCTGAACCCCCTTGCAATGATCTTTGCTCCCCGATCGTGCCCATCCAAGCCGGGCTTTGCAATCAGAATTCGAATCTTCCGGTCGAGGCCCATCATCTTCTCCTTAGCCGTTTCCCTCCACGCCGCCCTCTCCCCACTGGGGAGAGGGGAAGGGTAAGGGGCTACATTCTACATTCCGCAATTTAAAAGTACCCCGGGTCTGTGTATGTCCCGAAAATATCTCTCCACACGTCACAGATTTCCTGGATGGTCGTATATTCCCTCACGGCATCGATAATGTGAGGCATGAGGTTTTCTCCGTTTTGAGAAGCCTTCCGAATTTCATGGAGGAACTCTCTAACTTTTTGATTGTCCCGCGTCTCCTTCACCTCACGCAGTCGTCTCAACTGCCGTTGTTCAATGTCCGGGTTCATCCTCCAGGTCGTTATCGGAGGATGATCTGTTATATACTTATTGACTCCGACAATGACCTTCTCTCCCGAGTCAACTTGTTTCTGGAACTTGTAAGCAGACTCAGCGATTTCAGATTGGGGATACCCTCTCTCAATGGCTGCCACCATTCCTCCCATTTCATCGATTTTTCGAATGTATTCCCACGCCTGTTCTTCAATTTGACTGGTAAGGGCCTCGATAAAATAAGAGCCCGCCAGCGGGTCAATGGTATTCGTCACGCCGGTTTCCTCTGCGAGGACCTGTTGTGTCCGCAGGGCGACGGTCACCGCTTCCTCTGTGGGGATGGCATAGGTCTCGTCAAGGGAGTTCGTATGGAGCGATTGAGTTCCTCCTAATACAGCTGCCAATGCCTCGCAAGCGGTTCGCACGACATTGTTATAGGGTTGCTGTGCAGTAAGAGAGCAGCCCGCGGTTTGGGCGTGAAAGCGGAGCGTCCAGGAACGTGGATTTTTTGTCATGAACCGCTCTTTCATGATTTTGGCCCACATCCTTCGAGCCCCTCTGAATTTGGCCATTTCTTCAAAGAAATCGATATGAGCATCGAAGAAAAAGGATAGCCTCGGAGCAAACTCGTCCACGTTGAGTCCTCTCTCGATCGCCGCTTCAACATAGGCGATCCCATCAGCCAGGGTAAAAGCAAGCTCTTGAACCGCTGTCGACCCTGCTTCACGGATGTGATAGCCGCTGATGCTGATCGTGTTCCAGCGCGGTACTTCTCTTGTGCAGTACTCAATCGTATCCACAATGATTCGAAGAGAAGGCTTAGGAGGAAGCATGAAGGTTTTTTGGGCAATGAATTCCTTCAGCATGTCATTCTGGATCGTTCCTCCAATTTCGTTCTTGCTGATCCCTTGCTTCTCCGCCAGCACAATATACATGGCCAGTAGGATGGAAGCAGGCGGGTTGATGGTCATGGAGGTGGTGACCTTATCCAGGGGAATACCTTCGAAGAGAATTTCCATATCTTTGAGAGTGTCGATCGCCACACCGCATTTCCCGATTTCACCTCTCGACATTGGGGAATCACTGTCATAGCCCATCAGGGTAGGATAGTGAAAGGCGATGGAGAGACCGGTTTCACCGTGAGCCAGCAAGTAGTGGAAGCGTTGGTTCGTTTCCTCCGGACCTCCCAGGCCGGAGAACATTCGCATGGTCCAGAGCCTTCCTCGATACATGGAAGACTGAACTCCCCGGGTGAAGGGATAGACACCCGGAAGGCCAATGTCTCTGGAATAGTCGATGTCTTTTATGTCTTCCGGTGTGTAGAGACCCTTGATCTCCAAATCGGAAACCGTGGAGAAGCGGGGGAGGCGCTCAGGGGTTTCAGAGAGGAGTTTTGACATATCCCCGATCCATCTTTCCTTATCCTGTTCAATCGTCTTAAGTTTGTCTTTTTTGGACACTCCGTTTGCCCCTTTAATCCGTTATGCGTGATTCGTGGATCGTGGCTCGTGACTTTCTATTGCACTTATTCCGAGGGTTATGTTTTTCTCTTTTTTTTATTACGGATCACCAATCACGAGTCACCAACACGGAGTTAGATTTCAATGCCCTTTCGAGCTGAAACTCCGTTCTTAAAATAGTGCTTTCGCTCCACCATTTCTGTAACAAGATGGGCCCGGTCCATCACCTCTGGCCTGGCGTTTCTTCCTGTCAGAATGAGTTCAACTCCGCCGGGCTTGGTATCAAGAACGTGAAGAAAATCGGTGAGAGGGATCAATCCGTAGTCGATGGCGACATTGATTTCGTCGAGGATAATGATGTCATATTCTTCGTCGGCGATAGCCTTTTTAGCTAGGGCAAATCCATCTTGAACTAATTTTATGTCAACGGGATCTGGATTCGTTTTTGAAACAAAAGTCTCCCGACCCGTTTGCTTGATCGTCAGGTATGGAGAGAGCTTTTTGTAAGACTCGAATTCGCCGTAACGGATATTTCCTTTCATAAACTGGATGACCAAGACCTTCAGTCCGTGACCAACGGCCCGAAGGGCAAGTCCTAATGCAGCAGTGGTCTTGCCCTTTCCATTCCCGGTGTAGACCTGGATCAGACCCTTTTCCATGGGAGCGACGAACGATGAACGGTGGATTCCCGACTCTCTAAGGAACGGTTTCAAACCGTTCCCTAGCAGACCCGAGCTAACAGACTTCTTTGATTTCGGCGATGATCTGTTCGGTTTTGAAACCCCTCAGACTGATGGCACCTGAGGGGCAAGTGGCATTGCAGGCCCCGCATCCCTTGCAGAGCGCTTCGTTAACGGTCATCACCTTTCGGTAAGGATCCATCTTCAGGGCCCTGAATTCACAGATCTGTTCACAGAGACCGCAGCCGGCGCAGAAGGAGACGTCCACCACAGAAGTGATGGGCTCGATCTTGACTCTTCCTGCAAAGAGAGGAATGGTTGCACGAGAGGCTGTCCCATGGGCTTGTGATAGGGTATCGGCAATATCTTTTGGTCCTTGGCAGGTTCCTGCCAAAAAGATCCCATCCGTGGCCGTGTCGAGGGGCCTTAACTTGGGATGGGCTTCCAGATAGAAACGATCCGGACTTTGGGAAAGTTTCAGAAGACTGCGGACGCCATTGGCATCCTTTCGCTGTGTGAGGCCCGTTGCCAGGACAACCAGGTCGGCCTCTTCTTCATAGGGCTCCCCCAAGAGTTCGTCGTCTGCCTTGACGATCAATTTCCCGGATCGTTGATAAATCTCGGATGGGGTTCCCTTCCTGTAGAGAACTCCTTTTTTCTGGACCTGCTCATAGAACTGTTCGTATCCTTTTCCGAAAGCTCTGATGTCGATATAGCAAACGGTGACCCGCGCATCAGGGATTCGATCCTTGACGAGAGAGGCTTGTTTGGCTGTAAACATGCAACAGACTCTGGAGCAGTACTCATTGCCCACCGTCTTATCTCTCGACCCAACGCATTGGATGAATACGATATTTTTCGGCTCCTTGCCGTTGATCTCAATTTTCCCTTGAGTGGGACCGCTTCCGGAAAGCAGCCTTTCAAACTCAAGGCCAGTCATCACGTTTTTATAAAGCCCATATCCAAACTCAGGTTTTAGTCTGGGATCGAAGGGGTCATAACCCGTGGCCACGATGATCGTCCCGATATCGAACTGGCGTTCCACCCCTACCTGTTCAAACTCAATCGCTCCCTCCGGGCAAATCTCCCGGCATTTTCCACACTCCCCCTTTTGAAGGAAGAGACAGTTTTGGGGATCGATGGTGTAGGTGAAAGGGACAGCAAGAGGGGAGGGGAGATAGATCGCTTTTCTCTCGGCCAGTCCCATATTGAATTCACTCGGAACCCTGACTGGACAGACGTCTTCGCATTTCTTGCATCGGGTGCATTTTTCCGGATTGATGTATCTGGGGGTCTGCCTCACCCTGACCTTAAAATTGCCCACAAATCCTTCCACCTCTTCCGCTTCACTCTGGGTGAGAACGTGAATGAGGGGATGGTTTCCAACTTCTTTCAGTTTCGGAGAGAGGATGGTCGAGGTCTCCTCCAGGTTGGGGAAGGTTCGATCCAATTGCGCGAGATGGCCTCCCAGGGTCGGTGATTTTTCTACCAGATAGACTTCAAAGCCTGAATGGGCGATATCGAGGCTGGCCTGAATTCCGGCAATGCCGCCACCAATAACTAACACAGAAGGAGTGACTCCCACTTCCTTCTCATCCAAGGCTTCGTCGAGGGAGACTTTGGCAACAGCGGCAGCGATCAGATCCATCGCCTTCTTCGTGGCCTCCTCTTTGCTCGCATGAACCCAGGAACACTGCTCACGGATGTTGGCCATTTCAAAAAAGTAGGGATTGAGCCCGGCGGAGTGAACGGCTTTACGGTAAGTTGGTTCGTGCATCCGGGGTGAGCAAGCGGCCACGACCACCCGATCAATGCCGTTATTTCGGATATCGTTCTTGATCAGATCCTGGCCGGGATCAGAGCACATATACTGGTAGTTTCTGGCGACAGCGACATGGGGGAGGGTCTGGGCAAAGGCCCTCACCTTTTCAATATCTACTGTCGCAGCAATGTTGATACCGCAATGACAGATATAAACGCCGATTTTCATTTTTTCTCCGTGATTCGTAACTCGTGACTCGCAATTCGTGACGGTTTTAACTCTGCACTCATAATTCTAAACCCCTAACTCATAACTCATCACTCTAAACTCTTAACTTCTGTTTTTCTCCCTTTTGCTACAAAGGCGCAGGCCATCGAAGCTGCACCACTAGCCTGTGCCACGGTGTCCGGAATATCTTTAGGCCCCTGGCAGCACCCTGCAAGGAAGATCCCATCCACTCCCGTCACAATGGGATCGAGTCCTGGAGCCTCCGCGTAAAACCGGTCAGAAGATTTCTCCAACTTGAGGATGTCTTTTAGAAGATCGTCCTCCTTACGGGGAACGAGTCCTGAAGCCAAAACGACCAGGTCTGCCTCCAATTCAAAGGGTTCTCCTAAGAGGGTATCCTCCGCCCTGACCACCAGTTTACCATTTCTCCGATAGACCTCGGAGGGATTTCCCCTTCTGTAAACGATCCTTTCCTTTTGGACCCGCTCGTAGAATTCCTCAAATCCTTTTCCAAAGGCCCTCACATCCATGTAGAGGACGGTGATATTGGCATCGGGAATCTTATCCCTGAGGAGATGGGCTTGCTTAGCCGTATACATGCAGCAGACCCTTGAGCAGTATTCATTGCCCGCTGATTTATCCCTCGACCCAACGCAATGAATAAAGACCACCTCTTTCGGCTTCTTTCCCTGGATGATAATTTCACCTTTGGTGGGGCCGGAGGCGGAACAGAGCCTCTCTATCTCGAGACCATGAAGGACGTTGGGATACTGCCCATATCCAAATTCGGGTTTCAGTTTCGGGTTGAAGGGATCGAAACCGGTTGCGACGATAATGGATCCCACATGAAGTTCAACGATTTCTTCTTTCATTCCATAATTAATGGCTTTGGGCTGGCAGGCCTTGGCGCATTCTCCGCAATCCGAACATCCTGCGCAATTGAGACAACGCTTTGCCTCCTCTATCGCCTCTTCCGCGGTGAGGCTGGCGGCGACGGGTTTCACCATATCGGGCAGGACCTCTCGCTCCATCCTCTTTGAATAGGGAAGGAGGCTCCTTAAGGGTGAGATTTGTGTCCCTTCGGACTCCCTTCCTTGAAGGAGGTCTTCTCCGCGAAGGTATCGGTCAATCGAAAGGGCTGCCTTTCTTCCATGGGCCATCGACTCAATAATCGTCCCGGGCCCGGTCACCATATCTCCGCCCGCGAAGATTCCTTTCAGGCTGGTTTCGAGCGAAATGGGGTTGGCCTGAATCGTTCCTCTTCTCGTCTTCTTCAAGCCTTTAAACATGTGAAGGATTGGGGCGGCGCTGGTGACACCTCCGGCGATAAAGATCGCATCATAGGATTGCGCCAGCGTTTCTGGAGAGACGTCCTTTCCCACCTGAGTATTGCATTTGACCTCTATTCCCATCTTACCGATCACAGAGAGGTCCTTTTCCACCACCTGCTTCGGAAGACGATAGGAAGGGAAAGCGTGAGTGAGAAGACCGCCCAGCTCACCTTTGGATTCAAAAAGAGTGACGCCGTAACCCATTTTTCTCAAATCGTATGCGGCGGTGAGGCCGGATGGCCCTCCGCCCACGATCGCAATCTTTTTTCTCTTTTCTTCGGGAGGTGTAAATTCAAACTCAGGTTCTTCAACGTGGTCGACGAGGAACCTCTTGAGATGACAGATGGAAATCGGTCGGTCCTTCTCAATCCGCTTACACTCCCTTTCACATGGATGAGCGCAGGCATACGCCAAAATTCCGGGGAAGGGGAGTTTCTCCCTCACCAGCGCAAGCGCCTCTTTAAACTTGCCTTGAGAGATAAGGGCCACATAGCCATGGGAATTGCAGTGAAGGGGGCAGGTGGCCGTACAGGGGGAAGTCCCCCGGCGATCCATCGTATATTTAAGCGGAACGGCCTGGGGGAAGGAGATATAAATTGCTTTCCTATTTCCCAATCCCATGTCAAATTCGTTGGGGAGGGTGACGGGGCATTGAGCTGCGCAGTCACCACAACCCGTACATTTGGTGACATCGACAAAACGGGGTTTCTTCCTGACCGTGACCTTGAAATGTCCAGCCTTCCCTTCAATCCCAACGATCTCTGAGTAGGTGAGAAGGTTGATGTTAGGATGATTCGCCGTATCAACCATTTTGGGCGTGCTGATACAGGCAGAGCAGTCCAGAGTGGGAAAGGTCTTATCCAATTGGGCCATATGGCCACCGACGCAAGTTTCCTTCTCCACTAAATGGACTTTAAACCCCTTGTCGCCGATATCCAGGGCAGCCTGCATGCCCGCAATACCGGCCCCGATGACTAGGATTTCGGGAATGACTTCTCTCGTCTCTTCGTTCTTCATTTGTTCCATTTGATTGACCTTCAATTGTAATTCCAATGCCAAAGATCTTAGTTTAATTTCCCAATCAAGGCAGAGGCAATCGTATTCTTCTGGATCTCTTTCGTCCCCTCATAGATTTCTGTGATCTTTGCATCGCGATAGAAACGCTCTACTTCGTATTCGGTGATGTAGCCATAACCTCCGAAAATCTGGATAGCCTCGTCAGCGACCTCTACCGCTGTCTTTCCTGCAAACATCTTGGCCATGGAGGTCAGTTTCGGATCGATCCTCTTCTGGTCATAGTTCCAGGCAGCCTTATAGACAAGGAGCCTGGCGGTCTCGATCTTGGTTGCCATATCCGCCAGCTTGTGCTGGGTGATCTGAAAATCGGCCAGTTTCTTTCCAAACTGCTCTCTCTGCTTCGCATAGTCCAGGGCCCGGTCAAAAGCCCCCTGGGCGATGCCAAGGGCCTGGGCAGCGATCTCAATCCTGCTTTCATCGAAAAATTCAAGCACTTGATAGAACCCCTTGTTTTCTTCACCAAGAAGATGCGTCAAGGGAACTCTGACATCATTGAAGGAGAGCTCAACCGTCGATGTCATTCGGATGCCCATCTTGGGCATGATCTCAGTCGCCTCCAATCCCTTTGCCCCTTTTTCAACGAGAATCGTGCATTGACCGCGATACGGAGGCTTCACACCGGGATCGGTCTGGCAGAGAACAACGAAGAAATCCGCCAGGCTCCCATTGGTGATGAATGTCTTGGTTCCATTAATGACAAAGGCTCCTCCCTGCTTCACTGCCGTGGTGGCCATTGCGGTGATATCACTCCCGTGGTCTGGTTCTGTGTAGGCGCCGGCAGAGATAAATTCTCCCTTCGTGACCGGAATGAGATACTTCTTCTTCTGCTCATGGGTTCCGAAACGGAGAACCACCTCGGAAGAGAAATCAACAAGGCTCAGAGCGATGCCGACTCCCGAGTCTCTCCGGCAGAGTTCTTCAACGATCAGGGCATTCTCAGTGATCCCATAACCCTGGCCGCCGTACTCCTCCGGGAAGTGAATGCCTACGAATCCCAGTTTGCAGGCCTTTTTCCAGAGTTCCCTGGGGAAGGTATGGTTCTGCTCCCACTCCAGGATCTTCTCCTTGTCAAACTCTCCCTGGGCGAACTCCCTGGCAGCTTTCTGAATGTCCTTCTGCTCTCCGGTTAATTCAAAATTCATCTTCTCTCTTCTAATGATAACTTACTATAATGCATTATGAAAATCGTATCGTTCATCGTTTTTACTTAACTCTTTTTGAGCTCCTTGAGCTTTTCTTTCAAAACGGGGACAAACTTGAACAGGTCTGCCACAATACCGTAGTTAGCAACACTAAAGATAGGGGCTTTCGGATCTTTATTGATTGCGATCACCGTTCCAGCGCCTTTCATCCCTGCCACATGCTGAAACGCGCCGCTGATCCCGATGGCAACGTAAACTTTCGGTTTCACGGTTTTGCCTGAGGTTCCTACCTGGCGGTCTTTGGGCAACCACTTCTTATCCACAACAGGTCTGGAACAGGAGAGTGCCCCTCCCAGCATGTCAGCTAACTCTTTGACAAGCGGTATGTTCTCTGCTTCTTTAATTCCTCTTCCGACAGAGACCAGGACATCGGCCTGAGTAATATCCACTTCACCCACTGCGGCTTCCACGTACTGGAGGAAGCGCTTGGCCAGACCTTCGTCCGTCAATGGAGAGGGGATGGAAACGATTTCACCCGGAAAAGCCTCCTTTTCCACCACCGGAAAGCCGCCGGAACGAAGGGTAATCATATAAGGTCCGTTTTTTCGGAAGGAAACGGCGGCGTTGACCTTTCCTCCGTAAAGTTGACGAGTAAGCGCAAAGCTCTCTCCGGCTACGTCGACCCCGATACAGTCTGTGGCAAGGGGCATCTTGAGTTGTACTGCCAGTGCCGGAGCGATATCCATTCCCATGGCCGTATGTCCGATGAGAGTCAGTGACGGCTTCCTCTCTGTGATCAGTTGGGTAAGAACCTTCTGATAGGTCTCTGAGTTGAATGCCTCAAGACGATCGTCTTCAACAAGAAGGACTCGATTGGCTTTTGGCTTGAGGGCTTCCGCCAATTTTTTTACACCCTTGCCCAGAAGGGCGACCTCGACCTCTGCTCCCATCCCCTCGGCCAATTGTCTCCCCTTGGAAAGGACCTCCCATGTTATATCTCGCAACTCTCCCTGCCGATGCTCTGCTAAGGCGATGATCTTCTTCATTAGGTGAGCCCTCCTTTATCTTTCAGAATGTCGAAAACCTTCGATGCTATGTCTTCCGGCTTCCCCTCCAACATCTGCGCTCCTTCGCCCACTGGAGGAAGGAAGATCTTTTCCAGCTGGATGTACGAACCGGAGAGACCAACGTCTTCAGGCTTCAAATTGAGATCCGAAACACCAAAGGTTTTAATCTCTTTTTTGGCCACCTTTCGAATACCCATGATCGAGACATACCGGGGTTGGTTGATTCCAGTTTGAATCGTCAAGACAGCGGGAAGGTCGACTTCAACCACCTCCTCTAACCCTCCTTCCAGCTCTCGATGGACCTTCATCTTCTTTTCCTGAACTTCGAGAGAGTTAACGAGAGAGACGTGAGGAATTCCTAAGATCTCGGCCAAGGCAACTCCGACTTGTCCAAACCCGTCATCTTCAGCTTGTACGCCTGCAAAAACCAGGTCATGAGGGATTTTTCGGACCGCCTCTGCCAACGCCTTTGCCGTGGCGAAACCGTCCGACCCCACAAACGCAGGGTCGGTCAACCGGACGGCATCGTCGGCGCCCATGGCCATACATTTCCGGAGGGATTCGTTTGAATCTTCCCCTCCCATGGAGATCACCGTCACGGTGCCTCCCATCTTTTCCTTGAGCATAATGGCTTCTTCAATGGCATAGTTGTCCCACTCATTGAGATCGAATACCAATCCGCTCCTTTCGATGTCCTTTCCCGATTTGTCGATGACGACATCGGCATCTGCCGTTTCCGGGACCCTCTTTACACACACGATAATGTTCATTCCATTTCCCCCTTTCTTGGAATCCCTCTTTCCGCTCGACAGCAGGAGAGAGAGAGGGATTACTTAGTTTGCTTTTAACCTTTCGACTTTGACCGAACTGATCCCTCTGTCATCAACGAGGGGACAGGGATAAGGAGCAGTGATGACCCCCGGAACAGGTTTTGAGGAAAGTCTCACTTTCATCCTCAAGGAATGTCCCCCATGGGTTGAGACCTGGATGACTTCCTCCTCTTCGATCTTAAGGCTTCTGGCATCCTCATCGTTCATTTCCAGGTAAGGCTTTTCAGAGACCGCTTTCAAGGCATCGCTCTTAGAACTGAGAAGACCGGATTGGAAAAGCGAAGGTCTCTGGATTAGCTGGAAAGGATAGCCTTCCGGAATCGGAGGCCCCGGTATCTTCCCAGCCGGTATCAATTTCGCTTTTCCGCTTGGGAAGCCGTCAGCATAGAGGTAAGAAGCATTATTTGGCCATTGCATTCCATCCTGAATACCCCGGTAATGGGGGATCTGACGGCAGATTTCTTCAAAGATGGCCTCGGGCGTTTCTCCTGGCACAGGACATTCGAGGAGGCGTAACAAGTTCAAGAAGATCTCGAAATCCGGTCTTGACTGGTTTCGGGGCGGGCGAAGAGGATTTAACTTCTGAACCCTCCGCTCCAGGTTGGTGTATGTTCCGCTCTTTTCCACAAAAGCACTCGCAGGGAGGACAACATGGGCCATCTTTGCGGTTTCCGTCATGAAGAGATCCTGAACAATAAGACATGGAAGATTTTCCAAGGCTTTCTTCAGTTGATGAGTATTGGAATAGGTCATGAGAGGGTTTTCCCCGACGATATAAGCAGCCCTTAACTTTCCTTCCTCTGCCTTTTCGATGAGGTGTTTCCATCCCCAACCGCTTCCTTTTACACCTTCCCTTATATCGATGGCTCCCTGGGCATTGCATTTATCGAGTAGGATAAGAATCCCTGAGGATTCCTTTCCGATATGACCTGTGATCAGGGCAAGGTTGGAAGCGGCGGTGGCGACCTCTTTTGAGGCGATGTGGGACCAGAGACCAGAACCGATCAGAATCATGGCCTTCTTAGCCTGCGCAAATGCCCTGGCTGCCTTTTCAATTTCTGTCTTCTTCGCCTCCGGAAGGGTTCCGAGCGATTCATCTGAGGGGGCCATTTTCTTTTTCAATTCTTCTATTCCTTGGGTTCGCTCTCTGATGAACCCTTTATCCTCAAGGCCTTCTCTCAATATGGCTCCGATTATGGCGTTGAGCAAGGAGACCTCCATCCCGGGTTTCGCCGTGAGCGTCACACTGGGATGAAACATGGGAGAGATCTGCGTGGCTCGGCTGAGGCCGATATCATGAGAGCCGAGTACGATCAACTGAGCCCTGTTCCGCCGGATGGCCAGATGGATCTCATTCTTGATGATCGGGTGTGTCGCTGCAGGGTCTACACCGATCACGAGAATGCAATCGGCTTTCCGGATCTCTTGGATCGAGTTGGTAGAGGCGGCCATACCCAATGTCTTTGCCAGACCCTCTGTCAGGCCGCTGTAGGCGCTGTCGCTACCGTAACCAATCTGATCTGTTCCGATTGCCTCCCGAAATAACTTTTGAAACAGATAATATTCCTCATTGGTCAGCCGGCTCGAGGCCATAGCCCCGATCGCCTGGGGACCGTATTTGTCTTTAGTCTCTTCAATCTGACGGGTTATGAATTGCAGGGCCTCATCCCAAGAGGCCTCTTTGAAAGACCCGTTCGCTCTTAAAAGAGGGGTCTTGATCCTTTCAGGATGATCGGCGAAGTCCCAGCCGAACCTTCCCTTGACGCAGAGGTTTCCGTCGCTTGGGCCTTTGGCAGGATCGGAAAAGACCCTTTTGACTTCTCCATCTTTCGAGCCTATGGTGAGAAGGCAACCGCAAGCACAGTAAGGGCAGGGGGTGGTCGTCTCCTTCAACTCCCACGATTTGGCCGTATAGTCGAAGCGGTCGCTGGTAATGGCCCCCACCGGGCACGTATCCATGCACTGGCCGCAAAATTCGCATTCCATGGGGCGATGAAAGTCGGTATCGATGGTTGTCTTGATCCCCCTTCGGGTAAAAGAGAGTTCTCCTACTCCCTGAACCTCGTCACAGATGCGAGCACACCGGCCGCAGAGAATACATTTGTCGGAGTCTCTCTGGAGCAGAAGAGATCGATCGTCGGCAGGGGATCTCACCGGCTCCCACGGATAGCGTGTCTCCTCCACCCCGTATTCATAGATCAGATTCTGGAGGTCGCATTCGCCTTCTTTTTCACAGCGGGGGCAGATCATCGGATGGTTGAGCAGAATGAACTGGAGCTGCAACCGTCTCGATTCAGAAATTTTTGGAGATTGAGTCGTGATCTCCATCCCGTTTCTTGCGGGGGTGAAACACGACGGCAAAAGCTCGGACTTTCCTTTCTGCTGAACGACGCAGAGGCGGCAGGCCCCAAAGGGAATGAGCCTTCGGTCGTGGCAGAGGGAGGGAATCCGGACCCCCGCAGATTGAGCTGCCTCGAGGATGGTCTTCCCCTTCTCAACCTCAATCTCGATTTCATCAATCTTCAGCTTGATCATTTGAGTTCCCATCTCGTACTTAACTCTCCCTCATGAAGTATATTTCTCATTCGATGGCAGTAAACTTACACGCCTGAATACAGGACCGGCAGCGAATGCACTTCTCCACATTGATGACGGCAGGCGTCTTCTTCTCCCATGTGATCGCCTCCATCGGGCACGCCTTCTTGCAGAGGCCGCACATCTTGCACTTTTCGGGATCGACCCGAAATTTGATGAGGCTCGTGCAGACCAGGGCGGGGCATCTCTTCTCCTTAATGTGAGCCTCGTATTCATTCCGAAAATAGCGGATCGTGGATAGAACGGGATTCGGGGCCGACTTTCCCAAACCACAGTGGGAGCTACTTTTGATGTGCTTGCCCAATTGTTCGAGCAGGTCGATGTCTTCCATCGTCCCTTGTCCTGTCGTGATGCGATTCAGGATGTTGAGCATTACCTTCAACCCCACGCGGCAGGGAACGCACTTGCCGCACGATTCGTCCACGGAGAAGTCAGTGAAGAACCGCGCCGTATCGACCATGCAGGTCGAATCGTTCATGGCGACTAGACCACCGGAGCCCATCATGGCCCCGGCATCGTCGAGGGAGTCAAAATCGACCTCCAGATCCAATAGGGAACTCGGGAGACAGGCCCCGGAGGGTCCTCCGATTTGAATGGCTTTGAACTCTCTCTTGTCGGAAATTCCTCCCCCGATATCGAACACGATCTTCCGGAGCGTGGTTCCCATAGGGACCTCGATCAGTCCCACATTCTGGACGGTGCCGGTGAGGGCAAAAACCTTCGTCCCTTTCGATCCCTCCGTTCCCAGAGAGGCGAACCACTGCCCGCCCTTCAGGAGGATGGGAGGCACGTTGGCAAAGGTTTCTACGTTGTTGAGAACGGTGGGCTGGCTCCACAATCCGGCCTCTGTGGACCGTGGGGGCTTAATGCGAGGCATGCCACGCTTTCCCTCGAGTGAATACATCAGCGCGGTCGACTCTCCACAGACAAAGGCCCCGGCACCCGGGTAGATCCCGATATCAAAATCGAAACCGGAGCCCAAAATATCCTTTCCGAGCAATCCGTAGTTTCTCGCTTGCTCAATGGCGATGTTGAGCCGATGAATGGCCAGAGGATATTCCGCTCTCACATAGACGTAGCCCTGGTGGGCGTCAATGGCATAGCCGCAGATGGTTATTCCCTCCAAAACCGAGTGAGGGTCGGCTTCTAAAACGGAGCGGTCCATGAATGCGCCCGGATCTCCTTCATCTCCGTTACAGATGACGAATTTGGGGAATGAATCATACCGCCGGCCTTCTTCCCATTTTTGACCGGTTGGAAATCCAGCCCCTCCCCGGCCTCTCAAACCGGAGGTTTTCACTTCTTGAATCACCTCTTCGGGCTTCATGGAAGAAAGGACTTTGGAAAGGGCGGCATATCCGTCTCTGGCGATATATTCGTCGATATTTTCTGCATCGATCAAGCCTCGATTCCTGAGGGCCCTCAGGACCTGATGCTCGAAGAAGGGGATGTCCTTTAACAGAGGGACCTTTTCCTTGACGATTGGTCCTGTATACAAAAATTTCTGCACCGGGCGTCCTTTGAGGAAATGCTCCTCTACGAGAAAAGGGACATCCTCAGGGGTCAATTTCTTGTAGAAAATGCCCTCTGGGTAAACGACCATGATCGGGCCTTCCGCGCAAAAGCCGTTGCATCCTGTGATGACCACCTTCACTTCATCCGCAAGACCTCGATCCTTCAATTCTGCTTCCAGGCGTTCTCTCAATTGCAGGGAGCCGCAGGAAACACAGCCTGTTCCGGCACACACCATAAGATGGGTTCGATACGCTTTTATGCTTTTAACCTCAAGGATTCTAGGATTCGAGGATTCAAGGGTTCAAGCGAAGAAACACTTTCTTCTCGCGCTCTTTCTACTGGATTTTCCCAATTCTTTAATTCCTCGTAATTCATTTCACTCGACTCCTTGACCCCTCGACTCCTTCACCCCTTACCTCTTTTTTTGAGCTAGTACGTAGTCTCACTTCCTCTTGCCAAGGCGTAGGCCTCGACAATCTCCCCGTTCAAGACATGCTTGACGAATATTTCCTTCATCCTCTCTTCATTGAGGTCGCAATATTTCACAGGCGGTTTTCCGAGAATTTCCACCGTGGCCATCGGCTCCCGGCTGCAAAGCCCTGCGCATCCGGAGGTTGTCACCATGACATCCTTGACCTTTTCCTCCTCGATTTCTTTTAAGACAACAGCCATCAGTTTTCTGGCCCCGGCAGCGATCCCGCAGGTTCCCATGTGGATGTTGACTTTCGCTCGGAAGCCTCCCTCCCGCAGAACCGTGCTCGACCGAACTTCCTCTTTGATTCGTTTTAAGTCATCAACGGTTAGCTTCGCCATCGCCGTTTCTCTCCTAACGGGGTGTACCCCAAGTTGTGGTGCACCCCTATCGATAAGAACTCACAATTTCAATGGCTTTACCCGGGGTGATCATCCCGTAGGTGTCATTCCCAACGACGATGACAGGGGCTAAACCGCAAGCCCCAAGGCACCGCACCGCTTCCAGAGAAAATTTCCGGTCCTGTGTGATCCCCCCGACTTCAACATGGAGCTCCCTTTGAAGATTGTCGAGGATCTGTTTGGAGCCCCTGACATAACAGGCTGTTCCGAGGCACACCCGGATGACGTGCTTTCCCCTCGGGATGGTCGTAAAAAAAGCATAGAATGAGACCACCCCGTAAACCTGAGATGCGGGAAGCTGAAGTCCCTGCGCAATTCGATGCTGCACCTTTTTGGGTAGGTACCCACAAATATCCTGTACCTCCTTCAACACCGGGATAAGGATCCCCTGCTTGTTCTTGAACTTATCGATCACCTGGTCAATCTTCTCCCAATCTGTTCGTGAAATTTCTTCTGCCAACCTCATCCCTGAACTCCAATCTGTTTCAGCCCCTCTTTGAGATGCCTTTCCACCTCTCGGATGACTTCCGGATCGACGAGGGGCCGATCTCTAAAATGATTTTTCACCCATGAACTGCTGAAAGCGAATGACTTTCCCTCCTTCTTATGCGTGTACAAGATCTCCAGCTCAGGATTTCCGAAAAGGAGTGTCACCACCGTTTCAACCATGTTCCCCAAGGGTTTTCTGTCAATATGATGGTATTGGAAACTAGCAATCACTTTCGTGCCTTTTCCTATTTTCGACTCCACTCGAAGCGACCCGCCGGCCTCTTGAGCGGCCTGCGCCATAAAGGGAAGGCCGAGTCCCACTCTCCTTGAAGAGCGGGTAGTAAAGAACGGATCGAGCGCCTTTCGACTGACCTCTTTGTCCATTCCGATTCCATCATCCCGGATTTCAATCGTCAACCGGTCCTCCCCGGGTTCTTCATCCACGAAGATCTCAATTTTTCTTGCCCTGGCCGCAGTGGCATTCTCCACAATATCCAGGATATGGAGAGAGAGATCTTCCAAACCCGCCTCTCGCCGATGTTTTATGCCTCCATGACCCTTCGTCCTTCTTCGCCATGAAGGGCCATTTTAACCTCCTTTGACGTGGTCTCCTTAAGGAGAAAGGGGGTCGTGCTCTTGCCGATGTCCTCAAGGCAATGGGCATCGGAAAACCAGACAAAGGAGTAATGCTGATAAGAATGAAATCGACTCTTGGCCTCTTCCTTAGAGGTGCGGGGGGAGATTTCCAGCCCGTCCAGCGGAATCCCTTCCGGGATGAATCCCAATTGCCCGACGAGACTAAACGCCTGGCGATCGATATGAGAGGCGATGGCCACTCCCTCAAGTGAATGGATCACGGAGACGATCTGTTCAAAGGGAAGCAAGGTTGCTCCAATCAACATTCTCCGATTGACGCCGACCGCTTCATCCCTTTCGTTGACCACGGTCTGGGGGCCGAACACCTCTTCTACATTTTCCCCAGGAAGATTTTGATAAATCAGATTTTGAAGGGCGGCACAGTTCTCTTGGGCATCGAAAAGGGCGATCAGATGGATTTCCTCCTTTGAGGTGACTTCCATCCCGGGAAGCACTTTCAGGCCCCCCGCATCGCCAGCGCTGATGAAGGCTGCCGTGTTTTCCGCCGAATTATGGTCACAGATAGCGATCATATCTAAACCCCTGGCCTTCGCCTGGTTCACGAGGGCACGGGGCCTCATTTCTTCTTCTCCACAAGGCGAAAGGCATGAATGAATGTGGAGGTCCGCCCGAAACGTTTTGAGCATCAACCCATTCCCGAGATCCCCATCTGGTAGAGTTTGCCTGTCAATTCAAAGGCAAGGAGCGAAGAGACCAAAATAGGCATCCCCTCCTCTTCGGCCTTTCGAAGGGTTTCTGAATCAGGTTCTCTTCCTCCTGTCAAAATAATCCCTGCCAGCTCCTTCATGGTGGCCACCGCGACGATATTGGGATGGGTCTGGATGGTTACCCATATGTTTCCCTTGCGGCTATGGGCAATCACGTCGCTGAGGAGATCTCCGGTATACCCTCCTCTCACCTCTTCATCGAGCCGGTTTTTCCCTGCCCTGATCTTCAGCCCAAAGGATTTGACGATGTCGGAAACCGTCATGAAACGAATTCCTTCCCTCCGGTCATCCCCCGGCGTTCAACAATGGCACCGACTTATCCTCTCCTTCCAAACTGATGAGAAACTCAAGATGAGTCCCCTGTCCGAACTTAGAGGTGAGGATCATTCCATCCGTATTGTTTTTTATGTTAGAAAGGCCCATGCCAGCACCGAACCCCAATTCATGAATCCTTTCGCTGGCGGTCGAATAGCCCTCCTGCATTGCCAGATCGACATCAGGAATACCGATTCCTTCGTCTTCGACTACGATCTTCAGGAAGTCGGGCGTAATAAAGAGCGAAAGGTTTCCTCGGCTGGCATAGCAAATGACGTTCATCTCAGCCTCAAAGGTCGCAATCGATGTTCTTCGAATGACACGACTCGAAAATCCGGCCTCCTTCAAAATCTTTTTGACCTGACTTGAAATGGACCCGGCATTCGTAAAATTGCCCCCCGCTATATGAAACATCTCATGAAGATGTATATTATTTTCAGCCCCGGACATTTTTCACTTTTTCGATACATGCCCTCATACCAAGTTGATATAAGCGACCGCATGTCTCAAACATGATATACCGCGTCGTCAAGAGGGGGACCTGATTCTCGATCGCCAGCTGCAAGGTCGCCTCATTAGGCCGTTTCCCTCTGACAAAAAGGATGGCCCCCAAATCCATGGTGTTCGCTGCATAAATCACCTGGGGATGGATAATCCCCGTAATGAGCAGGGCCCCCGGTCCTGTGCTATAAGCAAGGACATCGCTGATCAGGTCGGCCGCATTTACGTACTTTATCTCTTTGTCGAGATTCGCGTCTCCTGTAATCAGCTCTGCATCCAATAGGTCTCGAATCTCTCTTAGTTTCATCTCATCCCATGGCCTCTGCCAATAATTCCGTCACATCCATCACCTTAATTTTTTCTTCAAAGCCAGAGGTTTTCGCAGCGTCCTCCAACGTCAACACGCAGAGGGGACACGCCGTTACCAAGATCTCTGCTCCCAACTCCACGGCATCTCTCACTCGGATCTCAGCAAGACGCTGGCCCGTGTCCGTTGAAGATTCCACCCACATCCTTCCTCCCCCTCCTTCGCAACAGAGACTCCTCTCTCGAGAACGGTCCAGTTCTTTGAAGGTAAGGCCGGGGATGGCATTGAGAAGGATTCGAGGCTCATCGAAGACGTCATTCTGTTTGCCCAAAAAACAGGGATCGTGATAGGTGACCACTTTTTTGACCTCTTGCGTGAGAGAGAGTTTCCCTTCTTCTAATCGCTTGCTGAGAAGCTGGGTTGCGTGGAGAACATTGAATTTTCCCTGAGGATACTCGTTCTTGAGGGCATTGAAGCCATGGGGACATGTGGTGACGATATTTTCAATCTGATAAGTCTCAAACTGTTTCACATTTCCTTCAGCGAGTTCCTCAAAGAGACCGATCTCCCCCATTCTCCGGATTTCGTTGCCGCAGCATTGTTCCGCGTTTCCGAGAATCCCGAAGTCGACTTCGGCCTGTTGAAGCACGAGAGCAAAGGATTTTGCTATTTCCTGAATTCGTGGATCGGAAGACGCCGTGCATCCGACAAAATAAAGAAATTCAGCACGGTCTCCTTGGGAGAAGTCTTTGACCTTGAAATCTTCGGGCAGCCCTTTGATCCACTCTGTCCTTTTGTTCTTCGCTGTTCCCCAGGGGTTTCCATATTTGTAAGCGCTTTCCATGGCTTCGATAATGGTCTTAGGAATGTGGCCCTCTTCAATCAAGGTTCCCCTTAATCCAATGATCAGATCCATGGGCTTCAAACCACGAGGACATCGGAGGGTGCAGGTCTTACATGTCGTACAATCCCAAAGCTCCTCCTTCTCACTGAGCCGATCGAGATTCTTTCCCAAAATCCCCTCGATCATCAGCTTTCGGATATTCAGCTTCGATTTGAGGGAAACAGGGCATCCTCCTGTACACTTACCACACTGAAAACATCCATAGAGGTCGAATTTTTGGGCAAAAGTCTGTTCCGATGATTCCATTTCTTACGTCCTCCCCGTGTCGAAACTCGACTAAAGTCACTACATCTAAGTGTCAAATATTAAAGCCGAAATGTCAAATAAAATCCAAAGTGCAGGTGCCAGCCTGTGAATAATTTCATTTATACAGTGAAAAAATTTTCAACGCTTCAATATTTCCCTCGAAATCACGATCCGCTGTACCTCTGAAGTCCCTTCATAGAGCGTTGTTCCGATCACATCTCGAAGGTAGCGCTCGACCGGATAGTCTTTCATGTACCCATAGCCTCCCAGCATCTGAATGGAGCGAATGGCGACCTTCCTAGCTGTCTCGGTGGCAAAGAGCTTCGCCATGGAAGCCTCTTTCGTGAAGGGTTGTCGAGTCTCCTTGAGAAGAGCCGCACGCAACACCAGAAGCTGAGCGGCCTCTAACTCCGTATACGAGTCTGCGATCATCCATTGAATGGCCTCAAAGCTGGAAAGAGGTTTACCAAAAGCCTGCCTTTCTATAACATACGTGGTCGCAAAGTCAATGGCTGCAAATCCGACCCCCACCGCCAAAGATCCAATTCCGATTCTTCCGCCGTTGAGTTCGATCATCGCTATCTTAAATCCCTCACCCTCCTTGCCCAAAAGGCAATTGCGGGGAATAACGCAATGGTCAAAGATCAATTCGTTGTTCAGCGATGCCCGGTGGCCCATCTTCTCCTCTGTTTTTCCGACGATCAATCCCGGCGTTCCCTTTTCAATGACAAATGCGCTGATCCCTTTTCCCTTTCTCGCATTTCGATCCGTGATGGCCCAGGCAACGGTTACTCCCGAGGCTTCCCCGCTGGTGATCATGGCTTTGGTTCCATTCAGAGTATACGTGTTATCCCGATGGATGGCCGTCATACGAATGTTGGCGGCATCGGATCCAGTGTGGGGTTCGGTAAGGGCAAAGGCTCCGGCGGGATATTCCCCGCTGCATATCTTGGGGAGATGCTTTCTTTTTATTTCCTCCTGTCCAAACTCATAGATCAACTCTGCGACCATATTGGTCACGGAGGTCGTCACCGCATGGGAAGCACAGCCCTTAGCGATTTCCGTGATGGCAAGGCTACAGGCCACAGGTCCAACTTCGGACCCGCCGTATTCCACAGGAATATTCATCCCCATCAACCCTTTCTCAGCCATCTTCTTGAGGTTTTGATAGGGGAACTGTTTCTCCTCGTCATATTGGGCGGCCACGGGTTTGATGTTCCTCTCCGTAAAATCTCTCGCCATATTTCTGATCATCTCTTGTTCCTGAGTGAGTTTGAAGTCCATGTTCCTCCATCGCGGATTTTGGATTGCAGATTTCGGAATTCTTATTCCGCATTCCGCAATTCGCATTCCGAATTAGTAAACATAAAACCCTCTTCCTGTTTTTCTGCCCAGGTAGCCCGCCTCGACATACTTTTTGAGGAGAGGGCAGGGCCGATACTTGGAATCGCCTAAACCGTTATAAATGACCTCCATGATCGCCAGACACGTATCCAATCCAATCAGGTCAGCCAATGTCAATGGGCCCATTGGATGATTCATGCCCAATTTCATGACGGCGTCGATGGCCTCCGGTGTACCCACTCCCTCGAGGAGAGCATAAATCGCCTCGTTGATCATGGGCATTAAGACTCGATTGGAGATGAATCCTGGAAAGTCATTCGCTTCTACAGGAGTCTTACCCAACTTCTCGGCGAGAGACTTGACGGTGTTAAAAGTTTCCTGGGAAGATTGAAGACCTCGGACGATCTCCACTAATTGCATCACCGGGACAGGATTCATGAAATGCATTCCAATGACCTGCGAAGGCCTTTGAGTGGCCGATGCAATTTTGGTGATCGAGATGGAGGACGTATTGCTCGAGAGGATGACCTCTCTCCGGCAAACTTGATCCAGTTTTTTGAAGATGTCTAATTTGAGGGATTCGTTCTCTGTGGCGGCCTCGACGACGAAATCGACCTCCGCCATATCTTGAACCTGAATCGTTCCCTTTATCCTTGCCATGACCTCATTTTTCTTGCTGGAAGGGATCTTTCCCTTTTCCACCATCCGGTCCAGATTCTTAGAAATCGTCCCAAGTCCCTTTTGAACGAAAGAGTCTGCAATATCGCTCATCACCACTTGAAGCCCCGAATAGGCGGCCACCTGGGCGATACCATTTCCCATCTGTCCCGCGCCGACGACGCCGATGGTTTTGACGTCCATAGTCCCCCCGTAAAAACTCATTGCAAAATTAACATTGAAAAATTAGCAATTAGCAATCGAAAGAAAAAATCTTTGATGGATAACTTTTCATTGTTAACTTTGCATTTTTCAATGTTCTTTTTAGCCTACTCTTTCTACAATGAGGCTGACCGCCTCTGCCCCCCCTAAACACAGAGAAGCCATTCCTCGCTTGACTCCTCTGTCTCTCATGGCATAGAGCAACGTTGTAAGGATTCTCGCACCACTCGCCCCAATGGGATGGCCCAAGGCGACAGCACCCCCGCGGACATTGACCTTATTCTTGTCGATTCCGAGGGTTTTGATAACGGCCAGTGTTGTCGCAGAAAAGGCTTCGTTGATTTCGAAGAGATCGATCTCCGCGATGGAGAGGCCGGCCTTTTTGAGGACCTTGGGAATCGATTGAATCGGGGCAACGAGCACGTCCTCTAACTCCACACCCGCTGCCGCTTGCGCTCCGACCTTTGCCATGGGCTCCACACCTAAGGCACGGGCCTTCTCCTTTGACATGACCACGAGAGCACTTGCTCCGTCACTGATCTTGGACGAATTTGCTGCCGTGACGACTCCGTCCTCCTTAAAGACAGACTTCAATCTGGCCATAGACTTGAGATCTGTATCACGGGGTCCCTCATCGGTGTTGAAGATGACGGGTTCCCCCTTTCTTGAAGGGATCGGGATGGGGAGGATCTCCTGTTTGAATCTTCCCTCCTGGGTCGCCTTCATCGCCTTGAGGTTCGATTCGTAGGCAAACTGGTCCTGTTCTTTACGACTGATATCAAACTTCTTCGATTGGATCTCGGCGGTATAGCCCATGTGGTAATCGTTCACGACGTCCCAGAGGCCATCATGGACCATTCCGTCCACTAATTTTCCATCCCAAAGCCGGTAGCCCGTCCTTGCATTTTCCAAATAGTAGGGAGTTCGGCTCATGCTCTCCATGCCGCCTGCGACGATCACCTCCGCGTCTCCGGCTGCGATGGCCTGGGCGGCAAGCATCACCGCCTTCAACCCTGAACCGCAAACCTTGTTCACGGTGATCGCCCCTCCGGACATTGGAAGCCCGGCCTTGATCATCGCCTGACGCGCCGGGTTCTGTCCCAGTCCGCACGGGAGGACATTCCCCATGATCACTTCGTCAACATCCTCCTTTCGAATCTTCGATCGCTTGACGGCCTCTTCGATTACCTTCCCCCCCAATTCCGTAGCACTGAGTGAACTTAATCCCCCGAGAAAATTACCGATGGCTGTTCGGACGGCACTGGTAATCACGACCTCTCTCATCAATGTCCTCTCCTTTCCGAAAACCGTCTACGCTAAACAGAAGGCCACTTGCCTATCGATAGGACATCGTAGCCTGCCTTCTCCAGATCTTTAACAATCTCATTGTAATCTTCCGTCTTGATTCGGATGGCGGCGATCCTTTTCCCTTCTACCATAAAAGAGGGAGTGATAATGCTGATCACATTCACGTTATGTTTTTTAAAGACTTGAAGGACTTCCAGGAGCACACCGGGTTTGTCTTCAATGGCAATGGTTAGACGGGTGCCTTTTTGCTTAAGGCCGAATATGTCCACAAAATGGTCTAAGGCATCTGTTTCCGTAAAAATTCCGTACAGCTTTTCTCCCTCCAGAACAGGAAGGCACCCGATCTTATGATCGTGCATCAGTTGAACCGCTTCTTCGATCAATGCGGCAGGAGTTATCGTGATCAGCTTGTCCTTTGGTGTCATGAAGGCCGAAACTTTCAGCTTTCCCAGGAGAAAGTTGAGCTCCTGCACACTGAGCAGGGTTGCATCGGAAGGGGCTGCCTCCCGGATATCTCTGTCGGTAACAATTCCTACCAATTTGCCGTGCTTATCCACCACCGGCAGATGTCGAACGCCCTTCTCATGGATAAGGCTTCTCGCTTCAAAAAAGGAAGCATCCGGCGCTATCGTTAAAGGATTTCTATGGATCCTTTCCCTCATAAATCCTTTGTAATGAATTTTCATAACCGATTCTCCCTTCGTTCAAATGGGATTTGATCTTAGCACATTTCAAAGAGACTCGTCAAAAAGTCTACTTCGTCGATGCCTCACTCACTCCCATGTCCGTTGGTCTTCGATCTTCCTGGCCTCCTCCGGGATGGTCCCTTTCGGGACAAACCGGACATCACCCCTTATTTTGACCATATCTCGAATGGATTGTTCTATCTTTTCCTTCAACTTTTCAATTTGAGCAACTTCCTCTTTCAGCTCAATCCTGAAGATCATCTCATCCTTATGTTTTTCTCTTCTGACAACCACCTGATACTTTGCAATTTGTGGATACCTTGAGGCCACTTCATCCACCTGACCGGGGTGTACGAAGAGACCTCTTACCTTGGTCGCCTGATCGACTCTCCCAAGGATCTTTAACAACCTGGGCGATGTTCTGCCACAGGGGCAGCGGGTCTCAGTCAGGATCGAGAGGTCTCCTGTTCCAAATCGAATGAGGGGGTAAAACTTATTGAAGGTGGTAGCAACAATCTCTCCAGTTTTTCCAGGGTCCAGTTGTTTTCCTGTCTGAGGATCGACGATCTCCACAATCTTATCATCCGGGATATGCATTCCATTCCTCTCCATGCACTCATAACCCAAACATCGAATATCGGCGGTCCCATAACCTTGTCGGATAATCATCCCGAATCTCTCTTCCAATTCAGATCGGAGGGATTCGGAGAGCATTTCCGCGGCCACGAAACCGACCCGAAGGATGAGGTCTTTCCTCAAATCGAGGCCCATCTCCTCCGCCTTTTCAGCGATGTTGAGAAGAAAGCTCGGGGTTCCGCAGAACGCCTTGACCTTTAAATTCTTGAGGATATTCACTTGTTGTTCAGTATTGCCAACGCCTGTGGGGATCGTGATACATCCGATCTCGAAGAGGGAGTTGTCCACCATCTGCATCGCAAAAGGAACCATGTGGTAACTGAATGTATTGATGGCAATGTCTCCGGGGCGAAAGCCCGCGGCAAACATCCCCTGCGCCCATCCCAGTTCATCATACTCCGTTTCACCTGGTTCATAGAGGGGTCCCGGCGAGATGTAAATCCTTCTCAAGGCATGAAGGGGAACCCCTTCAAATCCGCCGAGGGGGGGAGTCTTCTTCTGAAGTTCCATTAAGTCCGTCTTTTGGGTAATGGGAACTTTTTCCAGATCCTTAACTGTCTGGATGTCGCTTGGCTTCACACCGGCGGTATCCATCTTGTTTTTAATCGCCAAGGAGTGTTTATAAGCATATTGTGCAATCCCTCGTAGCCTTCGGTTGAGATATTCGAAGCGTTTTTCGGAGTCCATTGTCTCAAGATTCTTCTTAAAGAAACCTATCCTCCGGTCCAGCAATGGCTTAGGCATGTGAGAACTCCTGTTCTTCCGGGCTGCTCCAAGCTAAAAGGAGAGAAAAAAAGGGATCATTTCTTGTTCGGGAACTTTCCTTCAAAGGGGACAAAAACATCTCCCTTTTCCGTGGAGAAGACTGCCATCCCTTCTGACATTTTGATACCGAAGTCGAAATCTCCGATTTTCGAATACCAGTTTTTGACGACATCGTCGGCCTTAAGATCCAGAGCCTGAATCTTCGGTGCCTGGGCGACCAGGAGGGTCAGACGCATCGTGACCGAATCCATCACGCTGACCATTCGATACTGGCTTGTCGTATGGGATGGAAAATAGATGCGGTCATAATAGGTTGGGGTGGCAATTTCAATATATTTACCCGGCGCCACCTCGAAGGAGACGGTAAATTTAATGTTATCCAGCATGATATTATATCCGCTCGGGTTATTGACGTTCCACACAAAGCCAAGGGCCATTGGGGTCCGAGTAGGAAGCTCCGCCCAGGGGAAGTAGCTCATTACTTCAACTCGATCCAACGTGATTTTCGGCTTTCCTGCGTCATCGGTTGGGAGGAGACCCGGTTTGCACCCCGTCATCCCCCAAACCCCCAAAGCAAGCACGATCGGGATCAACAGTAATCTTCGCATAAAAGACCTCCTTCCCATAAATCGGGAATCACGTGACCGTGTTCCGTGTCGCGTGTCCGTAGATTTTCATATTTCTTTCGGTCACGGTTCACGGACACGTATCACGGTTTTATGTGAGCCATCTTTTTCTTCGTTTGTAATGCTTGACATGCCTGAAGCTTTTTCGCTCGCCCCTATCAGAGAGGCCGAGATAGAAATCTCTGATGTCCGGATTCTCCTTCAGCTTCCCCGAGGTATCATGCATCACGAGCCGGCCGTTTTCTAAAACATAAGCATAGGGCGCCACGGTGAGCGCAAGCTTCACATTTTGTTCCACAAGCAGAAGTGATATTTTCTCGTCCCTGTTCAATTGGGTGATGATTTCAAAGATCTCCTTAATGAGAAGAGGCGCAAGACCCATGGATGGCTCGTCGAGAAGCATCAGTTTTGGTCTGGCCATAAGACTCCTGCCGATAACCGCCATCTGTTGTTCCCCACCGCTGATGAAGCCTGCCATCACATTGCGTCGCTCCACCAATCTGGGGAAATAGCGATAAACCTTTTCTAACCTTTCCTTCACCGCAGAGTCGCCTCCTCTGAGGTGAGCCCCGACCTTGAGATTTTCTTCCACCGTGAGGTGCTCAAAGACCCTCCTGCCTTCGATAATCTGGAAGATCCCTCTTTTGGCGATCTCCTCCGCTGGAAGATGGTGTATCTTCTCCCCCGCGAATTCAATGCTTCCATCCGTCACCTCACCATCCTCGTGCTTTAGCAATCCGGAAATGGATTTCAAGGTGGTCGATTTCCCTGCCCCGTTTGCCCCAAGAAGGGCGACAATGCCTCCGTGAGGGACATCGATGGAGACCCCTTTGAGCACGAGAATGATCTCGTGATACATGACCTCAACGTTATTGAGCCTCAGTATGGTTTCCGAGGCCGTTGACGCTTCCGATTTCAACGTTCTCCTCCCTACCATCCAAGCCACGAAGCCCACTTATCCGGGAATTTAGCTCTCATATCGATTTCAGCTACCGTTTGAGGCTTCCCCTTGATCACTCTTCCAACCCTGACGACAGAGCTGTAACGATGGTCGGTTGGAGTAATGGTTACCAGCTGACCGCCAAATTCTTTCAGACCAGGCCACTCCCTCATCGATTCGAAAGCGTCTTTGATCCCGGGCCCGTTAAGCTTCCCCGCTTTGTCAGCCCTCCTCATCGCTTCAACGGCCAGGGTCACTTTAACCCATCCCTGAACCGCACGAATGGTACGATTTTCCATGGGAACACCCGGATTAAGCTTCTTGGCATAATCCATGACCTTCTTCTTCGCCGGATAGTCCTCATTGAAGAGTGCACAGGCCATCAGGCCAATGGCTCCTTCTGCCGCACGACCGGCCAACCTGGGGAGGTTCTCGTCGAAGCTCCAGTGGGTCATAATATGATCTGCACCAAGACCCAGGGCATAGGCATCTTTAAGGGTGGCGGAGGTGGACATCGTTGTGTTGCCATGCCAGCAGAGGTTGACTCCGAAATTCTTGGCGGCGATGATCTGACTCTTGGTGTCCAGGGCTGTCAAGGGAATATTATAATCCGGACCGATTTCGAAACCGAGCAGGACAGCCTGGTCTTTGATCGCCTTACTCGGGGCAGTGGCGAAAGGCGATGCCGTATCGATAAAACACGCAAACTTAGGTTTCACCCCTTTCTCCCGCAATTCCTTCCATTTCGGATCTTTTTTCCAGATCTGTTCAAACCAGTAGGTGATGGCGCCCCGGGCATTGGTCGAATAGTCCACTCCATAAACAAAGTTGTAAGGAGTCTTCTTGGGATCACACAGATACCCAGAAAAGGAGCTGGAGAGGTAGGGCATCTTATCGGCGTTGATGGTGGGAGAGAGGGATTCGGTGTCTCCCGTGCCCCAGCCTAAAACCATGACCACCTTATCGTAATCGCGGAAACGCTTGTAAGTCGTAATGGCCTCAGGAATCCGATATCCGTAGTCATACTGGAATAATCGGATCTTTTTGCCATTGATCCCCCCGGTGTCGTTGTAGTATTGAACCGCTTCCCGAACCCCCATGGCCTCATCTTTTCCCACATCAGAGGTTGCCCCTGTCAAATCTTGGAGGGCACCTACTTTGACTTCTTGGGCAAGAACCCATGAGGTAGTCAAGCCTATGATCAGAAATGTCAAAACGATTGTGAAGCCTCCGGATCTTGTTCTCATTTTGAACCTCCCGTGAATCTTGAGTAAGAACGATCGAGAACGATAATGTCTTCCTTCTCCCACCATCCAATGACGTCGCATCACCCCTTTCTTCAACCGTGATCCGTGTCCGTGACTCGTGTCCGTCAATTTATCATGGTTTGATTTACGGTCCCGGATGTCGGATGCGCCTGCGTGCCGAAACGCCAGCACTTCGGCGTGCTGGCACGCGACACGGTTAATATGAAAACGGCCACAGATTAAAATAGTTTTTTATCTGCCACCATCGATAAGAGAGACCGTTCGGTTCAAAGATCAAGAACAAGATAATAGCAAGGCCAAAGGCTGCTTCCTTAACAAAGATAAATTTTTCAAGGAGATGAGGGAGAAAGGGCATCAGATTGACCACGAGAGTATTCTGGGTGAGGACAAAGATTAGGAACTTGAGACCTTCGGGGATCAACGTCATAAACAGAGCTCCCAAAATGGTACCGTGAATGCTCCCCACTCCCCCGATCAGGACCACTCCGACCAACCAAAGAGACCATCCGAACTGAAAATGTTCTGGGCTCACTGCAGCAAGAGAAGTCACCCAGAACGCGCCGGCAATGCCTCCCAAAAAACCGGCTACGAAGAAGGCGAGTAATTTATAAAAAATAACGTTTACCCCCATCGTTTCGGCAGCAATATCGTTGTCTCGAATGGCAATCCAGGCTCGGCCTATCTTCGAGCGTGCGAGATTGGCCATCATCAAAGTACACAAAACGATGAGCACCACCATTAGATAGTAGACTTCTTTGTCTGATTGGATGACCCAAGGGCCGATTTTCACCGTTCCGGGAGGAATAGAGAAAGCAACGCCCCGGCCGCCGATCTGGCTGACATACTGCGTGATAAAGAATTCAACGGTAATAAACTGGGCCGCCATCGTCGTCATGATGAGATAGAATCCCTTTACCCGTGCAGAAGGGAGGCCGAATAATACGGACCATAGACCCGAAACTATCCCTCCTAGAATGAGCGTGATGGGATAAGGAAGATGCAGCTGGAGCATGAGGAGCGTACTGGTATAGGCCCCTACCGCGAGAAATGCAGCGTGGCCCAAAGTGACCTGCCCGCAGTAGCCGATCAACAACTGGACCCCCATCGCAGAAAGAATCGTATACCCGACGACATTGGCAATCGATATGAGATAGAGACCTACGAACCTGGGTATGAGGAAAAAAATGGTGAGGAATAGAAAGATCATTTTCCCCCAGACGAATCTGGTCTGCCACCAGGCATGGTCTTGCCTGTAGTATTGATGATAAACGCCACAAGGTCGATAACCCATCTAAAACCCCCAGAAATCAATGGTCAATGGCCAATGATCAATTCTCAATGACGATCTTTTCTTCGTCTTACAATTGCCGATTGATGATTCCTGATTGCTTATTGCTCATTGAGCATTCTCAGACCCTCTCGATCCGTACCCATCCCCAGAGGCCGTAAGGTTTAAACAATAGGATGATCACCATGACAGCGAAAGGGAATACCTCTTTTACACCGCCAGGCGTATAACGGCTTAAATATCCGTCCGCCAGATTCTGAAGGACCCCGATCAGCAAACCACCTACGATAGCCCCAGGAACAGAATTAAGGCCACCCAGAACGACAGCGGGGAGAACTAATAGACCCAAATGACCTACAGAAATATTAAGACCATTGATGTTTCCCAATAAGGTCCCGCCAACTCCTGCAGCCATAAAGGCAATGGCCCAGGCAAGCGCATAGACAATTTTTGCGTTCACCCCGAGAGACAGGGCGGCCATCTCATCATCCGCAGTGGCCTGCATGGACAGTCCCCACTTGGTGAATTTAAAGAAACAGACAAATGCCGTGAGAAGGACGATGGACGCAACGAAAGCCCAGAGGTAAACCTGGCCGATCACAATCTTTCCGATGAAAACAGGTTCAATTGGAAACACGGCAGGAGTGAAAACGGCCGTATCGGTTCCCCAAATGAGCTCCACCACCCCTTTAAACAAGAAAGAGAGGCCCACCGTTACCATAATGACGCTTAACACGGGCTCTCCCACCATTGGCCGGAGAAAAAGGTGCTCTGTCAAAAGCCCCAAGACAAATCCAACCACCAGGGTGAAAAGAATGGCCAGCAAGAACGGGATATGCCATTGGTAGAACGTGAGGCAAACATAGGCTCCAATGAGGGTGAGTTCACCCATAGCAAGGTTGAGGACGCCGGAGCATTTATAGATTAAGGTCCAGCCAAGAGCAACCACGGCATAAATGCTGCCGACGAGGATCCCGGTGATAAAGAGCTGTGAGAAGAGTTCCATGAAATCTCCTAGAATGAAGGGCTCAAGGATTCTAGGGTTCAAGGATTCGAGTATTTATGATTAAATTCATCACTAGACCCCTCGACCCCTTGATTCCTTGAATCCTATTCTTATTACTCTGGTACTTCCATCGCTCTCAGATCCGTCGCAATATGAACAACTCTTCCATCTTCGTAGTTGATATGCGTGTCCATATGGACATTTTTAACGTCAGAATAAAGGCCGTTGACAATATCTTTGTATCGCTCTTCGACAAACGCCCTTCGCAATTTTCGGGTTCGAGTCAATTCATCATCATCCGCATCAAATTCCTTATAGAGGTTGACAAATTTCTGAATACGGGCGATGGGAGGGAGATCACGATTCATCTTGACGATCTCCTTCTGAACCAATTCGTAGACCTCCGGCATCTGAGAGAGTTGAGGATAACTGGTATAGGCAATGTTTTGGGCCTCCGCCCAATTGCCCACCACCCCGTAATCGATACAAATCACGCAGGTGACATAAGGCCTGTTGTCGCCGATGACCCATACCTCTTTAATGTAGGGGCTGAATTTGAGCCGGGTTTCCAAATATTGTGGAGCGAATTTTGTGCCGTCGCTCAAGGCCATCACATCCTTCGTTCGGTCAAAGACAACCAGATGGCCATCGGTATCGATGAACCCGGTATCCCCGGAATGAAGCCATCCGTCCCGGAGCGTTTTCTCCGTCTCCTCCGGCATCTTATAATATCCGATAAATACGGACGGGCTTTTTGAAATGATCTCTCCATCCGGAGTGATTTTTACCTCGGTCTCAGGAATGGGTCTGCCCACCGTATCGAATTTGATATCGCCGTCCCGATGCAATACTGAAATTCCGGCGATTTCTGTCTGGCCGTAGATCTGCTTCAGATTTACTCCGATGGCATGGAAAAAGCGGAAATGGTCTGGCCCCATAGCCGCCCCTCCTGTGTAGGTATCCCTGATCCGGGAGAGGCCCAAATGGTCTTTCAATTTCTTGTGGACGCCCAGATAGGCAAGATAGTCGAGAGCTTTCCAATACCATGGAACGGGTCTTTTTGAAAAGTTTAAATCGGCGACGTGATAACCGATCTGCATCGCCCATTCATAGGCTCTCCGCTTGGACCAAGTTGAATCCAGATATTTGACCTGGATGTTTCTCACCATCTGTTCGTAAACACGAGGCGGAGCGAACATCACGTGGGGGCCGATTTCGCGGATGTTTTCTTGAGCTGTCTCAGGCTCTTCCGGAAAATTCAGTGTGAACCCGGCTTGAATGCCGCACGAAATCGACATCATCTGCTCTCCGATCCAAGCAAAGGGGAGGTAAGAGACAAAGTCATCCGATTCAAAATAAGGATCCACACGCATTAAATTTTGGCCCATGGTCAGCATATTATAATGGGTGAGGAGGGCGCCTTTCGGAAGGGCGGTCGTCCCCGAAGTATAGAAGAGGAGACAGACATCCTCTCCTTTCCCCTTCATGATCATATCTTCGAAGAGACCGGGTTCTTTCTCATCCATCTCTTTACCGATTTCCATCAGCCTTTGAATGCTGATGAGGATGGGGTCATTGTAGTCTCTCATGCCTTTTGGGTCGTCCCAGATCATCTTTTTCAAATTCGGGCATTTACCTTTGATCGCGAGGCATTTATCAACCTCTTCCTGACCTTCCCCGATCATCAGTTTGGCATCGGAGTGGTCGATGATATATTGCACTTCGTCCATCAAAGAGTCCTGGAACAGCCATACTCCCACACCACCTGTACACATTGCAGCCATTTCTGCCCAAAGGGCCTCGGGTCGGTTGTCGCCGATCATGGCAACTTTATCCTCTCTCTGTAACCCCAGAGAAACCATTCCCAGGGCAATGTGCTTCACATTCTCGTAATACTGTTTCCAGGTCATAGGGACCCAGATCCCGAATTCCTTCTCTCGCATGGCCACCTTTTTGTCCCAATATTTCTTCGCGGCCCGTAGAAAAAGTTTGGGAATGGTCAAGTCCTTGGTGATCTCAACGTCTTTCCAGTTAGCGACGTGTAACATAGAGATCCTCTACCTCGCCCAAATAGGCCTTGATCACTTGTGGATTGTTCTGAACCTCGGGCGGGGTGCCGTCAGCAATCTTTTCGCCGAAGTTAAGAGCCATCACCCGATGAGAAATATCCATGACCACCCCCATGTCGTGCTCGACCAAAACACAGGTCGTCTGCCAACGCTCTTCTTCGTTAATATCCAAAATAAATCGAGCCATGTCCTCAACTTCTTCTAAATTGAGACCCGCAAGAGGTTCATCCAAAAGAATGATCTTAGGGTTGAGTGCCAGGGCCCTTGCCAATTCGACTCGCTTTTGAAGCCCGTAGGGAAGCATCCCCACCATCTTATCCCGGATAGGCTCTATTTCAAGAAGATCAATGATCTCCCTCTCAATGAAATCCCGATGCGCAATCTCCTCCCGAGCCGTTTTCCCAAAATAAATAGAACTGCTGATCAATCCTGACTTGAGATGAATATGGCGACCGAGTCGGATGTTATCAAGCACGGTTGCCCCCTTAAAAAGCTCGAGTTTTTGGAATGTCCTTGAAATTCCCATCGTTGCCCTCTGATAGGGTCTCAATCGAGTGATATCCTTTCCTTCAAATTCAATTTGGCCTCTTTGGGGGTGGTACAAGCCGTTGATGCAATTCAAAAGAACTGTCTTACCAGCACCATTGGGTCCAATGATGGAAAAAATCTCACCTTTCTTTACCTCCAGGTTTACATCCATCAGGGCTTGGATACCTCCGAAAGCCATATAGAGGTTTTTGACTTGAAGCTGAACTTCTTTGGCGACGACCATTAAACGCTCCTTGCCCATGCTGTGAAGCTTGTGACTCGCGGTTCCTGAGAGATTTTCATGATCCTAAGAGGGAAGAAAAAATAGAAGGAGGGAAGGGGGGTTTTCCAGTTTGTGGCCGTTCGTTTGCTAAACAAAGAATGAATACCCTCACCCTTATGGGATTTGTTTCCGTCTCTTGGCGAAGAGTCCAAACGATAATCTTTTCAATTTTTTGTGAAAGAGAAGAGGATTTTAAATTAGATCGAAATCCCACCCGATGCCATTTTCATCAATTAACAAAACAATACTTTTTTGTCAAGTCGAAATCCTCCTTTTACGTCCCTTATTCATACTGGTGTTTCAAACGGTTACGTTGTTTTACGTTTCATCCATCCACTTCTTCTCCCTTCAGGAGGGAAAGAGTCGACTCTTCCGAGACGGAAGCAAATGGGTTCAGGGCCTTCTTTCGCTTTGATCGAAGGGTTGACATTTTAGAGGGTATCGATTAATGTAAAAAACATTCTGCTTCTGATGAGGAGAACGATGAAGAAGTGGTCCTATCGAGACGCAGGGGTCGACATTGAAAAAGGAGATGCCTTTGTTCAGGCGATCAAACCGATGGTGGAATCTACATTCCGGCCTGAGGTATTGACGAAGATTGGCGGTTTTGCGGGGTGTGTCTCTCTCAATTTGGAACGCTATAAGAAGCCGATTCTCGTCTCTTCGACCGACGGGGTAGGGACGAAGCTGAAGATCGCCTTCTTGATGGATCGCCATGATACGGTCGGGATCGATCTGGTGGCCATGTGTGTCAATGACATTGTGGTGAGCGGGGCAAAACCCCTTTTCCTCCTCGATTATTTTGCTGCCTCTCAACTGGACCCTGAAAAAACGATGAAGGTGGTCTCGGGTATTGTCAAAGGATGCATTGAGGCCGAATGCTCTCTCATTGGCGGTGAGACGGCTGAAATGCCGGGATTCTATAAAAAAGGAGAATACGATCTGGCTGGTTTCGCCGTAGGCATTGTAGAGGATTCCCAAGTGATTGACGGATCGGGGGTGACCGTGGGGGACAGATTGATTGGAATCGCCTCCAGCGGTCTTCACAGCAACGGGTTTTCTTTGGTTAGAAAATTGGTTCTCGATCAGCTTAAATTAGACTTGGAAAAACGGGTGGAAGAGATCGGAGTGGTATTGGGTGAAGAGCTGCTCCGACCGACTCGAATTTACGTCAAGGCAGTCCTCAACCTCGCACGAGATTTCAATATTGTTGGGATTGCCCACATCACGGGTGGAGGCATCACCGGGAACCTTCCGCGAATCATCCCTAAGGGCTGCAAGGCGATTGTCCGAAAAGGATCTTGGGATATCCCTCCAATCTTCTCCTTTCTACAGGAGATGGGAAACATTTCCGAGGAGGAGATGCTCCGTACCTTTAATAACGGGATTGGAATGATCCTCATCGTCAGATCCAAAGAAGTCGATGACATCATAGCCAGGCTTCGTTCCTTTGGCGAGAAAGCCTTTATCATCGGCGAAGTGGGAAGAACAGAAAGGGAACAAGAGACCATTGAATTTGCCTGACCTTCATTTTCCAGCGTTGTATCTTTCGTCATCTCCACCATTCTCATGATTTTTTGTTCCGTTAACATGACCATTCGTCCATTGGTATTGGCCAATGTCGCGAGAAGAGGGGTTTGAGGCCCGATGAAATGGTTGGGAAATGAGCAAGACGTGATCGTATTAGGCTCCGGGTTGGCTGGTCTGGTAGCCGGAACCCTCCTCTCAAAAAATAATCATTCTGTGTTACTGATCAGAGAAAAAGGATACCAACCCTCCTATTCGACAAGAGGATACCATTTCATCCCTTTTTCAAACTTTTCAGAAAAATCTTTGAAGCCTAACCTGGTTAGAAAAATTTCTCAGGCATTAAACCTTTCTTTGTTGATGGGAACCCGAGAAGATGGCAAGGAGGCCAAGGCACCTTCAGGCAAATCAAGGCAGAGGCCCGCCTTTCAAGTCGTTCTCCCCAAGGCGAGGGTTGACATTTTCCCTCAGCGGTCCCTGTGCCAAAGGGAATGGAAGAGGGAATTTCCAGGAGAGGTCGTTCAGATTGGGGCATTTTATGATGAGCTGGGTCAAATCCAGCACCTTTGGCAAAAGGAGAATTGGAAGAAAAATTGGCCCGCCTTTTTCCCCTTTCGGCAGCGTTCTTTAATCGCAAGGGTTTTTCCATTCGACCCCCTACCAGAGGAAGGAGTTGACAAGAAGCTCTGTCTGTTTTCGAGGGAGTTTAGAGAATTCATTCAACTTCAACTGATCTCCCGGGGGAATTTTTATTCAGGCCGATTTCCTCTCTCCTTAGCCACGCAGGTTCTATTCGATGGGACGGGCGAATTGAATTCGGATATTGATGCAGAGAAGCTTGAAAAAGAAATTTTAAATCAATTTTTGCGAGCCGGAGGAAGGGTTGAGGAAATCGACAGAGTGAAGCAGATAGATTTCGGCTGGCGGAAGGAGTGCACCCTGACCTTGGAGGGAAGCCCTGCCGTATTTCGATCTCAATTCCTTGTCATTAATTTTCCTCTTCATCGCAGTTCACCCTTTCTTGGGAAAAGAAGGAAGGGATTCATAAAATGGGAGAAGAAAATCAGACCGTTATATATGACGATTCCGTTATTCTTAGGGGTCCATGAGAAAGTGATTCCGGTTGGCATGGAAAATCTTGTTATCTCCATCTTGGACCTTGGAAAACCCTACGAAGATGGCAATGTCGTGCTCCTTTCCCTTAGCCCCAAAGGGGACAAAACCAGGGCGCCGGAGGGGAAGAGAGCCCTCACTGTTGAAAGCTTGATGGATGTGGGAAAATGGGGACAAACCCCTCTGGCTGATTACCAACAAGGAGTGATGAGACATTTATACCATCTCTTTCCCTACCTTGAGGATTACACCGAATTTGTTGATTTCCAGTGGGCCAGTGACCATGTTCCCAAGTGGTCTTATCCACACTTTCTTTACCAGGCCACTTCTAATTTTGATTGGAGGCAGGGAGTGGTTCCAGTGAGAATGTCGAAAGGCGTTTACTTCGTCGGAAAGGAGAATTTCCCCTATCTGGGTTTGGGGGGAGAGGTCTTCAGCGGATTAACAGCGGCCCAACATATTTTGAAGAAATATTCCTGAGACCACCCGAAAACCCCGTCTTGCTCTAATCGTCCCAACCGATTTGTTTCCTTTTTGTGACCGGGAGTTTGAACTTTTCTCTTAATCGGGTGACGACGAGGTCTGGAACCAATCCTTCCACGCCGCCCCCTAATCTGGCGACCTCTTTGATGGTTCTGGAGGAGACGAAGAAATAGTCCTTGCTGGTCATCATGAAAAGGGTATCCAGCCGGGTGCTGAGGCTTCGATTCATCGAGGCCATGTGAAATTCATATTCGAAGTCGGAGGTTGCACGGAGACCCCGTAAGCTCACCTTGGCATTGGTCTTCGCCACGTAGTTGACGAGAAGGCCCTTGAAACTATCCACGACGACATTAGGCGTATCTTTAAAGATCTCTTTTACCATTTCAAGGCGTTCTTCGACGGAGAAGAGCGGACGTTTTTCTTCATTTTCTGCGATGGCAATGATCACTTTGTCAAAGATCACAAGAGCTCTTTCGACGATGTCGATATGACCGTAGGTGATGGGGTCAAAGGAACCTGGATAGATGGCCACGTTTGCCGCATTCTTAAACTCTTCTTTCTTGTTCCTCACCATTTCACACCTCCTCATGGGTGACGACCTGTCGTTAAGTAGGAAGGGGGTTTAGGATTCCGTAGTGACCTCGGTTTTATGATTCCCTTTCTGAGGGGTTAGAATAGAGATCATGGTGTCTCCAATCCGCCGTTGGCGAACGAGATCCCATTCGTCCAGGACGTGGGGAAGGGGCTCGCGCCGGTTGTGCTCGATGACCAGGATGGAATCCGAGTGATAAATCGGATTGTAATTTAATTTCATCAGGGTGTTCTGGATCAGCCCCCTCTCATACGGAGGATCCATCATGATCAAATCGAAACATTCTCCTCTCTGTTTGAGGATTCCAATCGCCCTGCTCACATCTTTTGGAAGGATTTCTGATCTTTCCTCCAACCCGACCTGAGTGAGATTTCTTTGAATGAGTCGTAAGGCCTGCCGTCCCTTTTCTACAAAGATGGCCCTCCTCGCCCCTCGGCTCAGGGCTTCGATCCCTAAATTTCCTGTGCCCGCGAAAAGATCGAGAACGACTTTTCCCTCGAGGTCGTCTCGAAGTATGTCAAAGATAGATTCCTTCACCCGATCAGAGGTAGGGCGAAGGGACTGGTTCCTCGGTGTCACCAATTTCCGCCCCCTCGACGTTCCACTGATAATGCGCATGGCCCACTTAAACTCCGAATCTCAAATGACAAATCCCAAACAAATCTCAATGCCCAATTTCCAAATGACCAAAACGGTTTTGCTCATTTGCTTGCCCTGCACCATATTAGGTACAGGGCTTGACATTTGGTGCTTGTCCGAAATTCTTCAATTGCTCAATTCTTTTCAGCATATTCTCCTGATGGGAGCCTTGCCAATAGATTCTGAGACATTGTGGGCATTGATAAAATTCTTTCTGTTGGTAAAAGATAAAGTCCGGGACTTTCCCCTCGGCTTCCTCCCGTGGGATGTCATCGAGAAGGACGTTGCACAAAAGACACCTCGAAAGAAGGTTGTCCTCGCTCAGTGAAATATAACCCTTTTGAATGAGCTCCCTTATCTGAAGAGAAGGTCTATCCTCTGTGATTCTGACGATCCGGTCTTCCGGTGTCCTGGGGAGAAGTTTGGTATTTCGGGTCAGGATGACTCGACCTTCCTCACGGGCCAATTTTATCAAACGATAGGCCTCTTCTCCTCGATAATAAATCGTATCATAGCCAAGCATCCTCAACTGCTTGGCCAATTTTCCCAACATGCGATCTGCAACAAAATTCATCGCTCAACACATCAAAGCTCAAATGCCAAAATACCTGCCTTCGCCGAAGCGGCTTCGCGCAGGCAGGCAAATGCCAAAGGAATGCCAAATGTTTGAACGTCAAACATTCTCCGATTGAACTTTCACCCGTTCGGCGGGGCGAAGCTCCATCTTTTAAGGCGGAGTAAAAAGCACCACTCAGGGTGAACCCTGAGCGAAGCACCGGCCCTTAGGCCTGGGGGTCGGAGGGTTCACTTTTTTGTTTGAACTTTGAACGTTGTCCTTCGACATTAATTCCGATACGCTTCCCCGATGAGCGATTACATATATTTCCCTATGATCGGTTCCAAATCTTTTTTCGTTTTCTCGGGGATAAACTTTTTGCCGGTGATCAGGGCATGTTGTAATGCACTGGCACAAACACATTCTCTTTTGTCAGGAAGATGTTTGATTGCCTGGCGAATGGCATTTTTTGCTATCTTCGTGCTCTGGGATAGAATTCTCAAGACTTCACCGATGGAAACGTCTTCCGCCGCCTCGTGCCAGCAATCGTAATCGGTTGCAAAGGCGATGGTGGAATAACAGATTTCAGCTTCCCGCGCCAATTTCGCCTCGGGGAGGTTGGTCATGCCGATGACGTCCACACCCCAAGTCCGGAAAAGCCTCGATTCAGCGCGCGTTGAAAATTGGGGTCCCTCGATACAAAGATACGTTCCATCTTTATGGACTGTCGCGCCGACCTCCTTTCCGGCGTCGTACAGAATCTGGCTTAGAACAGGACAAACCGGATCGGCAAAACTGATGTGAGCCACGATCCCGCCGCTGAAGAAGGTGCTCGGACGACCCTTTGTCTGATCGATGAATTGATTCGGGATCACCATATCTCCGGGGTGAATCGATTCCTTCATGGATCCCACCGCACTGACGCCGACGATCCACTGAGCACCCAGCTTTTTCATTCCATAGATATTTGCCCTAAAGTTTAGCGAAGAGGGCTGGATGCGATGGCCTTTTCCATGCCTCGGCAGAAAGGCGACCCTAACCCCTTCGAAAACCCCCACAACGAACGAATCCGAAGGGTCTCCAAAGGGGGTTTTTATAGCGACGGTTTGGACCTCTTCAAGACCCTCCATTTCGTAGAGACCTGATCCGCCAATCACCCCAACGATCTTTTCTGACATTCGCATCCTCCTCGATCAAATTAAGGTTCATGTTAACCCTACGCAGGCCAAAAATCAATCATCACCCCTTTCCGTGGAGTTGACCGCAAGCCGCTGAAATCTCTCTCCCTTTGCTCGTTCGGACAATGGCCGTGATCCCTCCCTCCATTAAAATTTCCTGAAACCTTTTGACGCTTTCTTCCGAAGGCTTCTTAAAAGGGATCTCTGGGGCTTCATTGAGGGGGATGAGATTGACCTTGGAGGGAATGCCTTTTAATATTCTTAATAATCTTTTGGCATCCTGGGAAGAATCATTCATCCCTTCCACGAGGACATATTCAAAGGTAATCCGAGTTCTTGGCGTGAGAGGAAAACGCTTGCATAACGCTAGCACCTTACGCAACGGATAAAGACGGTTGACGGGCATGAGATAACTTCGAGTCTCTTCCTCTGTCGCATTGAGGGAGATGGCGAGACGAAATGAGATTTTTTCTTTCGACAGCCGTTCTAACTGGGGAAGAGGACCGACGGTTGAAAGGGTGACTCTTCTCGAGGAGAACTTAAACGCATCAGGGTGGGTCATCAGCGCGATCGCCTTCAGTGAATGATCGTAATTCGCAAGGGGTTCCCCCATTCCCATCAAGACGATATTGGTTATGGCTCTTTTTTGAGGCAGCGTTCTTCTGACCGCCAGAATTTGATTGACGATCTCCGAGACACTTAAATCTCGTTTCAATCCTATCTTTCCGGTCAGACAGAATCGACACCCGAAGGCACATCCCACCTGAGTCGAAAGGCAAAGGGTGAGTCGTGCCTTATCGGGAATCAGAACGCTTTCGATTCGGTTTCCGTCTTCAAGTTGAAATAAGAATTTTCTTGTTCCATCGCTGGCCTGTTCTACGCGCAGCGGGCATAGGGTTGAAATAAAGGTCGCCTGGCTTAACTCCCGGCGGAATTTTTTGGAAAGATTGGTCATCTCATCGAAGGATTGAATACCCTTCTGGTAGAGCCACCTCAGAATCTGGATACTTCGGTAGCGTTCTTTGCCAAAGGATTTGAGGAATTCATTGAGTTCAGAGAAGCCTAAATTCTTTAAATCGACTTTTTCCATTCAATAATCAAAGATCTCCAGAGAATTAAAGAAGTATTTGATTTCAAAGGCAGCTGTTTCAGGCGCGTCGGAACCGTGCACCACGTTTTTTTCAATATTCGTGGCAAACTGGCGCCGCAGAGTCCCTTCCTTTGCTTGTTTAGGATCGGTGGCCCCCATCAACTCCCGTGTCTTTGAAATCGCCCCCTCGCCTTGAAGAACCATAACCACCGAAGGTCCCGAAGACATGAAGGTGGTCAGGCTTTCGAAAAAAGGTTTGCCTCGGTGGACAGCGTAAAATCCCTCCGCCTCTTTCTTATTCATCGAGATCATTTTCAGACCGATCACCTTCAGCCCACTGTTTTCAAAACGTTTAATGACCTCACCAATGAGATGTTTTTGAGTGCCATCCGGCTTCACAATAGACAGTGTCCTTTCCATATCTCCCTCCCTTCGACTTAAATTATAAGGGTTTAATCTATCTTTCACAATTCCTAATTGTCAAGCTCACGGTTTCATAGTAAGGCATTCTTGGGCGAAAGTGCATCGATCCGTGCATAGCGGATTAATAATTGGCCGGGTGTAACAACGAAAGGCGAAATGATCAACCTGGGAGGTAGAGGATGTTTTATGTCCTATGAGGCCGTGAATATCGGGCCTCGCTTGTAAACCCGACATTCACGGCCTTCATCGACTATTTAAACTTCAGACTGTAAAGAACATTTCTCAAGGGGTCGTTGTATGATGAATCGTTAATACAAACGTATACCCACTTATTATCCTTATAAGCGGATACAATGGTAGCCTGCAAATCCAGCCAGCCTTGATATTTATATTTCAGCACAATTTCATTAACTTTAGTCCCGTCCTTCAGGGCTTTCATCTGATCCGAGACGATTTCAGAATCTACCTTCTGTTCCTTGTCCAGTATCGCCTTCTTGTAATATTTTCCAATATCCGCCAGTGCCACTCCCTTAGGAATTTCGAGAACCTGAATGTCCATTACGGGGATTTTCGCAGACGCTTCTACGCGGAACATCACCTTCCAAGGGTTTTCCTTATCGACTGACCAATTCGATGGATAGATGACGGAGAAAGCAGGCACCTTATCATAGACAAATTCCTTATCTTTCGCTAAAGTGATAGACGGAGAAAATACGAGGGTCATCATACACACCCCTGCCAGCAACAACATTGCCACGATACTCCCTTGCCACACTCTTCTGCTCATAATTTGCCTCCTCTGCTTCTATGGTATTTTAGCGTCTCCATTCATCATAGAGAGGCCGCTAATTGCGTGAGAATATAGCAAGCCCGCCTTGCATGTCAAGTACTTTCTTGGATCTAAGCTTATTTTCTTGTGACGAAAAAAATCCAAAAAAATCTGAAAACCTTCGTCTTACTAATTTAATTGGTTTTACAAATCACAAAATTTTCTCTTTCAGGCACAATGACATCGATCGTTTGATCTTAAGAAGGTGATGTCTTGATAAGAAAAGCTATTCTCTCCATGATTGGATTTATAAGCTATGCCAGAAAACCCCAGGCTTTTAAGCCTGGGGATGAATGGCATCCTTTCGAAGCGAAGCCAGTTGAAACCTGGCGAAGCGGAGTAATTTCCGACATGATCTGGCTATGGCCAGATAT
>Ga0208821_1000255_pt1 | contig 45220 bp, 34 predicted proteins | sample June2015DPH_20_5_FD_184720 | JGI IMG/M metagenome (GOLD analysis project Ga0208821, IMG submission 184720) | Peatland microbial communities from SPRUCE experiment site at the Marcell Experimental Forest, Minnesota, USA - June2015DPH_20_40... | ecosystem: Environmental > Terrestrial > Soil >...
GGGCGCAGGAGATTTGAGAGGGCCTGTCCTTAGTACGAGAGGACCGGGATGGACGAACCTCTTGTGATCCAGCTGTCATGCCAATGGCATCGCTGGGTAGCGAAGTTCGGTTGTGATAACCGCTGAATGCATATAAGCGGGAAGCACTCCTCAAGATGAGATCTCCCAACCCTTAAGGGTAATGAAGGGCCCAGGTAGACTACCTGGTTGATAGGCAGGATGTTGAAGCGCGGTAACGCGTGTAGCTTACCTGTACTAATCGCCCGTTCGGCTTGACCATAAAATTTACTCGGTGCAGAAGAAGCTCTTAGCTGTTAGCTCCTAGCTGTTAGCTAGAACCTGAGCAATACCAGGAGCGCGACAAGAGCTTCGCGCCGACGAAAAAGCTGAAGTAATAAGTTGGTTGAAATCGGAAATAAGCAATATGAAAGTAAGCCAACCCCAATCTATTCAGTTGTGAGGCTTCGTCCTCCCGATCTTTGAAAGACGATCTTTGAAAATTTTGCAGCGCAGATCCGCCGACGTGATGCCAGGAAGCCTGGCATCGTCCGGATCAAGCTAACAGCCAAGAGCTAATAGCTAAAAGCTGCTCCAAGTTGTCGGTGATCTTACCGCGGGGGTTCCACCCGTTCCCATCCCGAACACGGAAGTTAAGCCCCGCAGGGCCGATGGTACTGCACGCGAAAGTGTGTGGGAGAGTAGGTCGTTGCCGGCATAAATAAAGGCCACGTTCAGAAATGAGCGTGGCCTTTTCCGTTTGCGACAGCCGTCCGGCGGGGGCGTATAATCACTCCCCGAAAGCCAGAGGAGGATCCAACATGGCCAAGACCAAGCAGTTCACAATTTCGATTGAGAATCGACCGGGAACAGTTGCCGAGATCGCTCGCACATTGGGAAACGCCAAGGTGAACATTCTCGCTCTCCTCGGAACGGCGCAAGGGACAACTGGCACGGTGGAACTCGTCGTCGAGGATGCACGGCGAGCCAAGAAGGCGCTGGACGGAGCCGGGCTCACTTACAAGGAAACCACCGCCGAGGAGTACGAGTTGCCTAACAAGCCGGGCGCGCTGGCGGAGTGTTTAGACAAGCTTGCCGCTAAGGGCATCAACTTGAATTCGATCTGCGCCACTGCCTCAAAAGGCGGGCGGAAAGCGGTTGTGGTCTACACCGTCGCGGCGGAAGAAAAAGTGGCGGCAGCGTAGGGCCGAGCACCAGGACAATAACAACAAAGGCCACGTTGCAAAATCAGCGTGGCCTCCTTTTTCTTGTGTGGAGCGGGGAGCTTTGTCGGCGCAATCAAGGGCAAAACCAAGGTCAAAATTGACATCAAGAGTAAAGGCGGCGGACAGGAGTGCAGCAGCAAGCGGCTAACCTCGAGAAGCGCGAGACCAGTGTGCAGAACCTTTCCCCCACTGGTGCTTGCGGGTTGAAAGCGAAAAAGAAAACGGCCAGGAAAGCTCCCAGCCATTTCTCTCGCGAGACCGACCGGCGCATAACGCGCACAATCTGATTTTACCAGTTCAATTTCAGCGCAAACTGGAACTGACGCGGGTCGTATGCGGCGGTGGCTTGGCCAGCAGTGGACTGGGTCGGGTTCGCCGAACTTGAGCTGCAACAGAGAGGATTCACCGCCGCGACATTGTACACGTTAGCAATGTTGAACATGTCGGCGATGAAGTCCATGTTGACGCGCTCGCCGAAGTAGATGCGCTTGGCGAAGCGCACATCGTTGAAGACCGTCCAGGGGCTGACGCCGGCGTTGCGGCCGAGATTGCCGTCGAGAGATACGAGGCCGGAGGGACCGATCTGACCGTTCCAGTCGGCGATGCAAGGTTCCTGGAAGACGCCGGTCGGCGAGTATTTGCTCGAATAGGAGGCACCGCAGTTTGCATTGACGGTGGTGTTTGGGCGACCGGTAAGCGAAGACAACTGGAAGTTGTCGTCATTGCCGGTGATGATGTTGAACGGCCGTCCGGAGCTGAGTTCGATCTGGGGTGCGAACGTCCAATTGCTGAAGAACTTGCTGGCGAAGCCGCTGCCGCCGAGCTTGCCCGTCTGGTAGACGCCGCTGAAGACGAAGCGATGGCGCTGGTCGAAGGTGGAGTTGGAACGCTCTAGGCCCGGAAAGAAACTGTCCTGCGGCGTCGTTGTGGACTGAAGGTCCGTCGAGTCGTCAATCGCGTGCGACCACGTGTACGAAGCCAGGAATTCGTAGTGGCTGCTGAAACGCTTGCGGAGATTGGCGGTCATGCCGTGATAGATGGAACTGCCGTTCGAGTAGTTGGCGTCCATGTCGCCAAAGGGGACGCAGCCCGCGAATGTAGCCGGGTTGCAATTGGCGTTGAAACCTTGGCTGGCCAGACCCGACTCAATCTGCTGCGCCAGTGTCACGCACCCGCCCGCGCCAGCGGCAATCAGGGCTGGTGGAATGGATGGATTTAGCCCGCCTGGACGGAAGAAATTCATCAGTGAAGATGGGACATAAGGTTGTCCCCCTATCACGCCACACGGTGGAAACGCAGTCGAATTTCCCACCGTGAACGGGCTGGTGGGATAATTCGGGTTGCCCGGATTGATTCCGGCGGCTTGGGCCGCCGCTTGCGCGACCAGCAGATTGCTCGCCATTAAGTCGCCGCGGATGGTGTTCGCGTTAATGGGACGGTTGATGTGGCGGCCACCGTTGAAGTTGTACGCCAGGCTCAGGGCGAAACCGCTTCCCAGATCCCGTTCGATCGTCAGATTTGCCTGCTGCGAGTAGGCGTAAACGAAATTCTTCCCTTGCGGATATCCGAAGGGCTGGAAGCCCAGCGGCAGGAAGGTAGAGGGATTCAGGTAGTTCTGGTTGAGGAAGATTGAGTTCGAGGTGACGCCGCAACTTGGGTCCCCGGTGGCACAAGAAAATCTTTGTTGGTTCGGTGAGTAGTTCAAGGCCGTGAGGACGGCGGAGTTGTTTGTCGGCGAGCACGGGGAGGCTGTCGGACCTCCGGGCGGCGGCACCAGGCCCTGAAAGATTTCTACCGCATTCAGATTGCCCGGCTGGTTGGATCCCGCGCACGGTGTCCCTGGGCCAAAAGCCAACTGGCCGCTGGTTGAGCCGTCCGACGCATCGCCAAGGAAATACAGCCCAAGCAAGGGATGATCAAAGAATATTCCGAACGAGGCGCGAACCACCGTCTTGCCATCACCCTTGGGATCCCACGCAATACCGAGTCGGGGCTGAATGTTTTTCTTGTCTGTCTGGATCCCCTTCTGCAATCCCAGCAATTGGTAAGCAGGCAAAGCCAGTCCCTGTGGCGGCTTGAACTTCGGCGGGATCTCGACATCGTAGCGCACGCCATAGTTGACGGTCAGATTGTGGCTGACGCGCCAGCTATCTTGCCAGAAAACGCCAATCGGGATGTTGTGAAATGCATCGCTGGGACTGCCGAAGCCCTGAATGTAATCTCCAGGGAACCCGGCCCCATAAGCTTGGACGGGGGAAAGGCCGGGGAAGTTGGGGAGAACGCCGGGGGCCGGATTGACAAATCCGAATTGCACAACTTCAGACTCCGGGATGCTCCCAATGTCATACACGCCGCCGTAGTTCACCGTAAACGTCGCCTTCAGCGGCAGGTAGTTCAAGTCACCACCGAACTTCGTGTTGTGCCGCCCAATCGTCCACGAAAAGTTGTCAGTGAACTGGTAACGCTGCTCGGTGCGCTGGATGTAGGAGTAAGGCTCACGGCCGAAATACCCATAGCCGGGAATGTTGACCGCCGGGTCCGACCCGCCTGGAATCGCCTTGTTGTAGAAATAAGAGAGCCCGCGCCGCGCATATTGAAAGCGGAACTCGTTCACCTTGCTGGTGCCGAGGGTCCAGGTGTCCTGCACCACGCCGGCAATGTCGCGATATGTCTGTTGCGACGTGCGTGAGTAGGAATTCTGACCGAACGGCTGGTCTTGTCCGCTGACTTCGATGCCCGTCACCGTGCTGGGGCTGGCGTTCACGCGCAGCGTCAGACGGTTGTTGTTGCTTACGTTGTGGTCGAGGCGAAACGAGTACAAGCTGGTCCCTTCAAACACCGGGAAGTTGCCTTCCTGCGAGGCCAGCGACTGATAAGAACCTGGCACAAAGCAGTTCCCAGTCGGGCACGTGGTTGGGAAGCCGCTGATTCCCGGGACTCCCCCGGTTAAGGCCACGGGCCATTGGCCGTTAATCGCCTGACCGGAGGAAGCGCCGGCGAGACCCACATACTGCTTTACCTCGCCAGCGTATAGGGCATTGGCCGCCTCTGTCGCTTGAACCGCCGGGTTGGTAAGAAAATCGATCTGGTCGGTCGTTAACAGCACATCGGCACCAGGCGCGAGCGGGAATGGAGTGAGTCCAAAACAGGTCTGGCTGTTGGCAGCAAGGCAGTCCTGGCCAATGCTGGAGAATCCGGTCTCGTGGCGGCGGGTGACTTCATAGGAAAAGAAATAGTACGTCTTGTCTTTCTTAATCGGCCCGCCGAAGGCCGCGCCAGCCTGAACGCGGGTGTAAGCGGGGTTGGACGTGGTGCTGAAGGGGTTGACGGCCTGGAACTTGCGATTGCGCAGGTATCCGTAGACGTCGCCGTGGAAATCGTTCGATCCGGAGCGGGTGATGATGTTGACTACTCCGCCGGCGGCGCGGCCATATTCGGCGGCGTAGTTGTTGGTGATGATTTGGAATTCCTGCACGGCTTCCTGCGAGACGGTGGAGCGCACGCCGTCGGTGGAATTGTCGGTGGCATCGGCACCGTCGACATTAACCAGGTTAGAGCGGGCGCGCTGGCCGCTCATGTTGAGGCCGGAAGTGGGCGCCGCGCCGAGCTGCGGAGCGCTGTCGCGCTGCACCTGGGAATCGGTCAGCGTAAATTGGATGTAGTTGCGGCCGTTGATCGGCAGATTGTCGATGCGGCGCTCGCCGACAGTGTCGGTGGTGGAACTGCGCGAAGTTTCAACGATATCGGCTTGGGCGCTGACTTCGATGATTTCCCTGCCGCCCGCGATGGTGAGCGTGACGGGTAACTCGGCCATCCCGCCGACGGTGATGGCGACGCCGGTGGCTTCGGCTTTGGCGAAGCCGGACGCATCCACGGTGACGGAATACGTGCCAGGAGCTAACTGGCGCACGCTGTAGCCGCCCTGGCCGTCGCTGCTGCCGGTGCGTTCCACGGCCTTGGCGACATCGCGCACGGTGACGGTGGCGTTGGTCAAGGCGTTGCCTTTGGGATCTTTCACGCTGACGTGGAGGTCGCCGGTGGCGGCGCCCTGGGCGAAGGCAGATTGGCGGACGAGTAAGAACATGACCGCGAAACAGAACAGACGCAGTGTCGCTTTCATAGGGCTCCTGGGATCTTCCGCAGCATGGTCGCTGCGGAAGGCGGGAATCGAAGTGCGCGGTTTCTCAACAACTACTTGGAGTTCGAGCACGCTGTTGGGACAAGACACCGCTGATATGTACATCAGAGGAGGGTGTTTAGGCAAGCAATAAGGTGAATTACCGGGCTGGGGAGGCCAAACCGGCGAAGACTGTCTTGTCCCGGCCTGTGTCCCGGCATTGCGTTTGCAGGCGCCTTTCTTTAGATTTTTGGAGCGAGAGATTCTTGGAGCGAGGCTGCTGGCGCGTCAGAAATCTGTTGTGCCTTCTTCTATGCATTCCGAAAACTTCAATGGACATTCCATGACAGGCGAATTGCGGCGGGTGATGGTGTGCCCTCCGAGCAACGCGGGGTGGAATGTTTCCGGGAAAGCGGCGGCATGGCGGGACCTCGGATTTCAGCATGCTCCTGATTTTCGGGCAGCGCAGACCCAGCACGAAATTCTGTGCCGGCTGCTTAGCGAGGACGGAGCCGAAGTTGTCTGTCTACCCGCGACGGAATCTCTCACGCTCGATGCCGTCTATGCGCACGATGCGTCGCTGGCCACAGACTATGGTCTCGTCCTGATGAATCCGGGAAAGAAGAATCGCGCGGCGGAGGCGCAGGCGCACGCTACCTTTTGCGGGCAACTGGGCATCCCGGTGTTCGGCGAGATAAGGCTGCCCGGGACTTCCGAATCCGGCGACATCGTCTGGCTCGATTCGCGGACACTGCTCATCGGTAGCGGCTATCGGACGAACAGAGCGGGAATCGAGCAGATGCGGGCGTTGCTCTCTTCAAGAGATTCTCTGAAGAATGTTGAAGTGCTGTCCGCGCCGCTGCCCTATGGAACCGGCCCTTCTGCTTGTCTGCACCTGATGTCGCTGATGAGCATGCTCGATGAGCAGACCATGCTGGTCGATCTGCCCTGGCTGGCGGTCGAGACCGTCGAATTGCTGAAGGCGCTTGGCTTCCGCCTGATTGAGATTGAATACTCCGAACGCGAAACGCTCGCCTGCAACGTGCTTTCGTTGGGCAGGTCGCGGGTGATTGCGCTGGAAGAAAACGCCAAAACAAATCAGCGCATGCGCGAAGCTGGCTTTGACGTGCGCACGTTCCCTGGGTCGGAAATCTGCATCAACGGGGCGGGAGGGCCGACTTGCCTGACGCGGCCGCTGCTGCGGAAGTAGCAGGGCGGTCGTTGGTCGCTAGCCGTTGGTCGTTCGGGCTTCGGCTCCGCGGCCCCATTCCGCCCGGCTTGGTAGAATCAAAGGGCAATGCTTTTGCCCTTCGTCCGCGAAATTTTCGCGGAGGTGGAACAATTACCTGCTTTCGCGCGTGCCGCCTCCCATCTGCGGGAGAGCGCGGGACGGATTAGTGTCACTGGGCTGTCCGCGGCGGCCAAGGCGCTGATCGTTGTTTTATTGCGACGCACGGTCGAGCGCCCGTTCGTGCTGGTGGTCGCCGACAACCGCGCTGCCGAAGAGTTGCTGCCGGTGCTGCGCGCGTTCTGCGAACTGACTGGAGCGGCGGATCCGGATTCAGTCGTTAGTCTTCCGGCGCGCGATGTGCTTCCCTTCCAGAATTTGTCGCCGCATCCGGAGATTCAGGAAGAACGCGCGACGGCGCTGTGGAAGATCGCTACCGGCCGCGCGGCAATCGTAATTTCACCGGTGACCGCGACCACAATTCTTCTTCGTTCCCCCGAGTACTATGCCGACCTAGCGCGGGTTTTGCGTCGAGGCGAGAGTTTTGATCTGGAGAAACTGCTCGAGCGCCTGAATACTGTCGGCTACAACGCAACCGATGTGGTGGAGATGCCGGGCCAGTACGCGGCTCGCGGCGGCATCCTGGATGTGTACTCGCCGGAAGCGGACCGGCCGGTGCGCGTCGAGTTTTTCGGGGATGAAGTCGAATCGATGCGCAAGTTCGATCCGGCGAGTCAGCGGTCGTCAAATCCAGTCGATGAAGTATTGCTTCTGCCTTTGACGGAAACGCCGGTCACGGAAGAACTGCTTGGTTCGATCAACGCGCGGCTTTCGGGGAAACGCATTACGGGATCGCCGGAGATCGTGGAGCAAGCGGTGCGCGCCTCGGGCGCTGGAGTCTTTCCAGGCTGGGAGTTCTACGCTCCGGTGGCGGGCGCCGACCGCAGCATTTTCGGGCTGCTTCCGGAAGCGCGGGTGATTCTCGACGAGCCCGAAGCGCTGATGCAGGAACTCGACAAAGTCTGGGCCCGCATTGAAGAAGCGCACGAGCGCAGCGGGGTGGGAAACCTGGTTCGTCCCGCCGATCTTTATCTCACGCCGGAAAGCTGGCGGGAAAAAACCGCGGCGCTCCCCGGAGCCGATTTCGAATATCTGGCGATGGCGCGCGAAGGGAGAACGGAAGCCGCGTTTCTTTCGCAGCCCGCTACGCGCTTCCACGGCGCGGTGCCGGCCATGATTGAGCAGGTTCAGAAGCTGGTCGTCGGCGGCACGCAAGTCATTCTTGCCGTCCCCAACACGGGAGAAGTCGAGCGGCTCGCCGACATGTTCACCGAGTACAACGCTGCTTATCGTCTGGGAAGCCGCACGCGCAGCGGAGAAAGTTACGCCGATGAAACTTCCTATTTTGCCGGCGACGTTTTCACGACCACGCTGCTGAAGGCTTATCTTCCCGACGGTTTCGTTTTGCCGGAAGCGCATCTTGCGATTTTTGGGGCGCGCGATCTGTTTGACGAATCTGATCTCGTCGCGTCGCGACCGCAACGGCAGAAATCGAAAGTTTCGGCCTTTCTGTCTGACTTCCGCGATTTGCAGGTCGGCGACTACGTCGTCCACGTGGAGCATGGCATCGGGCAGTATCAAGGTCTGAAGGAAATCAACCAAGGCGACGGGGCCGCAGAATTCATGCTGCTCGAGTATGCCGACGCTGCACGGCTCTATGTTCCGCTTACTCGCCTCGATCTGGTTCAGAAATATCGTTCGTCGGAGGGCGCGAAGCCCGTCCTGAATCACCTCGGCAGCGCTGCATGGGGGAAGACCAAAGCCCGCGTGCGCAAGGCGATGAAGGACATGACCGACGAATTGCTCAAGCTCTATGCGCAGCGCCAGTCCGCGCACGGTCATATCTTCCCAGCCGACACCGAGTGGATGAAGGAGTTCGAAGACGCCTTCGAATACAACGAGACCGAAGACCAGGCGCAGGCTATCGCCGACGTGAAGCGCGACATGGAATCGCAACTCCCCATGGATCGCCTGCTGTGCGGCGACGTTGGTTATGGCAAAACGGAAGTCGCGATGCGCGCAGCCTTCAAGGCCGTGAGCGACAACAAGCAAGTCGCCGTGCTCGCGCCTACTACGGTTCTTGCGTTCCAGCACTACGAAACCTTCAAGCAACGATTCGCTCCGTTCCCGCTTACGGTCGAAATGATCAGCCGCTTCCGGACGCCGAAGCAGGTCAAAGAGATTCTGCAAAGAGTGGAAGCGGGCAAAGTCGACATCCTGATCGGCACCCACCGCCTGCTCTCGAAGGACGTGAGGTTCGCCGACCTCGGCCTGCTGGTGGTGGACGAGGAGCAGCGTTTCGGCGTCCGCCACAAAGAGCGCATCAAGCAGATGCGCACGGAAGTCGACGTGCTCACCATGTCAGCGACGCCGATCCCGCGCACTCTGCATATGTCACTGGTGGGGCTGCGCGACATGAGCGTGATCGAAACGCCGCCTAAAGATCGCATGGCCATTCAGACGGTGGTCGCGAACTGGGACGAAAAGCTCATCCAGTCGGCGATCGAACAGGAACTCGACCGCGGCGGCCAGGTTTATTTCGTCCACAACCGGATCGAAACAATCTGGGAGATTGCGGCCAAGATTCAAACCATGGCTCCGAGCGCGCGCATCGCCGTAGGCCACGGGCAGATGGGCGAAGGCGAGCTCGAAAAAGTGATGCTGAAATTTATGCATCACGAAGCCGACATCCTGGTCTCGACCACGATTATCGAGAACGGCCTCGACATCCCGCTGTGCAACACGATCGTTATCAATCGCGCCGACCGGCTTGGCCTGTCGGAGCTCTATCAGCTTCGCGGACGCGTTGGCCGCTCGAACCGGCGCGCCTACGCCTACCTGCTTCTGCCCGCCGAAATCGAGTTGACGCCTATCGCACGCCGCCGTCTTGCCGCGCTCAAGGAATTCTCCGACCTTGGCGCCGGTTTCAAGATTGCTGCCCTGGATCTCGAACTGCGGGGCGCGGGAAACCTTCTCGGCGGAGAACAGAGCGGCCACATCGAAGCGGTAGGATTCGAGCTTTATACGCAGATGCTGGAACGAGCGGTACGTGAGATGAAGGGCGAGGCGGGCGTTGAAGTCACGGAGATTCAGCTCAATCTCGGTCTCAATATCCGTATTCCGTCCGACTATATAAAGGAAGAGAACCAGCGTTTGCGCATGTACAAGCGCGTCGCTGGAGTCGAGACCGAGTCGCAGCTGCACGACGTGCGCTCAGAGCTGATCGATCGCTACGGCGAGACGCCCGGCGCGGTTCGCAACCTGCTTGATTATGCCGCGCTCAAACTGCAGGCGATGCGGGTCGGCGCCAACGCGATTGAGCGCAAGCGCGAATTCGTGAATATCAAGTTCAGCCAGACGGCGGCGGTTGATCCGGGTAAGCTGGCGCGCTTTGTGGCGTCGCAGCCGGGAACGCGATTTACTCCGGACGGGACGCTGAAGTTCTCGATAAAGATCGACAGCGCTGGAGGGATACTGCAGACGCTGCGCGATTTGCTGGAAGAACTGGAAGCGCGCGAAGAGGCAGTCCAGCTATAAACTCCAGCGGTTACAATGATTCCGCAAGGGACCTAATGCACGAACGACGAACGAATGGCGACCGCCGTAAGATCCGGAAGGTTCGCAAAGCGATTTTTCCCGCCGCTGGATTGGGCACGCGCTTTCTCCCCGCGACCAAAGCTCAGCCGAAGGAGATGCTGCCGCTGGTCGATAAGCCCATCATTCAGTATGGCGTGGAAGAGGCGATGGCGGCTGGATGCGACCAGATCATCATCATCACCGGACGCGGCAAGAGCGCGATCGAAGATCATTTCGACGTCAGCTACGAACTGGAAAAGATGCTCGAAGAAAAAGGCAAGCACGACTTACTGAAGATCGTGCGCCAGATTTCGGACATGATCCACGTGGCCTACGTGCGTCAGAAGGAAGCGCTGGGCCTGGGACATGCTGTGCTCACCGCGCGCGAATTGATTGGCGACGAACCGTTTGCCACCCTGCTCGCCGATGACGTCATCGATGCAAAAGTGCCAGTGCTCAAGCAGTTGATGAACGTGTTCGAGGAGAAGCATTGTTCCGTGATCGCGACGCAGGTCGTCGACGGGCCGGCGATTTCTTCTTACGGCGTGCTGAAGGCGAAAGAAGTGGCGGGCTCCGGTGGCAAACTCTTCGAAGTTCTCGACCTGGTGGAAAAGCCGAAGCGCGAGCATGCGCCTTCGAATCTGGCCGTGATCGGACGCTACATTCTGACGCCGACGATCTTCGAGACGCTTTCCGACATCAAGCCGGGCGCCGGCGGCGAGTTGCAACTAACAGACGGGTTGCGGGGGCTGCTGCAGCGCGAAAAGCTGTATGCCTGCGTCTACGAAGGCCGCCGCTTCGATACTGGGGACAAACTCGGCTTCCTCAAAGCTACGGTTGAGTTTGCGCTGAAACGCGAAGATCTGGGTGGGGAGTTTCGGGATTATCTGAAAAGTTTGAAGCTGTAAGCGATGTTCGCGGCCACATGTCTTCGTTTATTGTTTTGCTCATTCCTCCATCGTCACTTTCATCTTCTTTGATTTCTCTTCCACGCCGCGCGCCAGCTTCTCTTTGTGGGTTGCCAGTTTCTTCATGATCGCAGCATCCGCGAGCCCGAGTATCTGTGCCGCCAAGATCCCTGCATTCGTTGCACCCGGGCGGCCGATGGCGACTGTCGCTACCGGAATGCCTGCGGGCATTTGCACGGTCGACAACAGGGAATCCATGCCCTGCAGGGAAGTGGAAGGAATGGGGACGCCGATGACCGGCAAGGTTGTGTGCGCCGCGATTACGCCCGCCAGGTGTGCCGCTCCGCCCGCGCCTGCGATGATCACGCGAATGCCACGTCCAGCGGCTTGGCGGGCATAATCGGCGGTGCGATCGGGCGAGCGATGTGCTGAAGTTACATTCATCTCGTACGCGATCCCGAATTCATCGAGAGCTTTCCCGGCTTCACGCATGATCTCCAGGTCGGAGTCACTGCCCATCACGATCGAAACTAGCGGCTTGGTCATGACTGGTTTTGCGTCCATCTCCGTTGAAGTTATAGATCCCGATTGTCATCCTGAGCGAAGCGAAGGACCTGCTTTGTACTGGCGCCGCGAAAAGCAGGTCCTTCGCTTCGCTCAGGATGACAAGCAAATGGAGTGCTAGTTCTTCTTCAGCGCCCTTGCCGCAATGTCTTTGCGATAGTGCGCGCCTTCAAAGCTGATCTTCGCACATGCTTCGTAGGCGTGCTGCACGGCCGTTTGCAGTTCCGCAGCGCGCGCCGTTACCCCGAGCACGCGTCCGCCGGACGTATAGAAAGCTTCATCACCTTTCGAAGTGCCGGCATGGAAGACCTTTACACCGTCCAACTTCGCGGCATCCTGCAAGCCGGTGATTTTCTTGCCCGCCTCGTACGCTCCTGGATAACCGCCGGAAGCCATTACCACACATACCGCCGCATCGTTCGACCATTTGAAATCGCCGTCGCTGGTGCGGCCGTCGATCGACGCCTCCATCGCTTCGACCAAGTCGCTTTCCAGGCGCATCAAAATGGGCTGCGTCTCCGGATCGCCGAAGCGGCAGTTGAATTCGAGCACCATGGGGCCGCGCGCGGTCATCATCAGGCCGCAATAGAGAACGCCTTTATACTCCGCGCCTTCGGCCTTCATGCCGGCGACAACGGGCCGCACGATGTGGGCGAGCAGCCAGTCGCGCATCTGGTCATCGACGATGGTTCGCGTGGTATAGGCGCCCATGCCACCGGTGTTCGGGCCGGTGTCGCCGTCGCCCACGCGCTTGTGATCTTGGGCAGCGACCAGCGGTGCCACCCGCTCGCCGTCGCTCACGACCAGAAACGAGAGTTCGTCGCCCTGGAGAAACTCTTCCAGCACCACTCGCGATCCGGCTTCACCCAGCATCCTGCCGCTGAGCATTTCATTGGCGACGGTCGAGGCCTCGTCTTTGGTTTTGGCGATCACCACGCCCTTGCCGGCAGCCAGTCCATCGGCCTTCACCACGATCGGAGTATGGAAGTGCGGCAGCGCATCGCGCACCTGTTCTGAAGCATCGCAGATCGCATAGTGCGCCGTGGGAATGCGGTGGCGCTGCAGGAATTCCTTGGCAAAGCTCTTGCTGGTTTCAAGCTGTGCCGCGGCTTTGGTTGGGCCGAATGTGCGCCAGCCTCGTCGCATGAATTCGTCCACCAGGCCGAGCATCAATGGCAATTCCGGTCCGACGATCGTGAGGTCGGGCTGGATCTGGTTCGCGAGCGCGATCATTGAGTCGAGGCTCTTTACGTCTACCGCGACGCACTCCGCTTCGTCCGCGATCCCCCCGTTCCCCGGTGCGCAGTAGATTTTCGTGACTCGCAGCGACTGCCGGAGTTTCCACACCAGTGCGTGCTCGCGTCCGCCGCTGCCGATGACGAGGATCTTCATAGTCGAGACATTTAAGGTTAGGGGCGGAAGAAGATGATGTCAAACCGGGCAGGGGCTGAGTAGCAAGGTCAGAATGGCAAATGTAAATTGAGGCCCGGACAGTCAGGTCGGAAAACTCTAAAATTAACTGCGCTTAACGCTTCGCCGTATAATACGGTTCACGTGATCACAGTTTCCAAAGAGGACTACCTTAAAGCGATTCTCGAGGCCGAGAGCGAAGGGGAAACCGTAATTTCGGCCACGCTCGCGCACTGGCTCAAAGTCTCGCCCCCGGCCGTAACGATGGCCGTGCGCCGGTTGAAGAAGGACGGCCTGGTGCGGGTGAATGCCGACGGACGCGTTCGCCTGACCGCTGCCGGACGAAAGATTGCCCGCAAACTGACGGTTCGCCACCACCTGATCGAGCGCATGCTTGCCGAAATTTTCGGAATGGAATGGTACAAGGTGCACGACGAGGCAGAGCGGTTGGAACACGCGGTCTCGCCAGATTTCGAGGCCAGGCTGTTCGCCAAACTCGGGCGAGGAATCGCGTGTCCGCACGGCAATCTGACTGAACTGGAGAGTCCCGCCAGCCGGCGCCGTCGTGGCCTGCTGCTGCTGGCTCAGGCCGAACCAGGCCAGAACTTTCAGGTGAGTGGTATCTATGAACGCGATCGGCGCCTGCTGGAGTTTCTTGAACAGCGCGGCATCCGCCCCGGAGCCAAAGTTCATGTCGCGCATCGCAATTATGACCACACGCTGACCCTGACCACCGGCGCCGGCCGGGTTTCCCTGGGTGTATCGGCCGCTGAAAGGGTCTGGGTTAAATCGGCGGATGGGAAAGCCGTCTCCAAAGGCTGAAGGTCGGTCCGCTCCGTAAATTTACGACTGCAGCATTCACAAAAAGTAATTAACCGTAGTTTATATGCTGATGTATACTCGCGCTAATAAGTCAGCGAGCGGCATCGCTCCGCTGTTCTTTTTGAATGAAAGACCCAAAGACAGCATCGGAGCCGCGAGGGGGAGCCGTACCCCGATCCAATCTCCCGAACGATCAGCGAACTTCTGGCAATGATGTCGTCATCACGCATGAGGACATCGATCGAGCGCACGACCGCGAACGGGTTTCGGAGACGCGGGCGCGGCGCGGGTTCCGGCCACGATTGGGGTTGTTCTGGTTGCTCATCGGCCCCGGCATCCTGGTGATGCTCGGGGAGAATGACGGTCCCAGCATGTTGTCGTATGCGGCGACCGGGGCTCGGTTCGGCATCGGTTTTTTCCTGCCGTTCGTTGTGCTCACATTCGCCATGGCTTGCGTGGTGCAGGAAATGACCGTGCGCTTAGGCGCGGCCACTCATCGGGGACACGCTGAGTTGATCTTCGATCGCTTCGGCCCGTTCTGGGGTTGGTTCTCGATGATCGACCTGATGATCGGCAACTTTCTGACGCTGGTTACAGAATTCATCGCCATACGCGCTGGGCTCGGATTCTTCGGAGTGCGGCCGGCAATTGCGGTTTCTGGGGCACTGTTGGTGCTCGCCGTGGCGCTCATGACACACCGATACTGGACTTGGGAGCGGATCATTCTGGGCGCCGCCATGTTCAACCTGGTGTTTGTGCCGGTGGCGCTGATGACGCATCCGGACTGGGGGGCGGTGGGCCGCGCAATGGTGACCTGGAGGCCACTGCCCGGCCTCACGCAGGAGACGGTTCTGATCCTATTGGCTGATATCGGAGCGACCGTCACCCCGTGGATGCTGTTCTTTCAGCAAAGCGCGATTGCGGATAAGGGCCTCACCACGCGGGACATCCACATGGGACGCATCGACACGGTGCTGGGAGCGGCTTTGGCGACAATCGCCGCGCTGGCAACGATGCTGGCGACGACCCCGCTGTTTACGCACCACATGTCGGCGGCTAACTTCGAAGCCGCCGAGTTCGCGCAGGCGCTGCAGCCGTTTATTGGACACTGGGGAGCGGCGCTTTTCGCACTGGGCATCTTCGAGGCAGGGATGGTTGCGGCAATAACTATTTCAACTTCATCCGCGTACGCCTTTGGAGAAGTGGCGCGGCGCCCGCACAGTTTGAATCTCCCCTTCAGGCAGGGGAGAGCGTTCTATCTCGTTCTGCTGGTCGAGGCGACTGCGGCTGCGGGGCTGGTCCTGATTCCGGGAATTCCACTCGTCTATATCGTGCTGCTGGTGAACGTGATTGCCGTTCTGGCGATGCCACCGGCGCTTCTCTTCCTTTATATGCTGGTGAACGACCGTGAAATCATGGGCGCGCTGGTGAGTCCGAGGTGGGCGAACGTGCTGGCGCTGGGGGTCGTGATCGTACTGATCGGCGCCGGCCTCTTGTTTGGGGTCAGTGTGATCGCACCCAATGTGCTGGCAATTATTGGAGGCAGGTAGATGAAAAAACATTTTGATTCTGCGCCCGAAGCTGACGTGAGCCGCGAAGAGCTCACTACAGTGATGACAGCACTCGAGCCTGATCAGCTCACTTCCACCAAGGAGCACCATCATTGTCCTCGACGGCGGCTCACGCGGACCGAGAAGATTCTTTTCTGGGGGCTGAGGATTTACCTGGTGTTTATGGTCGGCGTGGTTATTTATCAGATTTGGACGGGGATGCGGTGAGGATTTTGTAATTTAGGAATTTTGCAATTTGCCAGCCGCCATCCACGCCTCCACGGCCAATTTACGAAATTATTCTTCGAAGCCATTTACAATATTAGGTCAAAGTCTGCATCGTGCCCGGTCCTGTGCCGGAGCTTGTGAAGGAAGGCCCTCATGTCATCGAATAGTTTTGGCGCTCGCGCAACTTTGAAAGTCGGCAACAAAGAATACGAGATCTACCGGCTCGACGCCCTCGACAAGCAGGGCATCTCCACCCGGCACCTGCCGTTCTCGCTGCGCATTCTGCTGGAGAATCTGCTGCGCACCGAAGACGGGCGCAACGTGACGAAGGAAGAAATTCGCGCGCTCGCGGCGTGGAACAAAAATTCGAAGCCAGAAAAAGAAATTGCCTTCACGCCCAGCCGCGTGCTGCTGCAGGATTTCACCGGCGTCCCCGCGGTTGTCGATCTTGCCGCCATGCGCGACGCGATGAAGCGCCTGGGCGGCGACGCCAAGCTGATCAATCCACTGCAGCCCGCCGAACTGGTCATCGACCACTCGGTGCAGGTCGATGAATTCGGCTCGCCCAGCGCCTTCGGCGTGAACGCGCTGCTTGAATTCCAACGGAACAAGGAGCGCTACGCATTTCTGCGCTGGGGGCAGACCGGATTCCGCAATCTCGCCATCGTGCCGCCGGACACCGGCATCGTCCACCAAGTCAATCTCGAATATCTTGCGCGCGTGGTCTTTGTGCACGAAGAGGGCGGGAAGCGCACGGCTTATCCCGACACTCTGGTCGGCACCGACTCGCACACCACCATGATCAACGGACTCGGTGTGCTGGGCTGGGGCGTGGGCGGGATCGAAGCCGAGGCGGCCATGCTCGGACAGCCTGTCTCCATGCTGATCCCGCTCGTCGTCGGCGTAAAGCTTACCGGACGCCTGCGTGAAGGCGCCACAGCAACCGATCTTGTTCTTACCATCACCGAGATGCTGCGCAAGCACGGAGTGGTCGGCAAGTTCGTCGAGTACTTCGGCCCCGGCCTCGAAGACCTGCCGCTCGCCGATCGCGCTACTATCGCTAACATGGCTCCCGAATACGGCGCCACCTGCGGCATTTTCCCGATCGACAAAGAAAGCGTGCGCTACCTTAAACTCACTGGCCGCAGTGACGAGCAGATCGCGTTGGTCGAAGCCTACGCGCGCGAACAGGGACTTTTTCACGACGCCAAAACGCCCGAAGCCGAATACTCCGAACTGCTGAGTCTTGATCTTGCGACTGTTGAATCGAGTCTCGCCGGACCCAAGCGGCCACAGGATCGAGTGGTGCTGTCGAAAGCAGGCGAATCGTTTGAGAAGGCTCTGCCGGGCTTGATGAAGGCCACGAAAGGCGAAGCGAAGGCCCCAGCCAACGGGCACTTGCATCACGGCAGCGTGGTGATCGCCGCGATCACCAGTTGCACGAACACTTCGAACCCGTCGGTGCTGATCGCGGCTGGCCTGCTGGCGAAAAAAGCTGTCGAGCGCGGCCTGGAAGTGCCGGCGTGGGTGAAGACTTCGCTCGCTCCCGGATCGAAAGTGGTGCTCGACTATCTCGAAAAAGCCGGCCTGATGCCGTATTTGGAGAAGCTGAAGTTCCACATTGTCGGCTACGGCTGCACCACCTGCATCGGAAACTCCGGTCCGCTGCCGGTTGAAGTTTCGAAAGAGATTGACGAGAAAAATCTGGTGGTCGCCTCGGTGCTCTCCGGCAATCGCAACTTTGAGGGCCGCATCAACTCTGAAGTCCGCGCGAACTACCTGATGTCGCCGCCGCTGGTGGTGGCTTTCGCTCTCGCCGGCCGCATCGATATCGACCTGCGCAAGGATCCCATCGGAAAAAGCAAAGACGGCAAGCCCGTGTATCTCGCCGACATCTGGCCCTCGCAGTCGGAAGTCGGACAGGCGATGGCGAGCGCGATTACGTCCGAGATGTTTCGCAAGAGTTATGCCGAGGTGTATTCGGGAGACGAGCGCTGGCGCGGACTGCCGGTTCCGAAGGGCGAAACTTACGCTTGGGAAAACGATTCCACCTACATTCGGCAGGCGCCGTATTTCGATGACATGGCGCTCAAACCATCCGCCGTCGGGGACATCAAGGGGGCGCGCGTGCTGGCCGTGCTCGGCGACAGCGTCACCACGGACCACATTTCGCCCGCCGGCTCGATTAAGAAAGACGGACCTGCCGGCAAATACCTGATTGCTCATGGTGTGCAACCGGCAGATTTCAATTCTTACGGATCGCGTCGCGGCAATCACGAAGTCATGGTGCGCGGCACGTTCGCCAACGTCCGCCTGCGTAATAAAATGGTGAACACCGAGGGCGGGTTCACCCGCCACCTGCCCGATGGCGCCGAGATGTCGATCTTCGACGCGTCCGAAAAATACCATGCCGAAAAAGTGCCACTCGTGATTCTCGCGGGAAAGGAATACGGCTCCGGATCTTCGCGCGACTGGGCGGCCAAGGGACCGCGTCTGCTCGGCGTTCGCGCCGTGATTGCGGAAAGCTACGAACGCATTCACCGCTCCAACCTGGTCGGCATGGGCATTCTGCCGCTGCAGTTTCTTCCCGGAGAAAATGCTGAGACGCTGAAGTTGACGGGCGAAGAAATCTTCGAGATCGCGCGGATTCGCGACGTTGTCGAAAAATTTTCTTCCGGCCGCAAAATTACCGTGCGCGTGAAGGGTGGGAAGACGGCGGAATTTCAGGCCGTGGTTCGCATCGACACGCCGCAGGAAGCTCTCTACTACGCGAACGGAGGCATACTGCAGTACGTGCTGCGACAACTGCTGGCGGGCAAAACACAGCCGGAAGCGGTCAACGTTTAGCTGCGTCCTGCGAGGGTCTTAGTCAGTCCCGCGTTTTCCGCTGCGTGCTAATCTCAAATTCCCATGTCCGTTGCGGCCCAATACATCCCTGCTGCTTATAGCCTGACCGCGGTCGGGGTCTGGGGCGCGAGTGATTTTCTGGGCGGCGTGGGCGCACGGCGCGTGAATGCGTTTCTGTTCACGGCCATCGTACACATCAGCGGCATGGTTGTGATCGGAACTCTTGCGCTGATGATCCACGCGCCATTTCCGGGAAACGCCAGCCTGGTTTGGTCGCTGATCGCTGGGTCGGTTGGGGGCATAGCTCTGGCCTTGTTCTATCGTTCATTGGCCAGCGGAAATATGGGGCTGGTCGCGCCGGTGGCTGCCGTTCTGGGCGCCGCTATACCCACCATCGTGACTGCCTTCGCCGAGGGTTTTCCGGGCTATCGGCACGTGCTTGGCTTTATTCTGGCTGGAGTCGGTGTCTGGCTCATCTCACGTACCGAAGCTGGCGTTGGACGTCCCAAAGGCTTAGGCATGGCTGTGCTGGCCGGAATCGGCTTCGCCGGTTTTTACCTTTGCATTCACCGCGCGGGCAATGCCTCTGCATTATGGGTCGCCACCTGCTCGCGGTCCGCTTCCTTGTTGGTGACCGCAGCTATCGTTCTATTCGGAAGACATCTCCGCGCGGTGCCCACACCGGTGCTGGCCATTGCCATACTTGCCGGAATCCTCGACATCACCGGCAGCGCTGTCTTCATTCGCGCGGCTCAACTCGGACGACTGGACGCGGCGGTCGTGCTCAGTTCGCTCTATCCCGCCGTCACCGTTCTGCTTGCTCGCATCTTTCTACACGAGCACTTCAGCCGTGCCCGTACCATTGGCATGGTCGCCGCTCTGGCGGCCGTGCCGATGATCGCGGGATGAAGAAAGTGGATAGTCAGTGATGGATCGTTACGGGTGACCAGCGTTCTTGCTGACCACTATCCACTATTCGCTATCCACTGCTACTCTGACTTCGTGCCTTTGCTCGAAGTCCGCAACCTGAGTAAGATTTTCGATCTCGCCGAATCCCCGTTCGGCAGTCGCCGTGCGGGCGAAGTCCTCGCCGTGGACGACGTGTCCCTCGACATTGACGAAGGCGAAACCCTTGGCTTGGTGGGTGAATCCGGCTCTGGCAAAAGCACGCTTGGACGACTCATTCTCCGCCTCATTGAGCCGACATCCGGCGCCATTTGTTTCGGCGGTGTCGATCTGCTGAAGGTGAATGGCTCTGAAATGCGCCATCTTCGCCGCAACATGCAGATCATCTTCCAAGACCCATTCGGTTCGCTCGACCCGCGGTTCCGCGTGGAGGACGTGATCGCCGAGCCGCTGATTCTTCATCAGAAGATCATGCACGAAAGCCTCAGCCGCGATGCCCGCCGCCAGCGCGTGCGGGAACTCTTGCGTGCCGTGGGGATGGATGAATCCGCCATGACCCGTTATCCGCACGAGTTTTCCGGTGGCCAGCGGCAGCGCATCGGCATTGCCCGCGCTCTTGCGCTGCGGCCGAAGTTTATCGTCGCCGATGAACCGGTTTCCGCTCTCGACGTCAGCGTCGGCGCGCAGATCGTGAATCTTCTGCAGCAACTCCAGCGGGATTTCGGCCTCACCTATTTGTTCATCTCGCACTCCATGCCGGTCGTTCGCTACCTCTCGACCCGCATTGCGGTGATGTATCGCGGCCAGATCGTCGAGATCGGCACCACGGAGCAGATCACTGCCAAGCCTCAGCACGCTTACACGCGTAAACTGCTGGCGGCAACACCGGAGATGGCGGCGTCGTGAAGATCCGGGACGGGGCAGAGCCCCGTCTCCACACGAGCATTTACAATTGCTCCGCTACTATGCACACCGCGGACGTCGTTCTCATCGGCGGAGGGATTGTCGGCTCCAGCATTGCCTACCATCTTGTTGCGGCGGGCTGCAAGAACGTTCTCGTGATTGAGCGCGAGAGCGCGCAGGGCAAGGGATCCACCGGCAAGAGCATGGGCGGCGTGCGCGCGCAGTTTTCGACGCCGGTGAACATCCAGATGTCGCTTTACTCGATCCCGTTCTATGCGAGCTTCGAAGAGCGCCTCGGCTACCCGTGCGACTACCGTCCGCAGGGATACCTTTTTTGCGCGACTAACGAAAAGCACATGGCCTATCTGCGCGCCAACTACGAAAGGCAGATCGCCATGGGACTGAAGAACGTGCGCCTCGTCGCCGGCGACGAAATTCGCAGCCAGTTCCCGCAACTTCGGGGCGATGACATCGTCGGCGGCAGCTTCTGCTCCACCGACGGCTTCGTCGATCCTTACAGCGCCATGATCGGCTTCATGACTTGGGCAAGCGATCGCGGCGCCACGCTCTGGAAGAACGCCAGCGTCACTGCAATCACGCGCAACATCACTCGCGGCGTTCCTAACAACGGGAGCTACGAAATTGCGACCACACGCGACATGGTCTCCACGCGTACGGTCGTCAACTGCGCCGGACCATGGGCGGCTTCGATTGCGAAGATGGCCGGCATCGATCTTCCCGTCGAACCTTTGCGCCGCATGCTGGTTCCAACGGAACCGTTCGACCAATTTCCGCACACCGCGCCCATGATCGTCGACATGTCCAGCGGCTTCCACTTCCGCCCCGAGGGACGCGGATTCCTGCTGGCGTGGAACGATCCGGAAGAAACGCCTGGCTATAAAACCGATTTCGACGCGAGCTTCATCGAGAAGATTTTGACCCGCGCCGCGGATCGCGTGCCCGTCTTCGAAAATGTCGCGGTCAATCCCCAGCGAGCCTGGGCCGGCCTGTATGAAATGACGCCTGACCATCACCCAATTCTTGGCGAATCTCCCGACGTCCCCGGCTTTTTCTTTGCCAACGGCTTCAGCGGGCATGGCGTGATGCACTCGCCCGCCACTGGAAAAATTCTGAGCGACTTGATTCTGACTGGGAAGACCGATCTGATCGACGCGTCTCTTCTTAACTTCTCGCGCTTCGCGGAAGGGCGGATGATTCATGAAACGGCCGTGCTGTAGTCGGCTACGAGGTCATTTATGATGGCGGCGAACAAGCCTTTCTGCAGCATGCCCCAGGAACTTAACTACTGGCTCACCACAGTGCAGATGCCCACTCCTCCGGCGCAGCCGTTGCCGGAGAGCGCTGACGTTGCCATCATCGGCGCCGGATTCACCGGACTCTCCGCCGCCCTCTCGCTTGCCAAACGTGGTGCGAAAGTCGTCGTGCTCGAATCGGAAACCATCGGCTGGGGCGCGAGTTCCCGCAACGGCGGCATGGTGCTCACCGGACTGAAGCTCGGCGTCAACAAACTCATCTCGAGTTATGGGCGCGAGCTTACGCGCCGCATGTATGCAGCGTCGCTTGAGACCGTCGACGCGGTCGAGCGCATCGTGAAAGAGGAAAATATCGCCTGCGATTTCGCCCGCACCGGACACCTCGAAGTTGCCTGCAAGCAGGCGCATTTCGATGACTACGCCCGCCAGGTTGAAGTGATCGCCCGCGAATTCAACCACCAGTTGCGCGTCGTGCCTCGCGACCAACTCGGCAGCGAAATCGGTTCCGACATTTATTACGGCGGCATGGTCGACGAAATTTCAGTTGGCCTGAATCCTGCGCGCTACGTGGCCGGACTCGGCGCTGCCGCCATGCGCGCCGGCGCCCAGATCTGTGAGCGCACACGATTGCTAAACATCCAGCGCGAATCGCGTGACGGTGCGCCGGGTTTCAGGCTGAACAGTTCTCGTGGCGCGATCTGGGCGCGCAACGTGCTGATCGGAACCAGCGGTTACACAGGCGCGGCGACTCCCGCGCTGCGGAAGAAGATCATCCCCATCGGGTCGTTTATTATTACAACCCAAGTGCTCTCGGAAGCGCTGGCCCGCGAACTGAGCCCGCGCAATCGTCAGATCTACGATTCCAAGAACTATCTTTACTACTACCGCCTTACCCCCGATAATCGCATGTTGTTCGGCGGGCGCGCCGCTTTTTTCCCGGAGACCGATCAGACGATCCGTAAAAGCGCCGAAATTCTGCGGCTGGGAATGGTCGACGTGTATCCGCAACTGCGCGACACGAAAGTCGAATACGTTTGGGGCGGTACGCTCGATTTCTGCTTCGACATCATGCCGCACGCCGGCCAAATCGATGGCATCTATTTCGCCGTGGGGTATGCGGGACACGGCGTTGCCATGGCCACGTATCAAGGAAAGAAGATGGCCGAATGGATCGCAGAGGGAAAGACTGACAATCCTTTTGCGGAGATCCCTTTCCCCGGCGCACCGCTCGGACTTTACAATGGCAATCCTTGGTTTCTACCGTTGGCCGGGGTGTACTACAAAGTTTTAGACTGGATTTCGTGAATCGGGCTATTGGGCCCGACTCCGGGCGAAATTGTGCGAAATGGAAAGTTAGCCAAGCTCGATGTCTCTTCGCCAAGGTCGGCCCGAATCGACAGAATAATGTGGTTTATGATCTTGTCCTGTTCGACAACGGAATACGTCGTTATGTCTTTATGAGTGCCGACATAATCCAACAGAGTTTAGACATTATGAAGGACGTCGCGACTCGCGAAAAGGTTCATCGTGTTGATGGCGCTTGCAACCCTTAGGTGAGCCTCGTAGGTCTTCTGTCCGCTGCCCATTTCCGCAAAGGCTCCTAGGAAATCGGCGTATCGGTCGAGCTTGAATTCCAAGTTTTTCAGTTGGAGTTCGCGGCGCCGCGCAAAGAAGTGGGAGATCACGGCCACAATAAGCGTTGCCACAGCGCCGATAACCGCTACTAAAATTGCAGCACTCATGGAACACCACCGTCAACTATTATCTACCTACGCGGCTCAAAATCTACCGGAGAGACTCTATGTCAATTTTTGGCCTTATCGAATACGCCGATGCCAGCCCTGAGGTGCGCGCTATCTATGACGACATTATGGCTACGCGCAAGACCGACTGGATCAACAATTTCTGGAAGGCGATCGCGCACGATCCAGTCATGCTCAAGCGGACTTGGGAAGACATCAAGCAGATCATGGCTCCCGGAGCGCTCGATCCGCTCACCAAAGAAATGATCTATGTCGCCGTCTCGGTTACGAACCAGTGCGAATACTGCATCGCTTCGCATACCGCCTCGGCGATAAATAAAGGCATGACCGATGCCCAGTTCAAAGAGTTGATGTCCGTGGTCGGCATGGCGAATGAAACGAATCGCCTCGTCGCCGGATACCAGGTGGAAATCGACGACCGCTTAAAACCGCAAACCGGCAAATGAAATAGGTCTCAGGTCGAAGGTGTCAGGTCTCAGGAACGAAGTTGAGCCGCCTTTGGTTTTCCTGAGACCTGACACTTGGGACCCTTTCCTGTCGATAACGCGCTTCCCGAGAAGTTTTATAATCTTTTTACTCGAGTCGAGACTCGAATCATCAGGCGCGAATCACGAACGCGCTCGAAAGAGGTAAGGCATGGCCGAGATGACGGTGACTCCAGTTGCAACCCACGGTTTCTTCCTGGACGGGAAGTGGCTGGAAGAGGGTGACATCGTCGATGTACGCGCGCCTTACGACGGCGCCCTGATCGCGCATGTCCACCAGGGACGTGGCGAACACGCGGAGGCCGCCATTGCCGCGGCCGTCAAGGCTTTCGGAACCACCCGGCGACTGCCCGCCTTCGAACGCCAAAGAGTTTTGCGCCAGATTGCGGCCGGCATTCACGATCGCAAAGACGAATTTGCACGCACGATTGCGCTGGAAGCGGGCAAGCCAATCAAAAGCGCTCGGACCGAAGTTGACCGCGCCGTCTTTACGTTCAACATCGCGGCCGAAGAGACGGTTCGCGGCTACGGCGAATATTTGCCGCTCGATTGGCAGCAGTCAACCGCCGGACGGTGGGGCATCGTCAAACGTTTTCCGCTCGGCCCCATCGCCGGCATCACACCCTTCAATTTTCCCTTGAACCTGGTCGCCCACAAAGTGGCCCCGGCCATCGCCGCCGGCTGTTCCATGGTTCTCAAGCCCGCCCCCGAGACGCCGCTCACCGCGCTGTTGCTGGCGGAAGTGATCCAGCAAGCGGGATGGCCGGATGGCGGATTCAACGCCGTGTTGCTTTCGAACGAAGATTCCGGTCTGCTGGTCACCGATGAACGCATCAAGCTCATCAGCTTCACGGGCAGCGCCGCCGTCGGTTGGGCCATCAAGAACAACGCGGGAAAGAAGAAAGTTGTTCTCGAACTGGGAGGGAACTCGGGCGTCATCGTCCATAGCGATACCGATCTCGCTTACGCCGCCGACCGCTGCGTCACCGGAAGCTTTGCTTACGCCGGACAGTCCTGCATTTCCGTGCAGCGCATTCTGGTCGAGCACTCCGTCTACGGGAAATTCACCGAGCTATTGCTGGCGGGAGTCCGCAAACTGAAAGCCGGAGATCCGCTCGACGAGTCGAGCGACCTCGGCCCGCTCATCCGCGAAAGCGATGCCATCCGCGCCGCCGAGTGGGTGCAGGAGGCGGTTCGCGGTGGGGCGCGCCTGCTCTGCGGCGGCAACCGCAAAGGTTCGCTGTTCGAGCCCACTGTGCTTACCAGCACCAAGCCCAGCATGAAAGTGAATTGCCAGGAAATCTTTGCGCCGGTGGTGACCGTCGAGCCCTACAACGATTTCGCCTCCGCGCTGAAACAGATCAACAGTTCTGCCTACGGCCTGCAGGCTGGGCTTTTCACGCGCGACGCCAAACTCATCTTTCAGGCCTACGACGAACTCGAAGTCGGAGGCTTGATCGCCGGCGACGTGCCTACGTTTCGCATCGATCACATGCCTTATGGCGGCATTAAAGATTCCGGATTCGGCCGAGAGGGCTTGCGCGACGCGATTCAGGAAATGACGGAACCCAAACTGCTGGTCATGAACCTGCGCTGAGGTTTCGTTGCCGGCCAATTTTCCAGAAACGCCTTCACAATGCAGTGACCGAAGGTTCTAACTTCCGGTCAGGATCCAGAGATGCTTTCAAATTCTCTCGAGATTCAATTTTCCAAATTGAGATTCCGAATTAGCAGAAAGAAAGGCTGCGCGACCTGTTCCATTTCGCCCTTTAACTGTTATACTCGCTTCTTTCAGTGCCGTGCATCACAACGACACGTGACGTAAATCATACGACTGCGGTCAGCCGGGAGCGGCGCAAACCAATTTCATAATTTTGAACTTCCACACGTAATGCAGATCTTTCCACGCAGCGCCAATGCAATCGCCCGGGCCTCAATGGTCCTGACTGTTGTTGCCGTGGCCGCGCTATTTTGGGCCATGGTGCAGATTGAGCGTTCTCCGTACATCACCTATGCCGGAGTGAGGAAGTCGCAGCCCGTCCCCTTCAGCCACAAGCACCATGTGACCGGGCTCGGTATCGACTGCCGCTACTGTCACACCTCGGTCGAGCAATCGAGCTTCGCCGGCATCCCGCCCACCAAGACCTGCATCAACTGCCATGCGCAGATCTGGACTAATGCGGCTTATCTGGAGCCCGTCCGCGAAAGTTTCCGCACTGGCCGCTCGCTCGAATGGACGCGCGTCAACCAGTTGCCCAACTACGTATATTTCAATCACAGCATCCACGTGAATAAGGGTGTGGGCTGCAACACCTGCCACGGTCCTGTCGACCAGATGCCGCTGATGTATCAGTACGCGTCGCTGCAGATGGAATTCTGCCTCGACTGCCACCGGGCTCCAGAAAAATATCTGCGCCCGCGCGAACAAGTTTTCAACATGCGCTATGAGCAGCCTTCCACGGGCGAGCCCGTCGTGGTGAAGGGAACGGCATACTCCGATCAGAAAACGCTCGGGAACGCATTGAAGGAGCAATACAAGGTGCGCTCGGTCAACGACATCACCAGTTGCAACACCTGCCATCGGTAGATACGGATCGGCAGATCAATGATGAAAAGAACTGATCAAGAGAACTAGAAGATCGACGATGAGCATGGACGAGCAAAAAATAAAACCGACCGGAACCAAAGTCGGAACCGACGTCTGCCCCAGCAAACGAAAAGAGCTTGACCTGGCGACCGTGAAGGCGCAGATCAAGGAGACGACCGGCCCCGAGTACTGGCGCAGCCTCGAAGAGCTGGCCGGCAGCGACGAGTTTCAGGAGATGCTCCGCCGCGAGTTTCCCAAAGGGGCTTCCGAATGGCTCGATGATTTCTCGCGCCGCGGCTTCCTGAAAACCATGGGCGCGTCGCTGGCGCTCGCCGGTTTGACCGGTTGCACGAGGATGCCGATCACCGAGATCGTGCCCTATGTGCGGCAGCCGGAAAACTTGGTTCCGGGACGTCCCATGTTCTATGCGACTGCGTTCACGCTCAACGGCTACGCCGCGCCCATTCTGGTTGAAAGCCATCTTTTCCGTCCGACGAAAATCGAAGGCAATCCGCAGCACCCTGCCAGCCTCGGCGGCACTGACGTTTACGCGCAGGCTTCCATTCTCGATCTCTACGATCCGGATCGGGCGAAGGACATCACTTACCTGGGGGACGTCCGTTCGTGGAATGCGTTCGTGGAGGCTCTTCGCGGGCCGATGAGTGCGGAGAAGAGCATCGCGGGCAGCGGCGTCCGCATTTTGACGCAGACCGTTTCTTCGCCCACGCTGGCGGCGCAGATTCGCAGTTATCTCGACGCGAATCCGCAAGCTAAGTGGCACGTCTATGAGCCCATCAACCGCGACAACGTTTACGAAGGCGGGAAGCTGGCGTTCGGCGAGGTGGTTGAGACGCGCTACGACTTGTCGAAGGCTGACATCATTGTTTCGCTTGACGCTGACTTCCTCTACGCTGGATTCCCTGGCTCGGCGCGCTACACGCGGGATTTCGCGGCGCGCCGCAATCCTGACGCGAACATGAACCGGCTGTACGTGGTCGAGAGCACGCCGAGTTCAACGGGAATGAAGGCGGATCACCGGCTGCCGATGCGGGCCGTGGAGGTTGAAAGCTTCGCTCGTGGTCTGGCCAATAAGCTCGGGATGAACGCGGGTGAGGGCGCCGGGGTTGAACACCAACATTTCACCGGCCCTATCTCTAAGGACCTGCTCGCGCACAGGGGCTCTACTCTCGTCATTGCGGGTGATCATCAGCCACCAGCAGTTCACGCGTTTGCGCACGCAATCAATGAAGCGCTGGGCAATGTCGGTAAGACGGTCTTCTACGCCGACCCGGTGGATGCTAATCCGGTGAGCCGCAGCGAGTCGCTACGCTCGCTGACGGAAGACATTCGGGCGGGGAAAGTCGATCTGCTGCTGATTCTTGGCGGCAACCCGGCATACGACGCGCCTGCGGAACTGGAATTTGCCTCGGCGCTGAAATCAAATGCTGTCAGCCTGAAAGTGTTTCTCGGCTCGCATCGGAATGAGACAGCCGAGCTTTGCCAGTGGCACATTCCTGAAGCCCATTACCTCGAATCCTGGAGCGATGCTCGCGCGTATGACGGTACGGTCAGCATTATTCAACCGCTCATCGAACCGCTCTACGGCGGCAGGAGCGCACACGAGATCATCGCGACTCTCGCCGGACAATCAGGCGCTGGCCACGATCTCGTTCAGCAGTACTGGCAAAAACAGCACACCGGCGTGGACTTTGACGCTTTCTGGCGCAAGTCGCTGCACGACGGATGGGTGGCAGGCACGGCGTCCTCACCAAAACAAGTGGCCTTGAAACCAGCCTACCAGGCCTCGTCCAAACCCGCAGAGGACATGTTCTATACGCTGGCGGTCGAGCGTGTTATCGAGCTTAACTTCCGCCGCGATCCCTCAATCTATGACGGCCGCTTCTCGAATAACGGCTGGTTGCAGGAACTTCCGAAGCCACTTACTAAGTTGACCTGGGACAATCCCATCATGATCGGCCCCGCAATGGCCGAGCGGCTAAAGCTGAATTTTAAAGACGTCGCCGACCTGGAATTCCAGGGAAAGAAAGTAAAAGGCGCAGTCTGGATTCAGGCCGGCCATCCCGATAACTCGATCACTGTCTTTCTCGGTTACGGGCGCACGCGCGCTGGCCGCGTTGGCAGCGGCACGGGCTTCGACGTTTACCCGTTGCGGACGAGTCAGGCGCCGTGGTTTGCGGACGGCGCTAAACTCACCCCCACCGGCGAGATTTATCAGCTCGCCAGCACGCAGGGTTATCAGACGATGGAAACTCCTGTCGGCGAGCGTCCGCTGGTGCAGGAGCGCAGCCTCGAGGAGTACAAAAAAGAGCCGAACTTCGCGAAAGAAGGCGACCCGCCGCAGGACCTCACGCTTTACAAGCCCTTCGATTATTCGAAGGAAACTTACTCCTGGGGAATGGCGATAGATCTGAATTCCTGCGTCGGATGCAATAACTGCATCGTCGCCTGCCAGTCGGAAAACAACGTCGCCGTGGTCGGCAAAGAGCAAACCCTCAAGGGCCGCCACATGCACTGGCTACGCGTGGACGCTTACTACAACGGCCCGCGCGAAAATCCCAAGGGCTTCTTCCAGCCCGTGCCCTGCATGCAATGCGAGAATGCGCCCTGCGAACTGGTCTGTCCGGTGCAGGCGACCGTGCACAGCAGTGAAGGCCTGAACGACATGGTCTACAACCGCTGCGTCGGCACGCGTTACTGCTCCAATAACTGTCCCTACAAAGTGCGGCGGTTCAATTTTCTGCTTTTCGAGGACTGGGAGACTCCGCAGTTCAAGCTCATGCGCAATCCTGACGTGACCGTCCGCAGCCGCGGCGTCATGGAAAAGTGCACTTACTGCGTGCAGCGCATCAACGAGCGCCGCATTGACGCCGAACGCGCCGATTCGACCATTAAAGAAGGCGATCTGCAAACGGCGTGCCAGCAGTCGTGCCCGGCCAACGCGATCGTCTTCGGCAATCTCAACGATCCGAACAGCCAGGTCAATAAGTGGAAAGCGCAGGCGAGAAACTACTCCCTGCTGGGTGAATTGAATACGCGGCCGCGCACAACGTATCTGGCGGAAGTTCGCAATCCTAATCCAGAGTTAGAAGCTAAGTTAGAAGCTGAGTTACGACAAAAGATAAGAGCGTAAGTGGAGCGCATGTAAGGCATGGCTACCAACACACAAATACCAGTGGCAGACAGGCGAGTGTCGGAGATTGCACCGGGTTACACCTTCTCCACCATCACCGAGAAGATCAGCAATATCGTGCTAAGCCGCCCCGTCTCGCTGGGATGGATCGTCGGCTTCGTGATCGTATTCTCGATGATGAACATGCTGATGATCGCCCTTGGTTATCTGTTCATTAAAGGTACGGGGATCTGGGGCATCAACATCCCCATCGGTTGGGGATTTGCCATTGTCAACTTCGTGTGGTGGATCGGTATTGGCCACGCGGGGACGCTGATTTCGGCGATCCTGTGCCTCCTCCGCCAGACCTGGCGCAACTCCATCAACCGCTTCGCCGAAGCCATGACGCTGTTTGCCGTGGCCTGCGCCGGTATCTTCCCGCTCGCCCACATGGGACGCCCGTGGCTTTTTTACTGGATGTTTCCTTACCCGAACACCATGCGTTACTGGCCGAACTTCCGCAGTCCGCTGGTGTGGGACGTGTTCGCGGTTTCGACTTACTTCACCATTTCGCTGGTGTTCTGGTTTGTGGGATTGATTCCGGATCTCGCCACATTGCGCGATCGCGCCGACATTCCCTTAGTCCAGCGCATCTACGGGTTGCTTGCCATGGGATGGCGTGGTTCCGCGCGGCACTGGCACCGTTACGAAACGGCCTACTTACTTCTCGCCGGGCTCGCGACACCGCTGGTGCTTTCGGTGCACACGGTCGTCAGCTTCGATTTCGCCGTCGGCATCGTCCCCGGCTGGCACACAACTATCTTCCCTCCGTACTTTGTCGCGGGCGCCATCTATTCCGGTTTCGCCATGGTTCTTTGTCTTGCGATTCCAATCCGCGCGATCTACGGACTCCAAGACTTCATCACCATGCGGCATCTCGAGAATTCGGCCAAGGTGATGCTTGCCACCGGCCTCATCGTTGCCTACGGCTATGGCATGGAGGCATTCATGGGCTGGTACAGTGGCAGCCAGTTCGATTCGTTCCTGCTTTGGAACCGGCTGCACGGGCCGTATCGCTTGTCATACATGGCGTTGCTCGCCTGCAACATTTTCATCCCGCAGGTTCTCTGGCTGAAGAGGTTCCGCGTCTCTACCGGTTGGCTCTGGATCATCTCGTTCATTGTGCTGGTCGGCATGTGGCTGGAGCGCTTTATTATCGTGGTGGTCAGTTTGAGCCGCGACTTCCTGACTTCTTCGTGGGGCATGTACTACCCAACCAAGTGGGACTGGATGACTTACCTCGGCACAATCGGCTTGTTCCTTACTGCCATGTTTCTATTCGTACGCATCCTGCCCATGATCTCCATGTTCGAATTGCGCACCTTGCTGCCGGAGTCGCACGTGCACGAGGAGGCGGAGGCAAAGCAATGACAACTTCAACTTCAATGCGCGATTCTTCGATTTACGGATTGATGGCGGAATTCGATTCGGCCCAGGAACTGGTCGATGCCGCCCACAAAACGCACCAAGCGGGCTACCAGAAGATCGATGCCTACAGTCCGTTCCCGATTGAGGGCCTTGCCGAAGCTATCGGCTTTCACAAAAACCGCGTGCCCCTCGTCGTCCTCATCGGCGGACTTATCGGCGGGATATCGGCGTACGCGCTGCAGTATTGGGTGGCGGTGATCACTTATCCGGTCAACATCGGCGGACGCCCGTTTCACTCCTGGCCTTCGTTCATCGTAGTGACCTTCGAACTGACGATTCTTTTCGCCGGGCTTTCCGCCGCTATTGGCATGCTTGTTCTGAACGGCCTTCCCATGCCATATCACCCGGTGTTCAACGTGCCCGAGTTCGCCAAGGCCTCTGACAATAAATTTTTCCTGGTCGTGTTTTCGAGCGACCCGAAATATGACGCTGCCGGCACGCGCTCGTTTCTCACGGGCCTCGCTCCACGAATGATCGCGGAGGTGCCAAGCTAGCCATGGGTAGTCTAGCTAAGCGCAACCTCCGAAAAGTTTTGCCCGCGCTGCTGGCGCTGATTGCCATCACCGCCGGATGCCGCCTCGACATGCACGTGCAGCCCTATTACCGGCCCATGGCGAAGAGCGATTTTTTCCCTGACGATCGCTCCGCCCGCTTGCCGGTCGAGGGCACGGTCGCACGCGGCGATCTCCACGAAGACACGTATTTCTACACCGGGAAAATCGGCAACGCTCCCGGCGACTATCTGCCCTTCCCGGTGACGGCCGAAGTTCTTGCCCGCGGACGCGAGCGTTTCAACATCAACTGCACGCCGTGTCACGGACGCGTCGGCGATGGCAATGGTTACATTCCCTCGCGCGGCTTCCGCCACCCGCCGTCGTATCACATCGAGCGCCTGCGCAAAGTGCCGATCGGCTACTTCTTCGACGTGATGACCAACGGCTTCGGCGTGATGCCCGAATATGGCACGCAGGTTGCGCCGCGCGATCGCTGGTGCATCGCCGCTTACATCCGCGCGCTGCAACTGAGCCAGAATGCACCTTCGAGCGACATTCCCGCTGGACAAAAAGTTCCGTCACCTCCGCCGCAGTTCCGCGACATTGGCAACGGAGCCACGCTGCCACAAGTCGCGCCGCCCGCCCCCGCAACCGGAGAGGAACCCAAATGACCTCGGCCACCATGAATAAGTCGGACCTGATGGCCCCGCCCGTGGCCCAGACTATGGAGCAGCGGTCGCTCGTCATTGGCGCGATCGCGGCCATTGCTTCCGTCGCGGGCGCTTTCCTTGCTCCCGGCAGTTTTTATTCCGCCTACCTCATCGGCTTCATGTTCTGGCTCGGCCTTTCGCTCGGATGCATGGCCATCCTGATGCTTTACCACCTAGTCGGCGGAGCCTGGGGCGCGGTGATTCGCCGCATTCTGGAATCGGGCATGATGACGCTGCCCCTCATGTTCGTGCTGTTCATCCCGATTTTGCTGAATTTGCCGAAGCTGTATTTCTGGGCCCGGCCCGATGGACGCACCGACCCCAAGATCGCGGAAATCGCGCACAGCTATCTCAACTTCAACGGCATCCTGCTGCGCTACATTCTTTACTTCGTTATCTGGATCGGGATGGCCTACTTTCTGAATCGCTGGTCCACCGAGCAGGACTCGATCGCGGGACAGAGCACGCTGCGTTTCCGCGCTATGAGTTCCATTGGGCTCGTCATCTACTCGCTCACGATTTCGTTCGCCGTGATCGACTGGGTGATGTCGCTGCAAGCGCGCTGGATCTCGACCATCTACGGCCTGCTTTTCATCGCGGGTGAAGCGCTCTCCGCCTTCTGCTTCTGCGTGGTGATCGAGAGCATCCTCGGCAAACGCAAGCCGATGTCCGAGTATCTCACTGATACCGAAGTCCACGACCACGGCAAGTTCATGCTCGCCTTGGTCATGGTCTGGGCTTACTTCAATTTCTCGCAGTGGCTCATCATCTGGGCCGGCAACCTGCCCGAAGAGATTCCGTGGTACGTGCGCCGCATGAATGGCGGATGGGAAGTGGTCGGCCTGTTCCTCGTGGTGTTCCACTTCGCCGTGCCTTTCGCGCTCTTGCTCTCCCGCCAATTGAAGCGCAAGGCGCGCAATCTGGTCTGGGTCGCTTCCTGGCTCATATTCATGCGTATCGTCGATATCTTTTGGCATATCGAGCCGGCGTCGCATCCCACGTTTCACCTGAGCTGGCTGCATTTCACAATCATCGCCGGCATCGGCGGTCTTTGGATGGCCTACTTCTTCCATAATCTGAGATCGCGTCCGCTGCTCGCCGTCAACGCGCCGCAGACGCTGAGACTTCTGGAGCCGTCGCATGAGTAACGGAATATGAGTGAAGAAATGATGAACCACGGCCAACCCGGCCCCGAACCCGGTTTCGAACGCGAAGACCTGAGCACGCGCGGCGCCTTCGCCTTCATGATCGGCCTCGCGATCGTTGGCGTAGCCATTTATTTCATCATCGCCCACATGTACTCGTTCCTCGACAATTACGAGCGGTCGCGAATGGCCACTGCCAGTCCGTTGGTTACTTCCAAGGGTACGATGTCGCGTGTGGTCACGCAGGACTACATGGACAAACAGTTCAAGGAAAACGGCGCGCCCATGCTCGAAACCAACGAGCGCGGCCAGTTTCGCGACTTCCTCGTCAAACAGGAAAACCAACTCAACAGCTACGGCTGGGTCGACGAAAAAGCAGGCGTCGCGCACATTCCGATCGAGCGCGCCATGGAGTTGGTCGTCCAGCAGGGATTGCCCGTGTGTTCGCAAGGCTGCGCGGATTTGAACACAACGGCGGCGAGCAAAGCGCCAGCGCAGAAATCGGCAGCAGCGAAGCAGTAGAAACTTTTGGGGCCTCAGTCCCCGCAAACCGTTCCGGCCGGACAGCCGGAAAAGGAAAAAGCAGTGCGCAGTAAAAGCAGTTTCGCCAATTCGATTACGGTAGTAATTCTTCTGCTGATGCTCTCGGTCGCCCCGCTGTGTGCGCAGGGGCGCGGTCCTATGAGTGGCGGCATCATAAGTCCGCCGGTTAACCAGCGTCCACCTGGGCTCGAATTTGTCGGCATCGAGCAACATCTCAACGCCGAAGTTCCCGCCAATCTCGAATTTCGCGACGAACTCGGCAACCCCGTGAAACTCGCCGACTACTTCGGCCACGGGCGCCCCGTCATTCTGAACTTGGGTTATTACCAGTGTCCCATGCTCTGTAGCGAACTTCTGCAAGGCCTGGTCGGTTCGATGAAGGCACTGACGTTTAATCTCGGCAAAGATTTTGACGTCCTCACCGTGAGCTTCGACCCGCGTGAAACCACGGAAATGGCCGCGGAAAAAAAGCGGGACATGATGAAGCGCTACGGCCGCGCGAACGCCGATCAAGGTTGGCACTTCCTTACCGGCAAGGCGGACCAGATCAATGCGCTCACCAAGTCGGTCGGCTTCCAATATCAGTTCGATCCGAAAACCGAGCAGTACGCGCACGCCGCCGCCATTGTTATGCTGACAACCGACCGGCACATTTCGGGATACTTTTATGGAGTCGAGTTCTCTCCCAAGGATCTGCGCCTCGGACTGGTGCAGGCCTCGCAAAACCGGATTGGGAACATCGGCGACCAGGTGCTCCTCTACTGCTATCACTACGATCCCAGGACAGGGAAATACGGCGCCGTTGTCAGCAACATCCTGAAGCTGGGGGCGCTCGGTACCATGCTCATCCTGGGAACATTTATGTTCGTCATGTTCCGTGCCGATCGACGCTCCGATCATCGTTCCGACGGCGGCGCGGCTCACGACGAATTGAGACGAGTTAAGTAATTATGTCGAAATATCTACCTTTGTGGCCCGATCGGGCCTCGACCATGGCAAGCCAGGTGGATGCGCTCTACATCTATCTGCTCTTGGTAGCCGGCGTCATGACCGCGGTGATTTTTCTCGGGATAATGGTGCTGGCGATCAAGTATCGTCGCGCACGCCATCCGAATGCCGAACAGATCGAGGGCTCCACCGCCCTCGAAATCATTTGGTCCATCATCCCGCTCTTTGTGATGATGACCTTCTTCATCTGGGGCGCCGTCATATATTTCCAGGAGCGCACTCCCCCCGCCGATTCCACCGAAGTCTACGTCGTCGCCAAGCAATGGATGTGGAAGATCGAGCACATGGAGGGGCAGCGCGAGATCAACGAGCTCCACGTCCCCACCGGCCAGAACATCAAGCTCATCATGACCTCGCAGGACGTGATTCACAGCTTCTTCGTTCCCGCATTCCGCATCAAGCAGGACGTCTTGCCCGGCCGCTACACCACGTTCTGGTTCAAGGCCACCAAACCCGGCCATTATCATTTGTTTTGCGCCGAATATTGCGGGACCCAGCACTCCGGAATGGGTGGCGACATCGTCGTCATGGAGCCGCAGGATTACGCGCAGTGGATGGCGGGCGGGACGTCGGCGCCCTTGCAGGACACCGGCAAGCAGTTGTTCTCTGCGCTCGGATGCGCCACCTGCCATCGTTTTGATGTGCAGGGCCGCGGCCCCAATCTGACCGGTATCTACAACAAACCGGTTCTGCTTGAAGACGGACGCACGGTGATTGCCGATGAGAACTATGTTCGTGAGTCCATCCTCAATCCCACCGCAAAGATCGTGAACGGTTTCAAACCGGTGATGCCTGCCTTCCAGGGCATCGTCAGCGAAGAGCAGTTGAACGCGCTGGTGGCCTACGTCAAATCGTTAAGCCAGCCACCCACGGGAACCGCCGGGCTGCAGAGCCAGCCCGCCACTTCCCCGGCAGAACCCCAGAAGATGCAGGTGCAATAGTCATGGCGAGCATAGGAATCCCGGCGAATCAGGCTCCGAAATTGAACTATCTCAACAATGGGCACAGCCTCAAGTCCTGGCTGTTGACCACCGACCACAAGCGGATCGCGCTTCTCTATCTGATCTCGGTTACGGTTTTCTTCTTTCTCGGTGGCTTCTTTGCCATGCTCATTCGGCTCGAACTGCTCACCCCGCAGGGCGACCTCATGCAGGCCGACACCTATAACAAGGTGTTCACTATGCATGGCATGATCATGGTGTTTTTCTTTCTGATCCCAGTGGTGCCTGCGGTGCTGGGCAACTTCCTGGTGCCCCTTATGATTGGCGCGAAGGATCTCGCCTTCCCGCGCATCAACCTGCTGAGCTGGTATCTCTACATCACTGGCGGCATGATCTTCCTGCACTGCATGCTGACTGGCGGCGTCGACACCGGCTGGACTTTCTACACCCCATTCAGCACGGACTATACCAACACCAAGATTGTCGAGGCCGGGCTCGCGATCTTCCTCGCGGGCTTTTCGTCCATCTTTACCGGCCTCAATTTCATCGTCACCATTCATCGCATGCGCGCGCCCGGCCTTACCTGGGACCGGCTGCCGCTCTTCATCTGGGCCAACTACGCCACCAGCCTGGTCATGATTCTCGGCACGCCGGTGATCGCAATCACTATCGTGCTGGTGGCCGTCGAGCGCCTCTTCCACCTCGGCATCTTCGATCCCAGGCTCGGCGGAGACCCGCTCCTGTTCCAGCATCTGTTCTGGTTCTACTCGCATCCCGCTGTCTACATCATGATCCTGCCTTCGATGGGCGTGATCAGCGAACTCATTGCCTGCTTCGCGCGCAAGCGCGTGTTCGGCTACAAGTTTGTCGCTCTGTCGAGCGTCGCCATCGCCGTCTTCGGATTCCTGGTGTGGGCGCATCACATGTTCGTCGCCGGCATCTCGCTCTATGCCGCGATGATCTTTTCCTTCCTGAGCTTCTCCGTGGGCGTGCCTTCCGCCGTAAAAGTCTTCAATTGGACAGCCACTCTCTACAAGGGTTCCATTTCCTACGCCACTCCGATGCTCTATGCCTTTGGCTTTATCGGGCTGTTCACCATTGGTGGATTAACCGGCCTCATGCTTGCCACCATCGGTATCGACGTCCACGTCACCGATACTTACTTCGTCGTCGCCCACTTCCACTATGTCATGGTGGGCGGCGTGCTCATGGGGTATCTCGGAGGCTTGCATTTCTGGTGGCCGAAGATGACCGGGCGCATGTATCCGGAAGCCTGGGCCAAACTGTCGGCGTTGCTGGTGTTCGTCGGTTTCAACCTGACGTTCTTCCCGCAGTTCATTCTCGGCTACGTCGGCATGCCCCGCCGCTACTGGCAGTATCCGCCGGAGTTCCAGGCGCTGAACGTGCTCTCGACGGCCGGCGCCAGCATCCTCGCCGTTGGCTATCTGCTGCCGATGATCTATTTCGTCTGGTCGCTGCGCTACGGGGCGATCGCCGACGCGAATCCCTGGGCGGCCGCTGGCCTGGAGTGGAAGACCACGTCGCCGCCACCCACCTTTAATTTTGACGAGACGCCCGTCGTCACCTGGGAAGCCTATAACTACGACGAGATTCCACACAAGGAACGGAGGGCTCCCGTTGCAGGATAGCCAAGCGACCACCAGCCAAGCGACGGTCCAAGTTACGACCGCGGAACACGAAGCTCACAATCCGGCGCTGGTCCACCAGTTCGCCGACGCCGAGCAACAGAAGAATGCCGCCTCGCTTGGCATGTGGCTGTTCCTGGTGACCGAAATCATGTTCTTCGGCGGCATGTTCTGCGCCTACCTCATCTACCGCCTGAAGTATTTCAACGCCTTCGCGGCCGGAAGCCAGTCGCTGGCCATCAAGTGGGGCGCGATTAACACGGCAGTGCTGATCGTCAGCTCGGTCACGGTAGTGCTCGCCATCTACGCCATCCGGTTCGGCAGGAAAAAGCTCACCGTGGCCTTCCTGGTCGTGACCGTGCTGCTGGGATTTGTTTTCCTCGGCATCAAGAGCATCGAGTACACCGATAAGTTCAGAGAACACCATGTTCCCGGCGCCAATTTTCATTTCACGGAGAACTTTGACGATAACGGCAAACAGATCCCGGTAAACCCGAACGAGGTGCAGCTGTTCTTTTCGCTCTATTTTGCCATGACCGGCATGCACGCCTTGCACATGATTATCGGCATCAGCCTGATGAGCACTCTGGCCGTATTGACCTGGCGCGGACATTACTCCGCGGAGTATTACACGCCGCTCGAAAATGCCGGCTTATACTGGCACCTGGTCGATATCATCTGGATTTACCTGTTCCCGCTGCTGTATTTGATCAGCCGTCACACATGAGGATTTGCAATGTCAAACGAGCACGGCACTTCGGTTAAGACTTATCTCATTATCGGCGCGACATTGCTGGTCCTGACTGTGGCGACGACTCTGATTGCCTTCGTGAATCTCGGCCCTTTCAATCCTGTAGTTGCGCTGACCATTGCCACCATCAAGGCTTTGCTCGTGATCCTGTTCTTCATGCACGTCAAAGGCGCGAGCGAAAAGCTGACCGGCGTCGTCGTCGCCTCCGGCTTCTTCTTTCTCGCGATTCTGCTAACCCTATCGCTGTCCGACTACCTGACTCGATCCTGGTGGTAATCGCTTAACAGTTTTTGCGAACTGACTGACCACCGCAATCCCCTTGCGCCCAGCGCCCGCATCCTCGAAGATGTTATGTAGCCTATGCTGCAAGACATCGCCCCACCCCTGGCCCATTCCGCGCGACTCGACGCCTCCGCGCTCGAAGCTTCGCTCCGGCGACATCTTCGCGGAGAGGTCCGGTTCGACTCGGGCAGCCGCGCTCTCTACGCAACCGACGGGTCCAATTACCGCCAAGTCCCGATCGGCGTCGTAGTTCCGCGCGACAAAGAAGACGTTCTTGCCACCGTTGCCCTCTGCCGCGACCAACGCGCTCCGCTGCTCGCGCGCGGCGGAGGCACGTCGCTCGCCGGACAATGTTGTAACGCCGCCGTCATCCTTGACTTTTCGAAGTACATGGCGAGCATCCTCGAAATCGATCCGGCGCGCCGCATCGCGCGCGTTGAGCCCGGCGTCGTCCTCGATCGCCTCCGCGCCGAAGCCGAGAAGCACCACCTTACCTTCGCGCCCGATCCAGCGACCCACGACCGCTGCACACTCGGAGGCATGATCGGCAACAACTCCTGCGGCGTGCACTCGATCATGGCCGGCAAGACGGACGACAACATCGAATCGCTCGAAGTCCTGACCTACGGCGGCCAGCGCCTGCACGTCGGCGCGACCAGTGCCGACGACTTCGACCGCTTTATTCGCGAAGGCGGACGCCGCGCCGAAATCTACGCCGGCCTCAAGTCTCTCGCCGACCGCTACGGCGAGCAGGTGCGCCGCCAGTTTCCCAACATTCCACGCCGCGTTTCCGGATACAACCTCAACCACCTGCTCCCCGAAAGCGGCTTTCACGTGGCGCGCGCGCTGGTCGGCTCCGAAGGCACTTGCGTCACGATTCTCGAAGCCACATGCCGCCTGGTCAAGAGTCCGCCGGCGCGGGTGCTGCTCGTGATCGGATGGCCCGATGTTTACACCTGCGCCGACAACGTTCCGCAGATCATGGAGTATCGCCCCATCGGCCTCGAAGGTTTTGACGACATCATGGTCAATGCGAGCCGCCACAAAGGCGTGAACCTCGACGGCCTCGCGCTGCTGCCCGAAGGCGGCGGCTGGCTGATGGTTGAGTTTGGCGCAGATACCGCCTCGGAAGCGGAATCTCAGGCGCGTAATCTGATGGAGACGCTCGAACGCTCCGCGACTCCGCCCAATCTGCGCTTGTTCACCGACCCGCGCCTGATGCGGCGTATCTGGGATGTCCGCGAATCCAGTCTGGGAGTGACTGCGCACGTCCCCGGCGAACCGATTCGTTGGGAAGGCTTCGAAGATTCCGCGGTCGCGCCCGACAAACTTGGCGCCTACCTTCGCGAGTTGCGCCGGCTGATGCAAGCCTTCCACTATGACGGCTCTTTCTATGGGCACTTCGGCCATGCCTGCGTGCACACGCGCATGGACTACGATCTTGAATCCACCGAAGGCGTGCGCAAGTTCCGCCAGTTCATGGAAGAGGCTGCCGACCTCGTTGTCCGCTATGGCGGCTCGATCTCCGGCGAACATGGAGACGGGCAGGCCCGCGGCGAGCTTCTGCCTAAAATGTTTGGCCCCGAACTCATGCAGGCCTTCCGCGAGTTCAAGTCGCTCTGGGATCCGGATTGGAAGATGAACCCGGGCAAGCTCATCAATCCATATCGGCTCGACGAAAATCTTCGCCTTGGCCCCGGTTATGATCCGTGGCAGCCCGAGACGAATTTCAAATTTCCCGACGACCACGGCAGCCTGGCGGCCGCCACCCTGCGCTGCGTTGGAGTCGGCAAGTGCCGCCGCGACGCAGGCGGAGTCATGTGTCCCAGCTTTCGTGCCACCCGCGACGAACAGAACTCCACCCGCGGCCGCGCCCACCTGCTCTGGGAGATGACGAAAGGCGATGTCATCAAAGACGGCTGGCAGAACGAAGCCGTGAAAGAATCGCTCGACCTTTGCCTCGCCTGTAAAGGTTGCAAGAGCGATTGCCCTGTCGGCGTCGATGTAGCGACCTACAAAGCGGAATTTCTGTCGCACTACTACGAAACCAACCGGCGTCCGCTGAATGCGCTGGCCCTTTCGCAGATTGACCTCTGGCTCAGAGCCGCCTCGCACGCACCAGGTCTGGTGAATCTAGCAACCCAACTCCCCGGCCTGCGCGACCTTGCCAAGTTGGCCGCCAGGATCCCGGCCCAGCGCCGCATTCCGCCCTTAGCTCCGCAGACTTTCAAACAATGGTGGTGGAAGAATCGGTGGAGCGACGGGCGCCCTCGCCCGTCCAATCGAGCGAAGCTCGACAGCCATTTCGGTTCGCCCACGCGGCCGCGGTCTGCCGATAATCCCGTCCTCCTCTGGGCTGACACTTTCAACAACTACTTCCTCCCTGCGACCGCTAAAGCTGCCGCCGAAGTGCTTGAAGCTGCCGGTTTCGACGTCACCGTTCCGTGCGCTCACCTCTGCTGCGGCCGCCCGCTCTATGACATCGGCGCGCTCGACCGCGCCAAGAGCCTGCTCCTCCAGATCATGGACGAGCTTCTTCCCGAAATCGAAGACGCGACGCCCATCGTCGTCCTCGAACCCAGTTGTGCCGCCGTCTTCCGCGACGAACTCACGAACCTTTTCCCCAAAGACGAACGGGCGCAAGCCCTCTCCAAGCAAGTCTTCCTGCTCAGCGAATTTCTCGAGCAGCGCGCAAATAACGACGCCTTCCCGCTTCCCAAACTCCGGCGCCGGGCGCTCGTCCACGGGCATTGCCATCACAAGGCGATCATGAAGATGACGGCTGAGGAAGCTGTGCTGCAACGCATGGGCGTCGATTTCACCGCGCCCGCCCCCGGATGCTGCGGCATGGCCGGAGCGTTCGGCTTCGAAAGAGAAAAATACGAGATCTCGAAAGCCATTGGCGAACTTGAACTGCTGCCCGCCGTCCGCCAGGCTCCGACCGACTGGCTCATCGTCGCCGACGGTTTTAGTTGCCGCGAACAGATCGCGCAGGAAACCGACCGCCACGCGTTTCACCTCGCCGAAGTTCTCCAGATGGCCCTCCGCGAAGCCACCGAAACGCCCGAAGGCTTCCCGATGTTCGACCCCGCGCCGCAACACTATCCCGAAGACGCCTGGGTGGGGCCACACCAGGACGCCGTTGAAAAATCTATGAAGCGGGCCGGATTGGCGGTCGCGGGGATCGCTGCCGGAGCCGCGTTGCTGCTGACTCTAGCCAGAAAGCGCTAAAGTCCGTGTGGGGACGGGCAAGTGTGGGGACGGGCGAGTGTGGGGACGGGCGCCTCGCCCGTCCAGCCGAGCGAAGCTCGGCGGCCCTTATGCACTGGAAGGGAGAGACGCTCGTCCACGCAATCTGTTGATAAATATAGGCTTACATGTCCACTGCCATCCTGCCCTTTTTTCTGGGACAATAGAGATAGACAGCAGAACCCTATGGAAACCGCCAACCCGACCCTCATAGTCTCAGCCCCGGCCCCAGCGCCGACGCCAGCCCAGTCCGCAGTCGCAGTCATTGCCCAGAACAAAATGCTGCATGGCTCGGTGCTGGTGCTGATTCAGTTTGACGTTTGCGAAGAGATCAACCTCGACGCCCTCCGCGACATCTTCGGCGCGCGCCGGCAGGAGACCAGCTTCAAGCACCCTGCCCCGGGATACGTCCGTTTCCAACGCCCGCCGGTCGTCGAGCCGGTCGAACCGCTGATCCTTGAAAGCGGCGAACGCCTCGACGTGCAGATCAAGTACTACGACTACGGCGTGGTGAGCGTCGTCTTCGAGCTGCCTTTTTCCGGCGACTGGGACACACTCGTTCGCCTCGCCAGCCGCTGGGTTTGGGACACCGATTTCACCAGCTTCGCCCAGAAGATCGCCAAGCAGAGAATCGAGCGCGCCCGCCCCGCGCTGGTCAAGCTTTACGACAGCTGGCTGCATGAAGATTATTTCGTCTTCCACGTGCGCGACCTCGCCGGCAATCCGTCCGCCGCCGAACTGCTCGCGACCCAGGGTGGACGCATCGCCCAGATCGTCCGCGGGGAAAACGTTCCGCTCTCTGACGGCGAGCAGCAGGAAATCATGCAGTCGAAAATCTCGTACTACCCGAACGACCTGGCCGTGATCAGCTGGAACGCGGCGTTCCTCTACGACTCCGCGGCCGGCGCGGAAACCGTCATCCAACTGCTTGAATACGCCAACTCGCAGCTCCTAGAATTCCGCCACTACGACGAGTTGCTGACGCGCGAACTGCAAAGCGTTTACAAATTCATGGAACACGGCTCGAGCGGCATCTGGGCGCGCTGGCGCACCGCCAAACGCGCCAGCCGCCTGCACACCGTCCTGCTCGATGTGGACGAACTGACCGAGCGCGCCGACAATGCCATCAAGTTCCTGAGCGACATGTTCTCCGCGCGCCTCTACAAAGTCGCCGCGTCGAAGATCGGCGTGAATGATTACAAGAATCTGGTCAACCAGAAAGTCCACACCGCCGAAGAGCTCTACCGCTTCATGGTCGACCAGTTCCACCAGAGCCGGGCGTTTGTGCTGGAGCTGATGGTGGTGATTATTCTGATCATTGATTTGATATGGCTGTTTAAGGGATCGACTCCGATCTAGGAACGGTTCTCAGTTCTCAGTTGTCAGTAAAATCGGCCACCCGCCAAGAATCCCGGGCATCGCAGTGTAGAGCGGACACTCCTGTCCGCTGCCTTTGACGTTGCCTTTGATTTTGATTTTTGTCTAACGAACCAAGCCCGTGGGTGCCCCCACTTCTCGCGCTCGTCGAGAAGTGGGAATCCCGACAGCGGTCCCAAAGCCGAAGGGTTACTCTTGACGTTGCGACGATGCTCTTGCGTCTAGCGAAACTGACAATTCGATGCGACCGCTCGGGCGCTTCACCCTTACGTTCACATTCCCAGCCCTGTCTGCTAATTCAAATTGATGGCGAAAATTGAACGCCAATTGTTCGGTAGGTTTTTCGCGGTATTTCTCGCCTAATTTGACTGCTTTCATTCTGTAGCCAGCATAATCGAAATAGAAACCACGAAGCTTCGCACAGGCGAGATAGAGAACCTGGGCACTTGCCTCGGTCCGCGTACCATTTGTGGAATCGTGAAAATAGCAGTTAAGCCGAGACCTCCTAGGCTTCCCGTTCTTGCCGTGTAACCCAAGCAATTCCGCAGCTTCACTCTGCCCCACTCCGTGGTGATCCAAATATCGCGACAAGGCATCACCAAAGGCCCGTGCGAAGTCTTGCTGGGGATCGGGATCGGTAATATCGGCCATCGTTTTTAGAGATGGTCCAATATATTGGACATTTTAATGTTTGTCCAATATATTGGACGTACATAAACTACCCCTTGCGGAATCACGGCAGGGAGTTCAGGCTTGTGGGAGGAGCACATGATGGCAGCCGTGGTTGGCGACGAAGAGAAATTGGCTGAGTTGATCCTCTACATCAGTCAAAAGTCTGCGACCGATCCGAAATTCGGCGCGGTAAAGCTGAATAAAATACTCTACCTTTCAGATTTCTTGGCCTTCGGAAACTGGGGCGAACCCATCACTGCCGTTCCCTACCAGCACCTCCGCATGGGCCCGGCGCCAACGAGGCTAATCCCTGTGCGTGATGCGCTACAAAAGAGCGGAAAGTTGGTCGTGCAAACGTTGCCCCTCAAGAGCGGTAATCGCCAGGTGCGAACTGTTAACTTGGTTGATCCCAACCTGAAAGTCTTTTCTGGACGGGAGATCGCGCTTGTTGACAGCATAATCCAAGACTTGTGGGACATGGATGCTGAGCAAAGCAGCGAGTTCAGCCATCGCTTTGTCGGATGGAAAATGACTAGGGAGGGTGAGCCGATTCCGTACGGGAGCATTTTCATATCTGACGAACCACTCTCTCCCGCCGAGATTCAGCGCGGTCAGGAATTGGCGGGAGAATTTGGCCTGACCGACAAAACTACGTAATATGCCGCACCGTCAGATCGTCGAGGATCAGCTCTACGCTGACCAGATCAATAAATACAGAATTAATTGGAAAAGGCTGGACGAAGCACTGATGTCGCTCTATCCGGCCTTACTTGGCAGCCCCGAACTATTTCCAATTGTGCCAGGGACCAAGCTCCACAGATTGAAACTTGTAGGGTTTCCTGGAGTGCCTCCGCTCTCAATATTCTTTACCCTCAGCGACACTCAGATCGTCATAAAGACAGCAGAACTCATTGATCTTGAGGAATAGGCCGGATGCCCCACTTCTCGCGCTTTTCGGGAAGTGGGCGGCCGGACAGCCAACACCGGAGCGGGCTCTCTTTCTCTGCGAACGCCTAGCAACGAGCGCTATACCTACCCGCCGGAGATGCGGGCACCGGCCACGTAAGCGGCACGGGTCTGAATTCGTTGCGCTACAATGCGGCAGATGCCCAGGAAAGCCGATCTACGCGCGCTGAAGCTTAGGTCCGTGCAGGAGATTATTGCTGCCATGAGGCGATATGACGCAACTGATGGCATGGATTACACCCTCAGCGATCACCCAAAACCGGCCAATGAGTATCACCTGAAAACCGGCCAACGAGAGTAGCGTCCGGGACATTGATTCCCGCGGAGGCTTGTAGGCTCCGGGGCCATGGCCAATGTCTTGAACGAA